>Ga0209155_1001680_pt1 | contig 10367 bp, 9 predicted proteins | sample GraSoiAngelo_122_FD_185879 | JGI IMG/M metagenome (GOLD analysis project Ga0209155, IMG submission 185879) | Grasslands soil microbial communities from the Angelo Coastal Reserve, California, USA - 14_0927_02_20cm (SPAdes) (version 2) | ecosystem: Environmental > Terrestrial > Soil > Grasslands ...
CTGCTCGGGCAGGCGCCGGTGGAGGTGGCGCAGGTGGCCTCCGAGCTGCGCGGCACGCTGCTGAAGGTGTACGCGGGCAAGGATCTGTCGCTCGAGCTGGCGATCGCGCCCGCGGCACTGTTCGTCGGTGATCGCGGCGATCTCACGGAGCTGCTGGGAAACCTGCTCGACAACGCCTGCAAGTGGTGCCGCGGCCGGGTGCGCCTCACGGCGCGCAGTGACGAGAGCGCCGGCCCGCGCGAGCGCCTGAGCCTCATCGTGGAGGACGACGGGCCGGGTATCTCGGCCGAGGACCGCGCGCGCGTGCTCGAGCGCGGCGTGCGCGCGGATCAGAACGTGCCGGGCCATGGGCTGGGGCTCGCCATGGTGCACGATACCGTGGACCTGTACGGCGGCCAGCTCGCGATCGACGCCTCCCCGCTCGGTGGCGCACGTATCTCGCTGCGGCTGCCGGGACGCTGACGGCGCGCGCCTACTGTGCGACCTTGAACTCGATCCCCTGCGCGAGCGGCAGCTCGCGGCTCCAGTTCACGGTAGCGGTCTGGCGGCGCATGTACGCCTTCCAGGCATCCGAGCCCGACTCGCGTCCGCCGCCGCTGTCCTTCTCGCCCCCGAAGGCGCCGCCGATTTCGGCGCCCGAGGTGCCCAGATTGATGTTGGCGATACCACAGTCGCTGCCGGCGGCCGACAGGAACGCTTCCGCGTTCTGCAGCCGATCGGTGAACAGCGCCGAGGACAGGCCGTGGGCGGCGGCATTCTGCGCGGCGATCGCCTCGGCGAGCGAGGCGACCGGAATCAGGTACAGAATGGGTGCGAAGGTCTCGGTCTGCACGATCGGCCAGTCGTTGCGGGCGCGAATGATCGCCGGCTCCACGAAGTTGCCGGGGCGGTCGAGCGCGTTGCCACCATAGAGCAGCTCGCCCCCGGCCTTGCGCGCGCTGGCGATGGCGGCCTGGTAGCGCTCGACGGCGTGCGCGTCGATCAGCGGGCCCATGAGCGTCTCGCTCTGCAGCGGATCGCCGATGCGCACCTGCCGGTAGGCATGAATCAGGCGCCGCTCCAGCTCCGCGGCGATAGCCTGGTGGGCGAACACGCGCCGCGTGCTGGTGCAGCGCTGGCCGGCGGTGCCGACGGCGCCAAACACGATCGCCGGCACCGCGAGGTCGAGGTTGGCGGTCTCGTCGACGATGACGGCGTTGTTGCCGCCGAGCTCGAGCAGGCTCTTGCCGAGGCGCGCGGCGACGCGCTCGCCGACCTTGCGGCCGACCTCCGTCGAGCCGGTGAAGGAGATGAGCGCCACGCGCCGGTCCGCCACGAAGCGCGTCGCCAGCTCCGTGCCGCTCTCCACGAACAGCTGCAGGACCGGCGGCAGGTGGTTGGCTTCGAGCACGCTGTTGCACAGCCGCTGCACCGCCAGCGCTGCGAGCGGCGTCTTGTGCGAGGGCTTCCACACGCAGGCGTTGCCGCACACGGCCGCGAGAAACGCGTTCCAGGACCACACTGCGACCGGAAAGTTGAAGGCCGAGATGATGCCGACGACGCCCAGGGGGTGCCATTGCTCGGCCATGCGATGCCGCGGGCGCTCGGAGTGCATGGTGAGGCCGTAGAGCATGCGCGACTGGCCGACCGCGAAGTCGGCGATGTCGATCATCTCCTGAACCTCCCCCAGCCCCTCGGCGAGGATCTTGCCGTTCTCCAGTGACACCAGCGTGCCGAGGTCGCTCTTGTGCCGTCGCAACTGCTCGCCCAGCAGCCGCACCGCTTCGCCGCGCTTGGGGGCCGGCACCTCGCGCCAGGCGGCCGCAGCCTCGACCGCCGAGCTCAGCACATGCTCGTAGTCCTGCGCGCTGGCGGGCCGCACTTGCGCGAGCAGCGTCCCATCCGAAGGGTTGCGCACGTCCATGAGCGCGGCGTCGGTGGCGTCGGACCAGCCGCGCGATCCGGACCAGGCGCCGGGGTTGACGGCGCCGAGTCCCAGGCGCTTCAGCAGCGCATCGATGTCCCTGCTCATCCGTTTGCCGCCTGCCGGCGCTGGTGGCCGGCTCTACCCGACACCACCACCTCGCCGGACACGTGCTTGGTGCCGCCCGGCGCGTAGTAGCGCCCGAAGCGGTTGGCGAGAATATCGGTGAGCCGGAACTGCTCCTGCGCCACGAAGCCACTGTAGCGGCCCTGGTGCTCGAGCACGAGGTCCACCACCGCGGTGATTCCGGCGGCGGTGGTGACCTGGATCGCCGACCACAGCCGCCCGGCGATGACCTGCGGATAGACCTTGTTGACGTAGTTTTCCTCGCGCAGCTGTCCATCCTGCGTGCCGGTGACCGCCGCATACACGATCACCACGTCCTGGAGCGTCTGCGGCACGGCGTTCTCGAGAATGCGCTTGAGCGTGCCGCGATCGTGATTGAGCTTCAGGTCGTTCATCAGCAGGCGCATCTGCTGGCAGTGACCGGGGTAACGGATGGTCTTGTAGTTCATCGTTTCGATGTGCGCGCCGTGCGTCTCCGCGAGGGACCCGAGGCCCCCCGAGGTGTTGAACGCCTCATACAGTGTGCCGTCGATCTCGATCTCCTCGAGTCCCTCGAGAGGCGCAACCTCGAGCAGCCGCCCGTCGCTCACCGCCTGGCAGGGATTGCCGTACTCATTAATGAGTCCCTCGGTGGACCAGGTGAGGGAGTACTTGAGGACGTTGTTCGGGTGCTGCGGCAGGGCGCCGACGCGCAGCTTCACGGCCCGCAACGCGTCGAAATGAGTGATCAGCTCGGCGGCGGCGATGCTGATGAATCCGGGCGCGAGACCACACTGCGGCACGAATGCTTGCCCCGCCCCGGCGGCGAGGGTGCGCACGCCGCGCGTGACATCCACATCCTCCGTCAGGTCGAAGTAGTGGATACGCGCCTTGCGGGCGGCCGCGGCGACCCCGAGGTTGCAGTAGTACGGCAGGCCGGAAACCACGGCATCGAGCGGGTGCTCGGCGAGATGGCGCGCGAGCGCCGCCGCATCAGTGGCGTCCAGCGCGAAGGCGAGGATGTTGCGCGTCTCGTGGGCACGCACCACCGCCTCCGCCGCAGCGCCGTCGATATCGCCCAGTTGAACCTTGTAACTGCCCGATTCGGCTAGCAATCCGCAGATCAATGCGCCGATCTTGCCGGCGCCCAGAACCAGTACGCGGTACATAGAATCCCTTTGGAAAAGGGGCGCATTCTGCCCGCGAAGCGCCGCGAGCGCCAGCGCCGCCGCGCCGCCGACGTAGGTGACGCCCGTCACGCGCGGCAGGCGACGCCCCGGTGGCCGGACCCTTGAGGAAAGCGTGCTAGGATCAATGAGATGCGATCACCCGAAAGCAGCTCCTGGCACAGCGCCAGCTGGCAGACGCGGCCGGCCCAGCAACAGCCGGTGTATGCGGATCCGCGCGCACTCGAGCGGATTGTGGCGCACGTCTCGCGGTTGCCGCCGATCGTGGTCTCCTGGGAGATCGAGACGTTGCGCGGGCGCCTCGCCGCCGCCCAGCGCGGGGAGGCGTTTCTGCTGCAGGGCGGTGACTGTGCGGAAGCGTTTGCCGATTGCGAGTCGGACACCATCGCCAAGAAGCTCAAGATCCTGCTGCAGATGAGTCTCGTGCTGCTGCACGGACTGAAGAAACCCATCATCCGCGTCGGGCGCATGGCCGGTCAGTACGCCAAGCCCCGCTCGACGGACACCGAGACGCGCGGCGGGGTCACGCTGCCGAGCTATCGCGGGGACCTGGTCAATCGTCCGGAGTTCACCCCCGAGGCGCGCGCGGCGGACCCCGAGCTGCTGCTGCGCGGTTACGAGCGCGCCGCGCTGACCCTGAACTTCGTGCGCGCGCTGGTCGAGGGCGGGTTCGCGGATCTGCACCATCCGGAGTACTGGGATCTGGGGTTCGTGCACCAGGCGCCGCTGAAGGACGCCTATCAGCGCATCGTGAGCTCGATCGGCGATGCGCTGGATTTTTTCGAGGGCATCAGCGGCCGCCAGGTTCACGAAGCCACGCTGGTGGACTTCTATGCGAGTCACGAGGGCCTGCACCTGCACTACGAGCAGGCGCAGACGCGTTTCCTTCCCCGGCAGAACCGCTGGTACAACCTCTCGACGCACCTGCCGTGGATCGGCATGCGTACCGCCGCTCTCGAGGGCGCGCACGTCGAGTACTTCCGCGGCATCTCCAATCCCATCGCCGTCAAGGTCGGATCCGCCATGGACGCAGCCTGGTTGCAGGGCCTGGTGACGACCCTCAACCCGCAGAATCAGCCCGGCCGGCTCACGTTCATACACCGCTTCGGGGCGAAGGAGGTGGCGGCCTCGCTCCCGAAGGCGATCGAAGCGGTCCGCCAGACCGGACAGACGGTGCTGTGGGTGTGCGATCCGATGCACGGCAACACCGAGACGACCACCGGCGGAATCAAGACGCGCCGCTTCGAGAACATCCTCAAGGAGCTGGACCTGGCGTTCCGCATCCACGCCGAGCTCGGATCGTATCTGGGCGGGGTGCACATCGAGCTCACCGGGGACGACGTCACCGAGTGCACCGGCGGTGCGCGCGGACTCACCGACCAGGACCTGCAGCGCGCCTATCGTTCGAGCGTGGATCCGCGCCTGAACCACGAGCAGGCCCTCGAGCTCGCCATGCTGATCGCCGAGCGCAGTCAGAGCCGCCGCGCCGGCAAGCGTGCCGGGGCCGTGTCTGCCTGAGAGCCTTGCGGCGCATCAGTCACGAGCCGGCCGCCGCGTACGATCCAGACTGCAGGCGCTGCCCGCGTCTCGCGCACTTTCTCGCGCAAGCGCGCGCCAGTCACCCCGGGTACTGGGCGCGACCGGTGCCGTCCTTCGGTGCCCCTGAGCCGCGCATTCTCATAGTGGGGCTCGCGCCCGGCATGCATGGCGCCAACCGTACCGGCCGGCCGTTCACCGGAGATCACGCAGGCGTCCTGCTGTACCAGACGCTCTACCAGGCGGGGCTGGCGAGCCGGGCGCTGTCCGCCTCCGCCGACGACGGACTCACGCTCTCGAACGCACGCATCGTGAATGCGGTCAAATGCGTGCCGCCGGAGAATAAGCCGCTGCCGCAGGAGATCCGCTGCTGCAACCCTTACCTCGCCGCCGAGCTGCGGCAGCTGTCCACGGTGCGCGTATACCTGGCGCTGGGGCGCGTGGCCCACGATGCGGTCCTCATGGCGCGCGGGCTCACGCGCGGGCGCTACCTGTTCGCACACGGACGCGAACACGTGCTCGATGGAGCGCAATGCATGCTCGATTCGTATCATTGCAGCCGCTACAACACCTCGACCCGACGGCTCACCCCGGCGATGTTCACAGCTGTCATGGCGCGGGCCTGCGAGCTCGCCGGCCTGGCCGTGCCCGCGGCGTTGCAGGCTCCTTAGAAAGCCACCGGCCGTGTTCGATCCCAAGGAGTTCATCGCCTCCCTCCCCAGGCGTCCGGGCGTGTACCGCATGTTCGGCGCCGCGCGCGAGCTGCTGTACGTGGGCAAGGCGCGCAGCCTCAAAGACCGGGTCGGAACCTACTTTGCCGCCGGCAACGTCCATCCCAAGGTGCAGGCGCTCACGGCCCAGATCGACGCGATCGAAGTCACGGTGACCAACTCCGAGACCGAGGCGCTGCTGCTCGAATACAATCTCATCAAGGCGCACAAACCGCGCTTCAACGTGGTGCTGCGCGACGACAAGAGCTTTCCCTACATTCAGCTGTGCGTCGAGCACGAGTTTCCGCGGCTGATGTTCTACCGGGGCGCGCGCAGCGGCGCCGGCCGCTACTTCGGCCCCTTCCCCAATGCGGGCGCGGTGCGCGACACCCTCAACCAGCTGCAGAAGCTGTTTCGCATCCGCAACTGCCGCGACAGCTTCTTCGCCAACCGCAGCCGGCCGTGCCTGCAGCACCAGATCGGCCGCTGCTCGGCGCCGTGCGTCGGGCTCATCACGCGCGAGGGCTACGCCCAGGACATGGCGGCGGCGGTCAAGGTGCTCGAGGGCCGCAGCGATGAAGTGAACGCCGAGCTGCAGGGGCGCATGGAGGAGGCGGGCGAGCGCCTGCAGTTCGAGCTCGCGGCCCGGATCCGCGATCAGCTCGCAGCTCTCAAGCGTATCCAGGCGCAGCAGGTGGTGACCGCGGAAGGGCATCGCGACGTGGACGTGTTTGCGATCGTCGGCGAGGCGGGCGAGTACGCCGTGAGCGTCATGCTGGTGCGCGGGGGCCGTAATCTCGGCACCACCAGCTACTTCCCCCGCGCCGCGCTCGCGGAAGCCGGGGAGGCGCTCGCCTCGTTCGTCATGCAGTACTACGCCAGCGCCGAGGCTCCCGCGCAGGTGCTGCTCGGCACCCCGCTCGAAGAGGCGGCATCGCTGGCGGAGCTGCTCAGCAGCCGCACCGGACGCGCGGTGGAGGTGCGGCATCCGCTGCGCGGCCTGGCGGTGCGCTGGGTGGAGCTGACCCGGGAGAACGCGGTGCAGGCGCTGCGCATGCGCTTCGCGCAGCGTCAGGGGATGGAGGAAATGCTGCTCGACCTGTCCGAGGTGCTCGACCTGCCCGAGCCGCCCGCGCGCATGGAGTGCTTCGATATCAGCCACACGGGCGGCGAGGGCACGGTGGCATCCTGCGTCGTGTTCGGTCCGGAGGGTCCTCTGAAGAAAGAGTACCGGCGCTTCAACATCAGCGGCGTGACGGCGGGGGATGATTACGCGGCGCTGCGGCAGGCACTGGCGCGCCGCTACAAGCACGTGCGCCAGGGGGAAGTGCCGGCGCCGGACCTGCTGCTGATCGACGGCGGCGCCGGACAGATCAGTCAGGTGCACGCGGTGCTCGCGGAGCTGGGCTATGGCGACCTGACACTCGTCGGGGTGGCCAAGGGTCCGGACCGCAGGCCCGGACAGGAGCGGCTGTTCGTGCACGGCGCGGCAGCGCCGGTGACGCCGGCGGGCCATTCCCCGGCGGCCCGCCTCATTCAGAGAATCCGCGACGAAGCGCATCGCTTCGCGATCAGCGGTCATCGCCGCAAGCGCGCGCGCCGTTATAACGAGTCGGTTCTGGAAGTCGTGCCGGGACTGGGGCCCGCGAAGCGGCGCGCGCTGCTGAAGCACTTCGGCGGCCTGCAGGGGGTGATGCGCGCCGGGGTAGCGGACCTCACCCAGGTGGCGGGAATCGGAGCGACGCTGGCGCGAAGTCTTTATGATCACCTGCATCCGGGCTCGTGAGAAGCAGCTGATGCCGTGGAATCTGCCCAACACCCTCACCTGGACGCGCATCGCGGCGATCCCGCTCATCGTGCTGCTGTTCTACATGCCGTACCCGTGGGCCGATCCCGCCGCGGGCCTGTTGTTCGCGGCCGCCGGCGTGACCGATTCGCTCGACGGCTATTTCGCGCGCCGACTCGGCCAGAGCTCGCGCCTGGGCGCATTCCTCGATCCGGTCGCCGACAAGCTGATCGTCGCGGTCGCCCTCGTGCTGCTGGTCAGCCGGGATTCGCACACGCTCATCGTGCTCACCGCCGCCGTCATCATCGGCCGCGAGATCACCATTTCGGCGCTGCGCGAATGGATGGCCGAGATCGGCGCGCGGCGCAAGGTCGCCGTCTCGCAGCTCGGCAAGTACAAGACCATCCTGCAGATCATCGGTCTGTCGCTGATGCTGTACCGCTGGCCGCTCCTCGGGCTGCCGACGTATCGTCTGGGGGTGTGGATGACGATGATCGCCGCCGCCGCGACGCTCGTTTCCATGGTGGCCTATCTGCGCATCGCCTGGCCCGAGCTTAAACGTTAGGTATATCTTGTAAGATATTGTATATAGTTATATTTTATATACAGATTCCGCATCCAAAGTGACGCTGCGGAGCGCGGCGGGACTCGCCTTGACTTCCCACGTGGTGTACATAGAATTCGCGGCTCGTGATTTTACGGACGCGGGAATAGCTCAGTTGGTAGAGCACGACCTTGCCAAGGTCGGGGTCGCGAGTTCGAGTCTCGTTTCCCGCTCCAGATTCAACAGGTTGCAGAACCGCGTGTCAGAGCTTGCCAAGTAGTTGGCAAGTGCTGAGCCCTCATTCGCGCAATCTGGCTGCGGCCGATCGACCAGCTCCCTTGAATGCTGCGTGACATCCGATCCTGCCGGCACAGTGAGGGTCGCGAAAGTGGCATGGCGCGTGAGTTGGGACACGCCCTCGACGCGCTCAAGCGTTCCTCACGGTAGACGTGGGGGCGCGGCTCTTGCGCCTTTCACGTATTGCAAGCCACTCGCGTCCGTTTAAAACTGCTGCTCAGGAGATGAAGCACATGAACGCCACGCAGCCCAAATCACGGCGTCGCCTCGCTGATCTGAGCCCCTTTAACATCAAGGTAGCTCTTGAGCTGCCGAAGCCTTCATCGCCCGTGCGGAAGGCAGTAGACCGCGAGATCCCCAGGGGCGCGGCAAAGACCGACGCGAAGTACGGATGCGTTGACTGGTATCAGTATCGGAGTAGTCGGGCGGACGGGCCCGGAGCAACAGATTGAGGAACCACGAACAGCGGGCACGCGCTCGCTCGCACCTCGCCACAATGCCGTCACAACCTTCGAGCACCCCGCGCAATTGGCGATTCCATGAGCGCTGACATGTTCAGGCCCGAAATTGAGCTATTCAACGACAGCCTGGCACGCTGTCTTCGCGGCGGCCAGTTCTTTCAGCGCTTCTACGAGCTGTTTCTGGCTTCTTCACCGGAGGTGAGCGACAAGTTTCGCAGTACCGATTTCCGCAAACAGCGCCGGATGCTGCAGACTTCGTTCTACATGCTCGTGGAATACATAGCTCTGGGCTGGCCAGAATGTGAGGCCTATCTGGAGCGCATCGCCGCTGCCCACGGCAAACATGGCCGCGATATTCCACCCCACCTTTACGATCTTTGGCTCGAGTGCCTGCTGCGAGCCGTGAAGGAATGTGATGACCGCTGCTCGACGCAGGTCGAGGCGGCCTGGCGTTATACGATGGGTGCCGGCATTCTATTTCTTAAGGCGCGCTACGATCGACCTGTTGCGAGCCTTGAGACGCCAGGCTGACGAGGTCCGCGTCGGAGCGTTCTGGCGACCATCTTTGCATCGGTGATTGGGCAGGATCTGCATGGACTCGTCTGGGAGTGGGTCGATGACTTCAATGCTCTGATCGTGAGCGGCGACAGCCGCGATCAGGGCGATCCCGACAAACTCAAGTTCTTCGGCGCCGGTGCGCTCAGTCTCAAAGATCGGGAAAATTACGCCGTCCTGATGCGAGTCGCATTTCTGAGCTCCCTCGAGGCGCGTTCGACCGCACATAGCTTGGGCTTTCGCTGTGCCGCCGGAGCGTCTCAATGAACTCGCTGTTGAAATTCGTCCTTTACATGATTGCGGCAGCCGGCTTCTGCGGTGGGTGGGTCGCCATGGCGCAGGAGGCTGAGGGTCACCACCAGCACGACGATATGCGGGCAGTGGATGTTATCCCGGGCGATTCGCTGTACCAGCTGTCCATCGCACTGCAGACTGCTGACGACCAAACCGTGAAGATCGCGGATCTGCGCGGTCAACCGCTGGTCGTGACGATGTTCTACAGTCATTGCACCAGCGTCTGCCCCTTGCTCACGGCGCAGGTGCAGCGCTTGGTCCATGGTCTGACTCCTACCGAACGCTGATGGTGTCATTCGATGCGTTGCGGGATACCCCTGAGGCGTTGACCGCATTCAAGGCGGAGCACCATATGCAAGATACCCACTGGATCATCGCCCGCGCATCTGCAAGCGATGTCCGAGCGCTCGCGGCGGCCTTGGGGATTCGTTATCGGGAGCTCCCCGACCATACGTTCAATCACTCAGCGGTGATTTCTGTCACGGACAGTGACGGTACCGTGCGCGCGCGGACAAGCGAGACAACTGGGCCGGATGACACGTTTGTCGCAGCTGTCCAAGCCCAGATCGCGGCTACATCACCGCGGCATCCGTGAGGTCGATTAGCCGAGAGCGGCCATTCTACCGCCATATCAGGGTCAGCCAGCCGGCTGGATGGTGCGTGATAGCCACCCCAATGATGTAAGCGAAAGTCAGCAACGCAAAGACAAAGGCGACAACGCGGCCGAAGACGGTGCGAGCACGCTTGAGAGCGATTGTTCCGAGGACGATATAGAGCACCAGCAGCAGCACCTTTGTGGTCAGCCAGGCGTCAGTGAATGGATACTGATGCAGGATCAAGGTCAGTAAGATCGCCGCGAGCAACAGCGCCGTGTCGATCACGTGGGACGCGAGGCGCAGCAGCCAGTGGTGGGCGGTGGGAATGGAGGCGATCCTCAGGATACCCCGCAGGCAGAACAGGCTCCCGGACATCGCTACGCAAGTGATGTG
>Ga0209155_1001681_pt1 | contig 10364 bp, 7 predicted proteins | sample GraSoiAngelo_122_FD_185879 | JGI IMG/M metagenome (GOLD analysis project Ga0209155, IMG submission 185879) | Grasslands soil microbial communities from the Angelo Coastal Reserve, California, USA - 14_0927_02_20cm (SPAdes) (version 2) | ecosystem: Environmental > Terrestrial > Soil > Grasslands ...
GAACCATATGAACGCCGACGAGAAGCCAGAGCGGCACGCCATGGAATTCTTCGCGCAATGCTTGTGTGCGCGCCACAACGATGCAAAGGACCGCGATCGGCAGCGCCACGGCAATGCCGAGACCAGGCGCGCCCAGCCCACCTTCGTAATATAAGGCGCGTGTCGCGGCCAAAATTACCACGACCACGAACCAGGCAGTGAGCCAGGCAGCAATGCGAGTCCGCGCGGCCGCGGTGGACCCGAATCCAATGGATAGCGCGGCAATCATGATGGCCGCCGAGGCCGTTAATTCAACGGAACCGATAAGGTCAATGTTCATAGGTTATTCCTTTCTCATTGATCATTCTTTATTCGTGCGCCCTACCGGGGCTTCCTGCGCGCGAGAGCCGCTTGCTGTGCCGGCGCGAGACGGCGGCAACTCCGTCAATCATACATTTTTCCATCATGCGTGTATATACACCTTTCATTGTAAAAGAATTTATTTGGCTCGTACCATCGGACGTGACTGTAGACCGAACCGCCGCAGGATCGGCGCAACGCTGCTGTCTGCTCGCTTCCAAAACACCAAAGCAGCCGACGCCTTTTTAATCCCTTTGTGCGTAAGCGTCATCTTCCGGACGCGCTGATCATCGTGCCCGAGCGGAGCAATCCAGCCTTCGTCTTCAATCAAGCGCAAATTTCGCGACAGCGTTGTCCGGTCAAGCCCAAGCTGAGCCGACAGCTCGGAGATGGAGAGCGGACCGGTCTGTGCGAGCGTTGCCAAAATCGTAAATTGCGTGGCACGCAGGCCGCTTCCCCGGAAGTGCCTCTCATAGTGTTGGGTAACAGCGCGACTAGCACGGCGGAGCGAGGAACACGCGCAAGTCCGGCACGCTTTAAAAGACTTTGCGGAAGCTCGCATAGGTGTATATACACGCATGATTGAAACCCTCAAGCGTGCTTCGGTTCAATTTTGGCTGGGCTCGTTATGAACGACTCGGGGTGAACGATCGGCCCACCATTTAGAACTCGGCGCTGCCGGGCGTTCGGGCGAACGGGATGATATCACGAATGTTCGGCACGCCCGTGATGAACATCATCATCCGCTCAAAACCGAGGCCGAAGCCGGAATGCGGCACGGTGCCATAACGCCGAAGATCGAGATACCATTTGTAATCGGCCAGATCCATTTTGTGCCGGCGCATGTTTTCTTCCAGCACGTCGATCCGTTCTTCGCGCTGGCTGCCGCCGACAATCTCCCCGATGCCCGGCACTAACAAATCGATCGCTGCCACTGTTTTCCCGTCATCGTTCAAACGCATGTAGAAGGGCTTTATCTCTTTCGGGAAATTAAAAACCGTGACCGGACACTGGAAGCATTTCTCCGTCAACCAGCGTTCATGTTCCGACTGAAGGTTTAATCCGTAGTCAATCGGGAATTCAAATTTTTCACCGCTCTTCTTCAAAAGATCGACAGCGTCGCTGTAATTGATCCGTTGGAACGGACGATCGACAACAAAATCGAGGCGCGCGAGCAATTCCTTGTCCACGAATTTCGCGAAAAGTTCCATCTCGTCCGGGCAATGCTCGCGAACATCGACAATCAGATATTTCACCAACTCCTCCGCGAGATCCATGTTGCCGTTCAAGGCGCAGAATGCCATCTCTGGCTCAATCATCCAAAATTCGCTCGCGTGCCGCGACGTGTTCGAGTTCTCCGCGCGAAACGTTGGGCCAAAGGTGTAAACCTTCGACAACGCGCACGCGAACGCTTCGGCTTCGAGTTGGCCGCTCACGGTTAAATACGTGCAGCGTGCAAAGAAATCCTGCTCGTAGTCGATGCTGCCATCCAGCCGCCGCGGCCCCGCTTTGGGATCGAGTGTGGTAACGCGAAACAATTCGCCCGCGCCTTCGCAATCGCTTCCCGTGATAATCGGCGTGTGCACATACACAAAACCGCGTTCTTGAAAAAATTTGTGAATAGCGAATGCGAGACGGCTCCGCACCCGAAAGACGCAACCAAAAAGATTCGAGCGCGGGCGAAGATGCGCGATCTCGCGCAAAAATTCCGGCGTGTGCCCCTTTTTCTGGAGCGGATACGAATCGTCCGCAGTGCCGACAATGTCGATCTTGTCCGCGACGACTTCCCAGGTTTGGCCTTTACCTTGGGAAGGGACCAGGGTGCCGCGAACGCTGATAGACGCGCCGGTTGTCATTCGCTGCAGCGCCGCGTAATTCGGGAGCGAGTTTCTCGCGATGATCTGAAGATTGCGCAGACACGAGCCGTCGTTCATCTCGATAAAGGAAAAATCCTTCGAATCGCGCCGCGTTCGCACCCAGCCCTGGACCTGAATTGCGTCGATTGGCGCGGTGCTTTCCAATGCGTCTTTTACCGTTGTTGAAGAAAGCTGCGTCATTCCCGGTTTTAATTGTAGCGGCGGACTCTGACCGCCCAAAGCAAAGATGCGATATTCAGAGACAGCCCGCTACAAGATTGACATTCCACCTTAGCGGCAACCACTTGCCATCGCCAGAACATGGCCGATCTCCACTCTGCGATCTGATTCGATTTCGGCGGCCATGATTTGAGAATCTACTTCACATCCGGCGGCACGATTTGATCGCCGAGCTTTTCGAAACGCGGATCGCCGCGCAATGGATCGAGCCTTGGATCAACTCTGAGATAACGCAGCCACTCCGAACGCTCCTGATAGGCATTTTCAAGCGCTTCAAGCGCTCGCTCCTTCCGGCCGAGTCCGACATGGATGACGGCTATGTCATAGCTAGAAATATGCGTTTCTGTTGATCCGCGTTTCAATTCATTTAAAATGTCTAGCGCCTGTGTAGTCTCGCCCGCAATCGCGTAAGCGTGTCCGAGTTCCGCTTTCATATGCGGGCTGCCTCCTGAAAGATTTATCGCCGTTTGCAACTCCGCGATGGCTTCCTGATACATCCCTTTTTGCTCATACGCGAGGCCGCGAAATTCGGCTGTTTCGGGATAGTTGCGATCAAGCTCGGAGGCCTTCTGGCATTGTTGTATGGCTTGGTCGTACTGCCGTGCATAAAGATAATGCCATGCTAAATGTGCGTTCAAAACTAGTGAAAGCGGATCGAGTTCCAAGGCGCGAAGGCTTTCGGTGAGGGATTCGCTACTGCGACCCATAGCCGTTAAGTAATGGGAGTACTGATGGTGAGCCTCGGCAAACCCTGGATCCAACTGAATGGCGCGTTGGAATTCCCTCTCAGAGCCGGTCCAGTCCCATTCGTACTCCATTTTAACTAGAGCCAGAGAAGTATGGGCTTCGGCGAGGTTGTCATCAAGCTCCAGAGCTTTCGTCGCCGCTGCCTTTGCTCTCTCGTCCGTCTCTTTTCGAGAAACTCCGCGCAAGAAACCGAGCCGGAGGAGATACATGTTCGAGTCGGCCAGCCCCGAATAAGCCAGAGCATAGCCGGAGTCCTTGTCGATCGCCTGGTTGAAAAATTCGATGCTCTTCTTCAATCCTTCCTCTGTTCTCTTCTTCAAGAAATAGCGACCTTTCAGATATAACTGATGCGCCTCGCTGTTTTTAGTGGGACGCGCCGCGATTGCCTTTTGCTCAGAGCCACTGAGCTTAGTCTGTAGTGTGTCAGCAATCTTTGTTGCGATCTCGCTTTCGACAGCAAAAATATCGGCCAAGTTACGATCGAATTTCTCAGCCCAAAGATGTGAGTCAGTCTGGGCGTTGATCAGTTGCACATTCACGCGAACTTGGTCAGCTGCCTTCTGTACCGTGCCTTCGAGGATGTGTGCTACGCCAAGCTGCTTGGCGATCTCGAGCAGATTCGTCGGCGTGCCTTTATAACGCTGCGTCGAGGTACGTGAGATTACTTTCAGATCCGCAATCTTCGAGAGCCGCGTAAGAATTTCTTCCTGAATTCCGTCTGCGAAATAGGCGTTGTCAGGATCGCGGCTTAAGTTCTCGAACGGTAATACCGCGATCGATTTGGTGTTTACTGAGATCGACGACCGGGCGGATTTACTCGTCTTACTTGAAGCGCCTGTGCGAGATGCAATCCGAAAAACGACGGGCGTAAATATTACGATCCCCAGAATGACCGTGCCGATAAACGCAATATCTCGCGGCCATGGCCGGCTGATTTTGTCTCCAGTTCTTTTCGTTCCATGTGCAACGCATTTTTGCGGTAGCGCCGGATTCCCGATTTCATCGGTGTAAAAATTCACCAGCGAAATCTTGCGCCCGTGTTTTACTTCGCACTCGCCGAGTTCGTGCAAAAGCGGGTTCCAGCGCGGAAACGGCGCTAGATCGTCCGCCACGCGTTTCGACAAAAGAATGTGCCCGGCATCGCCGCAATCCATTACTCGCTGCGCCATGTCGATACCGGCGCCGGCAACATTCGCGCGATCGCTAACATCGACGACCGCATTCACCGGGCCGCTGTGAATTCCCATTCGTAATCCAATTTCGGGATGAGATTTGAGGGCCCCGGCGATTTCCATCGCGCATTCGATCGGCGCCTGCGGATCATCGAAGAATACAAGGGCCATGCCGTCGCCAGTCGGAATCCGAACGAGATTGCCTTCCGATTCCCCGCGCTGGAACCGCTCGGTATTTTTCACAATGCTCGTCAGCTCGCCCATCACCCGCGTCTGCTCCGTGATCAGCAAAGTTGAGTACTCCACCACGTCCATCGTCAGGACGTGCCCGATCTCCACTTTGGGATGCTGCTCGGGTTCGGAGCTCATACGACGACCGCTCCGAAGTCTGCCACAGGTCGCTTACAAGATCGACATCAACTCAGGGGCAGCCAGTTGCCCGGTTGCGGAGGAGATTTTGCTCCGTTGAGTGAAAGATAGGTGTATTCCTGCAGGAGGCGTTCGTAATCGGAGAGAAGCTTCATCGCGTCATTCGGCTTCAGCCGATCGGTTTTAATCGCGACATCGACTTGTGTTTTTAACAACCGCATCAACTCGACTTTATCCCATTGCGTCATGGCAAGGACTTCGCCGATCGTGCTGCCTTCGATCACTTCCTCTATGTACCAGCCGGATTCTTCGTCGGGATCGAGGAACACATGCACCTCTGTCACGCGACCAAACAAATTGTGCAGATCGCCCATGATATCCTGGTAAGCGCCCACCAAAAAAACGCCGATATAATACATTTCCCCAGGCGGAATGCGATGGAGCGGCAATGTTTCCTTCACGTCCTGGAGGTCGGTAAATTTCGAAATCTTGCCGTCTGAATCGCAGGTGATGTCAACGATCATGCCATTGCGATCTGGCGGAGTGGTCAGACGGTGGATCGGCATGATGGGGAAGAGCTGCCCGAGCGCCCAATGATCGAGGAGCGACTGAAAGACGGAAAAATTGCAGATGTATTGGTCGCCGAGTGAAGTCTCAAGCTGTTTTACCTCCTCGGGCACAAAACGCAGACCGCCATGCATGTTCACGATCTGCTGGGCGAGCTGCCAGTAAACCGTTTCGATTTTCGCTTTGGATTCGAGATCGAGCAGACCGAGGTCGAACATCTGCTGCGATTCTTCCTTGATGTGCTGGCTGTCATGGAGGCTCTCGATTCGATTGCCCCGCTTCAGCCGCTGTTTCACGTCGAGAATGTCTCGCACCAATCTGTGGTCTGTCTCGGTGGCTTCGACTTTGAGTTTCGGCGCGGTCCGTTCGATGGAACTGAAAGCTTCCATCACGAGCACGGAATGATGCGCGACAATAGCGCGCCCACTTTCGCTCACAATGGCGGGATGCGCCACGCCCTCGGAATCGCAGACGTCCATGATATTCCAGACGACGTCGTTTGCGTATTCCTGAAGCGAATAATTAGTGGAACTGTCGAAATCACTGCGTGATCCATCGTAATCGACCCCGAGACCGCCGCCGACGTCCAGATAGCCAAGATCGTGCCCGAGTTTACAAAGCTTACAGTAGTAACGCGCTGCTTCGCGCACCGCGCGTTTGATCGTCGAGATGTCTGGCACCTGCGATCCCACATGGAAGTGAACGAGTTTGAGACAGTGTGCCAGACCGGCTTCTTTCAAGGTCTGACTGGCAGCAAGAAGGCTGGTTGTATCCAGGCCGAATTTTGCGTTCTCACTGCCGCTTGGCGACCATTTGCCAGAGCCCTTGCTATGCAGGCGAACGCGAATGCCGATGTGCGGTTCGACACCGACTTCCTTTGAAGCGCGAATCGTTTGCTCGAGCTCTTCGGGCTTTTCCACAACGATGACGACCGATTTCCCAAGTTTGCAACCAAGGAGGGCGATGCGAATGAAAGCAGGATCCTTGTAGCCGTTGCAGATGACCAAACTCTCCGGATCTTTGTGCATGGCCAGCGCCGCAACCAGTTCCGGCTTGCTGCCGGCTTCCAGGCCAAAATGAAATTGCTGACCCGCGTCGACGATTTCTTCAATGACTTCGCGCAACTGATTGACCTTGATAGGAAAAACACCGCGATATCCGTTGCCATAGCCGAACTCGGATATCGCGCTTTGAAAGGCGTGGTTAACCGACTCGACACGGTGCCGGAGTAAATCCTGGAATCGGATGAGCAACGGGAAACCGAGGTTCCTGGCACGCGCTTCGTTAACGACTTCGAGAAGGTCGATCGAACCGCCGTCTTCCTTCAACGGCCTCGCCTCAACGTTACCCGAACTGTTGACTGTAAAATAACCGTCGCCCCATCCCTCCACGTTGTAGGTTGCGATGGCGGACTCAACGTCCCACTCGGTTTTCATTTCGATTTGTCGTGCGCCTGCAGTCGCAAAGCGCATATTCAATCAGCGCGTCGAACATGCAAGCCCGTGTAACGAGATTTTCACGGGAATTTTTGCGATCGTGCAATCGTGGACGCCCCGCCTTCGCGCTCCGAGGAACTGTAGCGGCGTCTCTGTGAGACGCGTAGCGCGGGCGTTTCAAACATGCTGCCGTAGCGCTTCGCAGAGCGAAGCGGCTATAGAGCATGGCTTGTTTTTCACTCTCCCACGGGTAGCGTTCAGTCGATGAACAAAACGGTGATCGAGGTGCAAGTGCGGGCGGTTTTGCCAACGAGCGGCGGCTGCGCAGTATTCGTTGGAAACAACGACAAGGTGTTCATCATTTATGTCGATCAAACAGTGGGCAGCGCGATCACCATGTTCATGCGTCAGATTACCAAGGAGCGTCCGCTCACCCATGATCTGATTGGGCATTTGATGACTGCTCTCGGGGCAAAGGTCGAGCGAGTGATCATTAATGATCTGAAAAATGCGACCTATTATGCGCGCGTCATCATTCGCGTCGAAAACGAATTGCACCAGAAAAAGATCATCGAGCTCGATGGGCGACCAAGCGATTGCATTGCGATGGCCACACAGCAAAAAGCTCCGATTTATGTGAGCCAGGATGTCTGGGACGAAGTGGACGATATGAGCGACGTCTTGCGCAAGATGGAGGAAGAGGGGCTAAAGCCCGATCCCGAAACGGAAGAGTAAGTTTGTAGCATCGGTCTATGACCGCCGACACCATTTAGACTCGGCGCTCATAGAGCGCCGCTGCAGGTTAACCCAGCAAATCGCCGTAGCGTTCGTCCGCTAATTTCAGGCAACGCGCCAGAATTTCCGACGCGGTATCGAGCTCGAGCGCTTCCTGGACGAGCTCCCGGCATTCGGGAATGGCGAGGCTCTGTACAGCGCGCTTGACTCGCGGCACCAGGGTCGCACTCGCGCTCAACTCATCTACGCCAAGGCCAAGCAAAAGCGGGATGAGCGCGATATCGCCGGCCATCTCTCCGCACACACCGACCCAAATGTCGCTGGCGTGCCCTGCGTCGGCGACCATTTTGAGCAAGCGCAGGACGGCCGGATGCGTTGGCTCGTACAGGTGGGCGATTTTCTCATTCACTCGATCGACTGCGAGCGTGTACTGAATCAAATCGTTGGTGCCGATACTGAAAAAATCGACCTCGGGCGCGAGCACGTTTGCCGAGATGGCGGCGCTCGGGATTTCAATCATCGCGCCAACCTCGACTTTTTCGCCGATGTCGATGTTTGAGCTGCACAATTCTTCTTTACACTCGGCGAGCACAGCGATGGCACGGCGTAATTCATCGACGCCGGAAATCATGGGAAACATGATTTTCACGTTGCCCACAGCACTGGCGCGAAGAATGGCGCGCAACTGCGTTTTAAAGATGTCGATATTTTCGAGGCAAAACCGGATCGCGCGCCAGCCAAGGAATGGGTTTAACTCATCACTAATATCGACAGTTCCGGGAGCGAGTTTGTCGCCGCCGAGATCAAATGTTCGAATAATCAGCGGATTGGGCCGGACGCGCTCCGCCACTTTTCGATAAGTTTTGTATTGTTCCTCTTCTGTCGGCAGAGTGGTGCGATTCAAATAGAGGAACTCGGTACGATAAAGGCCAATTCCCTCTGCGCCGTTAGCGGCCACCGCATCGACGTCTTCGGGAAGCTCGATATTGGCCGAGAGAACAATGTGGCGACCGTCGCGCGTCGTCGAACTTGTCTCGCGCAACTCTTTTAGTTGCGCCACGACGTTGGCCCTTTTTGATTCGATCTCTGCGTAATGCGCAAGCGTCTCCTCCGTCGGATCCACAATCAGTAAGCCATCGGTCCCATCCAGGAGCACGTACTGACCGGTTTCCAGTTTTGCGGTGATATCGTGCAAACCGACTATCGCTGGGATATTGAGCGAGCGCGCCATGATTGCCGTGTGCGATGTGCGGCTGCCGAGATCGGTGGCAATCCCGAGCACGTTCTGCCGATTCATGCTGGCGGTGTCCGAAGGAGTGAGGTTGTGCGCGATGAGAATGTGAGGCTCACTCAGGCCGAGAAATGTTTTGGGAGCTTTTCCCAAAAGGTTGCGAATCACCCGCTTCGTCACGTCCTGAATGTCCAAGGCGCGCTCGCGCAAATAGGGATCATCGATCTTATTCAGGGTCTCGGCGTAATGCGTGGCAACTTCCTGAAAAACCCATTCTACATTGCAAAGATCGGTCTCCAGTTTGCGCAGCACTTCGTCGATCAAGGTACGGTCTTCGACCACCAGGAGATGGGCGTCAAAGATTGCGGCGTCTTTTGCTCCGATCGATTCCGCGATGCGTTGCTGCATTTCAAGAATCTGCATGCGTGTTTGAATGAGCGCGGCTTCGAAGCGTCCGATCTCGTCCGTGACCTGGGAAGGCGCGATGCGATAACGCGGCACGTCGTCGAGGTCATCCCGAACGACATGAACCTTGCTGTGGGCAATTCCTGCGGAAACGCCAGCTCCCTCAAATCGAACTTCCTGCCGGGCCTTGTCGGTCATTCGCCTGCCAGAGTAAAGCAGATGTCAAACGCTGTGAAACCCCCGTTGGCGCGCGCATGGAGCTGGCCCACGAGTGCCTCATATAAGTTCCTGTGAGATTGTTCACTCTTCGTTGAACTTCGCGTTAATTAATTCCTCGAGTTCCTCTACCGCCTTATAGGCGTCGGGGCCTTCGGCGCGAATGCGCAGTTTTGATCCTTGCCCCGCGGCCAGCATCATCAAACCCATGATGCTCTTGCCATTTACCTCCTCCCCTTCTTTTGATACCCAAATTTCAGAGCGATAACGGCTGGCGATACGCACAAACATCGCCGCCGGCCGTGCATGGAGACCGAGTCGATTCACGATCGGAATTTCTTTCTCAGTCTTCTGAGTGGGCGCGGCGCGACTTGCTCTTCGACTCAATAAACCCATCACGTCACTCCTTCTGCTCCATTAAATTGAGTAGCTTGGTGTTAAACTCGATCGCGCTGTTGTGACCAAGCCCCTTCAGTTTCTGATCCATCGCCGCAACTTCGATCAGACGCGCCATATCGCGGCCTGGCCGCACCGGAATTGTCAGATGCGGCACCTGAAGCCCGAGAATCTCGTAAAATTCGCGATCGAGCCCAATCCGATCAACCGCCTCGACCTCCTGCCAGTCCTTCAGTGTGACGACAAGGTCGAGTCGCTTCTCGATTCGAATGCTGCCAATGCCAAAAACGGAAGCCACGTTAATGATACCGATCCCGCGAACCTCAATGTGATTGCGGGTCAGGTCTGGCGCCGTCGCCATCAGCTCGCGCCCTTCCAACGAAGTGATCCGCGTCACGTCATCCGCCACCAGACTGTAGCCACGTTCGATCAAGCCAAGGACGCATTCGCTTTTACCGATGCCGCTGGCGCCACGGATCAAAACGCCTACGCCCAAAATGTCCACCATGCTGCCGGACTCGGTAATCGTTGGCGAAAAATCCATTTCAAGCGCAATAGTCGCCGCGTTGATAAACTTCATTGTGATCATCGGGGTGCGAAACACCGCGATTTTCTCTTCAGCCGCAACCGCAAGCACTGCCGGATCGAGATGCAA
>Ga0209155_1001682_pt1 | contig 10362 bp, 8 predicted proteins | sample GraSoiAngelo_122_FD_185879 | JGI IMG/M metagenome (GOLD analysis project Ga0209155, IMG submission 185879) | Grasslands soil microbial communities from the Angelo Coastal Reserve, California, USA - 14_0927_02_20cm (SPAdes) (version 2) | ecosystem: Environmental > Terrestrial > Soil > Grasslands ...
ATCGATACCCACCTCTCGCGGGTAAATGGCGGCCAAGGGTTCGGCGCGGTTGTCGATTTTCGAAACAACACCACGACGGGGTTCAATTTCCAGACAGAGGGACCGCAAATAGCTCTCGCTCATGAACGGCATGTCGATGGCCAGGGCAAGCAGATGAGTGCCGCGCATCAGGTTCAGCGAAGCAGCCAGTCCACTGAGGGGGCCGCGCGACGGAGAATCGTCTGCCACAAATTGCACGTCGTCAGGCCGCCAGGCCGGGTCAGTTCTTGCAGAAACAAAAATTTCCGCCGGATCCAATTTTCGCAAAAGCTCGAGCTGAATTTGCCAAAGCGGTTTTCCCTGAAAGAGAAGTGTCGCCTTATCTTCGCCCATGCGGCGCGATTCGCCGCCAGCGAGCAAGACCGCACTGATGTTCATTGGGAAACGTAACACAGCCATCTTGGCTGTCTGGTCGTGCGGGCATCTTGCCCGCACTTCGGCTCCAGGCTGGAAGCCTGTGCGACCAGTCAGGCAAGATGCCTAGGTTACGCTTCCGCGCGTCGCAATTTTCCGTCGGTCAAAATTTTCGCGCGCAGACCGCCGCGGCCTTTCAAGAATTCCTGCGCGTTGGGTCCGATGGCGCGATCCATCCAGTAGCACGGCCTGCATTCCTCGATGCCATGGAAACGGACATCCTGGATTTTGAATTCCTGGCCGATTAATCCATTAAGATCGACACCGCGGCTGATCACATTGCGCCGCGCTACGGCAGGCGAGCAGTCCTGAAGTTGCAGCGCGCGACAAAGATCATCGAAGACTTCCAGAGACAAGAATGTGATCTGGCCCTTGTAATCGTCTTTAAAATCGAAGTAGCGATCCCCGCGGATACCGCGCCCCGTCACACATTCGATCATCGGCAGCTCAATCATGGGATACGCGTCCGGTTCGCGTCCGTGATGACCCACAAAATTATGACCCGGCGAAATGTAAAGATGGCGGATTTCCACCGCCTTCATGATAACATCGAGACGATTCGTTTAACATGAAAGAAAACGGGGTCGGCTCGCAAAAAATCATCAGGCGAAAACGCGACGGCAAACTGGAGTACTTGCCCGATGATCTTACGATTGAAGAGCCGCTCGAGATTCGGGTTGGTCGCAGGGTGTTGGCGACCACCATGCGCACGCCGGGTCACGACAAAGAACTCGCAGCCGGGTTTTTGGTCTCGGAGGCAGTCGTCCGCAGGCGCGAGGAGATCGCAAAAATTTCCACGGATGGTGAGAACACGGTCGTTGTCGATCTTGCCGCCGGCCTGAAACTGAAACTCAATTCAATACAGCGCTTCGGAACGATCTCGAGCAGTTGCGGACTCTGCGGCAAGACCAGCATCGAAGCGATCCGGCAAAATTTCCCCGCGATACGATCGACAACGTTCAGGATCGGCATCAAAGCGCTGCTTTCTCTTCCGGATCGATTGCGGGAACAGCAGGGCGATTTCACGCGAACGGGCGGGATTCATGCCGCTGGAATTTTCGATGCTAATGGCGGATTGAAAATTGTCCGTGAAGACATCGGCCGTCACAACGCCGTCGACAAAGCCATCGGGCGGGCGTTCCTGGACAAATTACTTCCGTTGGATCGACATGTTCTACTCGTCAGCGGCCGCGCTTCCTTCGAAATCATGCAAAAAGCGCTGGCGGCGGGCATTCCGATCGTCGCCGCTGTCTCAGCGCCGTCCACTCTCGCGGTTGATTTCGCACGTGAAGGCAATCAAACGCTGATTGGATTTTTGCGTCCGCCCTCGTTCAACATTTACTCGCACGTCGAACGGGTGATCCTGGAAGTCAGGCAGTTATCCAAGGTTCGAACGGTTAAGGCCTAACGCAGAGCGTGCTTCGCGAGCGAATTTGAAACCAGCAAGCGGCGTCGGAATATCGACGTCTTTTGCAAGAGCAAGCACCTGAAAAGTGCGCCCGAGCATTTCTGGATGGAGCAGCGTTTGCAGAGCGCGCTTTATTTTTGGATCGACACCCTGCGCGAGGTTCGGCCACTCGGAAATGATTCCTGCTAGAAAATGATGTTGGTCGGTGAATCCGGCGGCGCGCAGGCCATTCTCTTCTGCACGTCCGGCTATGCTCGTCCAATCCACGTGCGCAGTCATATCGGCCTGCCCGATTTGCTCAAATGGCGAATCAAGATGTCGATGTTGCGCGCGAACCTGGAGCGTTCCGGCGGATTGATGTGGCGCGTAAAACTCCTCGAGCGAATAGCCGTAATCAATCGCGAGGACGTAACCGCGCTCTAGCTTGCGCGATAGATTGTCGATCCAATCGAGGGCAGCCAGATTTACTTCGGTTTGGTAACCGGCGGGCTGCGCGGGCAATTTCTCCAGATGGTCGCGCAAGCTTTGATCGGCAATCGGTTGATCGACGAATGCAAACATGTCGCCGTTCAGCGTAACAAATTTTTCCAGCCATACGCATTCGGTCGCGGCGCTAAGGCCCTTCCCACATTGCGAATCGATCAGATGCACCGGCATCGAATCGAGCAGTTCGTTGGAAAAATGAACTCCGGTAAATGGCTCGAGCGCATCGATTGAAGAGCGCCACTCAATTTTACCTCCAAATTCTGCAAGCGCTCGCGCTTGTCGATCTTGCAGGATTGCAAATGGCTCGATAATCCGGTAGCACAAAGCGGCGAAAAATTCCGGATAGCCATTGCGCGCCGACTCAAGGAAATCACGCGCAAAATCGCCATGATGGGCGCCCTGCTCGACAATGATGAAGTCGTCGATCCCCTGCTCTCGACGGCTATCGGAGTTACAGAGTCGTTCCCAGATTTCGGCAAATTGTGCTGCCAGTAATTGCCCAAAAAGCGGACCGACGCTGATGTTTGTGAAGTAATCGCCCCGCCGTCCGATCGCGCACCGGCCGGAAGAATAATATCCATGCTGGGAATGATAGAGCGCCTGTTGCATGAACCAGGCAAACGAGACCGGGCCGTGCTCTTTGATTTCTCTGCGGATAAACTCGATCAAAGCGGGGTTGCCAGTCGTCATTGGTCAAATCGTTAAATCATTGAATCGTTAAATCGATGACCTAAGTTGCGCGACCGATTTGTTCCGAAACTTGAGAACATCCACGAGATATCTGCGGCCTCCACCGGGCTACCGTTTTCGGCCGCCCTGGTATTCGGGACCTCGATTCTACATTCCGCTCGCCGTCGTCGTCGTGCTCGGGGTTGTCTTTGCGGTTTACGTTTCAATTCTGGTCGCCGACCTGGAAGGGCAGGCGGGCAGTTTCGATTTAAACAAACTCGAACAAATGGAATCGGCGAGCGTGATTCTCGACCGAAACGGCAAGATCTTTGGTCAAATCTACGTCGAAAATCGCGAGACGGTCCCATATGATCAGTTGCCTCGCGATCTCATCAACGCAGTCGTCGCGGTGGAGGACGCAAAATTTTATCAGCACCGCGGATACGATGTTCTTGGGATCGTCCGTGCAGCGTTGAAAAATGTAACAGCCGGCCACGTGCGCCAGGGCGGAAGCACAATCACCCAGCAACTCGCGCGCAACAGTTTTGCTCTCAAAGAAAAAACGTTCCGTCGCAAGCTGCTGGAAATTTTTCTGGCCCGCCGAATTGAGGAGAACTTCAGCAAGCAAAAAATCATGGAGCTTTATCTCAACCGGATTTATTTCGGCGGCGGGCTCTACGGCGCAGAAGCGGCGGCGCGGGGTTACTTCGGCAAATCCGCACGTGAGATGTCGCTGGCGGAGTGCGCCACTCTCGCCGGTCTGATTAAGAGTCCAAACAGATTATCACCGTGGACCGATCACACCGCCTCCCTGGAAGTGCGCAATTACGCACTGGATCGGATGCGCGATCTTGATTTTATCAGCCGCGAACGATGTGCCGCTGCCCGAAAAGAACAAATCGTCATCGGGAGCCGGCAGAACGCGCAGGGACAAACTTACGCGGTCGATTACATCCGCCAGCAGGTAATTGCCGAAGTGGGATGGGATCGCGCGATGAACGAAGGGTTTCGGATTCACACGACAATCGATGTCGATCTTCAGAAGGTTGCTGAGGATTCCCTCCGCGCGAATCTCGAACGGATTGAAAAACATCCCGACTATAATCATCGGACTTATGCCGAGTACGCATCCACTTTTCGTAAAACAAACGGCACGACCCCAGCCCGACCCGCGCCCGAATATCTTCAGGGCGCAGTAATCGGGCTGGATAACGAGACGGGCGACATTCTGGTGCTCGTAGGCGGGCGCGATTTCGAGCACAACCAGTACAACCGCGCCCTGCAAGCCAGACGGCCGGCCGGAACAGCGATGCTTCCGTTCGTTTACGCTGCTGCGTTTGAAAAAGGAATGTTCCCCGGCTCGCTCACGGAAGATTCGCCGCTCGATAACCGCGCAGTCATGATTGGTGGCACAACGGGGATTCTTGGCGAATGGGGACCGGAGAGCGCTGAAAACCGCTACGAAGGCCCAATGACAGCGAGGCAGGCGCTGGTCAAATCAAAGAATGGCGCAACCGTCCGAATCGGGATGAACGCGGGCGTCGACTCGATCCTGCAACTTTGTTCTGCGGCTGGCATTCGTTCCGCGCTTCGTCCGTATCCGGCTACGTTTCTCGGCAGCAGCGAAGTCACACTCGCTGAGCTCGCCCTGGCTTACACGATTTTCCCAAATGGCGGATGGCGGCCAAGCGCATCGCACATTTTGGAACGCATCGAAGAAAAGGACGGGACAGTGGTGTGGGACGCGGAGCGCGATCGCAGCCGGCAAACAGTTATCAAACCCGAAACCGCTTACGAAGTGCATTCCTGTCTTGTCGACACGCTCCAATCAGGAACGGGGAAAGCTGCCTACAAACAATTTGGTCTGAAAAAGATGCCGGCGGCGGGCAAGACCGGCACCGCCTACGATTTTACCGATGCCCTCTTTGCCGGGTACGATTCCAATTTTACTTGCGCCGTTTGGACGGGGTTCGATAAGCCGCAAAAGATTTATCGCGGCGCGTTCGGGCGTGAACTCGCCTTGCCGGTTTGGGTCGATATCATGAATGCGGCGGCCCAGCATTATCCGCCGCGAGAAATTAAGCAGCCGGCAAATCTGAAGCAGGTGGAAATTTGCTGGAGATCCGGTTTGCTTGCGACCGACAAGTGCTATGACGCCGTGAGAACGGCTAACGGCGATACCGTTCAACGACGCACGACTTACATGGAAATCGCGACCCCCGCGCAGGCGCCCACCGAGCCGTGTAATGTCCACGGCGAACCGCGCGCCCGCCTTGCGCGAAATCTTCCTTCTGGAGAATTGCCCCGCGCCGCGCTGGCCGTGGATCTTAGCGAAGTCACACCAGTCGTCATAAAGAGTCCGACGTTGTTGGCCGACAAAGACCCATACAATTCACAGAAGCCGACTCTGAAACCCGAACCAACGCCGGAACCCGAAAAGGAAACGGCCGAAAAGCAAAAGATCGAAAACCAAGCCGGCGAAAGCCAGGCGACGCCAACACCGGCAGGAGCGATTGACCTGAATCGTCCGCCCGCGAGTGGCAGCGGACCGGCAGGAGAACGGGGGAATCAGGCGGTCCAGTCTGTTGTTCCGATTAGAAAAGCGATCCCGGTTGAGCCGCAAGAACAAAAGCCTGTCGAGATTCGGCGCGCGATGCCGGTTAAACCGCTCGATCAAGAGAACGAGGATGAGACGCTTCTAAGATCAGCGACCCCGCCCCCGAGCGATCTTGACCAATAACAATGGCGTCGCCGGGCGCAGACTCAGCTGAACTCTAACCCGCGAATCACGCGAATTTACGCGAATAAAGATGACGGAAATCATTTATAAGAAAGAGAGCTACGCGATTATTGGGGCTTCCTTCGAGGTGTACACAGCACATCAAAACCAAAGCGGATCTATCCGATGTTTCTCTTTGATCTATTCGCGTCAATTCGCGTGATTCGCGGGCTAATCGGATAATGACATCACAAAGCGTAGACGATTTTCGGTTGACCGTTCTGAACCCGGGCGGTCGCGACCCCGAGCAGCATTTCCAAGAGACGACTGGCCCAGGCGAAGGCGAACATCCGCCGATCAATTTTCACGGTTACGCTGCGTGCACGCGCGGAGTTTTTCACCACGATCCACGCCGGGCGATCGCAGAAGGAACACCGGTTCTTCTTCTTTTGCGCGGCGAATTCCGGGCTTCGGAGCGCGCACTGGGCGAACTCCAGAAGCAAGGACGGACGGTCGTTGTTTCGTTGAAGGAAACTGGACTCCACCAGATTGCACAACAGTTGTGTGACCGCGCGAAGCTGTCGCGCTTCATGAGGATTCTGGCGCAAGCCGATGGATGTATCGCGACGACACCTGAAGCTGCGGAAATCTATCAACGCGCTCGTTGGAAAGATAATCCCAACACAGTCGCGTTTATTCCGACGCCTTATCCGGTCAAAGATAAACAATGGAATTTTTCGGTGCCGCCGGATAAACAATCCGGGATTTTTATCGGCACCCGTGAATGGGACGTGCCTTCCCGCAATCATTTCGCGGCGTTGCTCGTCGCGCGGCAGCTTTGCGAAACGACCGGTGAACCAATCACCGTTGTGAATCTCGATGGATACAAAGCGCGGCGCTTACTTTGGGAATTAAAATTTCCAGAAGGAAGATTCAGAGTGATTGAGGAAGAAAAACCGTATCCGGATTATCTGCGCATCGTAGCCGGGCATAAAATTGTTTTGCAGCTCGACCGCAGCCGCGTGCCGGGCCAGGTTGCGGGCGACGCGCTTCTTACCCGGACTGTTTGCGTGGGCGGCGATGGCGCGATTGAAAGAATCGCGTTCACAAAAACTTGCGGCGAAGGCCGGAGCATTAGCGAGATCGCTTCCATCGCGCTTGATCTGTTGAAGAATGCCGATTCACGTTTCGCCATCGTCGCTGAATCGCAAGAGCGCGCCTTGGAGCAGCTCTCTTTTCAAGCAGTGCGTTCGCAATTGGCAGATTTCTTCGCGCAATTCGCGTCGTAGCACGAATTCTCCGCTGTGTTCAGAGCGAATGGTAGGAGCGTTCACCCGAACCGCCCAGGCGATTGCGGTCAATCGCCGCTATCTATTAGCCTCAAATAAATATCTTCCAGCCGTCGCGTTTGCGCAGCGAGGTCGAAATTTTTGCGAACAACCTCCGCGCCAGCGCGCGCGATGCGTGAAAGGAAGCCCGGATCTGGCACCGCATTGAGCAACGCACGCGCCAATTCGCTATCATCGTGTTCCGGCACAAGCACGCCGCTCACGCCGTTCTCGATTGCTTCGGGAATTCCGCCATGCTCTGTGGCAAACACCGGCAGGCCGCTGGCCATGGCTTCCAGCATTGAGTTTGGAATCCCTTCCTGGTTTCCGTCAGGGCCGGTCTCGCTCGGATGAAGGAAAATGTGCGAGGCGTAATAGAGATCGCGCAATTGCTCCTGCGAAATAAAACCGGCAAACGAAACGCGGTTGTCGATCTTGAGTTCGCGCGCCAGGTCTTGAAGTTGACCGAGCAATGGCCCATCTCCCGCGATGGTCAACGTGGCATTTGGATATTCGCTCAGAAAACTCGCGAAAGCGCGCAGCGTGACGGGCAAGCCCTTTTTCTCGATCAACCGGCCGGCTTGCACGAATCGCCATTCGGTCGCCGCGGCGACGAAATTCCGCTCGCGAACCGGAAATTCATCAAGTGGAATCCCGGTGTGCTGGACTTCGATCTTTCTTTCGTCGCAACCAAGATCGACAACAGCGCGTCGCAACGATTCCGAGCGGACCAGAACAAACTTCACCGCGGCGAGCATCTGCCGCGTGGCTTCTCGATACGCCGGCTTGTTCATGTCCACGATCGCGTCCGCGCCGTGAAAGGAAACAATCGACGGTTTTTCCCATGTGCGAATTAGCGGCAGCAGATGCACGGCGATTTGCCCAAAGTAAATGTGCAATAGCTGAGCGTTCCTTTTTTCCAGAACGTTCGTTAGCGCACGCAATTCGCCCGGCGAAAGTTGCCACGGCTTATCGCGGACCTGGCGAAACCAGAAACGCCTGAGAAAATGCAGCGCCGGTTTTGCGACGATGTCGATCTTATCGAACGGAAAGCGCGCCGCGTTTTCGCGTTTTCGGGCGATGATTACAGGAGAAACGCGCTTAAGCGCCGTGATTTGCCGGTAGATGTGCAGCATCTCCGGTTTCAGAAACGTCGCGCAATAGCAGGCGACGACCGGACTTCTTGTCATGTCGAGCGGAGTCGAGACATCTCTAACTCTTAACAATAAGAGATTCCTCCACTCCGGTCAGAATGACAAACATCTAAAAGACGATCTCGAAGAACTTGATGCCCTTCCATTTTCCCGTTTCCGGGTCGATGACGACGCTCTGCGCGGCCGTGCCGTACTTGGCGGGCGCCATCGGGTTGAGCATCTGGAGCGGATTGCCGCCACGGACTGCTCGCGGAACCACTCCTTCAACGCTGGGTCGTTGTAAAAGCGGAGGCGGTGTGGCCATTGCTCTCACCGGTTGTTGCGGCCCGATCGGCGCCCGAAAACTTTGTGCGGAAGCAGTTATGGCCAGCGCCGACAGAATCGCAAACATCAACGTTTTCATATATTTTTCCTTTCCACCAAAGGCGTGCAAGTTCTTGCCCGTCGCAACGCCTGCCCGCATTATATACGTTGATGGACTATCTTGAAAAGGCCAGACGTGTTCTGGATATCGAAATTTTTGAGCTCACGCGACTGCGGGAGCGTTTGAGCGAAAATTTCTCCCGCGCGGTCGAGCTAATCAAGGAAGCGGTCGATGCGCGCGGCAAAGTGGTCGTAATCGGCGTTGGAAAATCCGGACACATCGGCGCAAAAATAGCCGCTACTCTGACAAGCACCGGGTCCCCGGCCGTCGTGCTCGATTCCTCAAATGCTTTGCATGGCGATCTGGGCATGATCGCCGACGGGGACGTGGTGCTCACGCTGAGTGCGAGCGGCGAGACGGAAGAATTGCTCCGAATCCTGCCGGCGATCGCCCGGTTCCAAGTCAGGATCATTGCCATGTGCGGCGATCCGAAATCGACTCTCGCACAAAACGCGCATCTGCTTCTCGATGTAAACATCGAACAAGAGGCGTGTCCGCTAAATCTGGCGCCGACTTCGAGCACGACGGTGATGCTGGCACTGGGCGACGCGCTGGCCATGGTGTTGCTCGAAGCACGCGGGTTTAACAAGGAAGATTTTGCGAAGTTCCATCCCGCAGGTGTGATTGGCCGCAGCCTGCTCATGCGTGTGCATCAAATCATGCGCCCACCCGAAGCGATGGCGATCGTGTCAACTGATGTTCCCATACGCGATGTCCTCAAAGCAATGACCAGTGTCCGTGCAGGCGCTGCAGTGGTGACTGGCGAAGATCGACAATTACTCGGGATTTTCACACACGGAGATTTCGTGCGGCATTTTCAATCCGATTCGAAGATCGGCGAACGACTGGTGGCAGATTTGATGACCTTGAACCCGGTTACGGTGCACAAAGACAAATTAGCGGTCGAAGTTCTGAATCTGCTCGAACGCCATCGCATCGACGACCTGGTCGTGGTCGATGACCACAATGTGCCTGTGGGCATCGTCGATTCGCAAGACCTCACGCGCTTGAAACTTTTATAAGAGGAATGCTGCAAGGCCGGGTCGAAGGTCCAAATCCCAAAAACCAAGTTCCAAGCAAACTTCAATCCCCAAAATCCAAACGGCAGCGTGCTGCTTGTTTTGAAAATTGAATATTGGAGTTCGGAGCTTGTTTGGATGTTGGAGCTTGGGATTTGGGATTTGCGGCAGGTTGCATCTCGCACCACGCGCGTGTAACGTCCGCCTCTTTTCACCAGTCATTTATCACTAATCACTCTTCTTCTAATGGCTGCGGCAAACGATCTTCGTAAGGGAATGGCGATCAAATACAACGGCAATCCTGCCATCGTACTGGAAGTCCACCATCGCACGCCGGGAAACCTGCGCGCATTCGTCCAGGCGATCATTCGTTACATCAACACGGGCAAGAGCGCCGACGTCCGCTTCGGCTCGACGGACAAAGTGGAGCTAGTCGAGATCGAGCGAAAAAACCTCGAGTTCAGTTACAAGGACCGCAACGGCTATCATTTCATGGACCCGGAGACGTATGACACCATCACGTTGCAGGAAAACCTGATCGGCGATTCCAAAGATTATCTGGTGGAAAACCTCTCGTTGCAGGTCCTGTATGCGGAGGGAAAACCGGTGCAGGTTGAGTTACCCGCATCCGTGAGTCTCAAGGTCGTCGAATCACCCGAAGGCGTGCGCGGCGATACCGCGAGCAACGTGACCAAACCCGCG
>Ga0209155_1001683_pt1 | contig 10359 bp, 8 predicted proteins | sample GraSoiAngelo_122_FD_185879 | JGI IMG/M metagenome (GOLD analysis project Ga0209155, IMG submission 185879) | Grasslands soil microbial communities from the Angelo Coastal Reserve, California, USA - 14_0927_02_20cm (SPAdes) (version 2) | ecosystem: Environmental > Terrestrial > Soil > Grasslands ...
CTCGTTCTTGTATGGGCGGAATGGCGCGTCCTCGAATCGCTCGAGCAACTCGGTCCGCTTGAGTTGGAGCTGCGTTTGCCCTACCAGCTCCACCTGGAACTGGGCTTTGAACTCGCGGTCGAGCTGCTGGCCGGTCCGCTGCCCGAGGTCCAGCAACGGATCGAACGGCCCGGACGCCGTTCCGATGATCGTCAGCCATCGCTCGCGCGGTAGCTCCTGCCCCCGCTCTCGATAGATGCGCTGCCATGCCGCGAAAATCGGACCCTCGGTATCGACGAGCAGGCCGTCGAAGTCGAAGACCAGCGCCCTGATCCTCATCACTCCCTACAGATTGCGCTGGAAGAACTCGAGCAGGCGCCGCTCCATGTCCGCACGGTCGCGCTCGGAGCGTGGCATGTGCCGCTCGTTCGGATAGAGCAGCGTTTCGAACGGCTTCGCGGCATCGATCAACGCCTGCATGACGCGGGCTGTGTGCCGGAAGTGCACGTTCTCATCGATCATGCCGTGGACCAGCAACAGCTTGCCCCGCAACTGATCGACATGCGTCAGCGTTGAGCTGCGCCGGTATCCATCGGCATTGTCCTGCGGTGTACCGAGGTACTTCTCCGTATACGCCGTGTCGTAGCCTTCCCAGAACGTTACGGGCGCCCCGGCGACGCCAGCCTTGAACACGTCCGGCTGCGTCAGCAGCGCCATCAGGGTCATGTACCCGCCATAGCTCCATCCGTAGATGCCAACGCGCGAGATATCCGCAAAACCCTGCGTGCCGAGCCAGCGCACCCCTTCGACCTGGTCGCGGACCTCAATCTCGCCCAGGCGGCGATGGAGCGACCCCTCAAAGCTCAAGCCGCGACGCGCAGAGCCCCGGTTGTCGACCTTGAGAACCACAAAGCCGTGTTCGGCCAGCATCTGCGCGCGCAGGTCGACCGTCTGCGCCCAGCTGTTGTTGACCATCTGCGGTCCCGGGCCACCATAGACCGACACGATCACCGGCGCGTCGCCGGGAGTCGGTGGCCGGTAGATCGCTGCGTGGAGCTCGACGCCGTCGCCCGTCCGAAATCGATGGAGTTCCGGCGGCCGAAGATCGAGATCGATCGGACTCGCGGCATGGATCACGTGCCGGAGTTCGCCGTCGGTGCTGCGAACGGAAACGCTAGGCGGATGGTCGCGGTTATCCCAGACGTCGATGAAGCTGGAGAAATCGGGCGCGATCTCGACACCGTGGATGCCGGCCTCCTGCGTCAGCCGCTCCGGTTCGCCGCCGTCCAATGCCACGCGGAACAGGTGTCGTTCGAGCGGCGTGTCCCGCCAGCCGACGAAGTAGAGCTGGCGTCGCTTGGCGTCGAGCGCCACCGTGGCTTCGGCGGGCCAGTCGCCGTGGGAGAGCTGCCGGATGAGCCGTCCATCCGGCGCATATAGATATAGGTGTCGGAATCCGCTGCGTTCCGACGACCAGATGAACTCGCCGGTGGCGTCCACGACTCGCAGGTCGTAGTGAAGATTGACCCAGGGCTTCACCTCCTCGACCAGCAGGGTGGAGACCACGCCGTTCGGGTCGTAGGCGAGCAACTCGAGCCGCTGCCAGTTCCGCGCCAGCCACTGCACCAGCAGCCGGCCGTCCGGATGCCAGTCTACCCGGGCGATGTAGCCTTCCTCGGCGGGAAGGTCCAGCCACTCGACCGCGCCGTCCGTCGCATGGACGAGCCCGAGCTTGACCCTCGCATTGTCGGCGCCGGTGAAGGGATAGCGGTGCTCCTCGACCTCAACCGTGGCCTTCGCCTGGTGCACGATCGGGTAGATCGGGATGTTCGACTCGTCGACCTGCTCGAATGCGACCCTGTCGCCCGACCGCGACGGCCAGTAGCCGCTGAGGCGATCGAGCTCTTCCTGCGCGACGAACTCCGCGAGCCCGTTGGTGGCATTCGGAGGATGTGAGGTCAGCCGGCGCTCGCCTGCATCATCGATCGCCCACACGTCGGCGTCCCGAACGAAGAACACCCGCTTGCCATCCGGGGTCACCTTCGGATCGATGACACCGCCGCCTGCCGTGTGCGTCATATTCCCTTCCGCCCAGCGGTAGAGCTCACCGCGCAGCGGCAGCAGCATCACGTTCGCCTTCTCGGCCCAGATGTAGTCAGTGATGCCGGTCTCGCGGAGGCGTAATCGCTCGCGGCGAAGCGCTTCGTCTCGAGAAATGTTCTCCTCCGTGACCGCCTCGCCCGGAGGCGAGAGCCACTGCGCCTTCGTACCGGTTGCGAGATCGAGTCGCCACAGGTCGCGAACGAGGTCGCCCCGCTCGCTGAACAGGTAGCTGACGAATGTCGCATCGGGCGAGTAGTGGAGCTTGCCCGGGATCGCCATACCCGGACGCGGGAAACGGGCAACCAGGTCGGGCGTCAGCTGACGGCGTTCGGCGGTTTTCACGGCGCAAACGTGAGATTAAACTGCGGGGGTGCTGATCAAGGCTTGCTTGAACGGCAGCCGCCGTCCCGATGAGCACGAGGCCTTACCGCTGTCGCCCAATGCGCTGGCCAATGATGCGTATGAATGCCGGCAGGCCGGCGCCGCAGCGGTCCACATCCACCCGCGCGGCATGGGCGGCCGCGAGACGCTCGAGCCGGACGCCTGCGCCGCAGCGATCGAAGCGATTCGGGATCAGTGCCCGGGATTGCCGATCGGGTTAACGACCGGATTGTGGATCGTCGGGAACAGCGCCCGGCGCCAGGCGCTGATCGAGAGCTGGACCGTCCTCCCCGACTTCTGCTCTGTGAACTTCGCCGAGCCCGGTACCGAGGAGCTTGGTGACCTGCTGCTGCACAAAGGGATCGCCGTCGAAGCTGGGCTATCCTCGATCGCAGACGCCCGCATCTTTGTCGCGAGCCCGCTGAGGGATCGGTGCCTGAGGGTACTGATCGAGATCGAGCCCGGCGGACCTGACGATCCCGTCAAGACTGCCGCCGCGATCATCCGCATCCTCGATGCCGGCGGGGTCCACTTGCCACGCCTACAACACGGTCTGGGCACCTGCGCGTGGCCCATCCTCCGCGATGCGCTGGCGCGTGGCTACGACGTCCGGATTGGTCTCGAGGATACGTTGACGCTGCGAGACAACTCGCGCGCTGCGGGAAACGCCGACCTGGTCGCCTCGGTGGCCGAGCTGGCGATTAGCTCGAAGTCTGCAGTCTGAAGAAGAGCCGATCGCGTTCCGGGAGCTCGCTCAGGATCGATTCCGGGACATCCCAGCTCGCTTCCCGGCCGTCCTTGCGCACAAAGTCCTCGACCGTGCGCCGGATGATGAGCAGGATCGCGTCCGGTCGCAATTGAGCTTGCTCGAATTCCTGCCGGTGCAGCGTCAGGAACGTCGCGCATTCCGAGACGAATTCCGCCACCGCTGCGCCGAGTTCGTCGTCCCGCTGAAGCGCCTTGGCAGCCCAGATCCGCTCGACGAATGGACGGTTGATGGCATCCATCCGGGCCCGCAATGCCCCCAACACTCGATGGGCGTCGCCGTCGCCGGCCACCGACCACTGCTGCCGCGCGGCGGCGTCACCGACCTGGCAGGCCGCATACCAGCCGCCCGTCCGATCCGGTAGCCGCCGGCTGATCAGGTGCCGGCACGTGCACACCGGGGTCAGGGGCTGGTCGTGGATGTCCACCGGGATGAAGCGCTGCTGGAGGTAAGCCGGGCAGGCATTGAAACCGTCCGGGAAGGGCCTCGGCCATGGACAGTCATCGGCAGGTCGGACGCGTCCGCCAGTCGGGTCGGCTTTGGCGCCACGTGACGTGATCACGGTATGCCTTTGCTTGCGCCCTTCAATGCTCAAATAGCACAGCGCTTGGCGGCCGTCAACGCAAAAAACGGCGCCAAAAACGGTCGACGGACCGTGGCGAAAATACGTGCCGGGTCAGTTCCGGCTGGACTCGGCCCAGAGGTTGATCCCGCTGTCGGTCGCGTAGCGGTCGATCTCGCTCAGCTCCTCGGGCGCGAAGGCGAGCTTGTCGAGAGCGGCGATATTTTGTTCGAGCTGCGCCACGCTGCTGGCACCGACCAGTGCGGAGGTGACGCGTGGGTCCCGAAGCGTCCAGGCGAGGGCCATCTGGGCCAGCGTCTGGCCGCGCCGCTGGGCCAGCTGGTTCAGCGCCCTCACCTTCCCTAGCGTCTCGTCGGTCAGCATGTCTTTTGAGAACGACCCGGCCTGGCTCGCCCGCGAGTCCGCCGGAACGCCCTTCAGGTACCGGTCGGTCAGCAGCCCCTGCGCCAGCGGGGAGAAGACGATGCAGCCAATCCCCTCTTGGCCCAGCACATCCAGCAGCTCGGGCTCGATCCAGCGGTTGAGCATCGAGTAGGAGGGTTGGTGGATCAGCAACGGCGTTCCCAGCCGCCGAAGGATGGCGGCCGCCTCTTTGGTGCGCTGGGCCGAGTACGACGAGATGCCCACGTACAGCGCCTTGCCCTGGCGGACGGCGGTGTCGAGCGCGCCTATGGTCTCTTCCAGCGGCGTCTGGGGGTCAAATCGATGCGAGTAGAAGATGTCGACGTACTCGAGGCCCATCCGTCGAAGGCTCTGATCGAGGCTGGCCAGCAGATATTTTCGGGAGCCCCAGATCCCATACGGCCCGGGCCACATGTCGTAGCCGGCCTTGCTGGAAATCACCAGCTCGTCGCGGTGACCGGCCAGGTCCGACTTCAGGATGCGACCGAAGTTTTCCTCGGCGGAGCCGTAGGGCGGTCCGTAGTTGTTGGCCAGGTCGAAATGCGTGATGCCCAGGTCGAAGGCCCGGCCGAGGATCGATCGCTGGGTCTCGAGCGGGCGGTCATGGCCGAAGTTTTGCCACAGTCCAAGCGAGATGGCCGGCAAGAGCAAGCCGCTTCGTCCGGTCCGCCGGTACGGCATCCGGGTGTAGCGCTCGCCGTCCTGCATCATATTCATGCTGAGATCTGGGCCGGTTGGGATGGATTGCTGGTGCGATCAGTCAGTCGGGCGTACTGACCGACCAGGTACGCGCCGATAAAGCTCGCATAAGGGTATGTGATCAGCACCCCGACCACCAGCGCCGCGACGCCGATGATGCCGATAGAGGAGAGCACGACGACCAGCACCCCCACGACGATGCTCAGCCCCAGGTTCACCCGAAGTCGGCGGATGACGGCTCGTACATTGAGGGCCGCCCAAAAACCATGCTCGAGGTACTGACTCAGGATGGCGGCCTCGATCAGCAGCACGGCGACGCCCCACACGCTGCCAACCGCCGCAAGCAGGCCGGCGCCGGCCGCGACGGAGCCACCGAGCGCCGTCTTTGACCCTTCGCTGGTGGCTGCCTCGACGATGGCCGCGGGGATCGAGAGCAGGGCGCTCGGAATCCACCAGGTAAAGATCACGACGACAACCTTGAAGCCATCTCTGATATTCGGCCCTAGGCGATCCCACGGCGGAAGGCCACGCCCGCCGGCACGGACGTGGCGGGCGATCTGGATGATGTACCCCACCAGCATCAGATAGGGCACGACCAGCCAGATGAAGAGTAGGCAAATCCCGGCCGCGAGCAACTTGCGCCACCACCCCGGCGATCGGACAACGAAGGTGAAGGCCTCTCCCAGATCCAGGCCTGCAGGTACCGATGTGGCCTTCGGCTCCGGCAGGCCTTGGGCGATGAGCAACGCCGCGACGACCGTGATCAGCTTGTCCGGGAGATCGACGACGGCTTCGCCAATGAAGGCTGCCACGATCCGCGGCAGGTGCGCACCGTTGAGCGCAACATAGATGGCGTCGCCAAAGCCGACGTTGCTCTTGCCACCACTCATCAAGAAATTGAGCGGGGTTGAGACGACGGCCGAGATCACGGAGCACACCAGCCAGAGGGCGATCCAGCCGCTGACGCGTTTGTGCCAGTTGAGGTATCGGCTCAGACCGGCGGCAAAACCCACGGCGAAGGAAACGATGCCGTAGGGTGCTGACACTGGATCGATCGTGTTGGAACTGACCAGGTTGCTGATGAAGCCGACGCTGCCACCTACCCAGGGGCCTGCGACGAGCCCAGCGAGGACGGTCCCAATCGAGTCGAGAAACAGTGGCAGGTGGAACGTGACCACGATGGCATGGCCGGCGAAGTTGAGGCCGAGCGACGCCAGGATCAGGACTAGCCCGACGGAGTCCAGGCTGAATCTCAACGGTCCAGTCCAACCAGCGGCCTCCAGCGAGGCCAGTGCTCGCCGTACCGGGGCGCGCGTCAGCAGGAAGGCGATCACGAGCGCAACGACGAGCCCAATCGCGATCAGCACCTGATGCTCGGCCTCGTGAATCAAGGTAAGGATCGGCCGGCCGAACGCCGCGCCCAGCCCGACGAAGGCGCCGATGTAGACCGCGGTTGCCGGCAGCAGGCCGGTCACAAACGTCAGGCGCGGCATTCGGCTGACGCCCGCGACCTGCGTTGTGTGCACCCGAAGGCCGGGGATCAGCCGGGCGGTGAACACCGCGCGCCAGCCGCCTCGCTGCAGGAGGCCCGAGGCGCGCTCCAGCGGTACGCGGGCATGCAGCGGCCGCGCGACCCGCATCAATCGGTCCCAGCCGAGCAACGCGAAGATCTCCCGTCCGAAGATCGCCCCGCTGAGAATCGCGACGGTGACCGCACCGACGAACAACGCGGCGCTCACGCGACCGCCGGCAATCGCGATGCCGCCGATGGCGAGCACCAGGTCACCTGGAGCAAAGGGCAGGGGCACCCCCGCCTCCTCGATGAACATCAGGGCGCAAATCACAGCGGTCAGGGTCGTCCCCTCGAGCCCCTGCACCCAGCCGATCGGATTCACTTCGTGGCTAGCCGGAATTCAAGCTAGCGCCGCTTTGCGGCTTTTGCCACCTTGGCGCCCTTCGGCGGCAAAGCCCTTGACCAGCTCAGCGCTAGAGCGATCCATGATCGAGTCGCGTCAGACTTTTTCTGCCAGCCGGCCGGGACGACCACGTATCCGGTCATTGCGCGGCCCGCCATGGGCTCGAAAGCCTTGCCGCCCTGTTTACGAATCTTTGCTTGATCGTCCTCCGATACCCGGACGAACAGGTCCTCGCCGAAGAGCCCGCAAAACATGTTCCCATTGACGAAGGCGGAGAGGTTGCCGAACATCGGACGCGTGGTGACGGCCGGGTCCGGCGGCACGAGCTTGTGGAACGCCGCCTTGGCCTGCTCGCTCGGCTTGGGCATCGTCATCGGGCTCATGGCCCCATCGTAGCGACCAGCCAATTTCCCTCGCCCGTTTACGGGGGAGGGTCAGGGTGGGGGCTCAAATTTCCCTCCCCCTCAGGGGGAGGCTAGGGTGGGGGTCATCATGTTTGGTCGACGGTATCGGCAGGCGCTGACGACCCTCTTGCTGGTGACGATCGCTGGTTTCGCGTTCTCTTTCCTTGGCGGTTTCTCGATCGGCCGCTTTACCGCCCTCCTCCCCTGCTGGTCACGGCGTTCGCTGTCACGCACGGTCGAGCCGCGTGGCGACAGGTGGCGGCTTACGTCGCAGCGATCCTTATATATCTGCTGTTCGCCTGGATGATCCCGGAACAGGTTCACTACTGGGGAATCCAGTTCGAGCTGCCGATCTGCCTGCTCGCCTACGCCGTCGCGCTGCGTTTTCCGCCGCGACAGGCGACCCGCAGTTCTCGGTATCGCGGATAGGCGTAGCTATTCCGAATCAGCGCCTCGCAGGTCGTCGCTCAGCCTCCAGCTGGAGTCTCCAACACAATCCATCTAAATCTGTCCCTGAAGTCGTGGACGCAATCTGGGCAAATCCACCAGTAATCGTCCTCTATACCGTGCGCGGTCGTCCCACCTTGCACGGCGTACCCTTCTGTCATGATTTCCGGATGGCTCGCTATGGAGCTTGCTAGGTCTTCTCTGGATCCCGGATACATGAACTCTTTCAAGCAAAACTCGCAGTGGTCGTGCTTCGGTGTCTGGCCAACCGCTCGATAAGGCTTTCGCAGGATCGTTGCCCCAAGCAGGTACTCCTCCTGCGCGCTCCAGTCGTTCTGATCCGGCATGGAATTATTATCGCCGACCGTAGTCATACTCATACTCACTTTTAGATAATCTCGCCACTGACCTTTTCGAACCTTGCGCGTAACCCGCTCTCGGGGTTTAGCCCCAGAGGCAGGAATGTAAGCTCGGGTTCAGTGAAGGCAGACAGGCCGTCTTATTCTGCGACCGCCGACCTCGGCCGTGTTTCCAGCCTCGAGTTGTTCTTCGACCTGGTCTTTGTCTTCACCATCACGCAGCTGACCAGCCTGCTGGCGCACGACGCGACGATCGGCGGCATCGCCCAGGTCGTGCTGGTCTTCGGCAATGTGTGGTGGATGTACGGCGGCTATGCCTGGCTGACGAACGCTGTGCCTCCGGTCGAAGTGGGCCTTCGCCTCCTGTTGCTGCTCGGCATGGGCGGCTTCCTGCTGGTGGCGCTCGCCATCCCCAGTGTGTTTGGCGGCGGCGCGCTCGCCTTCGGCATCGGCTACATGCTCGTCACGCTGATTCACACCTGGTTTTTCCTGCGCGCCTCCCAGCAAAGCATCCTCAGCGCCATGGCCCGGCTGGGGCCCTTCAATCTGGTCACCGCCGGCCTTCTGCTCGTAGCCGCGTTCACGACCGGTCCAGCTCGCTGGGTGCTGTTTTCCGTGGGATTCGTGCTTCACTGGCTCACGCCATATCTGATCAAGCAGTCGAACTTCCGGATTCGCAGCGCGCACTTTGTCGAACGGCACGGGCTGATCCTGCTGATTGCCCTGGGCGAGTCGGTCGTCGCAGTCGGGATCGGTCTCGGCACAGATCTGCCCCTGGGCCGCATCATCGCCGCGCTGCTTGGACTCGGCCTTGCCGCTGCGCTCTGGTGGTTGTATTTCGAAGGCGAGGATGCGCGGGCCGAGGATGCCCTGGAACGAGCGCCGCAGGAACGCCGGCCCTGGCTCGCCCTCAATGCCTTCGGTTATGTCTTCCTGCCGATCCTCGGCGGCATCGTCGTCATCGCGGCCGGCCTCAAGCTGGCCCTGGTTCATTACAACGAGACGGCGACCGGTTCGACTGCCTTCCTTCTCGCAGGGGGCGTTTCCCTATATCTCGCGGGCCTCGTCCTTTTTCGATGGTTCCTGCACATCGGTCCGCTGTGGATCCGGCTGGTCCTTGTAGTGCTCACCCTCCTCACGGCGATCATTGGACTCCGGGTTTCAGCGGTGGCCCAAATTGCCCTCCTGCTGGCCATCGTGGTTGTGGGGATCACGGGGGAATCGCTTCTCGCGCGTCGGCGCGGATTCAGCTAAGTCGTTGCGACCGACGGTCCTCAGCCAGCGGGTGCTGAACCGCGCCCTGCTCGAGCGCCAGCACCTGCTGCGGCGCCGTCGAGCGTCGGCGGCCGAGGAGATCGAGCACCTGGTGGCGATGCAAGCCCAGGTGCCAAACTCGCCGTATGTCGGGCTCTGGACCCGGCTCGAGGGATTCCAACCGGCCGAGCTGGCCGACCTGATCGTCGAGCGCCGGGCGGTTCGGCTAGGGATCATGCGCAACACCGTCCACCTCGTCACCGCCCGCGACTGCCTCAACCTGCGGTCGTTGTTCCAGCCCATGCTCGAGCGCACGCTGCGTTATCTCAACGAGGCACGGCGTCCCCGCGATTGGTCCGTCGATGTTCTCGTCGCGGCGAACGCGTGTAACGACGGGACGCACGCCTTCCTCGATCGCTATGTGCGCGACGCGGCGTTCCCGCCGGCACAGAACGGGGCGCTGCGCGTGCGCTGGGTCGCCGAACCCGAGCCGGGCAAGTCGCATGCGCTCAACTGCGCGATCCCGCTGCTGACCTCGGAACGCGTCGCTTTCGTCGACGACGACCATCGGGTCGACATCGCTTACCTGGAAGGCGTATGCAAGGCAGCGACGACCTACCCCGAGGCAGACATCTTCTGCGGCCGCATCCTGCCTGACTGGACCGGCTCTGAGCCGTCGTGGGTTCGCGACGAGGGTCCGTATCGCATTTATCCCTTGCCGGTACCGCGTTACGACCTCGGCGACAGCCCGCTCCCGTCTCCCCACGAAACGGCGACACCCGGCGGAGGCAATCTGGTGCTGCGGACTGCGCTGTTCGATCGCGTCGGCGATTTCTCCACCGCGTATGGCCCGGTCGGTCGCGGGCTCGGCGGCGCCGAGGACCACGAGTGGGTCCTGCGTGCGATCGCCGCCGGAGCGCGCGTGCAGTACGTGCCGGATATCGTGCAGTACCACTATGTCGATCCAACGCGCCTCCATCTCGGTTACGTGATGCGCAAGGCGTACGAGCGCTCCGCGTCCGCCGTGCGGCTGGGAGGTACCGGCAAAGGCGGCCGCTTGGTTCCC
>Ga0209155_1001685_pt1 | contig 10359 bp, 11 predicted proteins | sample GraSoiAngelo_122_FD_185879 | JGI IMG/M metagenome (GOLD analysis project Ga0209155, IMG submission 185879) | Grasslands soil microbial communities from the Angelo Coastal Reserve, California, USA - 14_0927_02_20cm (SPAdes) (version 2) | ecosystem: Environmental > Terrestrial > Soil > Grasslands ...
GTTTTACGGCGTGCTTTCCAGATTTCCTGAATATCACCGTAGAGCTGTTCGCGCGTGAGCGCATCCAGAGCCGCGAACGGCTCATCCATGAGAAGCACGCGCGGATTCGGCGCAAGCGCACGAGCGAGCGAGACGCGCTGCTTCATTCCACCGGAAAGCTCGTGAATGTTCGCGCGTTCAAACCGGCTCAGACCGACCAGTTCGAGATAATATTTCGCGACGTCATGTCGATCTTTTCTGCTCAGGTTCGGCTTCAAGTTGAGCCCGAAGAGGACATTTCCAAAAACAGTGAGCCAGGGAAAAAGTGCCGGCTCTTGAAACATGACGAGCCGTTCGCGTCCGGGCGCCGTGACCGGCTTACCATCAGCCAGCACCTCGCCGCTGTCCGGTTTTTCCAAGCCGGCAATAATGTTAAGCAATGTCGATTTTCCACAGCCACTCGCGCCGACGAGACAAACGAATTCGGCTTCGGCTACGTTTAGGCTCACGCGGTCGAGCGCCAGCACCTTGCCGGAAGCGCTCTGAAAACTTTTCGAGACGTTGTTGATCGCGAGCTTCGAAGGCGCGATGACTTCGAGCTCCTCAGTCGCAGAGGAACGGCGGCGGACAGCTCGACGCATTTACGGACTTTCGATCAGCTTGGACGTGTCTGTCGAGCCTTTGTAGAATCCGGCATCCTTCCCGTCCTGAACGGATTTGGCAATCAATTCGCGCGATATCTCGCTCGTAAAATGGATTCGTTTCCACGCCTGCGCCACCGCATCCGGCGGGAAGTCAGCCCTAGTTTCTGCTTTCAATTCTTCGATCAATAACTTCTGCGCTTCCGATTCATGCTCCTGAATCCATTTTGTCAGCTCCACATTCGCCTCTGCGATTTTCTTTGCTAAATCGTGTCGATCACGCAGGAATTTCACACTGGAAACAAGCCAGGTGGTAATCGTGTCCTTGTCTTCAAGGAAAACTCGCGCTTTCGCTTCACGTTCGAGCCGGGTCACCCATGGTTCGACAGTCCACACGGCGTCAACAGAACCTTTTTGCAAAAGAGCGAGCTGGTCCGGATTCGCCGTTGGAATCACCATCACGTCGCCGCCGGTTAGCGTGACGTTAAATCCGTGCGCTTTCAGCCACGCCCGGCAGGAAATGTCTTGCGTATTACCGAGTTGCGGCGTGGCAATTTTTTTTCCGCGAAAATCGGCCGGATTCTTGATGGGCGAATCAGCTTTTACAACCAAGGCTGCACCCGCGTTGGCTGCACCGGAGATCACACGGATTTCCTGGCCGTTTGATTTGAAGTGCGCGTTGAGCGCGGGACCCGGGCCCACATAAGTGACATCGAGTGATCCGGCAAAAATCGCTTCCATCGCTGAAGGCCCCGCATTGTAGGTGAACCATTGAATTTCGACATTCGGCCCGAGCCGCTCTTCAAACCAGCCTTTGCCTTGTCGCGAGAGCGCGTGTGCGATCACAGCCTGCGCGTGAGTAATATTCGGGAAATGCCCGAAACGAATCACCGTTTTCTTTTCCGGCGCCGACGGTTTGCAGGAACAAAGCGAAAGCGCTCCGATAACTGCTACCAATGTTTTAATCTTCATAGTTTTGCTTTCAATAGGAGATGGTGATGATGATCTAGGAGAAATTCGCACTTCAGCATTTTTTGACCTAAAACATCAGCTGAGCGCGCGCGATGACTTCATCAAACTGATCCTGACCAAACTGAGGATTGGCTTCGCGGAAATCCGACCAGGTGTGAATATAATTGATCATCAGTTTGAGATCGTCGCCGTGGATGTAGTAGTTAAGCCCGCCCGTGATGGAATGGATCCCGTCGTTGCCCATCTGCCCGGGATTTAAATCCTCCCACCTGACCGCGGCTTGAAGCTTCTTTGGGATCAGGAAGTAAGCTGCCGTTATATAGTACCCGTTGGTTGTGAAGTCGGCGAACCCCGGAGGCATGCCATTCACAGTGCGACCGTTCACTTTTTCTTGAAAGTATTCACCAATTAAATCGAACGGGCCCAGGTTGAACCAGGTGTCCACGCTCCACGCCGTTCTTTCATCCGCGCCCGGCAGGACAAACGGCGAGAGGGAACCGTCGGCGTTGACCAACAGGTTCAATGTTTGCGAGATATTTGTGCCCTTGTCATCCCGGCTATTGAGCACGTCACCGCCAAGCTTCAGACTGGAATCCTGACCGAAGATTTTGCCTTTGAACGGCATCAGCTCCAGCCGGCCGACATACATGAAGTTATTGTTGTCGTTAATGCTGGTGTTGCGTCCGTTCCCGTTGAAGATGCCGGCGTAATAAGTCAGCAAATCTTTTTGCTCGGGCCAGACGTTTGTGAACGGCTTGCCCCAGACTTGCACACCGATCTGCCGCTCCGGCGTGAGAGCCCCAGTAGGCAAACTGCGTTCGATTATGATCAGGGAAGGGTCTGGAGTAATCTGTTCCAAGCCAAACGGTGCTTTCCATTGGCCGACCTTGATGTTCGCTTCAGCGAATTGATGCCAGTTGATGAAGATGTCTGTGGCCTCAAAAGCGGTGCGGCTTGAGGAGAGGCCATCACTATTCTCGAAGTCGCCTTCGACTTTGAAATCGAACTTCTCCGCGAAATCCCCGGTTAAATTGATGCGGGCCCGGCGCAGGCGGAAACGATCTTTCAACGCGGTCAAACCGAAGCGGCCTTCGAACGCGGAGACATCGCCATCTTCAAAGTTGACCTGAATGTATCCGCCAAGCACCAACTTGAGTTCCGGTCCACGCTGTTGGACATAAACCGGTAATTTTTCCGTCTCGACGACGGCCTTTTCAACGTATGCTTTTCCATCGTAAGTGACTTTGGTTTTTTTCATTTTGCCCTCAGGGGCAACCGCAGCCTGCTTCTTCAAGCTGCCGATTTCCTGTTCCAGCTCAGCATTGCGTTTTTGCAATTGCTCGACCGCGTGTTCGAGTTTCTCAAGCCTCTCGGCTTGCGAGGCTGTCTGCGCGCCAGCCGGCTGCGCAGCGAACGAAATAATTGCAACCACGCTCCCGCTCGCTGCCCGTAAGACGAACTTTTTGATACACATTAGGTTTCTCCTTTTCGTCGGGTTTTCAGGTTTCACTAATTTTCTTCGGTCAATTCCTCTTAGTTTTTATTTCCTCTGTCTCCAAGATACCTGCCTGAGTCTTCAATTTCGGCCGACCACGACCCAATGGGCTAACCGCTGGCGGCAAAATTGACGCCAGGCGCATTGATGGTTGAAGAAAAAGGGGCGTTACCTTGTCCCGGCGCAGCTTGCGCAACGTAATTTCAACAATCTCGGCGAGCGTGTATCGATCGAGGATCTTTGCGATGGCGTTGCGCACATCGAGCATCAGCATCCGTAAGCCGCAATGGACCTCATCCGGGCAGGTGCAGCGCACATAGGATGTTTGGCTCACGCACGGAATCGGCGCGAGTGGGCCGTCGATCAAGCGAATCACTGGGCCGAATTTGATTCGGTCCATTTTCTTGGCGAGCGAATAGCCGCCGAATTTTCCGCGTTTGCTCTCCACATAGCCAGCGGCTTTTAGTTGGGTGAGGATTTGTTCGAGAAACTTGACCGGCAGTTTCTCTTTTGCGGCCAGTTCGCTCACCTGCAACCTCGGCCGCCCAAGCTCGGAGGCGATGCCGATATCGATGAGAGCGCGCAGGGCGTATTCGCCGCGTTTGGACAAGTTCATGTCTACTTGGCTAGTAGGAAATCAAAGAAAATCCTACTGCGCAAGTATGAATTTGATCGCGCGGCAAATAAAATAACGATGTCGATTTATGGCCTGCGCCTAATCGAGCCGTCGAGTGTAGCTCGCGCCTGATCGGCTCGACCGCGAATATTTGGAGCTGTCCGGCTGTTCCCGGCCAGCTAGTAACCGAAACAAGAATCGAGTTTGCTCAACGCCTCAGCAGCATATTTCTGGTCTTCGGCCGAAAGATACTCTCGATACCCGCCTACCTTGCCGCGACGCACTTTGAACGATTCCGGATCGCGCACATCGCCCGGCTGCAGGATTTTCGAATCGAAAGCGCCAGTTGCCTCCAATTTTTGCATGTTCTCGAATCGCGAAAAATCGAGCGCTTCATGAAAGATCGACATGTTAGGGGCCGTTTCCCCAATTCCGGCAAGCAGCTCTCTAAAATGTTCGGCGGGTGAGGCGCGCAGCGATTCATACCGGACAATCATGAAATTTTCGCGGCCCGAGAATTCACCGAGCCAGTCGTTCATCGTCCTGACGATGGCGCGGATTCCGAATTTTTTGTCACGCAAGAGATCACTCACACTTTCTTGCTTGAATCTCGCTGGAGCGCTTGGATCGCGCCGGGTCATCTGCACATAGAGAGAAACGAAACAATCGCGCGGATCCCGCACGAGCAGAATGATCTTCGCCCGATGAAGCTCCTTTTTCGGGACAAGGTATTTGCCGCGGATTCTGTCCCAAAGATCGCCTTTCGTTCGGTGCTCGAATAGATCGTGAGAAAAAATGAAGCGAGGAATGCCTGGTTCGCGATAACGTTCCGGCTCGAGCGTGAAGTCGCGGCCATGAAGTTTACAAAAGTACGCGCAAAGAAATGTTCGGATCCAGGTGCGCCCGCTTTTTGGAACGGAGAGGATGATCGCTTTGCCTCCGGAAAGCTCGGGCGCGCGACTGCTGAAATTTCGGCGCATTAAGCGCGGAGCCAGTCGAAAAGATCGAGAAAGCCGCTTCTCCGTCGCGGCCGGCGGCAGCCGCTGCATCTCCTTGTGAGAACCGGTTTTGTCCGGCATTCCAGCCAAAGATCGGGATGTTATGTCAATTGCCATTTGGATTGCTTTATTAAGACCTCGCGAGAGGGCGAAAAATTACGAAAACGGCCAATCAGCTTGAATAAGACCTCAATCGACTGTATTTGTTCAAGCACAAAAAGGGGGCGTACTGGCTTCGACTCATCGTTGGAAGCACAGGCGGCATGTCGAGGATGGTTCGTTGGCCTCGTTAAAAACCGGACCAAAACAAATAAACGCAGATCACGAAGGTCTAGCTCTCGCGGCTTAATTGACCGCGACGTTTCTGATACGACGCCTGCTAACATCGGAAACGAGGACAGCAGGCTGGCAAATCGGCGGGGCGACCGCACCGATTTGTGAATCGATTTCGTGGGCGCTCGGGAGCGGGCAGTGTGCCGGTGCAACGTCTGGCTCCTTAAAACTCATCGCCGGATAAACATGTAGATGTCTGCGTGGATAGCGACGAGGACAGGGGTTCAACTCCCCTCGCCTCCAGCCTTCGCTTTTGGAGCGCGGCGCAAAGAGCGAAGGCTGCCACGCCGGAGCAAAGCGTAGGCGGGCTGCTTTGGCAGGCCAGCAAATGCAACGCTTCTTCTATGTTTATGTTCTCGTTAGTGAGGCCGACGAGACGATTCATTACACAGGCACGACCCAGGACCTCCAAGCGCGCCTGACGGAACACAATCAGGGATTATGCGCGCATACATCGAAACATCGTCCGTGGCGAATTCAAACCGCCATCGCTTTCGGTTCCGAAGTTAAGGCCCGTGCATTCGAGAAATATTTAAAACCCGGTTCTGGCCGTGAGTTTGCGCAACGCCACTTTTGATCCCCAAAAAGTTTTCGGGGTTGTTCCGTCATTTTGAAAAACGCGAGGCGTCTGATACAGACGCCCTACAACATTACGCCGAGCCTTCCATCTGCTTGCGGGCCATCGGGCCGACGTATGGGATTTCCCAGCGGACGCCGGTGAACGCCTTCACGACAGTCACGATGAAAACAACAAGAAACGCGACGCCAACCAATGCCCAGACGACCCACAAGATGACAGAGAAGAGCAGGCCGATTGCAGGGATAGGCGTCAGAATAGCGTGGGCAATTGAGTAAATAATCACGAAAAGAATCCATGCGCCACCAAGGATAATCGACTGCATCGCGTAAAACCGCACAAAGTTGTCGCGCTTTTCGAGGATGTAAAAAATGATCCCTCCGATCAATGGAATGCAGGCAATTGCGGCAGCCACATTCGATGGCAAACCGGTCGATGCCGATTTCGCAGTTTCGGGTTCCGGACTCGGCGGACGCGGCGGAGATGTCGGTTGGCTCGGCTCAACTGGATCGTCGGGCATGGCCTACATACACGAACTTGGATAAGCTTTGTCAAGAATTCTTCAACCGCACCGCTCGATTTTGCTTTCGCTCTCCGATCAAAGCCAATATCGTCGCCTTTCAACTGATCGATTGAATGGCTAAGAATCTGGGGCGCGCTTTCACACTTTTCGAGTTAGTGATTGTCATCTTGGTCATCGCCATACTCGCCTCGATTGCTTACCCGATTTTCATCGACACGCAGGAGCGCGCGAAAGTAGCGAAAGACATGAACAACCTTCGCCAGATCGGGATCGCAACTCAGCTGTACATGAACGACAAAGATGGCGCTCTTCCGGGCTCAACAACCGCAACGTGGATGTCACAATTATGTCCAAAATACACGGCCGCCTGGGGCATTTTCAAATCGCCCTTGGATACGACACGCTTGCCATCAGAAGCCGGCACTGGAAGTCCACCATCACCGATCAGCTACGGCATCAACTCCAAGATTTACGACGTAAACAACGTGGCAATATCCGCTGACAAAATTGCCAAGCCTACAGTCTTTATATTGTTCGCGCCGGCGCAAGATAACGCAACGACGGTGAACTTCCAAGGTCTGGCCACTACGCCTGGGCCAGGCGTTACTGTTCTCGGAAATAGCAGCACGGTAACAGGCAATCCTCCTAATAATGGAGCGGCCATAGGCGGGACGCAGAGCAACCGCACCCGGATTAATGCGCTTTTCGCTGATTTGCACTGTGAGAACATGCTTTGGTCCGCGTTTACCAATACAACGCCGAACCCATCAACCGACCCGGATCAGTGGACCCCGTACGTTCCGTATCCGTAGCGGCTCTGGAAATTCGCGGCCCGGCATATCACTATCCGGCGCTTGTCGGCTCGAATCTGCTCGCACGACTCGGGGATTACACGCGCAAATATCTGCCTCGCGAAACGTGCGCAGTTATTTCAGATAGCAATATCGCGCCCCTCTTCGCCGACCACGTGAAGCGCGGTTTAGCGTCAGCTGATTTCCAGCCGACGCCGATCACAATCCCAGCGGGCGAGAAATCGAAGACACTTCAGCAAGCCGCTGCGATTTGTGATCAGATGATTGCCGCCGGCTTGGATCGACAATCTTTTGTCGTTGGACTCGGGGGCGGCGTGATCGGAGATATTTCGGGATTCGTCGCGGCGATTTATCATCGGGGAATTCCGCACGTGCAAATCCCAACCACGCTTCTGGCCATGGTGGACAGCTCCATCGGTGGGAAGACGGGTGTGAACACCAGCGCCGGAAAAAACCTGATCGGAGCAATTCATCACCCTGCGCTCGTGATTGACGATGTCGATGTCTTGAAAACTTTGCCACGACGCGAGTTTAATCAGGGCTTCGCCGAGATTATCAAGCACGCGATCATCGCGGACGCGGAAATGTTTGTAGGCCTCAAAAATGTCGATCTTGAAGACCTCGCGCCGCTGATCCGTCGCAACATCGAAATAAAATCGAAAATCGTGGCAAAAGACGAGCGTGATCGTACCGGCGAACGCGCGCTTCTTAATTTCGGTCATACTGTTGGCCACGCGGTCGAGCGCGCAGGGAATTACCGCGAATTTCTTCACGGCGAAGCGATCAGTCTTGGAATTGTCGCGGCCTGCAGTGTTTCAATGAAAAAAACGGGGCTGCCGCGCGACCAGCGCGATGGAATTGTCGATCTTTTGCAGCGATTTGATTTGCCCGCGCGGCTGCCGCCAAATTTTCAGCGCGAGAGGATTTTCCAAGCCCTTCCATACGATAAAAAATTCGAGAGCGGAAAAATCCGCTTTGTCGTGACACCTCGGATCGGGTCGGCGCATTTATCGAACGAGGTGACAATGGAAGACATTCGCGAAGCAGTTGATCAACTGTAGGGCGTCTGTGTCAGACGCCAGGCTTTCACAGAAACGCCCTACAGCAAGCGTTTGAGGTCAATCGCCACTACGTCTTGCTTTCGAATAATATTCAATGAATCCATCGACCACGCTGTCGGCGTATTCGCGAAAAATGCTTTTCCGCTCGATGCCGTTAACATTTCGGACTCCTTCGTAATCGCCAGCCTGGATGCGAGCAAAAGCGTCTCTGCTATTCATGATGTACGGCTCGCAATAAACGACCGGACAACGATAAAGCCGCGTCGCGAGCAAATTGCGCGCGTACACGTAACCGCTGCTGCCGACCCTGGTTGTGCTGTTCGTGGTCGGATATTCATAAGGCGGCAATTTTGTTTCGCGAGCCATTGCAGCCGCAATCGTGTCGGCGAGCGGCAATTCTTCATCGTAGGCGCGGCTCAAGAGTCGCCGGATCATCTCGAATCGTTCATCGTCGAACTCGAGCTCGTCTTGCAAATATGAGCCATTCACGAGCAAATGAAGATGATTCACATCGATCAAAGCCGGGTTGTTCGGATCGCCCCAACCCTCGGCATTGAAATGCAAGCAAAGCACGAGATCGGGATGCAATTTCGTGTTCACGAGCACAGCCCGCCGACGGATCTCGCTGTAACGATAAAATAAAATTTCGCTCTGCCAGCGAATTGTTTGCTCTTTTCCGGGATCGTTTGGATCAAGAACGTCCGGTCGCGGATGCGGCACGCCGTTCTTAATAAGAATTTTTCTGGCGAGTTCCCGAAAATCGTCCGGACGTTTTGCCGTGACTGGTTCGTTGCTGTTCCGGACAAAGAAAACTTTCGCGCCCAACTCGCGAAGTCGCGGCGCCAGGAGTCGCGCGACCTTCAAGACGAGATCGCCTTCCTGGACTGGCTGGCTGCTGTCGACCTGAAACCAGCGCTCTTCCATCTTTGCCCATTTTCCACCGAGATGACCTGGGTCGAGCGCGAGCCGTAAACCCGATAGCGGCTTTTCCGGTTTCGCGGGCGGCAACGATTTCGCCGCACGCCAAAGGTGCGGTACCGGATTACACGAGGCGTCGTTCTCCGCGAACCGCAGCGTAAAAAACTTTTGCGCCTTCCGATTCATCAGGATCCGGGCGGTGTTCTCGTTTATTTCGATCGAATCCTGAGCGAATCCATGCGTGCAGTAAACGTCCTGAATTAATCGGGTGAACTCGTCGTGAGTAATTGTTTCCTGATATTTTTCCAAGACGGCCCACTTTGGATGCGAGCCAAGAATTCCAAGATTATCCGCAGTTTGGCTGTTCCCAGAAAGGATCGACAAAGAGAGGGCGAGGAGACCGAGTTGGCTTCGCACTTTCTCGAAATGAAACATCGACGTTGTGAGCTTCTTTAATACGATGCCTGCAGAATGCTACGGATTCTTTTTCTAGGTGATATCGTCGGTGAGCCGGGGCGCAATGCCGTCATCGCCCGTTTGCCCGAGCTGAAAGAGAAGCACGCATTGGATTTCGTCATTGTGAACGGCGAGAACGCCGCCGGCGGTCGGGGAATAACAGGAAAAATCACAATTGATCTTTTGCGGGCCGGAGTTTCTGTTGTCACAAGCGGCGATCATATTTGGGACCAAAAAGAGATCGTTGCATTCCTCAATCTCGAACCGCGCTTGCTGCGCCCGGTGAATTATCCCGATGGCGCACCCGGCAGCGGATCGATCGTGCTGGAAACAGCCAAGGGCAAAATCGGCGTGATCAACATCCAGGCTCGCACCTTTATGCAACCGATTCTGGAGAACCCGTTTCACGCGGTGGAAGCAGCAGTAGCGAAAATGCGCGATGAGACTGCAAACATCATTGTAGATGCACACGGTGAGACGACGAGCGAGAAAATAGCGCTCGGCCGATTTCTCGATGGAAGAGTATCGGCTGTTATCGGGACTCACACGCATGTTCAGACAGCGGACGAGCAAATCTTCCCCGACGGCACGGCGTTTTTGTGCGACGCAGGGATGTGCGGTCCGGTCAATTCAATTCTCGGGCGCGCCATCGAACCGATCATGAACCGCTTCATTTCAAATCTGCCGGGGTCGTTTCCTGTCGCTGCCGGCGAAGTGCGACTGCGAGGAGCATTGATAGAGGTCGACGAAATAACCGGGCGTGCTCTGCGGATCACGCGCGTGGACGAAGCGGGACTGAGTGAGTCCGCCACACCGGAACCCGAGCCAAAGATCGACATCGAACACGCGTCTTCCCCGGAACAAACCTAAAGAGTTGTGCTTGCATGCCAGCTATTCGCGGCTTGAGTTTCGAATTCTTCAAAAAGACCAACGTCCAAAAAAAATCATGAAAAAATATTCTGCTCTTACTCTGATCAT
>Ga0209155_1001686_pt1 | contig 10356 bp, 8 predicted proteins | sample GraSoiAngelo_122_FD_185879 | JGI IMG/M metagenome (GOLD analysis project Ga0209155, IMG submission 185879) | Grasslands soil microbial communities from the Angelo Coastal Reserve, California, USA - 14_0927_02_20cm (SPAdes) (version 2) | ecosystem: Environmental > Terrestrial > Soil > Grasslands ...
GAAGCGCTCGGTCGATGGGCGATCGCGCACCAGGCCGAGATCGAGAAGGCGCGCACGCGCTTCGATGCTCGTAACGAAGAACGCTAAACCAGCGACACCAGCCCGCCGCCATGGCGCTCGAGCCGTCCGGCGAGTTCAAGCTCGAGCAGCACGGTGCGCACCACCGCCGGTGACGCCGCCGCCATCCGGATCAGGTCGTCGATCGAAACCGGGCTTGGCCCGAGCAGGTCCGTGATGCGCGCGCGATCGCTCGCGTCGGGATCGGGCGCAAGCGCTTCGCCATCGCCCTCACGCAAAGGAAATGCGGCCGGACGCTCCATGATCGGCTCGACCGCCTGGATGACGTCGGCGGCCTCGGTGACCAGCGTCGCGCCCTGCTTGATCAGATCGTTGGCGCCAGCCGCCCGCGGATCGAGCGGCGAACCCGGCACGGCAAACACTTCGCGGCCCTGTTCGGCCGCCATCCGTGCGGTGATCAGTGAGCCCGAGCGATGCGCGGCCTCCACCACGACGACGCCGAGAGCGCAGCCCGAGATCAGGCGATTGCGCCGCGGAAAATCCCGCGCGCGGGGCACGTGGCCGAGCGGCATCTCCGAAATCGCAGCACCGCCGGCCTCCATGATGGCGGCCAACAGGTCTTCGTGCTCGGGCGGATAGATCTTGTCGTGGCCGCCGGCGAGCACGGCGATGGTGCCGCTTTGGATCGTGGCGCGATGCGCCGATTGATCGATGCCACGCGCGAGCCCGGACACGATCACAAAACCGGCCGCGCCGAGATCGCGCGCCAGTTGACCCGCGAATTTCAATCCAGCGCCGGAGGCATTGCGCGAGCCGACGATCGCGATCATCGGCCGCATCGATGTGGCGGCTGCGCCGCGCACGCCGAGCAAAGGCGGCGCGTCGTCAAGCGTTGCGAGCCGCGGCGGATAGCCGGCCTCGCCTGGCGCGAGCAGGCCGACGCCGAGCCGCATGCTTGCGGCAAGCTCGGTACGCGCATCCTCCTCGCTGCAAATCCGTCCCGAGCGCTCTGCGCCGCCGCGCCGCGCCAGACCAGGCAGCCGCTCCAGTGCCGCGCGCGCGTTGCCGAAATGATGCAGCAGGGAATTGAACGTCCGCGGCCCGACATGGTCGGAGCGGATCAGCCGCAACCGATTGAGGCGCTCGGCGTCGGTGAGATGGGCTGGTCGGTTGATGGCGTCCACGCGATCTCCTTAATCCGCCAGCATGGCGCAACCTGAGGGCGTGGGCAACACTGGTCAGTCCCGACGCGCAGTTGTACATCGGGGTTGCGCGCTCTTGCAGCGCAGGCCCGGAATCCATTACCCAGTCATTCCGGGGCACGCGAAGCGTGAACTATGATGTGCAATTTGCACATCTGAGAATCTCGAGATTCCGGGTTCGATGCTGCGCATCGCCCCGGAATGACAGTCGGGGGGAGCCCATGATCTCGCTCGTCGAACTCCAGCGCCGTATTGAGCAAGGCGATTGCTCTCCGGATGCGGCGCTCGCGCAGTCGCTGGACGCGATCGACGCGCATGAAAGCGCCATCGGCGCGTTTGTCTGTCGCAGCGAAAATCCACGCGCCGCGAGCAAAGGTCCGTTGCGCGGCATCGCCGTCGGCATCAAGGACATCATCGACACGGCGGACCTTCCAACCGAGATGGGTTCGCCGATCTACAAGAATTTTCGGCCCCGCGCGGACGCCGCCGTGGTGATGATGCTGAAGCAGACGGGTGCAACCATCGTCGGCAAGACCACAACGACGCCATTCGCGGCCAACGATCCGACCACGACGCTCAATCCGCGCAATCATGCTCACACGCCCGGCGGCTCGTCATCGGGCTCGGCGGCAGCGGTTGCCGCCGGCATGATTCCGCTGGCATTGGGAACCCAGACCGGCGGCTCGGTGATCCGGCCGGCCTCGTTCTGCGGCGTCGCGGCGATCAAGCCGTCCTACCGGCTGTTGCCGACGGTCGGCGTGAAATGCTTTTCGTGGACGCTCGATACCGTCGGCCTGTTCGCGGCCGGCGTGAAGGATCTCGCGTACGGCCTTTCGGCCATGACCAACCGGCCCGAATTGTTGCCGTCTGCGAGGCTCGCCGTGCCGCGGATCGGCCTCGTCGCGCAGGAATTCGCCGGCGCTCCGGAAGCGGCAGGCGCGGAGGCGCTGCGGATCGCGGCCGCAGCGGCAGAGCGGGCAGGGGCTTCGGTTCGTCCGCTCAAGCTGCCTGACGTCGTCGCGGAGGCCTGGCGCATCCAACCGGTGATTCAGGAATTCGAAGCGCATCAGGCGTTGGCCTGGGAATTTCGCGAAAACTACGACGCTATGCCGCCGCTGTTGCGTGGCAGGCTCGATGAAAGCGTCGGCCTGACGCCAACCGAGTACGACCGGGCGCGGGCGGTGGCGATGTTGGCTCGCGCCGCATTGGCCGAGACGTTCGAGGAAGTCGACGTAGTGCTCACGCTCTCGGCGCCCGGCGCAGCCCCAAAGGGACTGGCCTCGACCGGCGATCCCCGCTTCAACCGGCTGTGGACGCTGATGGGCACGCCTAGCGTCAACGTTCCCGCTTATGTTGCGGAGGGCGGGTTACCCGTCGGCGTGCAGGTGATCGCGGGATATGGCGACGATGCCAAGGCGCTGGCGGCGGCGCTGTTGGTGGAGGAGGCGCTGAAGCGGGCGTGAGCGAAAGCGGTCATTCCAGGATCGTCCGTAGGACCAGACCCGGAATCTCGAGATTCTCAGATGTGCAATTGCACATCATAGTTCGATGCTTCGCATCGCCCCGGAATGACTGCGTCACTTCGCCCCGATCTTTCCTTCGGTGCCCGCCTGCAACCGCTTGATGTTCTCGCGATGCATGTAGAACAGCAGCATGGTCAGCACCGCGAAGAGCGAGGCAAGCGCGGGGTGGCCGAACCACCACAAAAAGAGCGGCGTGACGAACGCTGCGACCAGCGCCGACAGCGACGAATAGCGCGAGGTGAAGGCGGTGGCGAGCCAGATCACGCAAAACACCAGCGCGGCCGGCCAGAACAGCCCGAGCAGCACGCCGATATAGACGGCGACGCCTTTGCCGCCCCGAAATTTCAGCCAGACCGGAAAGAGGTGTCCGAGGAAGGCGCCGAGCGCCGCCAGCATCGCGGCGTTCGGTCCGCCAACAGAGCCGGCGATGACAACGGCCAGCGTGCCCTTGAGGGCGTCGCAGACCAGCGTTGCCGCGGCCAATCCCTTGCGCCCGGTACGCAGCACGTTTGTGGCGCCAATATTGCCGGAGCCGATCGAGCGCAGATCCTGTGTGCCGGCAATCCGGGTGAGGATCAGCCCGAACGGAACCGAGCCCAGGAGATAGCCGAGCAGGAACGCTATGACCAGGAAACCGTCAGTGGACACGGCAGTGGCTCCGGTCGCTGCGGTCTCCATGAATTTGCCGCGCATGTTCGCTCGAAAACGCTCTAGACATGTTCGTAAACCGTCCGCCCGCTGACAATAGTACGGACGACGCGGCCGGAGAAGCGGGCCTCGTCGAACGGCGTGTTCTTGCATTGCGATTTGAGGTCGGCGGGATCGAGCACCCAGGGCGTATCGGGGTCGATCACGATTACGTCAGCAGGCGAGCCCGCGCGTAGCGAGCCGCCCGGCAGCCCCAGCAATTCCGCCGGGCGCGTCGACATCGCCCGGATCAGTGTCTTGAAATCCAACTCGCCATTGTGGACCAGCCGCAAGGCCGCCGGCAGCATGGTCTGCAGGCCGACCGCGCCGGAGGCTGCCTCCGCGAACGGCAGCCGCTTGACCTCGACGTCCTGCGGATTGTGATCGGACATGATCACGTCGAGCAGCCCGGAGGCGAGGGCCGCCACCAGCGCCTTTCGGTCGTCCTCGGTGCGCAGCGGCGGCGAGAATTTGAGGAAGGTGCGATAGGGGCCGATGTCGTTCTCGTTCAGCGTGACGTGATTGATCGAGACCGAAGCCGAGACCTGCAGCCCGGCGCTGCGGGCACGCTTCAAGATTTCCAGCGACTCGATGCAACTCAGTGAGGCCGCATGATAGCGGCCGCCGGAGAGCGCCACCAGGCGCATGTCGCGCTCCAGCATCACGGCCTCGGCGGCATCGGGGATGCCGGCAAGCCCAAGGCGGGCGGCGAACTCGCCTTCGTTCATCACGCCTTCGCCGACCAGATTGGGGTCCTCGGTGTGGTGTACGATCAGCGCGTCGAAGTCGCGAGCATAGGTCAATGCGCGGCGCATCACCTGCGCGTTGGTGACGCTCTTGTCGCCGTCCGAGAACGCCACCGCGCCGGCCGCTTTCAACAGCCCGATCTCGGTCATCTCCTGGCCGAGCAGGCCCTTGGTGAGCGCCGCCATCGGATGGATGTTGACGATCGCGGTGTCGCGCGCGCGGCGCAGCACGAAATCCACCGTCGCCGAGTTGTCGATCACGGGCGAAGTGTCCGGCTGGCAGACGATGGTTGTGATACCGCCGGCCGCTGCGGCCTGGCTGGCGGATGCAAATGTCTCACGGTGGCTGGCGCCGGGCTCGCCGACAAAGGCGCGCATGTCGACCAGCCCGGGGGCTATGACCATGCCGGCGCAATTGACGATGTCGGTGCCCTCAGGCACGCCGGCCGCACCGATGCCGCGTCGCGCGTCGCGGATGACGCCGTCCGCTATCAGGACATCGCCAAGCCCGTCGAAATCCCGCGACGGATCGACCACGCGAGCGTTGGCAAGCAGGATCGGGCGGCGGTCGGTAAGCATTCTGTTACGCATTTGGCAGGTTGCGGGCGAGCGCTTCCAGCACCGCCATCCGCACCGCCACTCCCATTTCCACCTGTTCGCGGATCACTGATTGTGCGCCGTCGGCGACGATCGAGTCGATCTCGACGCCTCTGTTCATCGGCCCCGGATGCATTACGAGCGCATCGGGCTTGGCGTAAGCGAGCTTCTTCTGGTCGAGGCCGAAGTAGTGAAAATATTCGCCCGATGACGGCACGAACGAGCCGTTCATGCGCTCGCGCTGCAGCCGCAGCATCATCACGATGTCGGCGCCGTTCAGCCCCTCGCGCATGTCGCGCTCGACCTCGACGCCCATCCGCTCGATGCCCGGCGGCAACAGCGTCGAGGGCGCAACCACGCGCACCCGGGCGCCCATCAGGTTCAGCAGCAGGATATTGGAACGCGCCACCCGCGAATGCAGGACATCGCCGCAGATTGCGATCACCAGCCCCTCGAGCCGCCCCTTGTTGCGGCGGATGGTCAGCGCATCCAAGAGCGCCTGGGTCGGATGCTCGTGGGCGCCGTCGCCGGCATTGATCACGGAACCGTCGACCTTGCGCGCCAAAAGTTCCACCGCGCCTGAGGCATGATGGCGCACCACGAGGATGTCCGGGTGCATGGCATTGAGCGTCACCGCGGTGTCGATCAGCGTCTCGCCTTTGCGCATGGAAGAGGAGGACACCGACATGTTCATGACGTCGGCGCCGAGCCGCTTGCCGGCAATCTCGAAGGAGGACTGGGTGCGGGTCGAGGCCTCGAAGAACAGGTTGACCTGGGTGCGGCCGCGCAACGAGGCTCGCTTTTTGTCGATCTGCCGGTTGAGCTCGACATATTCTTCGGAGAGGTCGAGCAGGCCGGTAATGTCGGCAGCGGAAAGCCCCTCTATGCCCAGCAGGTGCCGGTGACCGAGGACAAAGGTCGATTTCAATGCAGGGGTCATTAAAGCGAGAGCTATAGGCGTGGATGGATGGCGGGGCAAGGGCCAACCGAGGGGTAAAAAGTTATCCCCCGGTAGTCGCCGTTCAGGGTAAATGCCAGATCGCAAAGCCGTCCCCGATTGGACCATCAACCATGCGCGATTTGAACCGGTTTGCTCCGATACTGTTAACTGCGCTGGCGGGGCCCGTGTGTGCGCAGACCTTGCCCGGTAGTTTTGCGTATCTGCGCGATATCGACCCGACGATCATCCAGGACATCCGCTATGCCGGCTCGAACAATTTCGTCGGCCGGCCGCTTAAAGGCTATGCTGCTGCCGAATGCGTGGTGAAGCGCGAGGTGGGATCGAAGCTGAAAGCGATCCAGCAGGAACTTTCGCGGCAAAACCTGTCGCTGAAAATGCTGGATTGCTACCGGCCCGCGCGCGCGGTCGCGGACATGTGGGCCTGGGCGCAAAACAGCAAGGAGACGCCGGCCGAGCGGCGCTTCAATCCGGCGTTCGCGAAGGCCGATCTGTTCCGGCTCGGCTATATCGCCACTCATTCCGGCCATTCGACCGGCGCCGCCCTCGATCTGACCCTGGTCGATCTGAAGGCCGACAATTCGGCCGTCTTTGATCCCAACAAAGTGTATTCCGACTGCACCGCGCCCGCCGAGGCGCGGGCGCCTGAGGCGAGCATCGATATGGGCACCGGTTACGATTGTTCCGATCGGAAGTCGCATACGGCAGCTCGCTCGATCACCCCGGGGCAGAGCCGCTGGCGCAACCTGCTTGTCGCCGCAATGGCACGGCAAGGTTTTGTGAACTATTCGAAGGAGTGGTGGCACTTTTCGCTGCCGGGCATAGGCGGGGCAGCCTATGATTTCCCGATAACGCCGCGCCGCCAGTGACTCCCCAACAGGACCGGCCCATGACCCATCCCGCCTTCGCAACCCACGAAGTCTTCAACCAGTCGCCGCCGTTCGAGGATGTCGATCTGTTCACGCTCGACACGCCGCTTTCGGAATCGATTGCCGCCAACGGCGCAGCCGCCGCGGCGCCGGAACTCTCGGAATTCGGCAAGCACTGGGGATCGGCTGCGATGGCCGCGCGCGGCCGCGCTGCGAATGAGAACACGCCAAAGCTGCGGAGCTTCGATTCCAGGGGCAACCGCCGCGACGAGGTCGAGTTTCATCCTGCCTATCACGAATTGATGGCGCGGAGCGCTCATGCCGGCGTGCACAATTCGACCTGGACCGCGCAGGGCAAGCCGGCTGGTGCTGCGGCCGAAGTGGTGCGCGCGGCGAAGTTCTATATCGCCTCACAGGTCGAGACCGGTCATCTCTGCCCGATCACCATGACGCGCGCTTCGGTTGCCGCACTTGCGGCGCAGCCGGATCTGCTCGCGAAGACGATGCCCGTGATCGCGACCCGCGCCTATGATCCAGGTTTTGCGCCGTGGTGGACCAAGCGCGGCATGACGCTCGGCATGGGCATGACCGAGAAACAGGGCGGCACCGACGTGCGCTCCAACATGACACACGCGGAACGCGACGGCAGCGCCTATCGTATCACCGGGCATAAATGGTTCATGTCGGCGCCGATGTGCGATGCGTTCCTGGTGCTGGCGCAGGCCGACGAAGGCCTGACCTGTTTCTTCATGCCGCGCTTTGCGCCGGATGGATCGGTCAATGCGATCCAGTTCCAGCGGCTCAAGGACAAGCTCGGCAACCGCTCGAATGCTTCTTCCGAAGTGGAGTTCGTGGGCGCCTATGCGGAGCGCGTCGGCGAGGCGGGCAAGGGCATCCGCACCATCATCCAGATGGTGCAGTTGACGCGGCAGGATTGCGCGATCGCCTCCGTCGGCCTGATGCGATCGGGACTTTCGCATGCGCTCCATCACGCAAGACATCGCAGCGTATTCCAGAAGCACCTCGCCGATCAGCCGCTGATGCAGACGGTGCTTGCGGACATGGCGCTTCACGTCGAGGCCTCGGTCGCGCTGGTGATGCGGCTCTGCCGCGCATTCGACCAGGCCCCAGATGATCCCGGCGAGGCCGCCTACATGCGGCTTCTGACACCGGCAATCAAATATTGGGTCTGCAAGAGCGCGCCCGGATTTCTCTACGAGGCGATGGAGTGCCTCGGCGGCAATGGCTACGTGGAGGAGGGGATTTTGGCGCGGCATTATCGCGAGTCGCCCGTCAACGCGATTTGGGAGGGCTCGGGCAATGTGATGTGCCTTGACGTGCTCCGGGCGTTGTCGCGTGAGCCGGATGCGGCCACCGCGGTGTTGCAGGATATTGCCGAGCAAGCCAAGGGTTTGCCGGGTGGCGCGGAGGCCGTCGCATCGATCGCAAAGTCGTTCCGCCGGCCGGACGGCGAGCGGGTGGCGCGGCTGGCGGTCGAAAAGCTGGCGTTGCTTGCGGCCGCCGCGGCACTCAACAAGATCGCGCCGCATCATGCCGAGTTGTTCGCCGCCACGCGACTTGCCACGCCTCATGCCAGCATGTACGGCGCGGTCGATCTCGCCAATGACGATATCCGTGCATTGCTGCAGCGCGCGCTGCCGTGACCCACAAACTCGTCATGCCCGGACTTGATCCGGGCATCCATCAATCTTCAGAAGAGGATGGATTGCCGGGTCAAGCCCGGCAACGACGAAAAGAAACAACACTGCGAAAGTTGAAGTAAATTGATGGATTCCCTCAATCCGGAGCATCCGCCGGTCGTAGTAGCGCGGGTCGGACGCCGCCCCCTGGTCTGGAAGTTCTGGGGCACGGTGCTGTGGGGCCTTTTCATTTTTGCCGCGATGTTCATCGGACAAATCGCTGTGGTCGCCTGGTTCGTGCTGCGGCAAGGAGGGCCGATCGATGTTGCCATCGCGGTGCATGTCGTCGGCGGTGGAATCACCATTTCACTGTCGGTGATTTGCGGCCTGCCGGCTGTGCTCGCCGCGCTGTGGCTTGCGATCCACCTCTCGCGCACCCCGTTTGCCGACTATCTCGCGTTGCGCGGGACGTCGTGGAAGAACCTTCTGATCGGCATCGCCGGCCTGTTCGTCGTGGTGATGGGCTGGGACCTGTTGTCGCGCGCCACCGGGCGCGACGTCACTCCCGGATTCATGCTCGACGTCTTGAAATCGGCGCGCGCCGACGGCGCGCTGTGGCTTCTGGTATTCGCCTTCTGCGTCGCCGCGCCAATTTCGGAAGAGCTGTTCGCGCGCGGTTTCCTCTACCGCGGCTGGTCGGAAACCTTCTTGGGACCCGCCGGCGCCGTCATCCTGTCGTCCATTGTGTGGACCGGGCTGCACCTGCAATATGATTGGTACTTTTTCGGCGAAGTCTTCTCGATCGGTCTTTTGCTCGGATACCTGCGCTACCGCTCTGGCTCGATCTGGCTGACGATCGTTTTGCACGGCCTTAACAATCTCGGCGCCGTGGTACAGACGATTTGGCTGGCGGGTTGACGTCAGGCCACCAGGGCGATCGCGATCGGCATCGTGATCGCCGCGAGGATGGTTTGCAGCGTGATGATTTGCGCAAGCAGCGGCGCGTCGCCGCCCATCTGCCGGGCCAAAACGTAAGCGCTTGACGACGCCGGCACCGCCGAGCAGGCGGTCACGATCACAAGATTTTGACCCGACAGGCCGAACCACAGCGCCAGCGCGACCGCCAGCACCGGCATCAGGATCAGCTTGAGGAAAACGCCAAGGCCGGCCGCAGTGCTCGGACGAAACAGGCCATCGAGATGCAGGCCGGCGCCGGTGACGAGCAAGCCGATCGCGAGCGAGCAGCGGCCCAGCGCATCAGCCACCTCATGCCAGATCCTTGGCAGCGGAACGTGCAGTACGTTGAGCGCCAACCCGATCGCGCAGGCCCAGATCAGGGGGTTGCGGACCACGGTCATGACGATCGAGCGGACCGACTGTTTCTCAGTTGCGGCGTAGTGCGCCAGCACGGCGACGCTGAAGACGTTGACCAGCGGAATGATCGCGACCATCGCGACCGACGCCAGCGCGAGGCCAGCGTCGCCAAATAGATTTCCTGAGACCGCGAGCGCCACAAAGGTCTGCCAACGCGTCGCGCCCTGGAAGATTGAGGTGAAGGCCGGGCCGTCAATGTCCATTTTGGCGAGCAGGGGCCTTAAGCCGAGGCACAACAGCGACATCGCCAGCGCCGAGAGCACCAGCGCGCCGCCGACGCCGGCGATCGGCACCCTGGTTAGGTCGGCCTTCACCAGGGTCTGGATCAAGAGCGCGGGAAACAGCACGTAATAGGTCAGCCGTTCCAGCCCGTGCCATTGCGTCTCCAGCCGCATCAGGCTGCGCTTGAGCGCAAAGCCGAACACGATGAGCAGGAATACCGGCAGCAGCGCCGCAATCACCACCGCCATCGCTAGCGATCCGCGCGCAGCCTGGCGAGCCGGTCGAGCGCGCCCTGCAGGATGAAGATCGCGGCATGCTCGTCGATCACCTCAGCGCGCTTGGCTCTGCTCATGTCCATGCCGATCAGTTCACGCTCGACGGCCGCGGTCGAAAGCCGCTCGTCCCACAACGCAATGGCGAGGTCGGTGAGGCCAGAGAAATTGCGCGCGAAGGCGCGGGTGGACTGCGCGCGTGGGCCCTCGCTGCCGTCCATGTTGATGGGGAGCCCCAGCACGAAGCC
>Ga0209155_1001688_pt1 | contig 10354 bp, 7 predicted proteins | sample GraSoiAngelo_122_FD_185879 | JGI IMG/M metagenome (GOLD analysis project Ga0209155, IMG submission 185879) | Grasslands soil microbial communities from the Angelo Coastal Reserve, California, USA - 14_0927_02_20cm (SPAdes) (version 2) | ecosystem: Environmental > Terrestrial > Soil > Grasslands ...
CGTCGATGGCCTGCGTTCAAAAACCAGGACGAAGACCCTTACCACTCCGCGGCAGATCGCCATGTATTTGACCCGAGAACTACTCTCGACCCAGCTCGTCGAAATTGGCAACGCCTTTGGAGGTCGCGATCACTCGACAGTAATCCACAGCCTCGAAAAAGTTCAACAGACAATTACCGAAGACTCCGCCTTACGATCCCGCATCAACCGTATCCGCAATATTCTCGAAACTTTCAACTTCCGCCCAGCTCGACGTGTGGAAACGAGTGCAGTCTCGTAAATACGATGCTGACATTCCTCAGTTTCCCGGCTTACCAACATCCGACCGCACATCAGCCAACGTAGCGGAAATGTTTCTGCTTTCATAAGTTAGAGGCACTCAACATCACTCCACAAACCCTGCTACAACTACTAGGCTTAAGTCTCTAAAAGACTTACTAAGTACCTCGCCTGATTCCCACAGGGGTAGGAATGCGCTTCACGATCTCTCGCGAAAAACTGCAGGAAGGGTTGGCAGCTGTAGCCGCAAGCATTCCAGCAAAAACGACGCTTCCGGTGTTGGCGAACATCCTTGTCGAGACCACGGATAAGGGAATCAAGCTCTCGGGCACCGACCTGGATATTGCTGTCAGCACTGAGGTAATGGCGGATGTGGATGCGGCTGGAGCGGTTACCGTGCCTGCAAAGAAACTGAGTGAGATCGCTCGTGAACTCCCGCCGGCACCGGTCAAGATTGCTGCGGTTGGTGAGCAGCGCGTCACACTGGATTGCGGTCGGTCTCGTTTCAAACTGCTTGGGCTACCGCGGGATGAGTTCCCTACCTTTCCATCGGTACGGTTCAACGAAAGCTGGCGGATTAGATCCGGTGACCTTCAACAGCTGATCTCTCATACATCCTTTGCAGTTTCTGCTGAAGAAAGCAGGCCGATTCTGAACGGAGTGCTCTGGGAGCTTAGGCCGGACAGGATGCGGATGGTGGCGACCAATGGTCACCGGTTGGCGAAAATGGATATGCCGATCAACTCTGCCAATGCACCGGCGAGCGACTTGATCGTTCCCCCGAAAGCGCTCGAGCAGGTAAGAAGATTGTTTCCTGCCGAGGAAGAGCTCGAAATCGCGCGTGGCGATAACCATATCGGCTTCAGATCTCCGTTCACGGCCGTCTTCACCCGGCTGATCGAAGGACCGTATCCGAACTACGAGCAGGTAATTCCAAAAGACAACGATCGTGTAGCGATAACCGACAAGCTGGCACTGGCGGGCGCGTTGAAGAGAATGTCAGTCATCGCTTCAGATCAGACTCATCGTATTCGTCTTTCGTTCAACTCTGGGATGTTGAAGTTCAGCGTGCAGACACCTGACCTTGGCGAAGCCCAGGACGAACTTCCGATTCGCTATGAAGGCGATCAACTGGATATCGGATTCAATGCCAGTTATCTGCTCGAGATCCTGCGCTATATCCCGAGCGACGAAGTACGAATGACTTTCAAAGCGCCGGAACGTGCAGCGACGATCGAGCCGGAAGGATGGAAGGATCCAGCTTCGTATATGTGTCTGGTGATGCCGCTCCGCCTCGTCGACTAACGGACCAGCACGAATTCCTGCTTCGTAGTTTGGTGGAAGCGGCTTGTTTTGCCCGATGCTGTGATCGACAGGCTTAAGTCCTGATCGACGCTCAAATGCATGATTCGTCCAGTAGCAGCATCCAAGTGGTACACCGCGCTGCCCGTTCCATTAGCCATGAACGTAAGGTGGTGTCGTTGCTGTGCTCCTTCTCCTTCCGCTTGAACAGTGTCGTTGCGCTGAACGATCACTGCACGAGCTCCCTCGTACATATTTTCGCCCAGTACGCGAAATGAGTGGAGGACCCGCGACCTGGTGGGAATGGATCCCTGGCAGCCGAGCGATTGGGTCGAGTCCTTCCAAATCATTGATATAGTCAGCAGTACTGGGAAATGGGGCAGCAGGTTGTGCAGATCAGTGATTAGTGCGGAGGTCGCAGGATTACATGTCTCTGCCAGGCTGTCGCCTGAAACAGCCATGCTGTCTCCGATCCGGACCCCCGACAGCTGAACTGGTAGTTGTATAGCCTGGGCGGAACCGATTGCTCCCTGTGTCGTCGTAGCGAACGTGTCGACGACTGCAGTGAATGCAATCGTGTCCCCGGCTCGCTGGAGTATCAGCGACTCATATGTCGAATTGGTTGAAGTTTCTCTTCGTAGTTGTGGGTCTGTGTCCCCTGTGATCGTTGCACTTCTGGAGACTCGATAAGCAACCGCCCCTGGCGCGAAGTTGAAACTCCACGACGCGGATCCTGATGGCATGGTTGCGGGAACTGGTTCTGGTTCTACTGACGCCGGCGCGGGAGTAGCTGGAGGGCGAGGGTTGGCGCAAGCAGCCAGGCAACCGACGGCGAGGATCAGCGATCGAGAGATCGAGTACGTTCTTGGTTCTTTTCCCATCGATGTATAGGCTGGTAAAACGGAACAACCTCCGACTGTCTACGGCCGGAGGTTGTCACGCTGTTGGCAAATGGTCTGTAAGCCGGGTTCTGTCGGATTACTTGCGTAATCCGGACGATCATTTCTCTCCGAGCACGGTCACCCATGCCCTCTAGCAGCCTACCCGCGGTGTCTTGATCGAGGTGGACGCCTCTCGCCGCATATTTGGCCTTGCTCCAGCTGGGGTTTGCCGTGCCGCTCATGTTACCATGAGCGCGGTGGGCTCTTACTCCACCGTTTCACCCTTGCCATCCCAAAGATGGCGGTCTGTTCTCTGTGGCACTGTCCGTCACGAGCAGCTCTCGCCGCCCGCGCCCAGGAGTTACCTGGCAGCCTGTCCACTGGAGCCCGGACTTTCCTCGAATAGGTATCACTCGGATACTATCCGCGATCGTCCGACCATTTGCCAGCTCCAAATATAATGAAATGACGATCCATGAAGATCGAAGATTTCCTGCTTTCCAGCAAATGACGAGTATCTGACGCGTGGGCGTATGTTGTCCCTGCCAGTAACGGTTGCCACCCTAACCGTGAGGTTCAGATGCCTGTCGAGTCCAAGCGTAGTAGTGTCCGTACTCCCGTGTCGACTATTCTCACGCCGCTGGAACGATCTCGTGTTGATGCTGCAGCACAAGGCTTATGTGATGCATTGCACCGGGAATCGCTTGATGAAGTTCTTTCGGATCTCAGAGAGCAGAAGGCAACCCTGGTTCTGATTTCGGTTACGAAGTATGGATCGCAGAGCTCGAGCCGTGTAGCCGCAATGGTAAGAGAATTTCCGCGTGTGCCAGCAGTCGCGTTGCTGACCGAGACGCAAAACTCGACTCCACACACAACTCTCGCTCTCGGGCAGCTGGGGATTCGAACACTTGTCGATGCAAGGTTGCCTTCCGGATGGCAGACGCTGAGGAATCTCCTGGCATCTCAGGGATCGAGTGACCTGCAACGCTCGGCGCTGGTGCAGATCAGTCTCGACCTGCCAGGAGTGTCCAGAGATTGCTGGCGCTTTTTCGAGCTGCTCTTCGATTCGTCGCCACGCGTCTCGACGGTAAGGCAACTTGCCAGGCATCTGAACATTCTGCCCAGCACTCTGATGAGTCGCTTCTTCCGGGCGAAGTTACCGCCGCCGAAGCGATATCTATCACTCGCCCGGCTGATACGTGCCGCGAGGCTTTTCGAAAACCCGGGTCTGTCAGTTGCGCGTGTCGCCAACCACCTGGACTATTCTTCGCCGCAGAGTTTTGGCCGCCACGTACGTACTGTCATGAAAATGTCGCCGGTGAAATTCCGGAGTACGTACGATGGTCAAGGGATGCTTCAATTTTTCAGGACGGAGCTGATTCTCCCCTATGTAGATGTGCTCTGCAACTTTCGACCGTCTGCGGCTTATCCGGGCTGGATGCCGAAGACGGAACCTAAAGCCCGAGAGCCTTGATGATTTCGCTGGCCGCTACGATGCTGATCACGGGGACGCCAGCAGCTTCGATTGCCTGGCGTCCACCCTCCTCACGGTCGACGAGAGCCAACACTCCTAACACGGTCCCACTTTCTGCGCGTATCGCTTCAATCGCGCGAAGTGCGGACCCACCAGTGGTGATGACGTCTTCAATCACTGCTACACGATCGTTTTTCCTGAAAGGTCCCTCGATCGTTTTTCCTGTTCCATGTGCTTTGGGCTCCTTGCGGACCGTGAATGCTCGCAGCGGCTGTGGGGATGCAGCGCTCGCATAGCTGATGGCGTAGGAGATGGGATCTGCGCCAAGCGTCAGACCGCCGACCGAATCAACCGTCCAGCCGGATGCGCGAAGTCTGGAGAGAGCAATTCGGCCGATGAGTGAGAGGCCCTCCGGACTCATCGTCGTCAGTCTCGCATCGATGTAGTACTCTGACCGTTTGCCAGACGCGAGCGTGAATTGACCACGCTTCGTGGAACGCTCCGCCAGCAGCTTGATCAGTCGCTCCTCGTCGGTCATGGTGCGGGAGGTTACGGATTCTTATGATTCGAGTCAATGTACGCGCTCTCGCAGTTCGAGATCGATCGCTGGACTGGCCTGATCGGTTGGATCATTTCTCTGGCAACTGTTTTGGGTCTTGCCCTTCTCCTTCGGCACGAGAGACGACAGGCGCGGAGTCTCGTGGAACGATCAAAGGAGCTGGAACGCCTTTCTTCCGAGCTACTGCGCGTAAATCGGATGAAGAGCGAGTTCCTCGCGAACGTCTCTCACGAGCTGAGGACTCCACTCAATGCAATCGTGGGCTTCGTCGACTTGTTGCGGGAAGGCGTCTACGGTGAGCTCGCGCCCCGACAGGTAAAGCCCGTGGAGCGAATCGAAGCTTCCGCGAATCACCTCCGTCATCTGGTCGACCAAGTGCTGGACCTGGCGAAGATGGCAGCTGGCAGACTCGAGATTCACACCGAAACAATCGATCTCCGGCCATTTGTACTCGATGTTGCAAGCGAGGTCGAGTCTTTGGTAAGTGAGAAAGGACTGAGTCTATCCTTGGTGATGGGTGCAGCACTTCCCAGAATCAGGACTGACCCAACCCATTTACGTCAGATCCTCGTGAATCTCCTGGGAAACGCGGTCAAGTACACCAACGAGGGTGGAATCGTCATTCGTACGCGACTCGTTGACTCGCTTCCCGATAGCGGGCCTGCTCCGCAAAGCGATCGGAGCGCCTATCCCACCACACCATGGATTGGTATTCAGGTAATCGATACCGGTATTGGAATCGCTCCCGCAGATCAGAGTCGAATTTTCGAGGAGTTCGAGCAGATTGATGCTGGTCCACGCGGCAATTCAGCGGAACGGGGAACAGGGCTGGGACTGGCAATCTCTCGCCGACTCGCTGCCCTGATTGGGGGGATGGTGGAGCTGGAGAGCGAGCTGGGAAAGGGCTCGACGTTTACACTCTGGCTGCCGGTCGACCCGTCTGACCTATCGGTTGCGTCTAAGTAGCCCTTTGAATTTGTTGAGCATATTGGGCTGCTCCGGTGGGATCGCGGCAGCAGCTGCAAAAGCGTTGGCGAAAGCAACCACGGTTGGATAACGACCCGCAGGTGCACGCGAGAGCGCACGCATTACGACGTCGTTGATCTCCTGGGAAAGGTTGAGTTCTCCTTCTCCACCACCTGCATCCTTGAGCGGAATAGGAGGCATTGTCAGGAGTTGCGTGAACATCTCTCTTGGCGCCTTGGCAGTGTACGGCAGACAGCGTGTGAGCAGGAAGTAAGCGATGGTAGCAAGGCTGTACTGATCAGCAGCTGCCGTCACGATCTCCCCAGAGAGAGCCTCGGGGGCGATGTACATGAGCGTGCCGACAAAAAAGCCGGCGCGAGTCAAGCGCTCGTCACTGGACGCCTGGGTATCAGTTGCAATGCCGAAGTCGAGCAGCTTCACGCGGCGCGTCTTCGGATCGTACATCACGTTCTCGGGTTTGAGATCGCGATGTACTATGTTCGCGTCATGGGCTGCCTGAACGCCGGCCGCAATTTGGGAAACGATCGTCGCAACCTCGTCCCTTGGTAACGGCGCATTTTGCTTGGCGTAGCGGTCGAGTATTTCGCCCTCGGCCCACTCGATAGCCAGAAAATGGAGACCATTATCGGCCTGACCGATTTCGATGGTTTCCACGACGTTCGGGTGTCTTACTCTTGCGCCGTATTTGGCCTCGCGGATGAAGCGAGCAACCGCGGTCTTGTCCTGGCGTAGTTTTTCCCGTAGCACTTTGAGTGCGACGGTGCCATGATTTGGGTGCTCAGCGAGGTAAACGGCGGATGTGCCGCCTTCACCTACTTCTTTTCTGACTGTATAGCCGGCGATAGGGGTGCCGACCATCTGTTCTCGGGACACGCCGCGAAGCTAATAGAAACCGCAAAAGCCGGATAGGGTATTTCCTGGTCATGCCCACTATATACAGAAATTTCTTCGGTCTGTTGCTCGTCGGATCTACCGCGATTGGCTGCAGTAGCACGCCGACATCACGTGCTGGAGACGAGCCAACTCCACGCGTCCTGACAGCGGGTGGCAACCCAGCTCCCGACATGAGTGATCTGTACCGACAGATTGGACTGCTCGCTGCCCCTGGACCTGTCGCATTCGTCGGCAAGATTTCCGCATTTGCCGGCAAATCTCCAGACACGACGCTCCTGCTGGTCAGCATCTCGCTGCCCAATCGCGCTCTCACTTTTACGAGGGAAGGAGATCGTTACCGTGCTCCGTACGAAGTAAGTCTCACCCTCAGTCGTGCCGGTGCTGATGCAGCCACCGTGAACGCGATGGAAATCGTCCGCGTCGGATCGTTCCGTGAGACCAACCGAACAGATGAGAGTGTCATCTTCCAGCATTATTTCCACGTTCCGCCTGGTGACTACTCGCTGTCGGCAATGGTGCGTGACGTTGGCGGATCGCGCACTGCGACTCAGCAGACGTCGCTCGTTGCACCTACGCTCGGACCCGGGCGCCTATCGACACCAGTCCTCGTTTACGAAGCAACCGGCAGGTCGGTTCTCGACTCAGCGCCGGGACTGCTTGCCAGTCCTCGGTCGAGCGCTGTGTTCGGTCGGGATAGCACCGTCGCTGTTTACATCGAGGCCTACGGTCAGGGCCAGCGTCTCCCCGTCGATTTTGTCGTGCGCAATGATAAAGGAGCGCAGCTATGGCGCGACTCGGCAAATCTCGCTCGCAGGGGAGCACTTTTCAGCGGTATCGTGTCCGTTCCGATCTCCAACGTCGGGGTAGGGACTGCGCAGGTTTCGTTCACTCGACGAGATGCTACGGACACTGTGAAAGCGCCGCTGTTCGTGAGCTTTGGAGAGGACATCCCGCTCATGTCGTTCGAGGACATGCTCGGATATCTGAGATTCTTCGCTGCATCAGGTCGCCTGAGTGCTCTGAAATCGGCACCACCGGAAAGACGCGCATCGGTCTGGGCGCAATTTCTTCGCGCAACCGATCCATATCCGGAGACGCCCATCAACGAAGACATGCAGGCGTACTTTGGGCGAATCCAGATCGCGAATGCGCAGTTCAGGATGGATCGCAATCCAGGCTGGCTCTCTGATCGCGGAATGGTATTCGTCGCTCTCGGTGAACCTGATCAAATCATCGAGCGCAACGTGAACCAGAGCATTACGACGACGCAGATGGGCAACACGACGAGGATTCAGATCTGGCAGTACAGGCAGTACAACTCACAGCTCATCTTTTACGATGAGACTGGCAAGTGGAGACTGACCAGGCCGAGTGAAACGGAGTTCCTATCGCTAAACGCTCGTCGCCAACGATAAGAATCTAACCCTGCGAAGTCTTTTCTCTTTTCTGACGCTCCCGTTCGGGCACGGACGGGGGCGTTTTATATTGACTTTATGAATGGCCCCGCGAGTCCACGACTCTTTCTGGTCGACGGCTATGCCCTCATCTATCGCTCGTTTTTCGCGATGATGTCGCGTCCCCTTACCACGAGTAAGGGTGAGAACACATCGGCGAGCTGGGGGATAGCGACCTTCTTGCGCCTGCTGATGACCAATTACCACCCTGAGTACCTCGGCTGGGTGCATGATTCGGGACTTTCTTTTCGCCACGAGCGCTATCCGGCTTACAAAGCGACTCGTGAAAAACTGACTGAGGAGCTCCAGTCCGACTTCGATCGGGGGATGGATCGAATCTGCGAGATCCTGGATGGCTATCGCATTCCCATTATCACCCTTCCAGGATACGAAGCCGACGATGTTATCGGGACACTTGTTGCGAAGAGCGTCGAGGCTGGAGTCAATGTCGTTGTCGTATCCGGAGACAAGGATTTCCAGCAGCTCGTCAGGTCGGGCGTCTGGTTGTTGAATCCTGGACGTGGCGGATCCGCGAATGTTCAGGAGCATTGGGTCGGACTCGAGAACGCTGATGAAAGGCTTGGTGTCGCTCCGGAGTTTGTGACTGACTATCTAGCTTTGGTTGGTGACTCGTCGGACAATATTCCCGGGGTGCGGGGCATCGGTGACAAGACGGCCGCTGAGCTGGTGAAGCAGTATGGCCACCTCGAGTCGATTCTGGAGCACGCACCGGAAATCACCAAGAAACGGCCGCGCGAGGCACTACTCGAGCACGCGGAGAATGCCCGGCTCTCTAAGGAATTAGTCACTATTCGTGACGATTTACCGATCGGTCTAGATCTCGACTCTCTGCGAATAAAGGATCCGGATTACCAGCGACTGCGCGACCTCTACATCGATCTGGAGTTTCACACACTGGCGAGGGACATCGCTGTCCAGGCTCCGGTCGAGGAAAAGCCGCAGAAGGTCTTCAACTACGTCACGGTCGACACTCTCGAAGGTTTGTCTCACGTTCTCCAGCGTGCGCGCGAGACGAAGCTCATTTCTCTCGATACTGAAGCATTTGTAGAAACTGCGAGTCCGCAGACAGCGGATCCCTTGCGCTCTTCGCTGATCTCTATCTCGATCGGCCTGGGCGACGGCGAGGCTTATTATCTCCCGCTGCGCCATCGGTTGCCACGAAGCGGGCAGGGAGAATTGCTAGTGGACGTACCAGGTGATCGGTCTGCTACCGATGCGCCAGAAGAGCGCGGTCTCATTCGCGGAGGCGATGAAGTCTTCCCCGAAGGCGTGGCCGCGAAAAAGAAGAAGACCAACGGGGATTCGTTGAGCATTGCTGCGAGAATGCTCAGGGATAAACGGCCAGCGACCGTGCGTAATCTTCCGGCCCTCAATGCTCCGGAGATGAAGCCACTCCGGGATGTTCTCGAAGATGCATCGATCCGGAAAACCGCCCACAATGCCAAGTTCGACCTGTTGCTGCTCAGATCTCTCGGGATTCAGCTGGCAGGGTTCGACTTCGATACTATGCTGGCGAGTTACGTTCTGGATCCTGGCCGACGGTCACATGGGCTCGACGTGCTGAGTCTCGAGTTCCTCGATCACACCATGACCTCGTACGCTGACCTCTGTGGAAAAGGGCGCTCCGAGATTCCGTTCGAGGAATGTCCCGTTGAAGCGGCCCGTGACTACTCCTGTGAAGAAGCGGACATGGTACTTCGTCTCCGCGAGATATTCGAGCCGCAACTCGAGTCGCACGAACTCACGCGTCTCCTCGATGGAATCGAGCTTCCACTGGTCAACGTTTTGGCGGAAATGGAGTGGACTGGCATCGCCATCGATCTGCCCTGGTTCGCGTCGCTCAAGCAGCGTTTTCAGTCAGGCAGGGAAGCGGTAGAGCGACAGATCTATGAGACAGCCGGAACTGAATTCAACATCAATTCGAACTCGCAGCTGCGGGAGATTTTGTTCGAAAAGCTGAATCTGCCGGTTCTGAAAAGGACGAGCACCGGCCCTTCAACAGATGCCAGCGTGCTGGCGGAGCTTGCGGAGGAAGGTCATACATTGCCGACCCTTCTCATGGAGTACCGAGAGCTTTCCAAGCTCGAGAGCACCTACCTGGACGCGCTGCCTCGCCTGGTAAATCCGAAGACTGGTCGACTGCATACGTCCTACAATCAGACTGTTGCCTCAACAGGGCGGCTGTCTTCCAGCGATCCAAACCTCCAGAACATCCCGATCAGGCGGGAATTGGGACGAGATATTCGACGTGGGTTCATTCCCCGCCGTGCATGGCAGCTTCTTGCCGCCGACTACTCGCAGATCGAGCTGCGTCTTCTGGCGCATTTATCACGAGATGTTGCTTTCGTGGAGGCGTTCCGCGCCGGTGGTGACATTCACCGTCAGACCGCGGCGCTGATCTTCGATGTGCCTCTCTCCGATGTGACCGGCACAATGCGTAGTCGGGCCAAGACGATCAATTTCGCGACGATATATGGACAAGGTCCGCACGCGCTATCACGCC
>Ga0209155_1001693_pt1 | contig 10345 bp, 10 predicted proteins | sample GraSoiAngelo_122_FD_185879 | JGI IMG/M metagenome (GOLD analysis project Ga0209155, IMG submission 185879) | Grasslands soil microbial communities from the Angelo Coastal Reserve, California, USA - 14_0927_02_20cm (SPAdes) (version 2) | ecosystem: Environmental > Terrestrial > Soil > Grasslands ...
TCGACCCCGATGACAACAACGTCGAGGCGCTCTGTCGGGACGTCGGCAACCCCGGTCATACCGATAGCCAATTCTCCGATGACGGTGCCGCCCGACTCGAGGGTCATTGCCGCACGCTGGCCCAGGCGGAGGTTCTGGGCCTACACCCGGTTCATCCGTCGGGGTCACCTCATCGGCCCAGTGCCGGCGTGGCGCCTCCTCTCGGTTAGCGAGATCGGCGTCGGAGAACGGCCGGACAAGTCCGTGGCGGAATGGCGGACGTGTGGACGCGAGCAGAACGGGACAACCCGTGATGGTATTAGGCGAGCCAGCCGAGCACGGCACCGAAAAGCGTGTGGCGCCAGGTCGCCTGCGCGAAGGCGCGCGGATTCGTTAGAAGCAGCGGGATGCCGGGTTCGCCGCGCGCTGGGTGATAACGGTCGACGAAGTAGCAGAGCGGGTAGAGGCCGACGTGCTCGGCGAGGGCCATGCCGAGCGCGAGCTTCCTGGAGTCGACCCTGAGGATCCGCCGGGCGTCATAAAACGCGAGCCCGAAGAGCGCTCCGTTCAGCGCGTGGATCGCAAGCCCGGCGGCGCGCCAGCCTCGGCCGCGCGTCACCGCCTTGCCGAGGAGGGCGACATCGGAATAGTCGCAGCGTAGAAGCTGCTGGTCGAACGGCTCTTCGAGCGCCCAGAAGGTCGCCGCCGTCGCCCCGGCGGCAGCCGCTCGCAATCGCCCGCGCACCGCCACATACTGCCGCGGATTCACCAGGTGACATTCCCGCACACTGGCGCAGCCCAGCGGCTCGGGCTTAGACCTCCTCGAAAGACAGCAGTCCAAACTCGAAGTTCGCTTGAGCGATCGCGGCCGGTACGTCGAGCGGGGAATCAGCCGGCCGAGAGTGCCGCCGCTAGGGCGAGCCCGTCGACCCGGTGGTTATTGGGATCGCCCGCGTGGCCCCTGATCACACGAAGGTCACGTCTCGCCTTCCGTCCCAAACCAAACCGAACAACCGCTCCCAGAGGTCACGGTTCTTGACCGGGCCGTTCGATCCCCTCCAGGAGCCATCGCGCAACCACCGCTCGTGCCAGTTCTGGTTGAAGCACTTCTCGACGTAGGTGCTGTCAGTGCGGACTTCGATGGCACCAGTGAGCGTCTCGAGCGCCTCGCAGATCGCGGTGAGCTCCATGCGGTTGTGCGTCGTGTCATGCGCGCTGAATGAGCCGATCAGTCATTGCATTCGCATTCGCGGGAGCGTCGTCGTCCTCGTCGCTTGGCCTAGTGGCAGGCTCGGCTGCCCGAGTCCGAGAAGTTCCCGGTCGCTGGCATGAACTGCCAGTCGTAGCTCTCAGGGTGCAGCGTCAGCTTGAGGACCCCGAAGCTGGTGTCGTTCTGAACGACCGAGTTCGCGATCGGCGAGCCTGAGGTGTAGTGCGACACGCCACCCGTCCCGGCGACGATCTCGACGATCCCGCGGGCGTCGTCGCGCGTCCCGCTCGGCGTCTGTGGTGCGAACCGCTCGTAGTTGTGGACATGGCCGTTGAGGACGAGGTCGGCGTTCGCGTCGTAGAGGTCCTGCCAGATCGGCGTCCAGCTCGTGTCCGAGGAGTGGCCGGTGCCGGAGGTGAAGCGCGGCTCGTGCCAGTAGGCGAGCGTGCATTGGTTCGGGTGCGCGACGAGGTCGTTCCTGAGCCACGTCTCCTCTGCGGAGCCCCGGGCGTTTGAGATCGACCCGTTGTCCGAGGCGAGGGCGATCAGGTGCCAGGCGCCGACGTCGTAGCTGTAGTAGTCGGCCGGAGCGATCGAGCCGAAGTAGTCGTGGTACCCCTGCGCGTTCGCCGTGTGCCACTCGTGGTTGCCCGTGGTCGGCTTGGTTCGGCTTTTGAAGCGGCCCCAGTTCGGGTCGTATTCAGTCTGGTACTGGCTGAGCGAGCCGTTCTCGTAGGCGTTGTCGCCGAGCGTCAGCGCGACCGTCGGGTTGATCGACATGACGAGGTTAGCCGTCGGGCTGCAGTCGGTCGCTGAGCCGCAGATATCGCCGGCGGCTGTGATGACCGGGTCGTTCCCCGGCGGGGGCGGTGGGGGTGGAGGAGGCGGCGGCGGTGGAGGAGGCGGGGGCGGTGGAGGAGGCGGCGGAGGACTACCGCACAGCGAGGTGTCGGCCACGCCGTCCTGGTTGAACTTCTTGAACACGCACAGGAGCTCGGGGTGGTCGTAGAGGTTGGAGCCGCTCCACGTCCAGGCGAAGGTCATTACGCTGCGCGCGTTTGTCGCGCGCCAGGTGTTGAGGATCTGGACTTCCTCCGCCTGCGTCGGCCAGCGCCAGTTGCCGGAGCCGAAGCCCTGTGCGACGCCCCAGTAGGTGAGGCCGGCGGCATCGGCAGCGTTCGCATACTGACGGATGATCGAGAAGTCGCAGTTCGACTGTCCGGCGAGGCACGGGTATGGGTCGATGCCGATGTAGTCGGCGGTGCCGAGCCAGAGCGGAACCTGGTTGAGGCTCGTCTGCCCGGAGTTCGCGTCGATCACCTCGACCACGTGCGTGTTCGGGTCGATCGAGTGGATCAGTTGCGTCCGCGCCAGGTGCTGCGCCGGAGCGGTCGCGCATGCGGCCGGGTCGGGCTCGTCCGAGATGAAATAGCCCCACACCTTCGGATCGCCGGCCATGCCGGTAACGGCGCTCCGGAGCGCGGAATCGGACTCTTCAAACGAGCAGCTCGAGTTGTTGTAGTCCCCGACCCACACGAGCGCCTGCGCTCCAGCCGGAAGCGCATCGGCGGCGTCTCGATAGCTCACGTCGTAGAGGTTCCAGCCGTTGTCGGCCACGCGCGGATCGGCGACTCCGCCCGGAGCGCCGTCGTAGAGGTAGCGCTGGGGATAGGCGCCGCCCGGCGGTGGCGGCGGAGGAGGAGGCGGCGGCGGGGGTGGCGGAGATGCCGCTACCCGCAGTGCCAGGAGCTGGCCCAATTCGCTGCTCGGGTGATCGGTCGTCCGCGCCGTCCTTTCGCCGGTGGCTCCCGGAGTTGCCTGGACGTACGCCGCGCCTTCGGCATCGAGATTCCAGCGCCGGACCGCGTAGCGGACGTCGAACTCCTCGGTCATCACGGCCGGCGGTCGGATCGTCTTGCTCGAGCTGGTGCCGAAGAAGCCGACGACCGTGTCGCGTGCCGACGTCGTCGTGACCGAAGGAGCGACGATCGACGCGCTCCCGGACGTAAACGCGCCGCTGTGCGAATCGACAGGCGTCGCCGGATCGACGTCCTTGAAGTCGATGACGGCTCCAGCCGCAGACACCTGCGATCCAAGAGACCAGCTGTAGCTCGCGGGCTCGGATGAGCCTGCCACCTTGTAGTAGAGCGCCTGGGTGAGCGCGGAGTACCCAGGCGTGCTGCTGTCACGCCTGATCAGGCCCCAGCCGGTCGGCGGGCTGATCGCCGCGGTACTCGGCAGGCGTGCGTCGATGGACGCGATCAGCACATCGCCGCTCGTCGTCGTCGCCGGGCGGGCAACCGTGAATGTCGTCCCAACCGTCGACGCGCTCACGACCGCGTCGGCAGGAGGCAGAGCGCTGAGCCCGCTCCCCGAGCCCGAGACGGCGATGCCGAGGACCACGGCCATGGCGAGAAATCCGACGTTGCGACGAAGCTGGGCGATCCTCTTGGATCTCATCGGCTTGCGTCCGAGCGAAAGCAGCGGTCTCATGTCCCTCCGTTTCCGGGTGAGCTGTGCGGCGCCGCATCGCTCCGTCTCGCAACGCGGACAGGTCCGACCGGCTCTCGGACCCGATCCTCCGCCAGCTGGCCCTGGCGTCTGGGCGTTGAAGGGCTGTCTTCTACCGCATCCGTCGACTGTCTTCCTTCGGAACCGGCGTGTTCGCCGCCCGTACTGCTTGCTAAGAGCGAGAAAAACGGCCTTCGGGTAAGGCCGACCGGACCGCCCATCGACCGGACGTGCTTGTAAGACTGTCGCGATGGACGCCGGCCCAGCCGTCCAGGACCTCGGACCGATCAGCCCCGAGCTCGTGCTCGTCGATCCCGCGCTTGCCGAGCGAGCGCGGAGGCTGCTTCCCGACCCCACGGAAAGCCTCGAGCCGCGAGCGCCGGCGGCGATCGAGAGCCGCCCTAGCGTTCCCGCGCCGGTCCGGCCGGAGGTGGCGCCTATGCCGGTGCCGCGCCGTCGGCGCCGCTGGGCACGGACCGTCGTGCTGGCGGTGGTCGTCTTCGCGGCAGGGGCGGCATCTGGGGGTTTCCTCCCAGATCGGCACTCGGCGCCGTCGGATGTCGTGCTCGAGGTCCAATCTGCGGGACCGGCGGGGACGCAAGGAGAGGAGAGTGGCCCGCCGCAGCGACCCCCTGCGGCAAAGCGCTCCGCACAGCGGCACTCCGCGGCAAAGCGCTCGCCGCAGCGGCCCCCCCGGGCACGACCCGTTCCGCCGCATCGAACATGGGCCGCGAATGTCCTGGGAGTCGCGGCGCAGGTCGGCAGTCCCGGTGTGAAGCTGGTCTGGCAACGGCCGACCGTTTCCGGCCACGTGGTCGTGCTGCGGGCGCGTGGCAATCAGGGGCGCGGAACCGTCGTCTTCGGCGGCCGTGTGGCCAGCTTTCGCGACCTCTCACCCCGCCCGTGCACCGCGTATCGCTACACAATCGTCAACTACGACCGACACGGGCATCGCTCGACGGGCGTGCCGACCTCTGTCGTGACTGCCGGTTGCACGTAGAGAGCCCACGATCTGATCCTCGCGAACCTGGGCACGACGGCGGCCGAGATGGCGGGCATCGCTGCCGGGCTCGAAATCGGAGGCGTCTCCCGCTACCTCAGCGTTCCTCTTGCCGCCGCGGCCGTGACGGCGCTCGTCCTCGCCGGCAGCTTCCACCGGGTCGAGATCGTGCTGCTCGTCCTCTCCTCGGTCTTCGTCACCTAACATCGCCTCCGGCATCCTCGCCCACCCACGCTGGGGACAGGCCGCTAGAGGCCTGGTCGTCCCCGACCTGCCCCTCCGCCGTCACGCGATCCTTGTCGCCACGGCCACCCTCGGCACGACGCTCGCCCCTTGGGGGCTCGCCTTCATCCAGTCCTACGCCGTCGACAAGAAGTTGAAGCCGAGCGACTGGAGGTTCGAGCGGATCGACGTCGTCGCCGGCGCCGTCTCGACCGGAGTGATCGGCTTCTTCGTCGTCGTCGCCTGCGCCGAGACGCTCTACCGCAGCCACACTCACATCAACGACGCCTCGGACGCCGCGGTCGCCCTCACTCCGCTCGCCGGGCACCTCGCCTCGACGCTGTTCGCCGTCGGGCTCGTCGGGGCCGGCCTGCTCGCGGCGGCCATCCTGCCGCTCTCCACCTCCTACTCCGTCTCCGAGGCCTTCGGCAAGGAGGGCAGGATCGCCGGCAACCTCAGAACCGAACCGATCTTCTTCCTGACCTACATCGCGATGACCGCCCTCGGGGCCGCGATCGTCCTCATCCCCGGCGCACCGCTTGTCCCGATCCTCTTCCTCACGCAAGCGGTGAACGCGGTCATGCTGCTCCCCTTACTGGCGATGATCGCCCACCTGACCCGCGACCGGGCGCTGATGGGCGAACTGAGGATCGGAACGATCAGCGCCTGCGCAGCCTGGGCAACCACCGCACTTATCACCGTCACCGTCATCGCGCTCGGCGCCTTCAGCCTGCTGCCGAGCCACTACTAGCGACCCCTAGGGGGTCCAGCACATGCCGTTGACCGAGACCTCGCGCCGCCGATTGCGCGCCGCCAGGGCTCAACCACGCAGGGGCGAAAGACACCGCGGGCGCACGGCCGCAGTCGCCTTCGTCGCCACGCTCGCTGCGCTCTACCCGCTCCTGCGCCGGCCGATCCTCACCTGGGGCGCGAGCAGCGAAGAAGCCACCTCGCGCCTGCCCGGTGACGAGCTTTTGGAGGACGCAGACGGAGTCTCCACGCGCGCGATCACGATCGACGCGCCAGCCGCGACGGTCTGGCCGTGGCTGGCACAGATGGGCCCCTCGCCGCGCGGCGGTGCCTACACCTACAACTGGATCGAGAACCTGCTCGGCCTCGACATGCACAGCGTCGACCGCGTCCTGCCGGAGTTCCAGCATCCCGAGGTCGGCGACACGATCGGCCTTGGCTCGAACCGGATGCGACTCGAGCAAGCCGAGCCCGGGCACGTGCTCGCCTGGCGCTCCGAAGACGGAAACTGGGTGTGGACGTTCGTGCTGAAAGAGCACGACGGCACCACCCGGCTGATCAGCCGCAACCGCTTCCGCCTCCCGACGCTCGTCGCCCGTGTCGGCATGTTGCCCATGGAGCCGGGGTCGCTCTTGATGGAGCGGAAGATGTTGCATGGGATCAAAAGCCGTGCGGAGCGGCTCGCGTCAGCGACGCCCAGGGCTCTAAGCGCTCAGGCCGACGGGGGCTGACGAACCAGCGCCATGCGCAGCTTGCGCCGCCCCACTTCCGCAAGCGAGCACAGCCGAGGCCACGGCAATCGACGCTGCTGTCCGAACCATTGTCCCTCCTCGTTCGTCCGACCTACGTTTGGGTTTCCCGCAAGCGCCGGATTGCGCGCCCAGGACAAGAGGGCCGGTTGCCCGCCCCTCACACCTGTTTCGGTTCCTTGGTCGCAATCATCCGCGGTCATGCAATCACCCTTGAGCCGGACCCGTAACGACCGCCGGTCGCCTCACTTCGCCCTCGCCTCGACTGCGGCGAGGGCTCCGCGCGCGACCGCTTCGCTGCGGTAGCCGATGCCCCACTGAGACTCGACCCGGCGGTCGACGCGGATGAGGACCCGGAGCGCCTCGGCGCCGTGCCACCAGCCAAACCCCGCGCCGGTGACGATCCAGGCGTGCTGATAGAGCCAGTGACGCTCGTTGGCGGCGGTCGGGCCGCGGCTGCGAGTCAGCCATGTCTCGAGGCGCCGGGCCCGGGCCGGCAGGGGGATCTCGTCGAGCGGCTCCTTCGGCGCGCCTGGCACGTGGAAGGCGGCCGGCCGCGGGCGCCTGAGAGTTTGCGTTCCGCTCCGTGAACCGGCGCCGCCAATCCCTTTCCGGCGTGACCGCGTCGCGCGTCTGACGTATCTCTGACCGGCCACGCCTTGCTTCGATGCTCTCGCTGTCGTCGTTTCGCCGCGCTCGCCAACGGCAGTCGCCGGCGACCGCTCGCGCACCGGCCGAAACGGGGCCTGCTCCATTCCTCGGGAGCCCGAGGCGCCGTCGTTGTACCGAGCCCAGATCGCAGCCGCCCCCCCGAGCCCGGCCGCGAGCACGATCACCGTCACGATGACGCTGCCCTTCCTCCGTGCGCGACGCGTGGGTTCGACTGGCTCCGCTCGATCGGCGCGCGGAGGCATCGGCGAAGGACGGAGCGGTCGCGGCGGCTGCCCCGGCTGCCGTACAGGTGCCGCTGGCGAAGCCGGCTCGCCGTCGGCGAGCCGTGCCCGCGCCCTATCGGCCAGTTCCGGATCGACGAGCGCGAGCTCCGGACTGAGCACCGTTTCTTCATCGCCCGAAGACGCAGACGGGATCTCATCGGCGTACGGCGCGGGCTGCTCGGCGTCTACGAGTTCATCGCCGCCATAAGTCCGAAGCGATGCCCGCGCACGAGTCGCGAGCTCCGGGTCGACGAGCGCCAGCTCGGGGCTGATCACCTCAAGCGTTTCCACGCCCGACGTCGGCCGCCCGCCGGTGTTGAGCACAGACGAAGGCGGCGTCTGAGTTCTCGGCGGGGTCAAGACCGCCACGGGTGTCGAGCTTATCCCAGAGTGAGCGGTGGACGGACGGAGACGACAGGCCCGGAAAACGGCCCGCCGAGAGCGCGCGCTGGTCTTCTACTGGAGTTTCTACCGACCTGAGCGACCCTCACCGCATCCAGGCGTACTGAAGCGGAGCCGAGACTCCGCTTCCGTACCTAACCGAGGCTGAGGTAGCAGACCTTCAAAACCGGTGCGGCGTGGCAACCCCACGCTCGGTCGGTTCGACTCCGGCGCCGCTCCGTCGAGCGAAAAATCGCCCACGTAAACGCTGCCTTAGAGGCGGTGCCGGTTCGTCCAGCACTTGCAGCAGAAAGAGACGGTCGCTCATCACGAGGGCACGGTCAGTGCTGCAAGGCTTCGATTCTCGTCTGCGCCAAAGAGGGGGGTAGAGAAAGAGGCCTTCGCCCCTTCCTCTTCCCCTTGCATAGCCGCGAGGACTAGCGCCTGCTCGGCGTGCTCGCGAGCAGCGTCTCCGGCGAGATTTCGCGGAGAATGAACTCGTCGTAGCCAAACAGCGTCGCCGCGACGGCGGAGATCGTCCGCGCTCCATCGAGTGGTGTCAGGTGCCCCTTCTCGACGGCGCCTTGAATCTCCTTGACGAGCCGCTGCGCGACCTGCCATTTCGGCTCGATCGTGGCCGCAAAGTCGGCCGGCTTCATCGAAGCGAACTGCTGGACGAGAGACGGTGTCACCGTTGCCGCCATTGAAAACCCCCCTTCAAGGTCGGATAACGGTTCGGCCACAAGCTAACAACGGCCGAGCCGGTGAGAGGCCATTTTCCCGCTCGTTGCGGGATCCGATTTTCCTGCAAACTCCGCAAAAATCGATCGCTACAGGGCTCGCCTACCCGTCCCCGCGCACCCGGCGTTGATGTCGCCATTCGGCTCTTCTGCGACAGCCCCCGTTTCCGCCGGCCAGTCGGCCGCTTCTCAGGCTAGAAGCCGTCGCCCAGGTCGGACCGCAATCCCTCGCGTAGTTGGAGGATGCCGGTCGAGCTCAACTGCTCCTCGCCAGTCCGGCCGACCCACAGCTCGACAACCTCGAGTAGCGGCCGCGTGTCGGCTTGGTTGAGCTTGATGATCGCGCCAACCTCGACATCAGCAAACTGGTCTGACAGCGATTCAAGCCCGGCTGCGAGCAAGCGTCCCCGAAGCTGCTGCGACGCTTCATCCGTCAGTTGCGCGACGTAGCTGCCGGTCTGGATGCTGACCACCAAAATCTTGGGCGATCGTACTCTCACGCGAGGCCGCGCGCCCAACGTCCGTTGTCTGAAGCGTGGCCTCGCAGGCTGTCGTGGATGAGCGGTCGTTTGCCTCGCTCGGCTGGCGCGCCCGCCGCCGGCAAGGCTGCGCGAGCGGGCCGGCCGCGGTGAGGGGCTGCTCAGCTGCCAGGCAACGCATCGAATGGGGCTCCGAGGAGTAGACTGGATGGACTGGCCCTGCGGCCAGAACCCGGTTGAAAGCCCAGAAGGCGCCAACGCGGTTCTGCGCACGAGGCGATGAGCCTAGGCAAACAGAGTTCGACTTGCAGGGCCAGCACTTTGTAGGCACTGCCGAACGCACTTTCGGCCGCTCGCGTCCTCTACTGAGAGATGGCCGCGCGGGCGGCCAGCCGAACTTCCTCGGGCGCTAACGTGCAACACGATTCGACGTCGCCCGCAGGTCGATCTTGAAGCGCGGAACGCCCCGCGGGGCGAACTGCATCGCTCGTATCACTCATTGCGAGTGGAGCGTTTCCGGCTTTTCGCAGCATGCCAACCGGATCGCCACTACGAAGGTGTCGACAAAGTCGCCGCAATTTCCACGACATGCTTGAGATGTTTTCCGCCGCTCTCGTGCGTGTCCTCGGCGCGCTGTAGTGTCGATCACAGGCAGCGAGAAGTCGATCCTTGACGTCCGCACCGAAGCGGGCGCTCCGCCCCCTCTCCTCCTTGTCACGAGGGCCTCTCCCCAAGGACTTCGCAATCTCTCTCAAGTCCGGAGCAGACGGGGTGCTCCAAGAAATCGGCGCGTTCCACGATGGTCAAGATCGAGACGATGCTTCAGTTCGAGGAGGTGCAAAGCCTGCTCGAGCGCGCGCAGGTAAGCGGCGCAGTGGACACGGCAGAGCTCAATGCAGTCGTGGAAACGCTCGAGCTCGATTCGGTGGAGACGGACGCGCTGCTCTGCGAAGTGCAGCGCAGGAAGGAGCTGGTCGAAGGGTTGGAGCTCAGGGAGACTCAACAGCCCGCCGGCAGGAGCTCCGACGAGGTAAGCACCGACGCGCTCGAGCTCTTCCTGCGCGCAGCGGGCCGGCGCCCGCTCCTGAACGCCGCGCTGGAGGTCGAGCTGGCGAAGCAGATCGAGCGCGGCGACACGGTTGCGAAGCAGCGGATGATCGAGTCGAACCTGCGCCTGGTCGTCTCGATCGCCAAGCGCTACCGAAACCAGGGGCTGCCCTTCCTCGACCTGATCCAGGAGGGCACCTTAGGGCTGATCCGGGCGGTCGAGAAATTCGACTGGCGCCGCGGCTACAAGTTCTCCACTTACGCGACCTGGTGGATTCGACAAGCCGTCGCGCGCGGGCTCGCGGACAAGGCTCGGACGATCCGGATGCCGGTACACATCGT
>Ga0209155_1001694_pt1 | contig 10344 bp, 11 predicted proteins | sample GraSoiAngelo_122_FD_185879 | JGI IMG/M metagenome (GOLD analysis project Ga0209155, IMG submission 185879) | Grasslands soil microbial communities from the Angelo Coastal Reserve, California, USA - 14_0927_02_20cm (SPAdes) (version 2) | ecosystem: Environmental > Terrestrial > Soil > Grasslands ...
CTAGGCCTCCTGTCGTTGCAAGGCAAAGCGGTTGCGCGCAGCCGACGGGTGGCGATGCGGCATTTCCGCTCCGCCGCCGATGGTGGCGACCCGACGGGCATGATTCTTTTGGCGCGCGGTCTCAAATTCGGCTGGGCGGACACCGCCGATGAACCGGGCGCGAAGCAATGGGCGCTGAAGGCGCAAGAGGCATTTCGGCAGCGCGCGGAGGGGGGCGACATTGCGGCGATGATCGGCCTCGCCGCGATGTACCAATCGGGAACCGAAATTGAGCCCGATGTGAAACAGGCCGTCACGCTCTACCAGAAAGCCGCGGGGCGCGGCTCCAGTGAAGCGATGCTCCTCTTGGCCGCGCTGTCGTTCAGCGGCGAAGGCGTCGAGAAGGACAAGACGCAAGGCGTTCGCTGGATGACCCAAGCCGCCGAACGCGGCGATCCGAATGCGATGTGGCTGCTGGCTTTGGCTTACCGGAGCGGCGCGGAGGTCCCCAAGGATGCGGGGAAAGCCTTCGACTCATGCCGCAAGGCGGCCGCTCAGGGCCACGCCGCGTGCATGTGGTTGTTGGGCGAATTGTCGGCCCGGGGCGAAGGCGCCGATAAGGACGACAAACAGGCGCTCGAATGGCTCAGGAGCGCCGCTGGGCATGGCAGCAGGGAGGCACGTTTCGAGCTGGGCGTCCGCTCCTCAGAGGGCCGCGGCGTCGAAAAAGACGAAGCGGCCGCGCTCGATTATTTCCGTAGCGCCGCGAATCTTGGCCACGCCGAAGGCGCCTACCGCTTGGGCGAGGCTTATGTCGCGGGCCGTGGCGTATCGCGGGACGAAGCACAGGCCGCCGATTGGTTCCGGCGGGCGGCGCTGCGCGACTATCCGCGCGCGGGCTACCGGTTGGCGCTGATGTACACGGAGGGACGCGGGGTCGATAAGGACGCCGAAATGGCGGCCGTATGGTATCGCATGGCCGCCCGCCTCGGTGATCCCGATGCGATACAGGCGCTGAAGTGAGCGACGGGCCCCCTCGGCGCGGGCGGCGGCTAACGTTTGCTGAAGACGATCTCGACGCGGCGGTTCTTCTGGCGCCCTTCGGGATCGTCCGAGCCGTCGGGTTTCGTGTTGGGAGCGACTGGCCGCGTCTCGGCGAAGCCCTGGACCGCGAATTTCATCTGCCCGAGACCTTCGCGGTCGACGAGCCATTTTTCGACCGATCCGGCGCGCCGTTCGGACAAGCCCTGGTTGTAGGGGTGATTGCCTTTCGAGTCGGTGTGCCCCTCGATCACCACCCTGCCCTTGGCGCGCTCGCGCAGGATGCCGGCGACCTGTTTGAGCGCGTCCGCGGCGCTCGCCCGGATATCTGATTTGTCGAAATCGAACAGGATATCGGCGGGCAGTTCGATGCGCGTCTCGGTCGCCGTCTCCTTGACCGCCAGGTTCTGCGCCTGACCGGCGAGGTTCTCGACCGGGTAGATCAAGTCGAGAATCTCGCCCTGCATCTCTTGCGCCCGCGCCACTGAGAGCCCGAGCAGGATCGCCGCGACGACTGCCGCTGCCCGCCACCGCACCTGTTTCATATCGCTAGCGGGTAATCGGGACGCTGTCGATCGGCTGAAAATCTGGGACCACGACAGTCATTTTCTCGACGTTTTCGGGAGGTGCCGCGAATTTGGCCCATAAATTGGCCCGCCCGCCCTTCTCGATGTTATGGATGCTGGAGCAGGCACATTTTTTGTTCGTATCGCGTACCACCAGGTATTTCTTCTTATTGACGTTGTCGATCAGGTGGACACCGCTGATCTGGTCGCCATCGCTGGCGCCCTGGTGGAACTTGCCGCTTATTCCGACGGATTTGTCGGACGCGTTGATCAACTGAAAGCGCAGCGTTACCGAATTGGCTTCGTCGCGCTTTAGATCTTGCACGACAACGCTCAGCCCCGGAATGCTTCCCTCTGCCTTCAGCTCGGCGGATTGCGCGGGCGCCCCAATAATGAGGGCTCCGCCGGCCATTGCGAGCGCAATCAGAGCTTTACCCAAGAGCCGCATCTCCCCCTCCGTTTCTGCTCTACCCGTGAATTTTGGCGAAGCCGCCGCATCGGGTCAGCAAAATTTGCTGCCGCTCCCGGGTAAAGGCGTCCGGGCAAAGGCGTTCGGGCTAGAACTCGTATTGCTCGACAACCATCGGCTCGTTGCGCGCGGCGGCGATCCATTCCTGCATTTCGGGCATCGCCATGATCGTGTCGCAATAGATTTCGGCTTCGCGCTCGAGCTCCACCTTGTAGGTGCGGAAGCGGCTCACGATCGGCGCGTACATCGCGTCGGCAATTGTGAAGTGGCCGAACAGGAAATCGCCGCGGCCCTCGCCGCAGCGGATCCGGCAATCGCGCCAGATCGCCATGATCCGATTGATGTCGCCTTGCACCTCGGGGGTGATCTCGCGGCCGGGGAAGCTCGAGCGAATATTCATCGGCAGATGCTGGCGCAAGGCCGGAAAGCCGGAATGCATCTCGGCGCTGACCGAGCGGGCGGCGGCGCGCATCGCCGGGTCCTTCGGCCACAGGTCGAAGGTCGGGAAAGACTCGGCGAGGTATTCGCAGATCGCCAGGCTGTCCCACACCGTCAACTCGCCATGCTTCAAGGCCGGCAAGCGGCCGGAGGGCGAATATTTCAGCACCGTCTCGCGGCTGGCCGGCTGATAGAGCGGCACCACAACCTCCTCGAAAGCGACGGTCGTCCGCTTCAGCGCCAGCCAGGCGCGTAGCGACCAGGAGGCGTAGTTCTTATTGCCGAGATAGATCGTCAGATCGGCCATGAAGGCCCCCCACGGCTAGTGGCGCTCCAGTCTGACACAACACCCGCGTGGAGCAACCGACGGCAAAGGCAACCCTGACGCGCTCCCCGGGCTTCGATCTCTCCGGGCGCCAACCCTCTACAGCATGCCCAGGGCGGTCGGCCCCTTTGGCGGCGGGAAGGCGCGGTCGAGCGCGGCAATGTCGTCGGGGGTCAGCCGCAGATCGAGCGCGCCGCGGTTGTCGCGGACATGCTCCTGCCGGCTTGCCTTCGGGATCACGATCATTCCGTCCTGCCGCAGCAGCCAGGCAAGCGCAACCTGCGCCGGGGTCGCCCCGTGCCGGGACGCGATTTCGCCGAGGGCCTTGTGCTGCAGCATGCGGCCTTGCCCGAGCGGCGTGTACGCCATGATCGCGATACGCCGCTCGCGGCACCACGGGATCAGCTTCCATTCCGGGCCGCGCCGCTGCAAATTGTAGAGGATCTGATTGGCCGCGACGGTCTCGCCGCCGGCGAGCGCAACCCATTCCTGCATATCGTCGAGATCGAAATTCGAGACGCCGTGATGGCGGATCTTGCCGTCGCGCTGCAGGCGCATGAATGCTTCGAGCGTCTCGGCCAGCGGCACCGAGCCGCGCCAGTGCAACAGGTACAGATCGAGCCGGTCGGTCTTGAGCCGCTTCAGGCTGCGCTCGCAAGCGTCGATGACGCCGTTGCGCGAGGCGTTGTACGGCAGCACCTTGCTGACGATGAACAGCTTGTCGCGCTGCCCTGCCGCGGCTTCCCCGACAATCTCCTCGGCGCGGCCGCTGCCATACATCTCGGCCGTGTCGATCAAGGTCATCCCGAGCTCGATGCCGAGCTTCAGCGCCGCGGCCTCCTCAGCGCCGCCGCGGCGGTCCTCGCCCATATGCCAGGTGCCCTGCCCGAAGGCCGGCACGCGCTCGCCGTTCGGAAGCGTTACCTGCGGTAGGGGGTCGGCCATCATTCACCTCCGGCTCTACCGGTTGTACCGCAAAAACACGAGCCGCGCCGCGCCGTAGACACGCTCGCCGATGGGCGCGAACCCGGCCGGCAGCGATAATTCCTCGCGCGCCGCGACCTCAACGGCCACCAGCGCGCCGGGCATCAGCCAGCCTGCGCCGGCGAGCGCGCTCAATGCCGGGCCGGCCAGCCCGCTCCGGTAAGGTGGATCCAGGAACGCGGTGGCACAAACCATGGCGGCGCGCGCCGGCCGGGTCGCGTCGGCGGCGACGATGTGGGCGCGGTCCTCTTCGCCGAGCGCGGCGATGTTACGGCGCAGGTTAGCAAGAGCGTCGCGGCCGTTTTCGATAAATACGGCGGCGCTGGCGCCGCGCGACAGGGCTTCGAGACCGAGCGCGCCGGTGCCGGCAAAGGCGTCAAGCACCGGCCGGCCGGCGAACGGGAGTCCGCCCGCGGCAAAGCTACCGTGCGACAGGATGTTGAATAGGGCTTCGCGCGCCCGATCGCTGGTCGGGCGCACCGTCTCGCCAGCGGGCGCCGCGATCCGCCGCCCGCGATGCACGCCGCCGACAATCCGCAACCCCCGTGACATTGATCGGGGCGGCGCGCTCTCAGAAGAACGCATATTTGACGATGAAGAGAACGGCCAAAGCCAGCATCGACGGGCCTACCTCGGCAAAGCGCCCCGACAGCAATTTGACGGCGGCATACGCGATAAAGCCGAAAGCGATGCCGTTGGCGATCGAGAAAGTGAGCGGCATCGTCAACGCCGTCACGACCGCCGGCGCGTATTCAGTGACGTCGTCCCAATCGAGCTCGGCAAGACCGCGCGTCATCAGACAAGCGACGAATAACAGCGCGGGCGCTGTCGCATAGGCCGCGATCGAGCCGGCAAGCGGCGCGAAAAATAGCGTCAGCAGAAACAACACGGCGACCGTGATGCCGGTCAGCCCGGTACGCCCGCCGGCTTTTACCCCGGCGGCGCTCTCGATATAGCTCGTGACAGTCGAGGTGCCGAGCAGCGCGCCGCCCATCGCGGCCAGTGAATCGGCGATAAAGACCCGGCCGATGCGCGGCAATCTGCCGTGTTCGTCGAGCAGCCCGGCGCGATGCGCGACGCCGACCAGGGTCCCGGTGTTGTCGAACAGGTCGACAAATAGAAAGACGAAGATAACAGTCGCGATGCCGATATCGAGCGCGCCGCGCAAATCGAGCGCGAGAAAGGTCGGCGCGAGGCTCGGCGGCGTGTCGATCACTCCGGCGAACGGCGAAATGCCGAGCAGGATGCCGGTGAGCGCGGTGGCCAGGATCGCGATGATGATGGCGCCCGGCACCGCCAGACGATCGAGCGCGACCATGACGATAAAGCCGGCGCAGGCCAACAGCGTCGCCGGGTTCTTCAGATCGCCAAGCGTCACCAGCGTATCGGGGTTGGCGGCGATGATTCCGGCTTCTTTCAACGCAATGATGCCGAGGAACAAGCCGATGCCGGCGGAGATCGCCATCTTTTGCGACAGCGGGATCGCATCGACAATCCAGGAGCGGATGCGCGTCAGACTGAGGATCAGAAACAGGACACCGGAGATGAAAACCGCGCCGAGCGCCACCTGCCAGCTGTAGTGCAGCCCTTTTACGACGCTATAGGCGAAATAGGCGTTCATCCCCATGCCCGGCGCGAGCGCCAGCGGATAATTCGCGAAGAGCGCCATCAGCACAGTCGCGAAGGCGGAGGCGAGACAGGTCGCGACAAAGACGGCGCCGCGATCCATCCCCGCGCCGCTCAAGATCAGCGGGTTGACGAACACGATGTAGGCCATCGTCAGATAGGTCGTCAGACCGGCGATAATCTCGATCCGGATTGTCGTGCGGTTCTCGTCAAGCCGGAACAGTTTTTCGAGCATGTCTCCCCCTCGCCCCTTTGCCGCCGACGCCGAGCTGTTCCTGCAAGACCTTCCCCGGCACCTCCTCGATCATGCCGCGGGCGAGGTGTCCGAGCTGAAACGGTCCATAGGCGAGTCGGATCAGCCGGGTCACCGGATAGCCCAAATGCTCAAGCACGCGCCGCACCTCGCGGTTCTTGCCTTCCTGCAATGACAGAGTGATCCAGGCGTTCGAGCCTTGCTGGCGCTCGAGCCGGGCGCGGATCGGCCCATATGAAACGCGATCGACGGTGATGCCGCCGGCCAGGGCCGCGAGCCGCCCCGGCTCGACATCGCCATGCACCCGCACCTTGTAGCGCCGCACCCAACCGGTCGCCGGCAGTTCGAGACGGCGGGCAAGCGCGCCGTCATTGGTCAGCAGCAAAAGCCCTTCGGAGTTTAGGTCGAGCCGGCCGATCGATATCAGGCGAGGCAGCCCGGCCGGGAGCGCGGCGAACACCGTGGGGCGGCCCTTCTCGTCGCGATGCGTCGTCACCAGCCCCGCCGGCTTGTGGTAGCGCCACAGGCGGGCGCGTTCCGGCTGGGGCAGCGGTTTGCCGTCCACCCGAATGTTGCTGTCGGGCGTGACGGTCACCGCCGGGGTCGTCAGCACCGTGCCGTCGACGGCAACGCGGCCTTCGGCGATCCAGCGCTCGGCATCACGCCGCGAGCACAGCCCGGCGCGCGCCAGCACCTTGGCGATCCGTTGGGGCGCGATCCGGTCGGGCGCGACGCCCTGCGGCCGCTCGCGATCGTGGGTGAGGCCAGGGGTCGGTTGTGGCAAGCTGTCTCTCATGCGAGGTCACGACATAGGCCGGGCCGCGCCCGGCGGCAATCGCCGATGACAAATCCGCCATCGATGCCGGAAGGGATGACGCTCGCCCTCGACCAGGCGAAGGCGGCGGCGGAGCACGGCGAAGTGCCGGTCGGCGCGGCGCTGTTCGATGAGAACGGCGTATTGATTACGGCTTTCGGCAACCGGGTCGAGCAGGAGCGCGACCCCACCGCGCATGCCGAGATGCTGGCCCTGCGCGCGGGTGCCGCACGACTCGGGCTGAAGCGACTGGCCGGCTGCGACCTGTATGTAAGCCTGGAGCCTTGCCCGATGTGCGCCGCGGCGATCTCGCTGGCGCGGATCCGGCGGCTCTATTTCGCCGCCTATGACCCAAAGGGCGGCGGCGTCGAGCATGGGCCCCACATCTTCGACCAGCCGACCTGTCATCACCGGCCGGAGGTCTATGGCGGCATCGGCGAGCGCGCGGCCGCGGCCCTGCTGCGCAAATTCTTCCGCGACCGGCGCTAGCCCTCGTTCAGCTCTTCGGGGGGCGGTTCGAACAGGCGCTGCATGCGCGAGAAGCCGCGCAGCTCAAACGCGCCCAGTTCCCACATCGGCCGGCCGAGCGCCTCGGCGAAAGCCTCCGACAGGATCAGGTGCCGATCGAGCTCGCGGCACAGCCGCTCGATGCGGCTTGTCAAGTTCACATCGGGACCGATCACTGTGAAATCGAGCCGGTCGCCCGATCCGATATTGCCGTAGGAGACGGTGCCGTAATGCAGCGCGATGCCGGCCTGCAATACGGGCGCGCCGGGCGGATGCCGGCGGTTGCGTGCGGCGATCGCGGCCAAGGCTTCGGTGGCGGCGGCGAGCGCGGCGTTGCACGCCTCGCTGGCACTCGAACCGGGCTCCTGATGAAAGATCGCCAGCACGCCGTCACCCATGATTTCCATGATGTCGCCGCCATGCGACTGCACCGGCGGAAAGACGCAGTCGAAATAATCGTTCAGCATGCGAATCACCGAGCGCGGGCTCTCGCGGTCGGACAGCAAGGTGAAGTCGCGCAGATCGACCAGCATCAATGCCGCCGTGATCGTCCGGACATCGCCGCGCCGGACCTGGCCTTCGAGGATAAAGCGCGCGGGCTCGCGGCCGACATAAGTCGTCAGCATATTGGTGGAAAAGCGCCACAGGGCCTTGGCTTCGACGAGGGTCGCGTAGACCGGCAAGAGCGCATCGAACAGGTGAAGATGAGCCGCGGTGAAGCCGCCCGGTCGTCGGGTCGCCCAGGACAGCGCATTGGTCAGGCCCGCAGTCGCATACGGGAGCGGCGCGATGACGTAATGCGAGTAGCCCTGTTCGCGCAGCTCCTCCAATGTCGCGAACGGCAGGGCGTTGTTGTTGTCGAGCCGCCATTCGAGGCGCTGCCGCTGCTCCACGACGACACGTACCGGGCTCTCGATATAGGTCGCGGTCTTCTCGATGGCGTAATCGATAAAGCGTTCAGAGAGCGGCTCCCCGGGTTTCCAGATCCGCGACACGCCGCGATACTGCGGATGCAGCGCACGCAGATGCAAGTAGCCGCGGTCGAGCGGCACGCCCTGCCCCAAGATTTGCTCGCAAAACCGCGCGAACAGCTCGGCATTATCGGCGGCGAAACGGCCCTCGCGGATCAGCCAATCGCCGACTTCGCGGATAAGGTCCGGGTCTCCGGCGGCCGAGCATGATCCGGATGCCTCGGCGGCCGGCGTCGCGCGAGCAAAATCAGGCGAATCTTCCATCAATACCTCGCGCGATACGACCGGCGCGGGCGTTATGTCGGTTGCCGGTCAGCCGCCGGCAATGGCCGGAAGGTCAGACAGCGGCGCGCATATCCGCCGGAATCAACGGCTTGGGTCTACTCGGCGGCCAATCGACGCGGGCGGGCGCCCAATTCGGCGACCCGAGCCTGCGTGTAGAGATCGGTCCAATTGGTCAGCGCAAAATCGGTCACCTTGCGCGGGTCGTAGGGCCGGTCCGCCATCCGGTACTCCTTGCCGGCGATATAGACGGCGCGCAGCCGGCTTTTATCTTGCAGGATGCCGATATCGGCGAGCGGCGAGCCGTCGAGCGCGATGAAATCGGCGGCGCGGCCGGGCTCGAGTACCCCGATATTCTCACCGCCGCTCATAAAGCGCGCCGCCGCCTCGGTCGTCGCGCGCAGAGCGGCGGCCGGCGTAAAGCCGAGATCGTCAACAAACAATTCGAGCTCGCGCGCGTGCCACTCGCCATAGGGGGTGATCGCAAAGCCGCTATCGGTACCCGGCAGAAACGGCACGCCGGCCGCCTTGGCCTTCTTCAGATTGGCGCAGCCGATCCGATAGCGCCGCTCGGTCACCTCGATCCGGCCCTTCTGCGCCGCCGGCTCATGCGGCTGCGTGAAATCGATCAGGTTCCGGGGATGCGTCAGCGTCGGGCAAAGAAAGCTCCCGCTCGTCAGCATCGCCGCGATGCATTCATCGTCGAGGTCGAAGCCGTGGAAGATCAGGTCGATACCGGCGCGCGCGGCGTAAAGCGTCGCCTCGCGGCCGACCGAGTGCGAGATCACCTTGCGGCCGAGGCGGTGCGCCTCGCGCGTGATGATGTCGGTTTCCTCCTGGGTGAAGGCGGCGATCAGCTCGCTATCCGGGCGGCGCTGGATGCCGTCGAGCGCGAGCTTGATGCAATCGACGCCGTTTTTGACCTGGCGCCGGACTTCCTCGATCGCCTCATTGATGTTGGTGACGAGCTTGCCGATCGAGGTCTCAGGCGCGCCGATCCAGGTCGGGTACCAATCGGTCAAGCCTTGGTGCGTCGTCAGATACGGCCCGGCCGCCATGACCCGCGGCCCGTCGAACAGCCCGGCGCGGATCGCGTCGCGGATCGATAGCGAGATCTGGCCGGCATCGCCGGGCGAGCAGATCGCGGTGTAGCCGGCGGCCGCGACCTTCTGCGCAAAGAAGAGGCCGCGCAGCGCGCGGAATTCGAGCGGGCTGTAAAGGTCGATGTCCTCTTCGCTCTTCGCGTTGCCATAGGCGAGGTGGGTGTGCACATCGATCAACCCCGGCATGACGAAATGCCCGGAATGGTCGATCAGCCGGTCGGCTTTCGCACGACGTGGCGCACCGGCCTCGGCGCCGACATAGGACAGCCGGCCGTCGCCGTCGAAGACCAGCATGCCGCCTGCCTGCGCCTCGTCCTCACACCCGGTGAACAGGCTGCCGCAACGCACAAAGGTGTTCATCGGCGTGCCTCCGTCAGTGGCGCCCGGACCCGAATCTACTCCATTTCCATGGCGGACGCTTAATCCTCGATATCGATCGCGGTGATCGGATCGCTCCGGTGCGTCGTCACCAATTGCGCCATGGCATCATCAGTGGTTCGGACGCAGCCCATCGTGCAATGCAGGAAGCCGCGGCGCCCGAGGCCGTCGGGAACGCTTTCCCGGCCCGAATGCACCCCCATGTCTTCACGGCCTGGGACGGTAAAGATGAAGATGCCGGAGCTTCCGTAAGCCGAGTCAGGTGCATCATCCGGGTGCGTCTTGCTACGTTCGAAGTCATATTCGCCGTCGGGCCAGATGCCTTTGCTATGGCTATCGACATTGTTCGCCGCGTTCCAATTTCCGATCCTCGTCCCATCGGCGTTCAGCAGCGTTAGCTCATTTGCTTCTCGATCAAATTGCAAGCTGGACATCTCAGCCTCCCGTATTGGTTGCCGAATTCGAGACCACCTCGGCAACGCACTGGATTGCGTCTTTAGGTATTGGTTCCGGCTATCTAGTAGAATGGATAATGACGTTTCCATCGGTACCAGGAACGCCGCAGGCACTTACGCGCCTCTTTTGCGCCTTATCATATGTTTCCATCC
>Ga0209155_1001695_pt1 | contig 10342 bp, 9 predicted proteins | sample GraSoiAngelo_122_FD_185879 | JGI IMG/M metagenome (GOLD analysis project Ga0209155, IMG submission 185879) | Grasslands soil microbial communities from the Angelo Coastal Reserve, California, USA - 14_0927_02_20cm (SPAdes) (version 2) | ecosystem: Environmental > Terrestrial > Soil > Grasslands ...
CTTCGGCGGAGCGGTCTCCGCCGCCACCGGCCCGAGCTCGGGCTCCGGCTTCAGCTCGGATTCGGGCTCCCCCTCCGCAACCGGCTTCGGCGGCCGCGGAGCGATCATCGTAACCGCCTCCTCCTTGGTAGGCGTGGGCTTGAGTCGAGGTTCGCGCTCGGGTTGGACCTCAGGCTCCGCCTCGGCGGCTGCGGGAGGAAGCTGAGCGGCCGCTGTCTCCGCCCGCGGCGGCGAAACCGGAACGTAGTAGGGTCGCCGCCAGGGCGGCGCGGCGGCCCAGATCCGGTCGGCGCTCAGCTCGAGGAGGGCCACGACGAGCCAGCCGCCCGCCATCACGATCACGATCCACTTGCTCGCGAGGTCGGCATAGGCCGCCGCAACTGCGAGCGCGATCAGGAAGAGCGCTTCAATCGCAAACCGCGGCCCCAGTCGTCCCGGCATGACGGCGAGAGCCTAGCGCTCGCGGCAGTCGGCTTACGCCGAATCTGGCTCGTTCGACTCTTCGTCGGGCGCTGAGACCGGCGGTTCCACCGGAGCGGGCACCGAGAGCGGCGGCGCGGCGGCGGCGGGCGTCGACGGCGCCCCGGGAGAAGAGGGCTCTTCGGCGCCGCTCGGCGAGGCCGCGGGCCCGCGACTCGCCTCCGTTGCCGCCTGAGCGGCCTCGACGATCTTCTCGGCGACTCTGCCGATCGCCTCGTCGCCAAGCCCGGCTGCGGCGAGCAGCTGCTCGGCGCCTTCCTGGGCCCGCGCCATCACGGCTGAAGCCTGTGCGCGCGCCCATTCGAGCGTTTGCTCGACCTCGGCGCGGGCAGAGTTGGTCAGCTCGGTCGCCTGGTGGCGAGCTTGCTCGAGCAACCTGTTTGCACGCGCCTCGGCCTCGCGAATATCGGCGGTGGTGTGCCGCTGTGCCTCGGCCTGCATCTCACGGGCTTCGTTGCGCGCCGCGTTGAGCACCTCGGCACGCTGGCGCTCGCTCTCCTGGCGATAGCGCTCGACGTCGCTTTCGCGCTCCTGCAGCTCACGCTGGCGACGGCTCACCTCTTCCTCGGTGCGGCGGACCTGGGCCACGGACGCCGTCTGCGCGTCGCGCTCGATCGTGTCGGCCATGTCCGCGGCGGCCCGGATCAGGTGCAGCGCATCCATGCGAACGGCGTGCCCGGTCGGCTCGACCTGGCCGCTGCGGGCCGCCGCCTGCAGCACGCGCAGCTGCACCTGGAGCTGAGTCGTGTGGCGCCTGAACGACTCAAAGGCCTCCTTGACGCGCTCCGGGTCGTAGCCGCCGTCCGGGAGGGTCGGCAGCTCCTCGACACTCGGAAGCGGCGTCAATGACGCCTGTTGTCCTCTTTCGCTGGCCATCAGCTCGGAAAGTATGGCGACTGTATCGGCGCGACCGTCACTGCGCGTTAGATTCGACGCGCCCTGGCTGTTCCTTGCACGGGCTGAGACGAAGCCTCCTAGAGCCTTAGTCCTCCTCGGCGACCACGGCGATGCCCAGCTCGGCGAGCTGTTCCGGCGCAACCTCCGTCGGCGCCCCGCTCATCGGATCGACGCCGGCCTGGTTCTTCGGAAAGGCGACCGTGTCGCGGATATAGGGCTCGTCGAGGAGCGCCATCGCGAGCCGGTCGATGCCCGACGCGATGCCGCCGTGCGGGGGCGCGCCCATCGCGAGGGCGTCGAGCAGGAAGCCGAACTTCGCTCGCTGCTCCTCGGGCGAGATGTCGAGCAGGCCGAAGATCCGGGCCTGCAACGCGGGCTCGTGGATCCGGAAGGAGCCGCCGGCGATCTCGATCCCGTTGACGACCAGGTCGTAGGCGACGGCACGTGCGGCGCCGGGGTCGGAGTCGAGCAGCTCGATCCCCTCGTCGTTCGGCCGAGTGAACGGATGATGCACCGCCTTCCACCGGTTTTCCTCCTCGTCCCACTCGAGCAACGGGAAATCGGTTACCCAGAGGAACCGCCACGCTTCGCGGTCGATCAGCTCGAGCTCGCGCCCGAGGTGGAGTCGCAGCGCTCCGAGGACCCGCGCGACCATCGCCGGCTCGTCGGCGGCGAAGAGCACGGTCGTCGCAGGCTCCGAGCGAAAACCGTCGAGCTCCTCCTGCGAGAGGAACTTCGCGATCGGCGAGCGGACCTCGCCCTCCTCGTCGTAGACGAGATAGGCGAGGCCCTTCGCCCCCCACTCCTTGGCGATCCCTTCGAGCCGCTCGAGGTCGGCACGTGAGAACTCCTGCGGGACGCGGAGAAAACGCACAGCCGGCGCGCTCGCGAAGACGCCGAACTCGGACCCGCGCGTCAGCTCGGTCGCGTCCTCGATCTCGAGGCCGAAGCGAAGATCCGGTTTGTCGGAGCCGTAGCGCGCCTGGGCTTCATCCCAGGTCAGCCGCTGGAACGGGGCCTCGACCTCGATGCCGAGACAGTCGCGCCAGACGCTCTGCATCGTCCGCTCGCTGAGCTCGAAGAGGAACTCCTGGTCGGGGAACGCCATCTCGACGTCGAGCTGGGTCAGCTCCTGCAGCCGATCTGCGCGGAGGTCCTCGTCTCGAAAGCAGCGCGCGATCTGGTAGTAGCGCTCGAAGCCCGAGATCACGAGCAACTGCTTGTAGATCTGAGGAGACTGAGGCAGCGCGAAGAAGCGCCCCGGCTGCAGCCTTGTCGGCACGAGGAAGTCGCGGGCTCCCTCGGGCGTCGGCTTGCCCATGATCGGGGTCTCGATGTCGACGAAGCCGGCCGCCTCCATCTCCCGGCGAATCGCCGCCACGGCCCGCGCGCGCGTGCGGATGTTCCGCTGCATCCGCTCGCGGCGAAGGTCGAGCCAGCGGTAGCGGAGCCTGAGCGTCTCGTCGACGCCTTCCTCGTCGAGCTGGAAGGGCAGCGGCGGCGCGCTCGAGAGGACACGTAGCGTGTCGACCTGGAGCTCGACTTCGCCGGTCGGCAGGTTCGGATTCACTGCCTCGGCCGCGCGCGCGACGACCTCGCCTTGCGCGTGAAGCACGAACTCGTTCCTGATCCCGTGCGCCTGTTTTGCCGCCTCCGCAGAGCGCTCGGGGTTGACGACCAGCTGGCAGATGCCCGTCTGGTCGCGGAGGTCGACGAAGATCAGGCCGCCATGGTCGCGGCGCCGTGCAACCCAGCCGGCGAGCGTGAGGCGCTCGCCCACGTGGTCGCTGCGGACCTCGCCGGCTCCGAGGTCGCGCCAGCTCATGGGCTAGCCCCTGGCCCTTGAGCAGGGGAGGGGGACTCGGGGGAACCGGGAGGTTCCCCCGCATCTATGGAGAAGGGGGCTCGCGGGGGAAACAGGGTTTCCCCCGCGGGAGCGAGCCGAAGGCGAGCGACGGTCATGCGGTCAACCTCTCCTCCAGCTCGTCGAGAGGAATCTCGACGTCCTGCGTCCCGGCCGTCCGGATCGTCGCCGCGGCGGCGCCGACCACCACGGTCAGGCGCGCGCCCAGTCGGCCGGCCTGTGTCAGTTGGCCCTTGAGCGACCGGCCGGCGTAGTCGGTATCGGCGGTCCGCCCGGCCGCGCGAAGGCTCCCCATGAGGGCAAGCACTCGCTCGCGCGGGGCGCCCTCGTCGCACGCGAAGAAGACATCGATCGGCTCCTCGGCGGGGGCCTCGACGCCGGCATCCTCGAGGGCGAGCAGCAGCCGCTCGATCCCCGCGCCGAAGCCGACACCCGGCGTCGCCGGGCCGCCGATCTCCTCCGCGAGGTAGTCGTAGCGACCCCCACCCGAGATCGTGCTCTGCGCGCCGTGCTCCGGCCCCTCGAACTGCCAGGTCGTGCGCGTGTAGTAGTCGAGGCCGCGCACGAGCGTCGGCGTCAGCTCGTACGCGACGCCGTAGGCGTCGAGATAGCGCCGAACGGCGTCGAAGTGCTCCCGGCAGGCGTCGCAGAGCGATTCGCCGATCTTGGGCGCATCGACGAGGGCGGTCTGGACTCGCTCGCTCTTGACGTCGAAGACGCGCAGCGGCGTCGTGGCCCGCTTCTGGCGCGCCTCGTCGTCGAGAACGTCCTCGTGCTCGTCGAGCCAGGCGTTGAGCCGCTCGAGGTACGCCGGCCGGCAGTTGCGATCGCCGATCGAGTTCAGCTCCAGCCGGTAGTGCGTCACACCGAGCCGCCGGAGCAGCTCGTTGTAGAACTGGATCAACTCGGCGTCCACGGCGGGGTCGTTCGAGCCGATCGCCTCGACGGACGCCTGGTAGTGCTCGCGGTAGCGGCCCTTTTGCGGCGCTGCGTAGCGGTACATCGTCGCGATCGTGAACAGCTTCTGGGGCTGCGGCTCCCGGTGCAGGCCGTGCTCGAGGTAGGCGCGGACGATCGGCGCCGTGCCCTCCGGCCGCAGCGTCAACGAGCGGCCGGCCCGGTCCTCGAAGCTGTACATCTCCTTCTGGACGACGTCCGAGCCCGCTCCCGACGTGCGCGCGAAGAGCTCGGTGTCCTCGAACACGGGCGTCTGGATGCGCCGATAGCCGTAGAGCGCGCAGAGGCTCTCGAGCTCGGCAATCACTCGTTGCCAGAGCGGCTGCTCGGCCGGCAGGACGTCGTGTGTCCCACGCGGCGCCTCGAACCTCGGGCTCACGAGGCGCGCAGGTCGGCGAGAAAGGGATTGCGGGCGAGCTCGGCGCCCAGCGTCGTCTCCGGGCCGTGACCGGAATAGACGATCGTCTCGGGCGGGAAGCGATCGGCAAGCATGCGGATCGACTCGACGAGCGTGTCCCAGTCCCCGAAGGGCAGGTCGGTGCGGCCGACCGAACCGGCGAACACGACGTCTCCTGAGAAGAGACAGCCGTCGGCGTGATAGGCCAGGTGCGCGGGTGAATGGCCGGGCACCGGCAGTGTCTGGAATGAGATCCCGGCGAGCTCGAGCGTCTCGTCGCCTTCGAGGAGGACGTCGGGCGTATAGGGGCGCAGCGTTAGTTCTGCGGGCGCGAAGTCATTGATTCGCTCCAGCGCGATCCGCTCCACGGCCGCCATGTGGACGGGCGCGTCAGTCGCCTCGGCGAGGTCGGCGACGCCGCCGAGGTGGTCCCAGTGGCCGTGCGTAATCAGAATCGCTACGCAAGCGGCGCCGAATCGGGCCAGCTCGCGCTCGAGCTCGATCGCGTTGCCGCCGGGGTCGATGACGACCGCTTCCGCCGCCGCCGGCGACTCCCTGACGACGTAGCAATTCGTCCCGATCGGGCCGAGCTCGTGGCGATCGACCGCGAGGCTCATGGCGGCCGAGTCTAACCGCGGTGCCTTCTCCATTTCGGGGCGCAGCAGGCTAGTCCGGGCGACGAACGTTCCGCCCTGGCTCGCGAAAGTTCCTGAGCTGTCTCGTTTACGTCACACTCGGCCTTGGGGCGGGCGATAGCGTGCCGCCCACCCCCAGGGGGTGGGTGCGGTCAGCCGGCGACCACCGGCAGAGACCATCGCTCACTTCGAATCGCGCGCCACGCGCTCAGAACGGCCTCGTTAGGATCCTGCGCTCGTGCGGAGCTGGAACCTTCACGAGATCGAGGTCGAAGGCGGCAGCCGCTCCCCGGTCGTGCTCGACTCGGACGACGCCGCCCGCGCGGTTCTGATCGTGCTCGACCCGAACCAGTCTCTCGGCGCTCACCAGGTGAAAGAGCATGCGTACGTGCTCGTTGTCGACGGCAAGGCGCGTGTGGACTCAGGTGGCCAGGCGGTCGAGGCCGGCCCTGGGACGCTCTGCATGTTCGATCCCGACGAACGGCGATCGGTCTCGACCGAGAGCGGTGCACGGATCCTCCTGCTCTTTGCCCCCTGGCCGGGCGAGGGCCACTACCGCGGCGGCGGCGTCGCAGGCTGAAGCGGCGTTCTCAGCGCTTTGCGGCCGGTTGCTGCCCGGATCGGCGCAGGTAGGTTCGGTACGCCGTGCGATCCATCAAGTACGTGAGCGGTATGAATAACGCCGAGTAGAGCACGGAAAGACCCACACGTTGCGCAATCGGCTCATGCTTGTTGACGAGCGAGAAGACGATGAAGAAGAGCGGCAGAAACAGTGCCGCGCGACGCAGGGACCGGTTCCACGACGGTGGCTTCGCCTCCCGAACCGGCCCCGCGCGCTTGCCGCGGGCGCCGGCCTTGCCCCCATTCGCGGCGCGCCTGCGCGGGCGATCCCGTTCCGGGGTTCCCTCGGGCGGCGGCTCGACCTCCTGCCCCGTCTCGTCGACGTAGACGTACTCGTACTCATGCCGCCGTTCCTTCGCGCGGCGGCGCCGCTGCTTGCGGGAAGACATCGGAGCTAGCCTAGCGCGGGCCTTTTCGGCTCGGATCGTCCTGCGGCGCGCTGCCAAGTGATCTCGCCTGCCTCGACCACGGCCGCCACCAGATCCGCGCCGAGGTGGTACGAGAGGTAACGCCAGTCCGGCGCGTCCAACAGGACGAGATCGGCCGTGTATCCGGGCGCGATTCGGCCGACCCTCGCGGCCAGACCGACGACGTGCGCCGCGTTGACCGTGCAGGCCGCCAGCGCCTCCGCCGGACTCAGATGGAGCTGCGTGACCGCCAGCGACGAGACGACCCCAAGGCTCTCGCAAAAGGAGCTGCCGGGATTGAAATCGGTGGCGAGCGCAATCGCCGCGCCGGCGTCGACGAGCGCACGCGCCGGTGGCATCGGGCGGCCCAGGAAGAGGGCGCTCACCGGCAAGAGGACGCCGACGACCTCGCTCGCCGCGAGCATCCCGACGCCGGCGTCGCTCGTCGCCTCGAGGTGGTCGACGGAGCGGGCACCGAGCTCGACCGCGAGCGGAATCGCTCCCCGCTCGGTGAACTGGTCCCCATGCAGGCGCAGAGCGAGCCCCGCGGCCCGGCACGCCTCGAGGTAGCGTCGAGCCTCGTCGACGTCGAAGGCCCCTTCTTCGACAAAAACGTCTGCGGCCACCGCGAGCCGGGCCGCCTGCGGCAGCACCTCCGCAAGCGCAAACTCGAGGTACGCGGCGGCGCTACTGAACTCCGGCGGCACCGCGTGTGCCCCGAGCCAGGTGGCGATCCCGCCGGCCTCGCGAATCGCGCGCAGCGAGGCGAGCTCGGTCTCCTGGTCGAGTCCGTAGCCGGACTTGGCCTCGAACGTGGTCGTGCCGGCCCGTCGCATCCACCCACGATGGCGTCGGACAGCCTCGGCCAGGCCGCGTTCGCCGGCTGAGCGAGTCGCGCGGACGGTCGCGAGGATGCCGCCGCCCGCCGCGTGCAGCGCCTCGTAGCTCGCACCGGTCGCCCGAAGTTCGAATTCGTCGACGCGGTCGCCCGCGAAACAGGCGTGCGTGTGGCAGTCGACGAGTCCGGGGACGGCGCAGAGGCCGCGTCCGTCCAGCTCCTCGACCTCGCCTTGGGCCTCGCCCAGGCCAGGGCGAAGCTTTCGCATCGAGCCGAACGCGGTGATGCGTCCGTTTTCGCACAGGACGTACGCGTCGCGGACGACCTCGACATTCGCGAGCGCCGCGCCCCGGAGCGGTGCCTCGCTGCCGCCGGGTGTCGCAAGCTGGGCGAGATCGCGGACGAGCAGCGCCCGCTGCCCGCCGTCCGGGTCGCTCACTCGGCGGGCTGAGGCCGCATCGGCGGCTCGAGGCCGTGGTCGCCCGCGAACGCGATTGCGTCCGAGTACCCCGCATCAACATGACGAAGGACGCCCGTTCCCGGATCGGTCGTGAGCACGCGCTCGAGCCGCTCCGCCATCTCGTCGCTGCCGTCCGCGACGACGACCATCCCCGCGTGGATCGAGTTCCCGATCCCGACGCCGCCGCCGTGGTGGACGCTGACCCAGGTGGCGCCCGCCGCCACGTTGAGCAGTGCGTTCAAGATCGGCCAGTCTGCGATCGCGTCGGATCCGTCGCGCATCGCCTCGGTTTCCCGGTACGGCGAGGCGACCGAGCCGGAATCGAGGTGATCGCGGCCGATGACGATCGGCGCCTTGACCTTCCCCGAGCGAACGAGGTCGTTGATCGCGAGACCGGCGCGTGCCCGGTCGCCGTAGCCGAGCCAGCAGATCCGTGCCGGGAGCCCCTGGGACGCCACGCGCCCCGGTGCGAGCTCGAGCCAGCGCTGCAGCGCGACGTCGTCCGGAAAGAGTCCGCGCAGCGTCTGATCGATGGTCGCGATGTCCGCCTCGTCTCCGGAGAGCGCCGCCCAGCGAAACGGCCCGATGCCCCTGCAGAAGAGCGGTCGAATGTAGGCCGGGACGAAGCCCGGGTATGTGAACGCGTCCGCTACGCCTCCCGCATGAGCCTCCCCTCGTAGGTTGTTGCCATAATCGAAAACATAGCTGCCCCGTCGGACGTACTCGAGCATGGCCTCGACGTGGGCGACAATCGAGTCCCGCGCGCGGCGGAGGTAGTCGTCGGGATCGTCGGCGCGCAACCTGGACGCCTCCTCGACAGACAACCCGGCGGGCACGTAACCGGTCAGGGGGTCGTGGGCGGCGGTCTGGTCGGTGACGAGATCGAAGTGCTCGCCGCGCCGCGCAAGCTCAGGGACGACCTCGGCCGCGTTCCCCTGCAGGCCGACGGACAGCGGCCGGCGCTCGGCGGCGGCCGCGCGGATGCGCGCCAGGGCGTCTTCGAGCGAATCGGTCGCCTCATCGAGGTAGCGGGTATCGAGCCGCCGCTGGATCCGCCCCGGATCGACCTCGACGCAGAGAATGGCGCCGCCAAGCATCGTCGCGGCAAGCGGCTGCGCTCCGCCCATGCCGCCGAGCCCGGCAGTGAGAAGCGTTCGGCCCGCGAGGTCAGGCGACCCGAAATGCCGCTCCCCGGCCGCCGCGAACGTCTGATAGGTGCCCTGAAGGATCCCTTGGGTGCCGATATAGATCCAGGACCCCGCCGTCATCTGTCCGAACATCGTCAGGCCGAGCGCTTCGAGCCTGCGGAACTCGTCCCACGTCGCCCAACGGGGCACGAGCAGGGAGTTGGCGATCAGCACGCGCGGCGCGCCGGGATGGGTGCGGAACAGGCCGACAGGCTTGCCGCTCTGCACCAAGAGGGTCTCGTCGTCGGCGAGTCGCAGCAGCGACGCCACGATCGCCTTCAGCGCCTCGCGGTTGCGCGCAGCCCGGCCCGAGCCGCCGTAGACGATCAGCTCTTCCGGCAGCTCGGCGACCTCGGAGTCGAGATTGTTGAGCAGCATCCGGAGCGGCGCCTCGGTCGCCCACGATCGTGCGTTCAGCTCGGTGCCGCGCGGAGCTCGAATCCTGCTCAAGTCGCCGCAGAGCGCCTCGACGGTCGCGTCGAGTGTGCCGACCGCGGTCATCGGACCCGCTCGTCCTCGTGCGTTCGGCCGGATCGCCACCAACTCCAGGCGGTCGCGGCGACGAAGAACGCCGCGGCCGCCAGCACGGTTCTCATCCACCCGCCACCGGTGATCCCCCCGACCAACACGATCACCAGCGCGAGCAGCCCGTAGCTGACCACGCTGTCTCGAAACGGGTGCCGCGAGGGGGGAACCTTCGGCACGTCCCACTTCACCGCAGCTCACCAACCTCGGCCTCGACAGCCGCCACCAAGCCGCCGTCGCGGAGGGCGCCGGCCACCGCTTCGATATCGCTCGCGAGCGGCCGGTCGTCCGCGAGCCGCGGCGACAAGACTCGCACCGCATCGCGGGCGGCCCGGGCACCGGCGCCCGGTTCCAGTGGAGCGAGGAACTCGACGGCCTGCGCGCCGGCGAGGAGCTCGATCGCGAGCACTCGCTCGGCGTTCGCCAGGACCTGCCATGCCTTCAACCCCGAGGCGTTGCCCATCGACACGTGGTCTTCCTGTCCCGCGCTCGTCGGGATCGAGTCGACGCTCGCGGGATGGCAGAGAGACTTGTTTTCGCTGACGAGCGCCGCGGCCACGTACTGCGGGATCATGAAGCCGGAGTTCAGGCCTCCGTCGAGGGTCAGGAAGGCCGGTAGACCGTCGGACAGGCTCGGGTTGACGAGCCGCTCGATCCGCCGTTCGGAGATGTTGGCGAGCTCCGACGTTGCCATTGCCAGCGCATCGAGGGCGAAGGCGAGGTGCTGGCCGTGGAAGTTCCCGTTCGAGACGAGCAACTCGTCGTCCACGAGGACGAGTGGATTGTCCGTCGCCGAATTCAGCTCGACCGACACGGTCGCCTCGGCGTAGGCAAGGAGATCGCGCGAGGCGCCGTGGACCTGCGGAGCGCAGCGGAGCGAATAAGCGTCCTGAACCTTGTCGCACCAGCGGTGCGACTCGTTGATCGCGGAGCCTTCGAGCAGCTGGAGTAGATTCGCGGCCGAATCGATCTGCCCGCGGAGGGGACGGGCTGCATGGATCTGCGGCAGGAAGCTCGTGCGCGAGCCCTGCAGCGCCTCGACGGATAAGGAGCAGGCGATGTCCGCCGCCCTGA
>Ga0209155_1001702_pt1 | contig 10326 bp, 11 predicted proteins | sample GraSoiAngelo_122_FD_185879 | JGI IMG/M metagenome (GOLD analysis project Ga0209155, IMG submission 185879) | Grasslands soil microbial communities from the Angelo Coastal Reserve, California, USA - 14_0927_02_20cm (SPAdes) (version 2) | ecosystem: Environmental > Terrestrial > Soil > Grasslands ...
CAGACATTGTAACGGGCACAGAGGACACTACATGGGCTGGCTGCAGAATAAGTTCGAAAAGAATTTCCTGATCACGACGGTTGACTACGTCTTCAACTGGGCGCGGAAATCCGCAGTCTGGCCGATGACCTTCGGCCTGGCCTGCTGCGCGATTGAAATGATCGCCTCTTCAACCGCGCGCTTTGATATTGCCCGATTCGGCTCGGAAGTGTTTCGTCCCAGCCCGCGGCAGAGCGACCTGATGATCGTGGCCGGAACCGTCACGCTGAAGATGGCGCCGGTGGTGAAGCGAATCTACGACCAGATGCCCGACCCGAAGTGGGTGATCTCCATGGGCGCGTGCTCGTCGGTGGGCGGCCCGTTTAATACATATGCCGTGCTGCAAGGCGTGGACAAAATCGTGCCCACGGATGTGTACGTGATTGGCTGCCCGCCGCGTCCGGAGAACCTGTTCTACGCGCTGCTCAAGCTGCAGGACAAGATCGATCAGATGTCGCTGGCCAAGAAGCCCACTGAAGTGCGCCTGGATCCGAACATGGTGGAAAATTTTAAACGCCAGGTAATGATCGCGCAGACGCTGCAGCCGAAGTGACCGCGCTTGGCGGGCCCGTTCGGCAACTTCGCTTGCGTGCGAAGTCGCTCAGGGCAAGCTAAAAACGAGCGAAGCGGGATCCCGCTGCGGTCATCCTGAGCGAAGGTCGAGCGCAAGAACGAGTCGAAGGATCTAGCCGTCAGCAGAATCGCCACGTGGGGACAGCCGCCCAAGCCTGCCCTGAGCGCAGTCGAAGGGGCTGTCCGGTCGAGCGAAGCTCGACGGTTTTCTGATCATGTCATTGATTAAACTCACTACTCAATCCGAACTTCCTCCCGAAGGAGAAGCCAAAGAATTCACCGTCGGCGATAGAGTCATCTGCGTCGCCAACGTGAACGGCACGATCTCCGCCATGGACAATGTCTGCCTGCACATGGGCGGGCCGCTCGGACAAGGGTATATCGAAGACGGCAAAATCGTTTGCCCCTGGCACGGGTGGGAGTATGACTCGCAGACTGGCGCGCTGGAAGGCGATCCGAAATCGAAGCTGGATGTATACCCAATCAAGGTTGAGAACGGGGAAGTGATGGTGGACGTGTAGTGCTACTTCCTTGGCCGGTACAGATCTGTGCTCGTTCCGAAGAAAACTTCAGCTGATTGCATCAGTGTTTCCGACAGCGTCGGATGTGGATGAATCGTCAGCGCGACATCCTTTGCCAGGGCTGCCATCTCTATTGCAAGAACGCCTTCCGAGATTAGATCTCCTGCGCCAACGCCCACAATGCCAACTCCGAGTACACGTTCAGTCGTGGGATCGATCACCAGCTTGGTCATACCTTCGGTGCGGTCGAGGGTCATCGCGCGACCTGATGCAGCCCAGGGGAACCTGGCGATCTTAATTTCACGATTTTCTTTTTGGGCTTGCGTTTCGGTCAGGCCTGCCCAGGCAATTTCAGGATCAGTAAAGACGACTGCGGGGATCGCGTTGGGTTCGAATGCGACTTTGTGTCCGGCGATGTGCTCAACTGCAGTGCGACCTTCATGCGATGCCTTGTGCGCGAGCATAGGCTCCCCGACCACGTCGCCAATGGCGTAAATTGCGGGATCATCGGTCTGCAGATGTTTGTTCACCTGAATGAATCCGCGGTCGCTGATTCGGACTTGCGTATGATCAAGTCCGGCAATTTCTGAGTTCGGTTTTCGGCCAACCGAAACTAGAACTTTATCAAACACTTTCTCGCGGTCCCTTACATCTTTTCCCTCGAAGCAAACGCGAATTCCATGCGCTTCTTCTTTCACGGCTGTAACAGTCGTGTTCAGAAGAATCGAGTCGAAGCTCTTTTCCAGCCGCTTGTGCAGAGGCAGAACCAGATCGCGGTCCGCGCCGGGCAGCAAACCTGGAGTCATTTCAACTACCGAAACTTTCGATCCCAGAGCTGCGTAAACAGTGCCGAGTTCAAGCCCGATATATCCGCCGCCAACCACAAGCAGTGTTCCGGGAAGATCTTGTAAGTCGAGCGCAGAGGTGGAATCCAACATCCGTGGAGTGTCGAGCTTCAGCTTCGGAATTACTGCCGGACGCGAACCCGTAGCAACGATGATGCGGTCGAAAGTCAGCGATTCCTCGCCCCCGCCGTGTTTCTTTACCCGTACGGTGGTGGAGTTCTCGAAGCTGGCATCGCCGCGGACATACTGAACTTTCCGTTGCTTTGAAAGCTGACCCAGTCCGCCTGTCAGTTTGTTAACGACGCCCTCCTTAAACGACCGCAATCTCGCAACATCGATTTTCGGTTCACCGAACTCAATGCCCCAATTATCCGCGTGCCGGGACTCAGTTATTAATTTTGCAACGTGCAGCAAGGCCTTCGATGGAATGCATCCCCGATAAAGACACACGCCGCCGGGGTTTGGTTCGCGATCGATCAGCGTGACCTTCATACCGAGATCGGCAGCGAGAAAGGCTGCCGCGTATCCGCCAGGACCGCCACCGAGGACGGCAATGTTCAAATTGGAATTATTTGTCATGAATTCAGGGGGAAACAGAACGGTGCTGGAACTTCCTATTCGCGAATTTCCATGCCAAGAATCAGCCCGTCGCTGAACGAATATACGTGCTGAACCGTGCGGTCCATTAGCACCGTTCCAGCCAAATCACGGACCACCTGGTGAACGTTCACAGTCACACGCCCATTGTCCGCTGCCTCAATGCTGACGGGTTCCACTTGCGGATCAATCAAGCCCCATCGCCGTGTCCAGTACGCACGCACACCTTCGTGTCCGTGCACCCAACCGCCTTCCATGCCATTGGGCCAGTGAACATCGGATTTCATCCTGGGGAGGATTGCGTCAATGTCGCGCCGATTAAAGGCCGCATACACGAGTTTCAAGAGATCGCGCTCTTTGCTGATGTCCTGAGCCGGGGCATTGATTATCCTTGCACCGAGAGCAAAAACGGCTGCTCAAATGCTTCTGCGATCCAGCGCAAGAAGCGCGCAGCGTCGGCCCCGTCGATCAGGCGATGATCATAGGAAAGCGATACCGGCAATACCTGCCGCGGCTCGAATTTTCCATTCATCCAGACAGGTTCCATGCTGGATCGCGAAAGACCCAGAATTGCGACCTCAGGATAATTCACAATGGGGGAAAACCCCGTGCCGCCAATGCCGCCGAGATTGGTGATGGTGAATGTTCCGCCTTCCAAATCAGAAGGAGTGAGTTTCTTGTCCCGTGCTTTCTTCGACAGCTGCGTCAACTCTGCCGCGAGTTCGACAATGTTCTTTTTGTCCACATCACGAAGGACCGGAACCAGAAGGCCGCGATCTGTATCGACGGCAACGCCGATGTTGATGAACTGCTTATAGACGATCTCCTCCTGCTCCATGTCGATGCTGGCGTTGAATTGCGGGAAAATCTTCAGCGCGGACGCGCAGACTTTCAGCGCGATCGCAGTTACCGTCATCTTGCCGCCCGCTTCGGCGGCTTTGGGACCAAAACGCGTACGCAATTGCTCAAGCTCGGTGATATCGGCCTTGTCGTTTTGCGTAACGTGAGGAATTGAGCTCCAGGCTTCCCACATGTGCTCGGCAGTTTTGCGCCGGACGCCGCGCATCGAGACACGCTCGATTTTCCCCCACTTGCTGAAGTCGGGTAACTTCGGTTGGCGCGTGTGCGTCGCGGCCGTAACGCCTGTCGCGGCGGTCGCGATCAGGGTCTTAGCGTATGCCTTCACGTCATCTTCGCTGATGCGGCCGCCAGGTCCGTTGCCTGGCACACTGTGGATGTCGACGCCAAGCTCACGCGCCAGTCGTCGAACGTGGGGAGCAGCAGGAACCGGGCCGCGCTGTTCGACGCCAGCCGACCGGTCCAGATTCAATGGCATGCTGAACGTGCTGACGGCTGGAGACCGCGGCTGCTCAGGAGGCAATGCCTGCTCTTCGGTCCTGCCTTCCGATTGAATTGCGGCCTGGAATGCTTCGCGCGCGCCTTCTTCGTGCGAGTCTTCGGCGCGGGTGGGTTGATGATCGCCGGCCGAAATCGCGCCTGGCTGCAACGTAAAAATCACCTGGCCAACCTTGATCTTTTCGCCTTGCTTCACGAGAACGTCATTGACAGTACCGGTCACCGATGAGGGGACTTCGACCACGGCCTTGTCGGTCTCAAGCTCCATTACCGGTTGACCCGCAGTGATACGAGTGCCCGGTGAGACCATGAGACGAACCAGGTCGCCCTGGTGAACGTTTTCACCCAGCTCAGGAAGCTTGAACTCTGCGACCTCGGCGGTTTCCGCCGGGACTGCTGGAATTGCTCTGGCTCGTGCAGGAGCCGGCGCTGAGGGCTGTGTGGCTGCAACTGATGCTTTCTGCCCAGGTGCTGCAGGTGCCTTCTGCGCCGGCGCTGATTTTGGTTGCGAAGCCGCTGGTTCCGCGCGCTCAGAACTGGAGCGCGCGGTGGGACGATTTCCGTTCTCGATCGTGAAGATCACCTGGCCCACATTGAGCTTTTCGCCTTGTTTGACCAAAACATCCTTCACCGTGCCGCTTATCGATGACGGTACTTCGACGACCGCTTTGTCGGTCTCAAGCTCCATCACTGGCTGGCCCTCAGCCACCGTCGCGCCGGGTGCTACCATCAAGCGCACCAAGTCACCTTGATGGACGTTCTCGCCGAGTTCGGGCAATTTGAATTCAGTCACTCTGAACAGTCTCCACTTGCCGGTTTCCAGTCGTCAGCCCACGCGATCACTGGTAACTGGCAACTGATTTCAGCTGACGGCCGGGTTGGCCTTCTCAGGATTGATGCCTAGATCTTTGATGGCCTGCTGAATAACTTTGGCTTCAATCTTCTTCTCTCGCGCCAGTGCTGACAAAGTCGCGAGCACGATGTGCTTGGAATCCACTTCGAAAAAGTCGCGCAGCGCAGTGCGGCCTTCACTTCGTCCGAAGCCATCCGTGCCAAGCGCAACCAAAGTCCGCGGCATCCATTGTGCGATAGATTCTGGCAAGACTTTCATGTAATCAGAAGCCGCAACCAGAACACCTTGTGTGTCTCTGAGCTTCCGGGCCACGAACGGCACCTTCGGCGTCTCTCCCGGATGCAGCATATTCCATCGCTCGCAATCATTTCCTTCGCGATAAAGTTCCTTGTAACTCGTGACGCTCCAAACGTTGGCCGCAACACCGAACTTGCTCTCCAGAATCTCCTGCGCTTTGAGCACCTCGAACATGATTGCGCCGCTGCCGAACAACTGTGCTTGCAACTTTGTGTCCTTTTTTTGCGACGGCTTGAAAAGATACATGCCCTTCAGAATCCCCTCGCGTACTTCGGGGCCATCGGGCATGGCCGGCATGGGCAATGGCTCGTTTCCGACCGTCAGGTAATAGAAGATCGACTCTCCGATCACGTACATGCGCTTGATGCCTTCTTGAATGATGATGGCGATCTCGAACGCGAACGCTGGATCATAGGCCATCAGATTTGGCACAGGCAGCGCGAGCACATGACTATGTCCATCCTGGTGCTGCAGCCCTTCACCGGCAAGAGTTGTGCGACCGGCAGTTCCGCCGAGCAGAAAGCCGCGCGTGCGCATGTCAGCGGCAGCCCAGATCAAGTCGCCAATCCGCTGAAACCCGAACATTGAGTAATAAATGAAAAACGGGATCGTATTGATCCCGTGATTGGAATAGGCTGTTCCGGCGGCGATGAATGAGCTGATTGATCCGGCTTCGGTGATTCCTTCTTCCAGAATCTGACCGTCTTTCGACTCCTTGTAATAAAGCAGTGTGTCCATATCGACCGGCTCATAAAGCTGGCCCACGCTGGAATAAATTCCGACCTGGCGAAACAGGGCCTCCATGCCAAAAGTACGAGCCTCGTCGGGAACAATCGGAACGATCAGTTTGCCAACTTCCGGATCACGCAGAAGTTTGGCAAGCATACGCACGAAGACCATTGTGGTAGAAACTTCGCGGCCCTCGGTTCCCTTGTAGAACTCTTCAAAGTGGCTCTCCGAGACCGGCTTGATCGATTGAGACCGGACTTTTCTCTCCGGCATGTAGCCACCAAGCTGCTTACGGCGGTCCTGCATGTAGCGGATTTCCGGGCTGTCGTCGGCTGGGCGATAGAACGGCGCCTCATGCAGTTGCTCGTCGGGAATTGGAATCCCGAAGCGCGAACGAAACATCCTTAGTTCGTCTTCGTTCAGCTTTTTCTGCTGATGCGTGATGTTCTTGCCTTCGCCGGCCTCACCAAGCCCATAGCCTTTGATTGTCTTGGCGAGAACAACCGTTGGCGCCCCCACATGCTCGACGGCAGACTTGTATGCGGCATGTACTTTGATGGGGTCATGTCCGCCGAGCCGCATGCGAGAAAGCTGCTCATCTGAAAATCGCTCGACCATGCGCAGCAGTCGCGGATCGGTGCCGAACAAGTTCTGGCGGAAGTAGGCTCCGCTCTCAACGAAGAATTTCTGGAACTGTCCGTCAGTGATCTCGCCTAATCGGCGCACCAAGAGGCCATCGCGGTCGTTCTGAATCAGGCTGTCCCAATCCGAGCCCCAGATGACTTTGATCACGTTCCATCCAGCGCCGCGGAAGATGGCTTCGAGTTCCTGAATGATCTTTCCGTTGCCACGCACCGGGCCATCAAGGCGCTGGAGGTTGCAGTTGATTACCCAAATTAAGTTGTCCAGCTTCTCGCGCGAGGGCAGCGTGATGGAGCCTAGCGACTCGGGCTCATCCATTTCTCCATCACCGAGGAACGCCCAAACTTTGCCACCAGTTGTAGTCTTCAGACCGCGGTTCTCGAGGTACTTGATGAACCGCGCATGATAAATCGACTGCAGAGGCCCAAGCCCCATGCTGACGGTTGGGAACTCCCAGAAATCCGGCATGAGCCAGGGGTGGGGATAAGACGAAAGCCCGCCGCCCTGATGGAGTTCGCGGCGGAAATTCTCCAGCTTCTCTTTCGGGAGCCGCCCTTCCAAGAACGCCCGCGCATACATGCCTGGCGCAGCGTGCCCCTGGAAGTAAACGACATCGCGGTCTCCGCCTTCCGTCCTGGCATGCAGAAAATGATTGAATGCAACTTCATAGAGAGTCGCGGCAGAGGCGAAGGTTGAGATGTGTCCGCCAATTCCGCTCTCCACCCGGTTGGCACGTACTACCATTGCCATTGCATTCCAGCGTACTAAGCTCTTGATCCGGCGTTCCATTTCCTGACTGCCAGGGAAAGCTGCCTGAGCGCGGACCGAAATTGTGTTTTGGTAGGGGGTGGTCGCGGTGAAGGGAAGGTTTACGCCGGCTGCACGCCGGGCGTGAAGCTGAAGCTGCTGCAGCAGCCGGCCAGCGCGTTCTGGGCCGCCTTTGGCCAGCACATAATCAAGCGAATCAAGCCATTCGCGGGTCTCCAGGACTTCAAGACCATCATTATTTCCGTTCGAACTAGCTCGTGCCTGCTGCAGTTCTTCAAGTGCTGGGGGCTGTGACAAGTCTGGCTTCTCCACTGCGTTGGATGGGAACCCTTCATCATAAAAGATTCCGGAGAATTTTGCTGCGCTCCAGGCAGCTTGGAAGCGTCAGTTGCCGACGAAAAGTTCTGTGGCGTTCGGCCAACGAGAATCATCCAAAGGAGGACGGATTACACTGTGTGAGATTTGAAACAGCCTGAGCTCTTCCAGCGCAGGCCGGCCTTGCAAGAAGCCGAGAGGAGATTTATGCCAAAAAGAACTCAGTCAGGAAATCACAACAGCAATTCAGCAGAACCGCGAGTGCATCAGCGCGGACGTGAAATTCAATCTTACGGATCTGTTATCCACGCCTCCCATTTAGAACTTGAAGAGCCCGTTCGTCTGGAGATGACCGAGAACCTGAATCAACTGCTAGCGGACAGCATGACCCTTCGTGACCTGTACAAGAAAGCCCATTGGCAGGTCGCTGGCCCAACTTTTTATCAATTGCATCTGCTGTATGACAAGCACTTCGGCGAGCAGGTCGAAGTTGTGGATACCATTGCCGAGCGCATCCAGTTACTCGGTGGACTAGCGATCGCTATGGCTCCGGACGTGGCTGAGACTACCCAGATCGAACGCCCGCCGCGAGGGAGGGAAGAGGTGCCGGTCGTGCTCTCGCGGCTGCTTGATGCCCATCAGATCATCATCCGCCAATGCCGGGAGATAGCGGACCGAGCCGATAAACTCGGGGACCAGGGCACTAATGACATGGTGGTGAGCGACGTACTTCGGACGAACGAATTGGAAGCATGGTTCTTGAGCGAACATCTGGTGAATACGCCTTTGATCCATGCGGGTGAGGAAGTGTCACAAGCGGCAGACTAGCTCCTGGTCGATCGAACCTTTCAAACTCAGGCCGGCAACTGCCGGCCTGTTCCTTCTATCCAGGTACTGCCGCCGTCCCGCAACTCTGCTTTTGCAGCGATTTTATAGACGCCCTGCATATTCCGGACATCCAAAGCATTGACAGGAATGTGCGCCCATGGCGGAGCGAGTCTCAGCTTATCCGTTTCCTGAACCGGAATCCTACCCGCGTCCGCGTCCAGTGGATGACGTCGAACCTGAAATCGATTTCGGAATCGGGTCCGTTCCCATGAGCCTGTATGAGCAACTTTCTTTTCGGGCGGGGCGCACGTTTCGAAATGCCGAGAGCGCAACGCAAACTGCAATCACAAGAATGAAGGCCGTTATGATTCGGGTGGTGGAAGAACGTCCGATTAACCTGGTCGTGGGTGTCGCAATTTCCGCTTTCATCGCAGGCGCTGGATTACGGATATGGGGAAGCCGCCATGAGTGATATGAGTGCCCACGCTGGCAACCATCAGCGAAGTCTGCGCGAACTCGTGCGAGAAATCCTGAATGAGCTAAAGGAATTTGCGACCACGCGTTTTCGGATAATGAAGGCCGAGCTGCAGGAAACAGTAGCATCGGTCAAGGTGGCAGTCCCGCTCGCGCTCTTGGCGATCGTTTTCATGGTTACAGCATTTCTGCTCCTCACCTTTGCTGCAGTGGCACTTGTGGCACATGCATTCGCGGGGAGTCCATGGGCCTGGTTCCTTGCTTTAGTCATCATCGGCGTGATTTGGATGGCCGTGGGTGTGGTAGCTGCGTTTCTCGCCTATAACAAGTTCCGTAGCGGCCGCTTCCCCAAGCGAACGGTCGAGGTCCTTAAGGCTGATAGAGCCTGGTTGCAAAGTGAAACGAGCAACATGCAAGGGATCAGGACATGAATGAATCTGCTTACAATTTGGAGGTCAAGGCGGCCGAGGAGCGTCGGCGTTTGCATAGTTCGGTTTCGGAGTTGAAGTCGTTCCTTAGTGAAGCCGTTGATCTTAAGAGGAACGTGCGAGCGCACTTGGGTGTAGCGTGTGGTGTTGCGGTTTTGTTAGGGATTACTACCGGCTATTCGTTTGCTACGATGTTTACAGGACACGGACGACGGGTGTTATGGCCATACTAGCGAATGCCGCAGAGGTAACTTCTCGACACCTTCCGAAATTCATTACTCCCGATGTACATTGCGCATCGGACTACGTCCTTTCGGGAACCATGATCGTCGGGGGCGTGGCGCTTTGGCGGAAGGAGAGGCGTGCTGCTCTTGCTTCATTGCTATGCGGAGCCTCTCTCCTCGGATTAACCCTAGTTACACATTATCCGGGGCGGACAAGGAAACCCGTGGCATTTCACCGCCATGCGGACGCCGAGAAAGGAATGGCGGTGCTGATAGCAACACTTCCGGGCGCATTACTCCTCGAAAAGAACCTGCACCGGTATTTTACATTCCATGCCGCGGCCCTGACGGCTTTAACCAATCTCACGTTCGTTGGCAAGCGCGATCGTCGCATCCCGCGATAACGGGTAAAATACTTTATTTTGTTCATTTTGCGTCTAGCCCTTGAAAGCGTGTCTCACGCTGTGTTACGAAATCAGAACAGAGGGATGGTCCCTCCCGTTCGATCGAGAGACCTTGAAGTCCAGTTTGTTTTAACAAATCTCGGAAAAACCTGAATTGTCCCGTGCCTGGACGGGGCTGACCTGAATTATCATCTTTTCTTCTCGAGGGCGTGGATATGGGGGGGCATAGCTTACGTATTTTGCGCGAAAAACTTGGGCTCACGATGCGGGACATCGAGACCGCGAGTGAGCAGATCGCGCGTAAACGTAGTAATGAAGAGTATTTCATTCCAATCAGCCGGCTTTCTGATTTCGAAACAAAAGGCGTGATTCCCAGCATTTACCGTCTCTATTCGCTTGCCGTCATCTACCACACGAATATGAGAGAGCTGCT
>Ga0209155_1001708_pt1 | contig 10306 bp, 8 predicted proteins | sample GraSoiAngelo_122_FD_185879 | JGI IMG/M metagenome (GOLD analysis project Ga0209155, IMG submission 185879) | Grasslands soil microbial communities from the Angelo Coastal Reserve, California, USA - 14_0927_02_20cm (SPAdes) (version 2) | ecosystem: Environmental > Terrestrial > Soil > Grasslands ...
AAAATCCCGCGCAGCGCCGCTTTCTTGGCTTAAAAGACGACGACCGCGGCGTGCTCGTGAACACAGTGGTCGCGGCCGGACCATCGGCCGATATTCTTCGGCCGGGTGATGTTCTTCTCGCAATCGATGATCATCCCATCGCGAGTGATTCGAATGTCGAATTTGAAGGCGAGCGCGCGGAATTCCAAGAAGTAGTCGAACGAAAATTCAAGGGCGATTCGGTCAAGTTCGATATCTGGCGCGACAAGCAGCCGATGGCGGTCACGATCAAACTATACACGCCTTGGCCTTATCTGATTCAAGGCCACGCCTATGATGTGCGTCCCCGTTACGTCCTTTACGGCGGCTTGCTTTTTCAGCCATTAAACCTCGATCTAATCGAAGCCTATCGGCCCACTGATCTGCGCCTCCGGCATTTCTTCGAATATTTTGTTCCGGAGCAAATTTATCGTCAGCATCCAGACGTCATCGTGCTGACGAACATTTTGCCAGACCCGATCAATACTTATCTTGCGCCCTACCGCGGCGGGATTGTCGATGAAATAAACGGCAAGAAAATTCGGACTCTTGATGAGCTGGCAAGCGCCTTTGCAGAAACGCCAGAGCATTTTGTCATTCGGATGATGGGCGACGGGCCTCCGCTGGTGCTTGATCGCAATAAAGTGGAAGCTGCGCGCGAGCGAATCAAGACGCGTTACAACGTCCTGAAAGAGCAAAGTCTCGAAGAACAACCCGCGTCAAAAAGCCCGCAACAGGCGAACAACATCTGATGCAAAAGAATTTGTTCATTACTTTTGGATTAATTGTCGTCACGGTCACGGGCGCGCTGGCCAAAAAGGAGCCCGCTGTGCCGGCGCTCAGTACGCAAAAGCAGCTGGCGCTTGTTCGCGTGAATGTGACTGGCCAGTCATATGATTATTTTCGGCCCTGGCAAAAGAAAGCGCCTTTTTCAAAGCGCGCTCTCGGGGCTGTCTTGTCGAAAGCCCGCGTCCTGGTAACCGCGGACCTGGTTTCAAACCAAAATTACGTCGAACTCGAGCGCGCGGAGTCGGGAGAAAAAACCGCGGCCAAGGTCCAGGTGATCGATTATGAAGCCAACCTGGCGCTGCTCGAGCCAACGGAGAAAACGTTTCTCGATGGAATCACCCCGCTCGAAATCACGCCCGACACGGTGGTCGGCGATCGGCTTGCCGCGTGGCAACTGGAGCCGACCGGCGCTTTACTCGCGACGGAAGGTTTGGTGACAACCGTACAAATGATGCCGTATCCGATCGACGTCGGGCAATTTCTCACCTACCGGATCAGCATTCCGATGCAGTATCGAGAAAACAGTTACACGGTGCCGCTGGTCAAGAATAACAAGCTCGCCGGATTGCTGCTCCGTTACGATTCACGCTCGCAATTGCTCGACGCCATCCCCGCGCCCATCATCACCCATTTTTTGAAAGAAGCTGAGAGCCAGAACTATCGTGGGTTCCCGTCGGCCGGTTTTTCGTTTTTCCCAACGCGAGACCCCGAACTGCGCCAGTTCGCCGGAGAAAAGGGCAAGAGCGATGGCGTTTACGTCACAAATGTAGAACCGAATACACCGGCAATGAAAGCTGGACTCGAAGTCGGCGACATCGTAACCGCGGTCGCAAACCACGAGATTGATCAAAACGGTAACTACGTCGATCCACTCTACGGCAAGATCGAATTCACGAACCTGCTTACTGCTCACGCCTATTCTGGCGATGTTGTTCCGTTTCGCATTCAGCGCAGCGGTAAACCAATGGAATTGAAAGTGACGCTCGAACACCGGGACGCAAAGGATTACGTCAGCCCGCCGTACAATCTCGATCAACCGCCTGCGTATTATGTGCTCGGCGGTCTCATTTTTCAGGAACTTTCCCGTCAATATCTCAAAGAGTGGGGTCCGAATTGGCAAAGAGAGGCCCCGCAGCGTTTGGTCTACCTCGACCATTTTCAATCAGAGCTTTTTCCAGAGGGGAATCGCCGCGTCGTTATTCTCAGCCAGGTCCTCCCCGCCAACAGCACAATCGGGTACGACGACCTTTCCTATTTGACGGTCACAAAAGTGAACGGCAAAGAAATCAAATCGTTAGGCGATCTGGCGGAAGCGGTGAAACAACCAATTAACGGCTTCATCAAGATTGAGACAGAAGAGGATCCAAAACAGATCGAGCTCGGCGCGGCGCAAGTCGCTGCCGAAGCACCCAATCTCCAGGAAAACTACGGGATCTCTTCGCTCCATCGTCTCGATTGAGTGGGATCGTAACAGTCCCTTGGTCGGTGCCGGGATGCGATCGAGCGTCCCGTTGGAACTAACCGGCCCGCTTCTCGAGCTGATGTTGAAAATAGCCCTTCCAATTTTCAGGAAGCGACTCCACTCTGACGACTCGGCGCAGTCCGGTGAGGTCGTCTTTCTCAAAAGCGTAAATGCGAGTAATATCGGCCACGCTGATTTCTTTTTGCTCTCTCCCGATTAATTCGATCGCATCGCCAGCACTTACCCGCCCCTCGCGGGCCACGGCAAAATAGAAACCCGTGCGACGGCTGGCCAGAAACCGCTTGATGATATCAGCGCGTCCGAATTTTATGCCGAGCTTGTAGCAGGGCATTCGTGGTTCCGTGACCATGACCTCGGTTTCACCGATTCTAAACCTGTCTCCGATATAAACGTTTTCTTCAAGCAGTCCCTCGGTCGTGAAATTCTCGCCAAACATGCCCCAGGGCAGATCGACTCCCCGCAACTCTGCTCGCCAATAGCCGTAATGCTCCGACGGATACGCATACACGGCTTTATCAACGCCGCCGTGAACAGTGAGATCCGCTTGCTGATCGCCATCCAGATTTAACGTGCGCACCGTCACCGGCGTCTTGACCGCGTTTTTGAAAATTCCCGTCGTGACGACCTTGCCTTGCCAAGTCACTTCCCTCGGCAATCCGACGTTCACTGACAAGATTTTCATCGCGACCTATCTCAGAGAATACCGCGATTATATCGGCATTTTGAGAACATTAGGCAACGATACTTTGTGTCCTTGCCGGACTTTGTGCGAGCTCCTTGATCTGAAAATCCGTGATATCCGCGCTACTTGTCGCGCCGTAGCCTAGCGCGAAGGCGGATTCGCGGTTAACAATTTCGTGATGCCAGCGAAGTTTATTCTCATCGGTAGCGGACTCGCTGGCGGATTGCTCGGTGCGTACCTCGGGCGACGCGGGTACGATGTCGATCTTTACGAGCGGCGGGCTGATCCACGCGAAGGCAATATTGTCGGTGGACGGTCGATCAATCTCGCCGTCTCGACGCGGGGAATTCACGCACTCGAACAACTCGGCATCGCCGATGACGTATTACGGCACGCAATCCCGATGCGCGGCCGGATGATTCACGATAAATCCGGAACCCTGCATTTTGCGCCGTACGATGTCGATCCAAAGAAATGCATCAACTCGATCGGGCGCGCGGCGCTCAACACAACCGTGATTGAAGCGGCGCAGCGTTATCCGAATGTGCGGGTCCATTTCAATCATCGCTGCACCGATGTCGATCTTGACTCGGCAACGGCTCACCTCGTCGCGTCTTTTGTAGACTCAGGTGTGCCCGCGACGCCGAAGCCCAGCGATGGCGGGTCGCCTACGAATGTAATTCACGCGCGCGGAGACGCCGTCATCGGCGTCGATGGCGCGTTTTCCGCTGTGCGCCAATCGATGCAAACAAAACTCACCGCGTTCGAGTACGACGAGAGCTATCTCGCCCACGGTTACAAGGAACTCACGATTCCGCCCGGCCCGGATGGTTCCTGGCAAATGGAAAAGAACGCCCTCCACATCTGGCCGCGCAGAAGTTTCATGATGATTGCACTGCCGAATCCCGATGGCTCGTTCACATGCACGCTCTTTTGGGAATTTGAAGGGCCGCGCAGTTTCGCGACTACCAAGACCGACGACGAAGTCTGCGACTTTTTCCGGGAAGAATTTCCCGATGCCGTGCCGCTCATGCCGGCGTTGCTCGAAGATTTCAGACAAAATCCGACTGGATCACTCGTGACCATCCGCTGCGGGCCGTGGTTCTACAAAGACAAGGTCGCGCTCGTCGGTGACGCCGCCCACGCGGTCGTGCCGTTTTACGGCCAGGGAATGAACGCCGCGTTCGAAGATTGTGTCGTGCTGGACGAATGCCTGGAAAAATTTCCAGAGAACCACGAGCGCGCGTTCAGGGAATACTTCTCCCGGCGAAAAGAGAATACCGACGCGCTCGCTGATCTTGCGATTGGCAACTTCATCGAGATGCGCGACAAAACTGCGGCGAAGACGTTTCGCGCGAAAAAGAAACTCGATCATTTCCTCGAAGCTGCGCTGCCTGGAGTTTATGTGCCGCTTTACACCATGGTAACGTTCACGCGGATCCCCTACGCCACGGCAGCAAGACGTGCGCGCCTGCAAGATCGAATCGTTTACGCCGGATTTATCGCTCTAATATTGCTCGCTGTTCTATTGACGTTTTATTTCGGCGCGCGTTAGTCGGAAATCACTCAAATCTTTCGCTAGTATTCGTCCACCAGGGTTTCAATGCGGCGATCCTGGACGAGCCACATTAGGGCGACAATCGTCACCGCACAGCGGGTGAATTTTGAATAACGGCTTAAGCTTTTCACTTGCAGCGTTCTGTCCGCCGCAGCCTTGGCGTACGCGGATCAGCTTTTGTGCTTCACTTCCCCTAACGCTCTTGCCATCGACCGCTTGCGATACATGGAATAAACGGGCACGAGGATTGCCATCGACAAATCAATCCAGCCGCTCCAGGCGAGCTTTTCTCTTGGCAACACCAGCGCCAGAATCAGCGACACAATCCCGACGCCCGTTGGAATACTCCATCCCTTCAGTTCGCCCAGCGTCAACAATCGTTCGCGCAGATTCAACCGTAACGGCTCGCGCAATTGCCAGGCCCGCAGGTTCAGCAACCAGATTTCGAGCGCGATCGCGGTAAAGCCAACCGCGTACGTGGCAAACAGCATCCTCGCTTGCGCGTCGGTGCTGGGCCCGAGAGTCTGGCCGACCCGGCCATCGCTCAGAAAATACCACATCGCTCCAAAGACTGCTTTCAGCGGATAGATGTAAATCAGGATCGTAACGAGCATCGCCCAGCTGATGAAAATCGAGGCGCCATCTTCGAGGCCGTAACGTCGGCTCCATAACCAATGTCCCCGCCAGAAAATCCCGATCACGGCGATGCTGCAGAGAAATGTCGGCACATTCCTGAACGCACGCAGCAGCGTCGCGATATCATCGGGCACCTGTTGGGCCGCGATGACCAGCATGGTGATGGCAAAAGCAAATGCGGCATCGATGAAGGTTTCCAGCCGCGTCATCTCCAGCCCGCGCAGACGAAACCCTTTCAGCCGCGGCAGCGAATCCAACTCTGCCGGCAGTGCCGACGCAATCTCCTCGTGCCGTTTGTTCACGCGCCGCCAGTCATGCCACATGTCCGGCTTCAATGGCAATCAAGTTCGCCATTCGCAAGTCGCAACCCGCGCAGGCGCTGTTCTCGCCATCCAAAACTTCATCGAGACGACCGACAAACCGCGTCGCATTTACTCATCCCTCACTCTTCTCTTGCCTGCATCTCCTAATCCGTCGCCGCCCGTCGTGCGCGGCAAGACCGCATCGTTCACGCGAGCCTCATGGCGTTCGTGGCGATGTTGATCTTAGCCTTGTCGATCTTTCTGTTTCGATTATCAGCAAGACTCCTCTTGACAGTCTAGGCAAATGATTGAACAATTGGTTCACCAAGACTGTCTAGGCTTGAAAGATTTTATGGCCAAAGAAAAATCTGATCTCGTTTACGGCACGCTCGACATGCTGATCCTGAAAGCGCTTCAGCATGATCCAAAGCATGGTCTCGCCATCGCGGATCGAATCGAGCAAATGTCGAAAGAGATTCTGCGAGTTGAGCAAGGTTCGCTTTACCCGGCGCTCTATCGTTTGGAAGCGCAAGGGTGGATTAAAGCCGAGTGGGGCGTTTCCGATAACAATCGAAAAGCGCGGTATTACAAATTGACCGCAGCCGGCCGGAAACAACTCGCTGCGGAAAAGGAGCATTGGCTCCGCATCACCAAAGGGATCGATCTCGTCCTCGCTGGAGGCTAATAAATCATGCCGCGACTCCGCGCCTGGTTCTCTCGCTTGCTCGGTTTGTTTCAAAAAAACAAACGCGACGTGGAGATGGCGGAAGAAATTCAACAACATGTCGATCTTTTGACTGAGCGGAACATTGCCGCAGGCATGTTGCCCCACGGAGCGCGAAACGCAGCGCTCAGACAGTTCGGCGGCGTCGAGCAGGTCAAAGAAGTCGCGCGCGAACAACGGGTCTGGAGATGGGCAGACGAGTTTGTTCAGGACGTTCGCTTCGGCGCGCGAATGCTTTTCCGCAATCCTGGATTCTCGATCCTGGCAATTCTCTGTCTCACACTTGGCATTGGCACAAATGCAGCCGCCTTGAGCTGGATCGAAGGAATTCTGATTCGCCCCTATCCGCTCGTCGCGCACCAGGACCGAATGTTCGCCCTAGGCGGGACAACACGCGGCGCGACGGAAGGCCACGGACTGTCGTATCCTGACTTTGTCGATTTGGAAAAGAACTCAACGCTTTTCGAATCGTTCATCGTCGATCGGATCGTGGGCACGACATTGAGCGTGGGCGATCGGGCGGAACGCTGGGTAGGCGGATTGGTTTCGGCGAATTACTTGGACGCGCTTGGCGTGAAACCGATTCTCGGCCTCGGCTTCAGGCCGGAAGAAGGCACGGGGCGCAATGCGCATCCGGTCACCGTAATTAGTTACCTAACCTGGCAGGACCGTTACAAGGGCGACCCGGCGATCATCGGCAAAACGCAATATCTCAACGGCGTTCAACACACGATCATTGGTGTCGCGCCGGAAAAATTTCACGGCACTTTCATCGGATATTCGTTTAACTTCTGGGTGCCGACGTCGATGCAGGAGACATTCGATTCGACTGGCTACAAGCTCGAAGATCGCGGGGCGCGCTGGATTGAAGGTTACGCGTTTTTGAAACCGGGCATTACCCGCCAACAGGCGCAAGCCGAGCTTTCGGCGATCGCGCAACGCCTCGAGAATGATTATCCGGAGACAAACCGTGGGGAGGGCTTTGAGCTCTTCCCGTTGTGGAAAACGCCTTTCAACGCCGTCGGAAATCTGTCGCCCACACTGGCGATCACAACTGGGGTCGCGTTTTTCGTTCTTCTAATCGCCTGCGCGAACGTGAGCAATCTGCTCCTCGCGCGCTCACTCATTCGCCGTCATGAAATGGCTATGCGTCTCGCACTCGGTGCCGGGCGCCGGCGTTTGATCAAACAACTTTTCACTGAAGGCCTCCTTCTTTCTCTAATTGCAGCCGCCGGTGGAATCATGGTCGCCTACTGGTGCCGCAACGCTCTGGTGCTGATAGCTCCGTCCCGCACTCCAGGCATCACAATTGATTATCCCGGACAGCTCGACTGGCGTGTTCTGGCTCTGAGCGTAGCGGTTTGCATCGGATCGACAATGCTGTTCGCGTTGATACCTGCGATTCAAGCGAGCCATGTCGATCTTTCCGGCGCGCTGAAAAGCGAAGGTGCCAGTGTCGTCGGCGGCAGCGGCAGATCGCGACTGCGCTCGGCGCTTGTCTTCGTTCAAGTGGCGCTGAGTTTTGTGCTCATTGCCGGAACTGGATTACTGCTCCGAAGCCTGGCACAAATGCAAAATTCCGATCCGGGATTTTCGACACGAAACGTCGTCGTGTCGGTGGCAGATCTTTTTTCTGCCGGCTACAAACCCGATCGGGCCAAAATTTTTTACGAACAATTGCTCGAGCGGATCCGGGCACTGCCCGGCGTTCAATCGGCAGCATTGGCGCGGGTCAGGCCTTTCAGCTATTCGGTTTACTCGTCAGCACCGCTGGCGATCGAAGGTTATCAGCCGCCGCGCAATGAGCAGATTGCGGCGGATTACAATCAAGTTAGCGAAGGATACTTCGCCACGATCGGAATTCCAATCGTGGCCGGCCGCGAATTCATGCACAACGATGACGAGAACGCACCACCGGTCGCGATCGTCAATGAAACAATGGCGGCAAAATATTGGCCGGGAAAAGACGCGGTTGGTCAGCGCCTCAAGGCGAAAGACAAATGGATGGAGATCGTCGGCGTGGCAAAAAATGCGAACTACCGGACCAAGCTCGAGCAGCCGACGCCATTCTTTTATGTGCCGGTTCGCCAGAACTTTTTCGTCCAAAACGGCTTCCTCATTCGGACGGACCAGAGCGCGGCCGCGATGATGAACGCGCTCGCTCGCGAAATCCACGCGCTCGATCCGAATCTCGCGCCGCTGGACGCAATCAGTTTGCAGGAGCAAGTCGATGGCATGAGTTACACGCAACGCCTGGCGGCAGCGTTGCTGGCGATTTTTGGTGGAATGGCGCTCTTCCTCGCTGCAATCGGGCTCTATGGAGTCATGTCCTACTCCGTCTCCCAAAGCACGCGTGAGCTTGGCGTGCGCATGGCGCTCGGCGCTCGCGCCAGCGATGTCTTACGACTGGTGATTTCACGCGGCCTGCGATTAACGACGGCGGGAATTGTTATCGGAGCCGTTGCGGCGCTCATGCTGACTCGCTTGATGAGCAATCTTCTTTACAAAGTCAGCCCGCGCGATCCGGTCGCATTCGGGTCCGCTCTCATTGTGCTAACGGCGGTCGCTTTGATCGCCTGTTTTCTGCCCGCCCGGCGCGCCACGCGGATTGATCCTGTTCAAGCGTTGCGTAATTAGTTGCCATATCTTGCTGACTATTTCGTCGCCACCATAAGCCGCTTATGATGCATGAATGACGCTGCCAGCGGTCGTGAAGGCAGGCAACCGATTCGCGTAAATCCGTGAAAAGAAAACGGCGGCGCGCTCGCCGATCTTGCGGTCGGTAATTTCATCGAGTGCCCGGCAAAACGCTGTTGATAATGCGCAACGATGCTTCGACTTTGCATGCTCTTGCTCTGATCCCAGTAATGAATCGATTTTCACAATTTTGTGCGTTCGCCGCAACGCTCGCGGCCTTGAGCGGCTGCGGCACCGTGAGCGACCTGGTCACCTCGAACCTGCCGGAGAGGCATTCCGGCCGGCCATCGATTGTCGTGAGCTTGCGAGAGCAGGAAGCCTATCTCTACCGAGGAAACAACAGAACCGCGTCCTCCCGCATATCCAGTGGTCGAGAAGGATATCGCACTCCGATTGGTCGCTTTCAGGTCATCCGGAAAGACGAAGATCATCGCTCCAGCGTCTATGGCGATTACGTCGATGCGTCTGGAAGAATTGTGAAGGCCAACGTTGATAGCAGGCGTGACAGCCGACCGCCGCATTCGCACTTTGTCGGCGCCCCGATGCCTTACTTTCTCGAATTCTCGCCGGGCTACGGATTGCACCAGGGTTACCTGCCCGGCGTGCCCGCATCACACGGATGCATCAGGATGCCCTATTGGAAAGCGCGCCAGTTTTATAACGCCGCCCGGGTCGGGACACCGGTGGTGGTAAAACTTTAGGAAAGTCGAATTGAATTGTCTTCGCGGCGCTGGCTCTCGAAGAGGTTGAGAGTTGAGGATTGGTTGTTGAGAGTTACAATCACATCATTATGAGCGACACCTATGTTCCACTGATCAGTTCCGGCGTTGCCGGTCAACTTGGCGTTGTCCATCTCCCGCGCCTGTGGCAGAAAGTCTCTCTCGAGGCGACGGGTAAACTTGCTGACGGCTATCCGGCGGTCGGCAAAGGTTTCGATGCGATGACCCTTGCCGCGCTCGGACTCGAAGAGCAAGCGGTGAGAGATTACATCAAAACCAACAAGCCGACGTATCCGCAATTTGAAGCGTGGGTGAAGAAAAACGCCAAATCACTGACGCGAGACGCAATCGAGAAGCACAACGCTGCCGTGCGCGGTTACAATCACGATGACGATACGCGCAAGGGTATTCTGGGCGCATGCGGCATCGCCGATAACGCCTCTGCCCCGAAAGATGCGGTGAACCTGAATAATCTTGACGACTGGTACGAATTCCATCAGGCCGTGTTGAGGTAGGAAAGTTGATGGTTGAGAGCTGATTGTTGATGGTCGGGTCTCAGTGGCATAACACGCGAGGGCGCCCGCACACAGGCGGGCAGGCAGTGTGCTGGCCAGATTGACGCAGGTATGCGTTGCGTGCGAGCATTCGAACATGCCGCTGAGTCAAACAATCGCAACACGCACATTTCGCAAGACGAC
>Ga0209155_1001709_pt1 | contig 10296 bp, 6 predicted proteins | sample GraSoiAngelo_122_FD_185879 | JGI IMG/M metagenome (GOLD analysis project Ga0209155, IMG submission 185879) | Grasslands soil microbial communities from the Angelo Coastal Reserve, California, USA - 14_0927_02_20cm (SPAdes) (version 2) | ecosystem: Environmental > Terrestrial > Soil > Grasslands ...
CCCAGCGTCGCGACGGCGAGCGCCACGGCGGTAACCCAGCGCGGCCGCTCGCCCAGCAGGGCCAACGCGATCACCGGCGCGAGCACCGACGACACCGCGACGATGAACGCCGAGCGCGACGGCGTCGTGGTCACGAGCCCCGCGGTCTGCGCGATGAATCCGACGGCGACGAGCCCGCCGAGCAGAGCTCCGCCCGAGAGCTCCCGCCCGGTGGGCCGCGGGCGAAACCGCGTCCCCGGGGCGAGCGCGAGCGCCGCGATGCCGAAGCGCACCGTCAGGAACGCCAGCGGCGTCGCATCCGCGAGCGCGCGTTTGACCGCGACGAAGCTCGTGCCCCAGAGCGCGGTGGCGAGCAGCAGCGCCAGGTCCGCCTGGCGCCGCGTCATCGGGAGGGTCGCGAGTTCACCCGACGTCCCTGAGATAGCGTCCCGTGGGAGAATCGGCGATGCGGGCGATGTCCTCCGGGGTTCCCTGCGCGACGACGCGCCCGCCCGCGTCGCCGGCGCCCGGTCCCATCTCGATCACCCAGTCGGCCCGCTTGACGACGTCGAGATGGTGCTCGATCACGAGCACCGTATGGCCGGCGTCGACGAGCCGGTCGAGCACACGGCACAGCGTCCGGACGTCGTCGAGGTGCAACCCTGTCGTCGGCTCGTCGAGGATATAGAGCTTGCGCCCGGCGCGGCTTTTTCCACCCGCGAGCGCGAGCTCGCGGGCGATCTTCAGGCGTTGGGCCTCACCGCCCGACAGCGTGGTCGCGGCCTGGCCGAGCCGCAGATAGCCCAGCCCGACCTGCTGCAGGTGCCACAGGGCACGCGCCAGCCGCGGCTGGCGGTGGAAGCGCTGCAGCGCCTGGTCCACGGTCCACTCGAGGACCTCATGGATCGAGCTGCCGCCGACCTTCACCTCGAGTACCTCCTTCTTGAAGCGCCTGCCCGCGCACACGTCGCACGGTACGAACACATTGGCGAGGAACACCATCTCGACCAGTACGTGCCCCGCGCCTTCGCATCCGTCGCACCGCCCCCCGGCCACGTTGAAGGAGAACGTGCTCGGCGTGTACTCCCGCGCCCGGGCGAGCGGCTCGGCGGCGAACAGGGCCCGCAGCTCGTCGAACGCCTTGATGTAGGTGATCGGGTTGGAGCGCGGCGTGCGGCCGATCGGGGCCTGGTCCACCAGCACCACGTCGCTGATCGCCTGCCAGCCGTCGAGCGCCTGCACCTCCCCCACCGGCTCGCCCAGATGCTGCTTCGCGCCGTGCCTCCCCGTGAGCCGCGACTCGAGCTGCCGGAACAGCACGTCGTGCACCAGGGTCGACTTGCCCGATCCCGATACCCCCGTCACGGCGGTGAGCGTGCCCAGCGGTATGCGTGTGTCGACGCCATGGAGGTTGTGCAGGCGCGCCCCCTTCACCTCGAGCCAGCGGCACGCCGGGCGGCGCGCCGACGGCACACCGATGCGCTTCTCCCCCGACAGGTACTGTCCGGTCAGAGTCCCCGCGGCGCGTACGTCGGCGGCCGGCCCCTGGTACACGAGGGCGCCGCCCGCCTCGCCGCTCGCCGGGCCCAGCTCCACCATCCAGTCGGCGGCCCGCATCGCGGCGGGGTCATGCTCCACGACCACGACGGTGTTGCCGCCGTCGGCCAACCGGCGCAACAGACCGAGGAGCCGGCCGGTGTCGGCGGGATGGAGGCCGATGGTCGGCTCGTCGAGCACGTACAGGGTGTCGACGAGGTGCGAGCCAAGGGCGTTGGCGAGCGCGATCCGCTGCGCCTCGCCCCCCGACAGGGTGCGAGTCAGCCGGTCGAGGGTGAGGTATCCCAGTCCGACGTCGTTGACGAACGAGACTCGAGCCGCGAGCTCGGCCAGGATGTGCACCGCCACGGCGCGCTGAAACGGCGGCAGCTCGAGCGCCGCGAGCCAGTCGCGGACGGCGTCGGCAGTGAGCGCGGCGACCTCCGCGATCGTCCGGCCACCCACTCGCACCGCCAGCGCCTCGGGCTTGAGGCGGGCCCCGCCGCAGGCGGGGCACACTTTCGCCAGCTGGTATTGCCGCAAGAAGACGCGGATGTACTGCTTGTACCGCTTCGCCTCGAGGCGCTGGAGGAACGGGAGCATGCCGAGGAATCGTCCGCTCGCGCCATGGAGCAGGAAATGCCGGGCCTTATCCGTCAGGTCCTCCCATGGCGCGTCGAGCGGGATCCCCCTCACCCGCGCCGTCTCGCGCAGGATGCGTCGGCGGCCCTCGTAGCGCGGCTTGGTCCAAGGATCCAGCGCCCCTTGCGCCAGGCTCTTCCGGGGGTGGGGAACGATCAGCGACTCGTCGTACTCCAGGACGGCTCCGAACCCGTTGCACCCGGGGCAGGCGCCCCGCGGGTTGTTGAACGAGAACAGGATCGGCCTCAGCGCGGGCGCCGCCGTGCCGCAGTTCGAGCACGTGGGGTGGGCCGAGAAGCGACGGCGATCGCCGTTGTCGAGGGCGACGGCTACGCCCTCGCCCTCGTTGAAGGCGGTGGCGACGGCGTCGGCGAGTCGCCCCCGGGTTGCATCGGAAGCCGCCAGGCGGTCCACGACCACGAGGACCTCCCGCGCCTCGCGCACCCGCTGCTCGGCGTCGTGGGGGTCGAGCCGGACCAGCACGCCGTCGAGCTGGGCCCGCACGAAGCCGGCCGCCCGCAGCTGGGCCGCCACGTCGACCTCCGGCCGGTGGGCTGATGACGGCAATGGGAAGGTGATGGCAATTGCGGATTGCGGATTTCGGATTGCGGATTGTTCGTTCGGAGTCCGACGCGTCGAATCCGCAATCGCCAATCCGCAATCCGCAATGAGTTCATCCACCACCGCCTGCACCGTGTCGACCTTCACGACGCTCCCGCATTTCACGCAGTGCTGAGTGCCGGTGCGTGCCCACAGGAGCCGGAGGAAGTCGTAGATCTCCGTAGCCGTGCCGACCGTCGAGCGGCTGCTCGTCGTGGGGTTCTTCTGCTCGATAGCGACCGCCGGAGAAATGCCCTCGATGCTGTCCACCAACGGTTTCGGCATCCGCTCGAGGAACTGTTTGGCATACGTCGAGAGCGACTCGATGTAACGGCGCTGGCCCTCGGCGTAGAGGGTATCGAACGCCAGCGAGCTCTTGCCCGACCCCGATGGTCCGGTGACGACGGTGAGGGCGCTCCGCGGCAGCTCGACGGTGATGCCCTTGAGATTGTGCTGCCGCGCGTTGCGGATGATCACGCGGTCGAGTGAGTGGGGCATAACCCTGTAAACTAATAGAGGCTGTGGGTGTAGGGGCCCGGGGTTCGGGCAGCAGCGGCCCCCGAGCACCTAGCCCCGAGCCCCGAGCCCCCCTAGTTTCGCCCCCCAATGGCCCTCGCCCTCACACCACGCCTGCTCCGCCGTAGTCTGGAACTCTTCGCCATCATTTCGCTGGCCGGTGTCGTCGTCGTGCTCGCGGTATATGGTGAGAACGTCCAGGCGGTGGCGCGCGCGCTGCTGCACCTCCACTGGGGCTGGATCGTGGTGGGACTGGGCCTCGCTTCGATGGACTGGGCCGGCGGAGGGACGCGGCTGTGGGTCGTCGCCCGGCACGTGCACCCAGGCGTCCGGCTGTCGGACATGATCATTGCCGGGGGGATGAGCGCCTGGGCGGCGTACCTGACCCCATTCCAGTCCGGTGCGGGGCCCACAATGATGTGGGTCATGCGCCGGGCCGGCGTCCGACTCCCCGAGGCGATGACGTCCACCTTCATGACGTTCGTCGCCACGGTGGTGTTCTTCGCCGTCGCGGGACCGCTCGCTATTTACCTCGGCGCCGGGAAGTCGCTCGCGCAACACAACGTGGTCCTGGGAATCACCTACTACGGTCTGTTTCGCACCAGCCTCACGATCTTCGGGATCTTGGGCGTCGTCATGCTGTTCGCCATGGTATTCCCGTCCTGGCTGCGGGACGGCGTGCACTGGCTCGCGGGCCGGCTCGAGCGCAAGAGCCACCGCATCGCGGCGCGCATCGAGCAGCTGCGCGAGGGGATCGACCGGGCGCACGAATGCCTGGTCGCGTTCGGGAACCCGAAGGGCTGGGTGGCGCTGTTTTGGGCCGTGCTGCTGTCCGCGCCGTCGCACGCCAACAAGCTGCTGGCGGGATACGTCGCGCTGCGCGCGCTCGGCATTCCCGCCAACTTCGTCGACATTCTCTTGCTCCAGACATTCATCACCTTCCTTCTCTACTTCGCACCGACCCCCGGGTCGGCCGGGCTGGCCGAGTTCCTCTCCGCGGCGGTCATGCAGATCTATGTCGGACCCTCGCAGCTGCCGTTGTACGCGCTCATCTGGCGCTTCATCAACAGCTACGCGACGGTGATCGCCGGATCACTGTTGTTCTGGTACTGGTTGCGGAGCGGCTTGGTGGGGCGCGAGGAGGCGGTGAACATCGCGTAAAGCGTGTTTCCTTGCGCGGTTACGCCGTCGGGCGTAACTTCCGCCTCCCAGATGGCACTGCTCGAACTCGGCGGCAGGAAGTTCACCATCCCGGTGGGCGAGGTGACGCTCGGCAGCGATGCCGGCTGCGCGATCTCTCTCGCCGGCGCCGCGGTGCTGCCGCAGCACGCCCTGGTCCAGGGGCAGGCGGACGGCCAGGTGATTATCCGGAAGGCGTCCCCCACGGCCGATGTCCTCATCAACGGCGTACGCCTCGGTGCCGAGCCCACACCCCTCTTGCACGGCGACAAGGTCGAGGTCGGGGGTCACGAGCTCACCTTCGTGGATGAGCGGCGATCGGGTAGCACCCAGTTCGTCAAGGCGTTCACTCCTGCGACGGCCGAGGGACCGGCCAAAGGGGGCGTGAAGCCCCCCGCGATCGGCGTGACGGGCGGCCGGGTCGTCAGCCTCACAGACGGTCGTGAGTACGTGATCACCGGGGCGTCGCTGGTGTTCGGTCGCGAGGCGGGGTCCGACGTGGTGGTCCCGGGCAAAGACGTGTCGCGTCGGCACGCCGAGATCGTCCATACGCCCAAGGGTTATCTCCTGGTCGACTCCAGTACCAACGGGACGTTCGTGAACGAGGAGCGCGTGGAGGGTCAGCGGATCCTCGCCCGGGCCGACGTGATCCGGCTGGGCGACGAGCAGTTTCGTTTTTACGCGGACGTGGCGCCTGCCACCGCGCCTCCCCCCCCTCCACCGGGGCCGGCCGCTAGCCCGCCATGGGCCGCGCCCCCGCCTGCGGAGGCGCAGCCGACGGGCGGGCCGGGCCAGGCGACGCCCCCGCCCGGCGCGACGGAGCGTCTCAGACACACCGTTCACGGTCTTGAAGCCTTTGTGCCGGCCTCCCCCCGATCCGCTGCAGGCGCCCCGTTCGCCAGCTTCCTCGTGCGAAGCGGGGGGCTCGTCGGTCAGCGGCTGTCGGTGAGGACTCCGGTGGTGAACATCGGGCGGGCCGATTACAACGACCTCGTCGTACCGGATCCGTCGGTGTCCACGAGCCACGCCAAGCTGCAGCGTCGGGAGGGGGTCTGGGTGCTCTTAGACCTCGATTCCACGAACGGCACGTTCGTGGACGGGGAGCGGGTGAAGGGTGAGGCCCCGCTGGCTCCAGGCGCGACCGTACGGTTCGGGGACGTGCAGCTCGTGTTCGAGCCGACCGACGACGCGCTGGTGGTCGCAAAGGGGGGCGGTACTCAAGTCTTGAGGACGCCCCATTCGACCGCGCACGTCCCCCCCACGCCACTACCCCCCGCCGCGCCGCCCCCCCCCCGCCGGCCTGCCCCAGGGCCCGTGGCCTCACCGGCTCCCGGTGCCAAGGCGGCTCCGCCCCTGAGGCCGCAGCCGCCCACGCCTTCGCGGCCCGGCGCCCGGCCCGCTCCCAAGCGGCCGGGGGCCCAGCATCCACCCCCCAAGAAGGGGAAAGGCTGCGGCGCAAGTGCGGCGGCGCTCGTGGTGGGTGGCGGAGCTCTCGTCGCCGTCCTCCACCGGCTGCTGGCGTAGGGGCGCCCCGTGCATATCACCTGCGCCGGTCGCACTGACGTCGGCATCATCCGCTCGGGGAATGAGGACAACTTCCTCATGGTCCCCGACCGCGGGATTTTCGTGGTGGCGGACGGCATGGGCGGGCACGCCGCCGGTGAGGTGGCGAGTGAGATGGCGGTGCGCTTCGTGGCCCGCGAGCTCGGGTCCCTGAAGAGTCTCTCGGACGACCAGGTCGCCGACCGGATGCGCACGGCGATCCGCGCCGCGAACGGTGCCATCTTCCAGCGGACGCTGACCGAGCACGACAAGCGCGGGATGGGGACGACGGTCACCGCGGTCGTGCTGTACGAAACCCGATTTCTGATCGGCCAGGTCGGGGACAGCCGTGCCTACCTCTATCGTGATCAGAAGCTGATGCAGCTCACAAAGGATCACTCCTACGTCCAGGAGCAAGTCGACGCAGGGTATCTCACCCCCGAGCAGGCGCGCTCCCACCCGTATTCGAACGTGATCACCCGCTGCGTGGGCGCGAACAGCGATGTGATGCCAGATGTCTACCTCGGGACGGTCAAGCCCCGCGACCTCTTTCTGCTTGCTTCGGACGGACTGACGGGGATGCTCGAGGACCCGCAGCTGGCGGAGGTCCTGGCGGGAGACCGGATGCCGCAGGAGCAGGTGGACGATCTCATCACCGAGGCCAACCGCCACGGCGGGCTCGACAACATCACGGCGATCATCATCCGGATCGATTCGGTGGACGCGCCGGTGAGCGACGGCACTCAGGTCACGCAGCCGGGGGCGAGACCGAGGTGAGAGGTGAGCAGTAAGCGGTGAGCGCTCTCACCGCTCACCGCTCACCAGTCCTATCACTGCTTCCCGCGGCATCATCACCAGCTCCACGATTCGTTTCGCGTCCACTCGCGCCTCGCCCAGCACGAACACGCGCAGCCGCCGCGCCGAGCGGTACAGCTCGGCCGCGACGCGGGGCAGGCCGAGATGGGCCGCCGCTTCGGCGCCTCCAAGCTGCGTCACGGTACCGTCGCGCTTCACGAGCGGCAGGTCGAGCGCCAGCATCGTCGCCTTGGCCGGGAAGTCGAGGAACAGCTCCCCCGGCGCGACCCCGACGTCCCGGGCGAGCCGGTCCTCCACGCGCTCGAGCAAGTCGGGGTCGTCGGATGGCCACGAGGGAGTGTCCGCGGGGAGCTCCGTCGCCGGGAGGTCGAGGGCCCGCTTCGCGAGCCGCCGCTCCCGGAGACTACGGGCCAGGCCGGTCGCGTCCTGCTGCAGCAGCTCGTGAATCAGTCCGTCGTCGGTGGCGACCGCGACGGCATCCGGCCGGACTCGACCGGCGGCGATCGCGTGCCGCACCAGTCGCTTGAACATCGAGGTAGCGCTGCGGACGGCATGGTGCCAGTACACGTTGCGATACATCTGATACTTGGCGAACAGCAGCGACTCGAGCGCCGCGAGCCCCTTTTCGTGGAGCGCGAGCGTGGGATGGCCGTCTCGTCCGGGGGCCAGGGTCAGCGACGTGAGCAGCCGGTCCACATCGATCACCCCGTAGGGAACGCCGCACATCCAGGCGTCGCGCGAGAGGTAGTCGAGCTTGTCCACGTCGAGCGAGCCCGACACCAGGCCGGCGAGGGGCTCGCGTGCCCGGCACTGGATCAGCGGCAGCAGCCGCTGGGCCGGGATCCGCAACTCCGCCAGCCGCTGTGCGAGCTCGCCGTCCGCCAGGTGCCGCGCCGCCAGCTCCTCGTGGTGCGGCAGACCGGCTTCCTCGAGCGAATGGGAGAAGGGATAGTGCCCGATGTCGTGCAACAACGCGGCGAGCTTCAGGCGAGCGCGATCCGCAGCGTCGAGCCGGACGTCGCCCGCGTCTTCGAGCTGCGACAGCGCGCGGCGGGCGAGCTGGTACGCGCCGAGCGCGTGCTCGAAGCGGCTATGCGTGGCGCCGGGGTAGACCAGGAACGCGTGTCCCAGCTGGCGCACGTAGCGCAGCCGCTGGACGGCGGGGGTGTCGACGACGGCCAGCGCTTCGGGATCGAGCCGGATGTTGTCCCAGAGCGGGTCGCGGACGACCTCGAAGGGCGAGCGTGCCACGGATCACCTCCAAAGCAGATCCTTCGCTTCGCGCGCTCGCTCAGGATGACAGGCCGCCGGACGCCCTGAAAAAGAAAACATAAGGAGAGACGCGAGGAGAAGCACGGTTTCTCTTTTCTCTTTCCTATACCCGCGCAACGGGCACTGTCATCCTGAGCGCCGCAGGCGCGAAGGATCCGCTGTTCGGCGCCCCCCTATCCCCGTGGCCCGGCGTCCCCGACCGCGGCGTGCACCTGATCCTGGAACTGGGCGAAGTTCTCGCGGAACATCTGCGCGAGGCGCGCGGCCTGTGCATCATAGGCCGCCGGATCGCTCCAGGTGCCGCGGGGCAGGAGCAGGCCTTCCGGCACGCCCGGCACCTGCAGCGGGACTTCGACTCCGAACACGGGGTCGGGCGTGGTGGGGATGCGGTCGAGCTTCCCGGCGAGCGCGGCGCGCACCATGGCGCGGGTGAAGCCGAGCCGGATCCGCTGGCCGACGCCGTAGGGTCCGCCCGTCCACCCCGTGTTCACGAGCCAGCACTGGACGCCGTGCGTGCCGATCTTCTCGCCGAGCAGCGAGGAGTAGGCGTTGGGGCTGAGCGGCAGGAACGGGGCGCCGAAGCAGGTCGAGAATGTCGCCTTCGGCTCGGTCACGCCGCGCTCGGTGCCGGCGACCTTGGCAGTGTACCCTGACAGGAAGTGGTACATCGCCTGCGCCGGGGAGAGGCGGGCGATCGGGGGCATGACCCCGTACGCGTCGCACGTGAGGAACAGGATGTGCGACGGGTGCCCGCCCACCCCGCCCGGGACGTGGTTCGGGATGTATTGGATGGGGTACGACGCGCGGGTGTTCTCGGTGATCTGATCCGAGTCGAGGTCGATGGCGCGGGTCTCGGGGTCCACCACCACGTTCTCGAGCACCGTCCCGAACATGCGGGTGGTCGCGAAGATTTCGGGCTCGCCCTCGCGCGACAGCCGGATGACCTTCGCGTAGCAGCCACCCTCGAAGTTGAAAATCCCCCGGTCGGACCAGCCATGCTCGTCGTCCCCGATCAGCGCCCGTTCGGGGTCGGCGGACAGCGTCGTCTTCCCGGTGCCCGACAGGCCGAAGAACAGCGCGACGTCGCCCGCCCGGCCGAGATTGGCGGAGCAGTGCATCGAGAGGACGCCGCGCTTCGGCAGCAGGTAGTTGAGGATCGTAAACACCGACTTCTTCATCTCACCGGCGTAGCGCGTGCCGCCGATCAGGATCGTGCGCTGTCCGAAATGGATCACCACGAACGTGCCCGACTTGGTGCCGTGGGTTCCGGGATCGGCATGCAACTCGGGGGCGTGGAGCACCATCCAGGCGGGGGAGAAGGATGCGAGATCGGCGGGGGACGGGCGCAGGAACATGTTGTGAACGAACAGGGCGTGCCACGCGTTGGGCGTGACGAACCGGATGCCGAACCGGTGCTCCGCGTCCGCGCCGGCGAACACTCGCCCGTCGGGGGGCGGAAGCACGAGGTGCATCGCCGCCGCCAGGGCCGGAAGCGGGACGTGGAACGCCGCCACGCGAGCCTCATCCTGGAACGGGACCAGCGCGATGCGACGTTCCCGGTCCCACCGCCGGAGCAAGGCGACCGAGCGCTGGCAGAAGCCGCACTCGCCATCGTAGATGAGCGTCGGGCGCGTCCGGTCAGCGCGCATCGGACGCCCGCGCGGCCGCGTCGGCGACGGCGCCGCGCACCTGCTTCAGCAGGGTAAACGGGCGGCGGGCGCGCGGCACGTACGCGCGGTTGGTGAGCAGGACCACGAACAGGTCGCGGTCGGGATCAATCCAGAGCGAGGTCCCCGTCCAGCCGGTATGGCCGTAGCTCCGCGGCCCGAACAGCGTTCCCGCGCTCGACACGCTCTCGCCCGTCGGGACCGCCTGCCAGCCGAGCGCCCGAGCTTCGCTCCGCGCCCCGAACGCCGTGGCCTTGGAGGTGAACAGGCGAACGGTCTCCTCACGCAGCCGCCGGCGGCCATCGAGACTCGTGCCGCCTCGCAGCACGAACTGAGCGAACCGAGCGACGTCGGCCGCAGTGGAGAACAACCCTGCGTTGCCGGACACACCTCGGAGCTTGAACGCACTCCCGTCATTCACGGTGCCGGCGACGGGATGGCCGTGCCACACCCCCGTGGGAGCGATCCGGACTCGCAGGCGGGGCGGCGGCCGGAACATCATCTCGTGAAGGCCCAGGGGCGTGAAGACCTCCCGCGCGACGAAGGC
>Ga0209155_1001713_pt1 | contig 10257 bp, 11 predicted proteins | sample GraSoiAngelo_122_FD_185879 | JGI IMG/M metagenome (GOLD analysis project Ga0209155, IMG submission 185879) | Grasslands soil microbial communities from the Angelo Coastal Reserve, California, USA - 14_0927_02_20cm (SPAdes) (version 2) | ecosystem: Environmental > Terrestrial > Soil > Grasslands ...
CATCGGGCTGTCGGGCGAGCTGGGATCGGGCAAGACGACCCTGGTGCAGGCGATTTGCCGTGGCTTGGGGGCGCGGGCCCTGGCGACGAGCCCCACGTATGCGCTGGTACATCACTACGACGCTCGGGCCGCCCCCGTCTACCACGTCGATTGTTATCGCCTCAAGTCGCCCGAGGAGGCTCGGGATGTCGGGTTTGAGGACATGACGCGCGAGCGCGCCATCGTGCTCATCGAGTGGCCCGAGCGGGCGGGCCCGTGGGCGCCGCCGCTCGATCGGCACTTTCGACTGAGTTACGGTGACGAAGCGGATATCCGTGTTCTTGAGGAGGTACGGTGAGGAGCGGGTGGGGATGAAGGGCCGCTGGCTCGCGATCGATACCGCGACGGATATCGCGAGTGTCGCCGTCGGAAAGCCGCCCGACACCGAGGCGGGAGTGTTCGTGCAGGGCGCGCGCCGCCACGCGGCCGAGATCATCGTCCTGATCGATCACGCCCTGGAGCAGGCCGGCCTGCGGCCGCAGGATTTGGAAGGCATCGTGGTCGGGGACGGGCCTGGGAGCTTTACGGGCCTGCGAATCGGGTGGGCGGCCGCGAAAGGATTGGCGCAACCGGCGGGACTGTCGCTCGCGACAGTGCCCTCGCTCATGGCCGCCGCTGCCACGTTGGCTCGCCAGCTCGGCCTCCCGCTGCCGGTCGCCGCCTGCTACGACGCGCTGCGGGGCCAGGTCTACGCGGCCGTTTACGTGTTCCGCCCCGACGCGGTGGAGACACGTCTAGCGCCGACCGTCACGACGGTGCGGGAGCTGGCGCGCATCGCTGCTCCCGCGGACCGCCCCCGTGCCGTGGTAGGCGACGGAGCGATGCGGTACCGGGACGCCGTCCTCGAGTGGAGCGAAGCCGAGCCGCTGCCGCTGGAGAGTCTGTTGCCAAACGCCACCGCGCTGCTCTCGCTCGTCGCTCGAGCCGGGGCGACGCGCCAACTCGACGACCCCCTCGCGGCCGAGCCGCTGTATGGTCGGCCGGCTGAGGCGCAGGCGAAATGGGAGGCGCGCCATGGCCGCCCCCTTCCGGATCCGTCCCGCCCAGCCGGCTGACGTGCCGGCCGTCGCCGAGATCGAGCGCGCGGTCTTCTCGGACCCCTGGTCGGCCAACGATTTCCGAGAGTGCCTCGCCGACGAAACACCGTTCCTCGTCGCCGTCCGTGGGCCCGACGTCGCGGGCTACGCGGTGGCGCACTTCGCGGCGGCCGAAGGGGAGATCCTGAACCTGGGCGTCGCGACGGTGCACCGGCGCGGCGGTGTCGGCCGCGCGCTGGTGGAGCGGCTGCTCGCGCAGCTGCGCGACCGGGGGGTGCGGGTCGTTTACCTCGAGGTACGCGCATCGAACGCGGCGGCACGCCGGCTGTATGAGAGCCTGGGGTTTGCCGCCGTGGGCCGCCGGGCGCGCTATTACCGGCGGCCGGTGGAAGACGCCGTGATTCTTCGGGTCGGAATCCCCGCCGCCGGGGTGTCTGCAAAACTTTAGCCCAAGTGGCGTATCTTTGATTGACAGAATAACTTGCGATTCATATACTGTTGACGCCCTTGGTCCTCGCCCGCTCATCGTTTGGAGGCCTGTTGTGAGCCGGAGCCTGAATAAAGTCATGCTAATCGGGAACTTAGGGGCCGATCCCGAGGTGCGGAGCACCACCAACGGCTCCCGGGTGGCGAACCTCTCGCTGGCGACCAGCCGGCAGTGGACGGGGCAGGGTGGGGAGAAGCAAGAGAAGACCGAATGGCATCGCGTCATCTGCTGGAACAACAAGGGCGCCCAGCTAGCGGACCTCGCCGAGAAGTACATGAAGAAGGGCGACCGCATCTACGTCGAAGGGCGCATCGAGTACCGCACGTGGGAAGATCGTGAGAAGCAGACGCGCTACGTCACCGAGATCATCGCGCGGGAAGTACTGCTGTTGTCGTCGCGCGGGGGTGGGGGCGGGGGTGGGGGTGGCGGCGAAGGCGCCGGCGACTTCGCGCGGTCCAAGACCGCGGCGAAGGTGGCCCCGGACGGAGCAGCCGTGGCCGGGGGCAAGGCGGAATCGCTCGAAGCGTTCCCGGAGGCGCTGGATGAGGAGGACGACGATCTGCCGTTCTGATCGAGCAGCCCTGCTCGCCCTTGTGGCAGGGCTGCTCGCGGGGGTGGTGGCGCCGTCGCTCGAGGCTCAGGATACGACGCAGGCACGAGCGGACAGTGCACGAGCGGTGCAAGACACATCGCAGGCGCCGCCGCCCGCCGCGGCCGTTTCGGGGGGACAGCTTCCCGCGACGCACACCGTCGTCGCGGGCGAGACGCTCTGGTCGATCGCTCAGCTGTACTTCAGCGATCCTCTGCTGTGGCCCGAAGTCTACCGGTTGAATACCTCCCTGATCGACGATCCGCACTGGATCTATCCGGGCGAAGTGCTGAACATCGGGTCGGTGGTGGCGGTGGCGCAGGCACCCGCCGAGACCACCGGGGTCCTCCCCCAGCCGGCGGGCGCCGACACGATTCGGGCCCAGGCTCCGGCGGACACGGTGACGGCCGTAGCGCCCGACACGTCGATGGTGCCGGACACGACGCAGACGGTGGTGGAAGCGCCGCCGCCGGCGCCTACGGAAGCCTACCAAACGATTTTTGAACGACGTCGCACGCCCGGGGAGGTCGCGCAGGAGGTGCTGCGGGCATACGCCAACCCCTTGTACCGTCCGTTGCGGCGCGGCGAGTTTTACGCAGCGGGTTTCCTCACCGAGAACGAGCGGCTGCCGTGGGGTCGCGTGTTGGGGAATACGGCGCCCCCGGCGATTCCGCGCCTCACCGAGCGATCGACCGCCTCGCAGTTCGATCAGATCTCCCTCGAGCCGCCGCGCAACGCCTCCTATCACGTGGGTGATTCGCTGCTGATCGCGCGCATCGATCGGGACATCGAGGGCTGGGGCGGCGTCGTGGTGCCGCTGGGCGTCGCCCGCGTCACCGAGTTGCAGCGCAGGCAGGTGCTGGCGAACGTGATCATGCAGTTCGGGCGGATTCACGACGGGCACCTCGTGATGCCGCTCGAGCCGTTCAGGGATCCGGGGGTCACCAGACCCACCCCGGTGGAGCAGGGCCTCGAGGGTCACGTCGTGGCTGCGCGCGACCTGCACGGGCTGGCCGACCTCCAGCAGATCCTCTTCATCAATCGCGGTCGCGCGGAAGGGGTCACGCCGGGCGACGTGTTCGAGGTCTTCCGGCCGGCCTCGGGTGTTCCGGGCACTGCCTCCGAGGAAGTGCGTATGGTGCTCGAGATCGTGCACACCCGGGAGCACTCGGCCTCCGGCTTGGTGCTCACGATCAACCATCCCGACGTCCGCCCCGGGATGCCGGTCCGTCTCGTCCGGAAGATGCCTTCCTGAGCTGCAGCCGGCCCCCCCGTGCGGGGCCGGCGTCTCACGCCCCCTCCGCGTGGTCCTGGTCTCTCATCTCCTGGCGCTGGGGCTGTACGGCCTGGCCACGGCGTTCGCGGTGGCACCGTTCGCGGGCTTGCGGCCGGCGCCACGCGCCCTGACGCTCGGCGCGCCCCTGGCGGGCGCGGCCGTGCACGTGGTCGGAGTGGCGCAGCTGACGCCGGTCGGCGTCGCGCCGGTGCTCTCGATCCTCGCACTTTTTCTCGTGCTGCTCCAAGTGGTGAGCGAGCGCGTGTTCCGCGCCTCGGCGGTGGCGCTGTTCACGGGGCCCCTCGCGACGGGCCTCGTCGCGCTCGCTCTGCTGATCGGGCTCGGGCCCGAGGCGCGGCCCGTCGTGGGTGGGGGCCGGTGGTCCCTGCTGCACATCACCATTAGCATTCTGGGGCTCGCGCTGCTCGCGCTGGCGTTCATCGCGGCGGCCCTGTACCTGCTCCAGTTCCGGGAGCTCAAGTCCAAGCGGTTCGGGCAGGTCTTCCGGCTGTTCCCGCCGCTTGAGCGGCTGGACCGGCTCAATCACCTTTCCCTGGTGATGGGGTTTCCGACCGTGACCCTGGGCGTGCTGCTGGGATTCGGAGTGCGCTACGCGGGCGGCGTCCCGGTCGACGCCGCGCAGATCGTGTGGGGGATGCTCACGTGGCTGGTGCTCGGCTGGGCTGTCGGCGTGCGGGTGGTGCGGCATTGGGCGGGCCGCCGGGCGGCGTTCGCGAGCATCGCGGGCTTCGTGGCGGTGGTGCTCGTGTACCTCGCCCTCAAGCTCGCCGCGCCCGGGACCGAGCGGTTTCTCTAGAGCGGCACTGACACCATGAGCATCGCGGTCGTGGGAGTGAATCACCGGACGGCGCCCTTGGAGGTGCGTGAGCGTTTCGCGCACGCTCCACGCGAGGTGCCGGCCGCACTCGCGCGGGTGCTCTCGGCGGGCGCCGGCGGCGGGGTCCTGCTGTCTACCTGCAACCGGACCGAGTTCTACCTGGCGGAGCCCGGCGACGCCATACCGGCGACCGTGTGGGCCATCCTCACGGAGCGCCTGAGCGAGGGTCGCAGCGCCAGCGAGTACGGTTACCTGGTGCGGGACCGCGACGCCGTGCGTCATCTGTACCGTGTGTCGGCGGGCCTCGACTCGATGATCTTGGGCGAGTCACAGATCCAGGGTCAGGTGCGGGAAGCATGGGAGACGTCGCGGTCCCAGGCCGGTCCCGTGCTGCATCGTCTGTTCCAGTCGGCCTTGCTCGTCGGGGCCCGGGTGCGGAGCGAGACGGCGCTCGCCGCGGGGGCGGCCTCGGCGCCTTCGGCCGCCGTCGCGCTGGCCGGGAAGATCTTCAACCGCCTGGCCGGCCGCGCCGCGCTGGTCCTGGGCGCCGGCGACATGGCCGAGCTCGCCGCCAATTGCCTCGCGTCCGAAGGCGTACGCGTCACGCTCGTTGCGAACCGCACCTATGAGCGGGCCCGCGCGGTCGCCGAGGAGCTGGGCGCCCGGGCGCTCACCCTGGATGAGGCGTGGGAGCACTTTGCCAGCGCCGACATCGTGCTCACGTCGACGGCGGCCCCGCATGCGGTGGTGACGTGGGAGCGCGTGGCTCCCGCCATCGGACGGCGGGGCGGGCGGCCGCTCTGCATCCTCGATCTGGCCGTGCCGCGCGACGTGGAGCCTGCGGTCGGGCAGCTCGAGAACGTGTTTCTGTACGACATCGACGACTTGCAGGCCGTCGCCGCGAACGCGGCCACGGAGCGGCATCACGAAGTGCCGGCCGCCGAGCGCATCGTGAGCGACGAAGTCGAGCGCTTTTGGGCCTGGTACGGAGGGCTCGCCGCCGTGCCGGTCCTGAAGGAGTTTCGCGGGCGGCTGGATGACATGCGGGCCGCCGAGTTGGAGCGCGCGCTCAAACGTCTGGCGCACCTGTCACCCGAGGATCGCGCCCAGGTGGAGCAGTTCAGTCATGCGCTGCTCAACAAGTTCCTGCACCATCCCACGATTGCGCTCAAGCAGGCCGCGCAGGCCGGCCGGGGATACGGTCTCCTCGAGTCGCTGAAGAAACTGTTCGGTCTCGAGCGGCTCGATGACACGTAGCATCCTCGTCACCGGGGGGGCGGGGTACATCGGCAGCGTGGTCGTCGAGCAGCTGCTGGCGCTGGGCCATGCGGTCGTGGTGCTGGACGACTTGAGCCGGGGTCACCGCGCCGCCGTGGATCCCCGGGCGGAGTTCCTGCAGGGCGGGATCGCCGATCGCCACGTGCTGGACGAGCTGCTCGCGCGCCGGCCGTGCGACGCGCTCGTGCACCTCGCCGCCTACGCGCTCGTCGCGGAATCGGTCGCGCATCCCGAGATGTACTTCACGAACAACGTGACCGGGGGACGGGTACTGCTCGATGCCGTCGTCGCGGCGGGCGTGCGCCGCGTGATCTTCTCTTCCTCGTGCGCGGTGTACGGCCACCCGCCCGTCATTCCCATTGCGGAGGATGCGCCCCGCGCACCCGTCAATCCCTACGGCGAGACGAAGCTCGCGTTCGAGCAGCTGCTGGCGGACTACGCGGCGCGGCACGGCGTCGGCTCGATCAGTCTCCGCTACTTCAACGCGGCGGGTGCGACGGCGCGATACGGCGAGGACCACGATCCCGAGACGCATCTGATCCCGAACGTGCTGCAGGCGGCGCTCGGCCGGCGTCCGGCCGTGGAGGTGTACGGCACTGATTATCCCACCCCGGACGGCACCGCCGTCCGCGACTACGTGCACATCGCGGACATCGCGGACGCGCACGTCCGGGCATTGGACGCCGCCGTCACGGGCGCCGTGGCGGTGAACCTCGGGACCGGGGCCGGTCATTCCGTGCTGGCGGTGACCGAGGCGGCCCGGCGCATTACCGGCCGGTCGATCCCCACGGTGGCGTGCCCGCGCCGCCCCGGGGACCCGCCCGCCCTGGTCGCGGCCCCGGGCCGCGCCGAGCAGCTGCTGGGGTGGCGCCCGCGCCACTCCCGGCTCGACGAGATCCTCGCCAGCGCGTGGGAGTGGCACCGGACGCACCCGTCCGGGTATCCGAACTGACCTGTTCGCCTGCTTCTCTGGGGGAGGGCTGAACCCGTGCTGCTGCTACAGGTGGGTCGGGCGGTGCCGACGACGCCCTGGGAGCTGGTGCTTACCTCGAGTCGTGAGACGAAGTTCGTGCTCGCGATCCTGGTCGTCTTCTCCGTCGTCTCCTGGTACCTCATCTTTCTGAAGTGGTGGCAGTTCCGCAAAATGCGCCGCCAGGCGGACCGTTTCATGGGAGAGATTGAGCGCGCGGCGCGGCTCGAGGACGCCTACCATGCCGCGATGCGCCTGCCGCCCTCACCGTACAACCGGCTGCTGCGTGAGGGCATGCAGTTTTTCTCCGAGCTCAAGCCGGGCAGCCTGAAAGGCGGCGCGAAAGGCGATGGGCCCGTCGTGGCGGCGGCGGCCACCACCCTGACGACGACCCAGCTCGAAGCGCTGCGGATGGTGCTCGCCAAGGAGGTCGCGGCGGAGCGGGATGCCGCCGCGCGGTTCATCCCGTGGCTCGCCACGTTCGGGTCGGTGAGTCCGCTGCTCGGCCTGCTCGGCACCGTGCTCGGCGTGATGGATGCGTTCATCGGGATTGCCGTGGGTGGGTCCGGCAACATCGCTGCGGTGGCCCCGGGGGTCGCGGAAGCGCTGGTCACCACGGTGGCGGGACTCGCCGTCGCCGTGCCGTCGGTGATGGCCTATAACTTGTTCGTGAATCGTCTCGGGCTGTTCGCCGGGGAGCTGGAAGGCTTCGCCCAGGAGATCATCGGCACCATGGCGCGTGAAGGGAGGCTCTAGTGGCAGGCTTGTTGGGCGGCGGCGGCGGGTTGCGGGGGCACGGCGAGCTGCCCCTCAATGCCGACATCAACGTGACTTCGCTCGTCGACGTGGCCTTCGTGTTGCTCATCATCTTTATGATCACCGCGCCCATCATGCAGGGCGGCGTCGATGTCCGGTTGCCCCGCGCCGAGGCGCGGCCGCTCGAGCCCAAGTCGGGCCTGGTCGTGACCCTCGACCGCGAAGGGCGCATCTACATGGAGCAGGCACCCCTCTCCTACGAGGACTTCCGTGCCACGTTCCCGGCGTTCGTGCGGACCAAGCGACCGACGGGGGTGTACCTCCGGGCCGATGGACGGGTCCCCTACGCGGACGTGGTCCAGGTGCTGGCCGTGATCCGCGCGTCGGGCGTGAACGACGTAGGCCTCGTCGCCGAGCCGGAGACGGTGGACCGGTGAGACGGCCTCGCGCTCCCGCGAACGTCGGCGTCGGCCTCACCGGCACCGTAGTGGTGCACGCCGTGGCTGGGCTGTTTCTCGTAGCGGGTGCCGCCACCGCGCGGAAGCCGGCGCCGCCCTCCTACCGGGTACACCTCGTGGCGGCTCCCACGCCGACCGAGGACGAGCGCAAGGCACCGGAAGCGGTGGAGCGGCCCGCCGAGGAGAAGCCCGCCCCGGCGCCAAAAGCGAAGTCGCCCAAGAGCACCGTGGCCGCGGCGGCGCCGCCGCCCGTCGCGGACAACACCAAGCGGGAGGCCGCCCCGCGCACCACGCCCAAGACGCAACCCCTCCCCGGCGAGCGGCCCTCCACGGGCAGCGATCCGCTGACCGTGTCGACCGAGGGGATCGAGTTTCCGTTCCCTGAGTACACGAACAACATCATCTCCCAGATCGCGATGCGGTGGCAGCGACCCCTGCAGAGTACCCCACTCGAAGCGGAGATCGGGTTCCTGATTCACCGCGATGGCTCGACCAGCGACATGCAGTTCATCAAGCGCTCGGGCAACTTCGCGTTCGACCTCGAAGCCCAGGGGGCAGTCGAGGAGGCCGGGCGCCGCCGGGCGTTCGGGCCCCTCCCCGACGGGTGGGGTTCGGACGTGCTGTTCGTGCGGTTCTACTTCTCGGGAACGAGACAATGAGGCGCCGGACAGTCGGTCGGACCGTCGGACCGTCGGACAGTCGGACGGTGGCGTTTGGGGTCCGGGCAGTCAGCGGTGTGGTGATCCTTCTGTCCATCAGTCCGACCGTCCGACCGTCCGTCGCCCAGGATACCTCCGCCGTCGACCGCGGTGTGCGCATCGGAATCATCTATCGGCCGGGCGTTCGTCCCGGCCTCGTCGTGCTGCCGGGGGCGGGGGCGGCGCTCGACTCGGTGCGGACCATCATCGCCCGGGACCTGGACCTGAGCGACCGGTTCGAGTTGATCACCCTCCCGGGTGGGGACTCGATCCGGGTGAGCGCAGCGCCCTCGTTGGCCGGGGCCGGTCGCCCGCCGGCGGGCGCGAGGGGCGGGGCCGCGGCCGGTCTGAACTATCAGCTCTACCAGGCCCTGGGAGCCGACTTCGCCGTCGGGCTCGCGCTGGTGGGGGACACCACCGTGCTGGCGGTCCACGACGTTACCGCGGGCGGCGTGCGGCGCGAGTTTCGCAGCCGGCTGCCGCCGCTCAAGGATCCCGAATTCCGGATGGCGGTGCATCGTCTCACCGATCACATCCTGGAGGCCACGCTGGGGGTCGGCGGCATCGCTGCCACGCGCATCCTGTTCGTAATGGACGGAAAGGTGTATGTGATCGACGAAGACGGCGCCGACAAGCGACTCGTCTCCTCGAGCGATCATCAGGCGATGTCCCCCGCCTGGGCGCCGGACGGACGGCGTTTCTCCTACATGGAGTTTTGGGCGGGACACGGGCAGCTGTTCGTGCAGCCGGTCGGGCCCGGCAAACGGCAGCCGGTGGCCACCACGGGCCAGGCGCTCGACTTTACGCCGGCGTTTTCTCCCGACGGCAAGACGCTGGCGTTCAGCCGCGCGACCGAGGAAGGGACCGACATCTATACCGTTAACATCAAGGACAACTGCTGCTTACAGCGCTTGACCGTGGGGCGCTTTTCTGACAACTTGTCACCGACCTACAGTCCCGACGGCCAGCGGATCGCGTTCGTCTCGACGCGACCGGGGTTGCCTCAGGTCTACGCGATGGCGGCGGACGGGACGGACCAACAACTGTTTGCGCCGTTCGATTACGGCGTCACCGGTTCGTCCAACGCGCCGGACTGGTCGCCCGACGGCCAATCCGTCGCCTTCCACCGCGACGTGGGGGGCACGCTACAGGTTTTCGTGCTCGACGTGCGCACCCGTGCGGTGCGGCAACTCACTTCTTTAGGGCGGAACGAAGATCCGACCTGGGCGCCCGACAGCCGCCATCTGGCGTTCGTGTCCGATCGCTCAGGGTACCGGCAGCTCTGGATCATCGATTTAGAAACCGGCCGCATCCGCCCGCTGCTGCAACAGAGCGGCGCGCGCCTGCCGGCCTGGTCTCCACGGTTACCGGAGACCGCCTCGTCCACCCCTTGAGTTCGGAGAGGGCGCCCACGATGAAACGCCTATCCTTGGTGCTGCTCAGCGCTATCGCTGCGGCGACGTATGCGGCGTGCAGCCACAGTCCGCCACCGGCGGTGACACCGCAGCCAAATTCGGATTCGATTGCGGCGCTCGAGCGGGCGCGGCAGGATTCGATCGACAAGGCGGCGGCTGATGCCCGGGCACGCGAAGAGGCCGACCGGCGCCGCCAGCAACAGATCGCCGATTCGCTGGCGGGGATTGGCAAGACCAGCGAAGCTGTGCGCACCATGCTGGCGACCTTGATTCACTTCGATTACGACAAGGCGAACATCCGGCCGGAAGACGCCAGCGTGCTCGATCAGAAGGCGTCGATTCTACAGGCGAATCCCAACGTGCGAATCCGCATCAGCGGGCACTGCGACGAGCGTGGGTCCGATGAGTACAACCTG
>Ga0209155_1001717_pt1 | contig 10239 bp, 9 predicted proteins | sample GraSoiAngelo_122_FD_185879 | JGI IMG/M metagenome (GOLD analysis project Ga0209155, IMG submission 185879) | Grasslands soil microbial communities from the Angelo Coastal Reserve, California, USA - 14_0927_02_20cm (SPAdes) (version 2) | ecosystem: Environmental > Terrestrial > Soil > Grasslands ...
GCGGAGCCGAAAGCGCGTGCGGGTGGTGCAAGGACCGATGGGGCTTGTCCTGGCAGATCACCCCGCGTGCACTCCTGGAAGCGACGACCAGTCAGGATCGGGCAGCCGCCAAGCGTGCGTTCGAGGCGATGATGGGAATGAAGAAGATCGACATCGCCGCGATCGAGGCAGCGATGAAATCCGCGGGCCGCAGGGTCACCGCCGCCAATCTTTGACTCGCCAAATTTTGCCAAGTCGGCCTGTGCGTGCGACATGGGCACGATGAACATTTCTCTACCCGATGCGCTTAGGGACTTTGTTGACGAACAGGTCAAGCGCGGTTACGGCACGAGCAGCGAATACGTGCGCGAACTGATCCGTGAGGATCGGGAGCGGTTACACCTGCGTGAGCTTCTGCTCGCGGGCGCAGCTTCCAAGGCCGCCGCACCGGCTGATTCAGCCTACTTCAAGAGACTTCGTACGCGGGTGCGGGCGGCCCGCACAACGGGCGCCCGGCGGTGATCGGCAAGCCGATCGTCCCCGTGAGCGAGCCAACCACGACGTCGATGAAGCCCTCGAGTACTACCTCAAGGGGCCCGGGCGCGAACGCTTGATGCGCGCGGACTTTTCACGCCGGTCGCGCTCGAGGAACCTCTCGCGCACCCGAGCGAAGAACCGGGGAGGCAACGGGCCGTAGGCGATCGTTGCGGCGTCGCCTGCGCGGACGGGCCGAAGATCGGGACCGGGCCACAGGAATTCGTTCGCTTCCGTGATCACGATCCAGGACCTGTCGACATCGAGTCCAAGGCGCTTGTTGGTCTCCGTTGGGATCTCGATGGCATCGGCTGGATCCGGCGGAGGGCTGTGTGTTATGGGCAGGACCAACACCTCCCATTCGCCGTCTTCGTCCGTCACGGCCATGATAATGGCGCAGGGCCGGTCCTTTGCTCCCTCTTCGCGCCCCTCTTCGTGCTCCCGCCTCCAGAGATAGGAATAGCGAATGACCAGACCGGGGTACGGTTCCGGAAACGTCACAGCTTTCAGTCTTTGATTTCTTTATCGAGATCAGCGTACCGATCCGGGACTCGGGCGTTGCGAATGGCGTCGACCTGGCGTTCAGACAGCTCACCGGCGGCAATTACTCGGCGGTCGCGGCGCTTCAGGCGCGCATACTCCTGCGCCGACAGAAGCACCGTGCGTTCGCGACCGTTCTTCGTAATGGTGACGGGCTTCGTCAACGCGATGTCCTGATATACACCGACGTTGCGGTGAAACTCCGCTGCGCTGACGGTGACTTTGTCGTCTGTGCTCATAATCCTGTACTCTTCGGAAGATGCGTATTATAAGCATAATACGTATTATGCACAACTATACGCTGCGCGTAGATACCAAGCAGCGTCGGGCCGGAGCCGCCGCTTTCCCGCAAGCGCATCGCAGGTTGCATGAGCGTTGAGCTGAATAAGCTAGTGATAGTACGACATAATAGGCTAGTTTTAACACAGCCGAATAAGCTAATAAAGGTACGGCATAATAAGCTAATGTAGATACGACCCGCCCGGCCTGGCGCCCCGGCTCCGCATGGCGACCCCGCAACAAAAACTAGCTGACTCTCTTGAGGCCCTCCAGACGCTGCAAAAGCAAGGCGTCCTCGCTATACGCTCAGCCGATCTGAGCCGTATCCACCGCGAGCGACTCGTCAAAGGCGGCTTTCTGCAGGAAGTGATGAAGGGCTGGTACATCCCCTCACGACCTGATGAAGCGGGGGGTGAGAGCACCACTTGGTATGCCTCATTCTGGGATTTCTGCGCCGCGTACCTCACCGTACGTTTCAACGAGAACTGGTCACTCTCACCGGAGCAATCACTTTTCATCCACACGGGCAACCGGACTGTCCCGCGACAGCTGCTCGTGCGCTCACCGAGGGCGCGCAACAAGGTCACCGCCCTCGCTCACGATACCTCGCTCTTGGAAGTCCGCGCTGCATCCGAAGGGCGGGAAGCGATCGTCGACGGCCTGCGTCTCTTCTCGCTGCCGGCAGCGCTCGTGGCAGTCGGGGCTGGACTCTTCACGCGCAACGCCACGGAAGCCCGCACCGCACTTGCCATGGTGCGCGATGCTTCTGAGGTACTCACTATGCTGCTCTCGGGCGGCCACTCCGTCGTGGCCGGCCGTTTGGCGGGCGCCTTCCGCAACATCGGCCGCAAACGGATCGCCGATGAGATCATTCAGGCCATGCGCGCTGCGGGCTATGACGTCCGTGAAAGAGATCCTTTCGATTCTCCGGCGCCCTTCGCACATCCTCCACGCGCACTGTCTCCGTATGTGATTCGCGTGCGCCTGTCGTGGCAGCTGATGCGAGAGGTCGTGTTGGAGACATTCCCTGAGACGCCTGGAATTCCCAAGGGCACGGAGGCGTACCTGAAGGCCGTCGACGAGATCTACGTCGAAGACGCCTACCACTCATTGTCGATCGAGGGCTACCGGGTGAGCCGTGAGCTCATCGAACGCATTCGCAGCGGGGCCTGGAATCCCGACGGAGATTCAGCCGACCGGCAGCAGAAAGATGCCATGGCGGCTAAGGGCTACTACGAAGCCTTCCAGGTCGTGAAGGGAAGCGTGCACCAGGTGCTCAAGGGCGCCAACGCGGGGCGCGTCTTCGAACGAGACCATGCAGCCTGGTACCGGGCGTTGTTCGCTCCCGGCGTCAGCGCTGGCATCCTGTCAGCCGCCGATCTCGCCGGTTACCGCTCCGGCCAGGTCTACATCCGCCGTTCCAAGCACGTGCCACCGAAACCCGAAGCCGTGCGCGACACGATGCCCGAGCTGATCGGGTTGCTGAGAGCAGAGCCCGAGGCAGGCGTTCGTGCCGTACTCGGGCACTTTATGTTCGTCTATATCCATCCCTACATGGACGGAAACGGTCGGATGGGCCGGTTTCTCATGAATCTGATGCTGGCGTCCGGGGGCTATCCCTGGACGGTCGTTCCTGTTGAGCGTCGCCACGATTACCTCAAGGCGCTCGAAGCCGCGAGCGTCGGTCAGAACGTACGACCGTTTGGTGAGTTCCTCGGCGGTTTGGTCAGGGACCGCCAAAAGGCAACCGGCACGAAGGCCAGGACGATAGCCAAGCAGCCCGCCAAGCGAACCGCGTAGAAGTGCAAAGGTGCGAGGTATCTGAAACGATACGTACCTCGGTAAGCCAGGAGCAGGTCGATGCGGGCATTGGCAGCAGTACAGGTCGCCTTCGCAGCATTCATGGGGCTGTCGATCTGCAACGCAAAATCTCTGGACCATGGTCAAGCCGGAGCTCAGGCGTTGGAGCTGGCCAAACGAGCCATTGCACTACGCTCGGTTCGGGGGGCGGGAAACCAGACGCCAGAAGTGGCCTCCCTGTTCAAGTCCGCGCTCGTGGCCGGCGGTTTCGCCGACGAGGACGTGACGATTACGCCGGTCGATGACACCGCCTTTCTCATCGCACGCTGGAAGGGGTCCGATCCGAAGCTCAAGCCGATCGTAATCTCGGGACACATGGACGTCGTCGAAGCCAGGCCATCCGACTGGGAGCGCGATCCCTTTACGCCGATAGTCGAGAACGGCCTGCTGTTCGGCCGAGGCGCCAGCGACATGAAGTTGGACGACGCATTGGCCGTGGCTGCACTCATCGAATTGAAGCGGCAGGGGTACAGGCCGCGTCGCGAAATCGTCCTCGAGTTTTCGGGGGACGAAGAGACGACGATGAAGACGACGCAGATGATTGCAAGTGCGCTCTCGAACTCCGAGATGGTGCTGAACGTCGATGGCACTGGCGGGCAGCTGGACCCGCAGGGCAAGCCGCAGTACTTCACCTGGTCCGGAGCCGAGAAGACCTACGCGGACTTTGAGCTGACTGTGACCTCGCCAGGTGGCCATAGCTCGCGGCCGTACGAGCCGAATGCCATCAACGAGATGTCCGCCGGGCTCGTGCGCATTGGGGAATACAAGTTCAAGCCGGAGCTGAGCGAGTTGACCCGTGCCTACTTCACGGCGGCAGCGCGCTACGAGTCGTCCGAGGTCGCCGCCGCAATGCGCGCCTTCGCGGCGGACCCCGTCGATTCGCAAGCGATTGCGGTATTGAGAGCGAATCCTCAGACCGTGGGCAAGATCGGCACGACTTGCGTCGCTACCATGATCAAAGGCGGTCATGCGCTCAATGCGCTCCCGCAGCGGGTCACGGCCGATATCAACTGCCGCATATTCCCGGGTCATACGCGTGCCGAAATCATGGCCGAACTGCAACGCGCGGCAGGGGATGCGGCGATTCAATTCAAAGACATCTCAGAGGGCAGTGTGGCAACTGAGGCCTCGCCTGTGCGTGCCGACGTGGCGGCCGCGATCACCAGGGCGGTCCATATGAGCTATCCTGAAGTTGCTGTGTTCCCCACGATGTCAGCGGGTGCGAGCGACAGCATGTGGTTTCGCAACGAACACATACCCAGTTACGGGGTCAGCCCGCTTTTCATAAAGGACGCTGACCGGTTCAGCCACGGGCTTAACGAGCGCATACCGGTGGACGATATCCCGACCTCGCTGACTTATCTGCTGTCGCTGTTTCGTGATCTGTCGAAGTGATGCCTGAATGCAAGCTCACCTGGGACCGATAGCTTCCGACGCCGGGCGGCGGCTATATCGTCGTAACGGGCTGGTAGCTGAGCGCAACGACTCCCGTGCCGAATGAGTTCGATTCCACGAGCTTGAGCGTTCCCCGTGCCTGGTCCGAGAAAAGGCGCTTCCCGCTTCCCAGCACGATGGGATAAACGAGCAGATGGTATTCATCGATCAATCCGTGTCCCAGCAGCCAATTCACGAGCGCGCGGCTGCCGTGGACCACGATGTCCTGCCCGGCTTCCTGTTTCAGCTTGGTGATCTCGTCCACGGCATTTCCCTTCATCAGCCGTGAGTTGTTCCACTTCACCTCCTTGAGGGTGTTGGAGAGAACATACTTGGGCAGGCTGTTCATGCGATCAGCGAAGCCCCCCGGATCCGTTCTCGAGGGCCAAGCCGCAGCGAAGGTCTCGTACGTGGCCCGCCCCAGGAGGAGCGCGCCGCTCGCGAAGAGCTCGTCGCTCTTGAACTTCATTATTTCGTCGTTCATGTAGGGGAACGACCACTTCTCCGGCGCCTCCATAACACCATCGAGGGAAAGGAACTCCGTGACGATGATCTTGCGCATATTGCCTCCACTTTCCTGATTGCCTGATGGGTGGTGTTGGTTCCCAAAACCTGATTGGACCGCCCACGAAGAAGCTGCAGCTTGACAAAGTGCCCGCTTCCGATGACAAGCGTGTGGTAGCCGAAAGGCCAGGTCGTTGATGTCGCCCTGTGAATGGATGATAACAATCCGCACCAGCTAACTCAGAAATCTAACAGAGGAGTGGGCAATCATGCGCAATGGGTTCAGCGCAGTTACGCGTATTGCAAGCACGCCTTTCATATTGGCGGTGTTTGGTGCCGCCGCTGTAATTCCCGGCACGAACGTGGCATTTGCCGATTCACCGCCGGTCCGGATGTGCAGCGAATCTCCATCGGCCCCCGCCTGTGCCGCCGTCAGCGGCGATCGATCCGAGGGCTGGGTGCCGCAAAGTCGATCGGAGCTGATGGTGCAGCATGGCGTGGTTTCAACGGTTCAGCCACTCGCGGCAATGGCGGGCGCGCGAATTCTCATGCAGGGTGGCAATGCCATCGACGCCGCTGTCGCGACCGCAGCGGCCCTCAATGTGACCTACCCCGCCAATGTCGGCATCGGTGGCGACCTGTTTGCGATCATCTACATCGCGAAAGAGCACAAGGTCTATCAGCTCAACGCCAGCGGCAAGGCGCCGAGTGGAGCAACGCTCGCTCATCTGAATGCGCTCGGTTACCAATGGAACCCGGCCAATTGGGGTCCCGGTTCCGGGATGCCTTCAGGCGGCATCCTGACCGTGACCGTGCCCGGGTCCCTCTGGGGCTGGCAGGAGGTGCTCGACCGATTCGGCACGCTGACGCTCAAGGAGGTCTTGCAACCGGCCATTGACTATGCGCAGAACGGTTTTCCCATAACGGAAGAGATTGGCGAGGGTTGGCAGCTGCCGAAGGCCCTGCCGCTGCAGGGATGCTGTACCCGGCTCGATCCTGACTCGGTCAATACCTACTACATCAACCACGCTCCTCCCGCGATCGGCACGATCTTCAGAAACCCCGACCTGGCGCACACCTTCCGGATGATCCAGCAGCAGGGCCGCGACGTCTTCTACAAGGGCGCGATAGCCCAAGCGATCGTCGCCAAGTCGGACGCGCTCGGCGGGACGATGACGCTCGCGGACCTTGCGAATTACCAGGGCGAATGGGTGATGCCGGCCTCGACCACCTATCAACATGGTGAGTTCAGCCTGTATGGGACGACGGCACCATCCCAGGCGTGGGGCATCATGGAGGCGATGAACATTCTCGAAGCTTGCGTACCCACATGGTATCCGGGCCAGAGCCTGGCGACGCTGGGACCTGCCAATGCGCTTTTCTGGCACGCCTTGATCGAAACGAAGAAGCTGGTCTATGCCGACACCTACGCCCACAACGCCGACCCCGATGTCGTGTCGGTACCGGTGCCCAAGCTGACCTCCAAGTCTTACGCTGCTTCGCTGTGCAGCAAGGTCAACCCCACTCACGCCTCTGCCACTTCACCTCCCAGCTATGACCTTCTCTCCCCTCATGATGGTGCCGCCGTCGGCGGCATCGGCGGCGACACCATCTATCTCACAACCGCCGATCGCTGGGGCAACATGGTGTCGTGGATCAATAGCAACTACGCCGGGTTTGGGTCAGGAATCACTGTCCCCGGATACGGCTTTATCCTCCATAACCGTGGAGGCCTGTTCACCCTGGATCCGAACAGCCCAAACGTCATCGCGCCGCACAAGCGCCCCTACAACACGCTCTCGGCGGTCTTCGTCACGCAGAATGGCTTGCCCTTGCTGACCTCTGGCCAACACGGCGGAGATCAGCAGGGCATGGGGAATATGCAAGTGCTGGTGAACATTCTCGACCTCGGTGCAAACATGCAGGCGGCGGGCGACATGGCTCGATTCACCCACAGGCAAGTCTCCAACACGTTGCAATTGGAGACCCGGCTGTTCAACCTGGTGGGGTCGCAACTGATCAGCATGGGCCACAAAGCGTCCACCGCCGGAGGAGGCATCGCCGGTGGCTATCAGGGGATCATGTTCGTTCCCAATCCGGACGGAGGTCCGTTGTCGACGTGCGGTGGCAGTGACGCAAACTGCGGCGTGAACGGCTTCTATCGGACCGGATCCAATTTCAGAGAGGATGGCGACTCTATCGGTTGGTAACGCGCCATGACGAATGAATCGCCCGCGTCCGCTTCCGACGATGTCGGCTTCGAGCTCTACGACCTGAGGGTGGAGGTCGTCGGTCCGACGGATCGGCCGATCTACTGCGGTGCGCGCGTGGGTGACTACTTCGAGCTCCATGGCGAAATGCTCAAGCTCCCTCCCGGGCAGGGATTCTCCATCTACTCGCTCGCCGCAGTGCTGCCGCTGCTGCCAGCCAAGCAGCGGATGACCGATCCACATGACTGGATGTCGACGGACGCAGAGATCGCCTGCCCGGACCCTAATTGCCCTACTCGGTTCCGAATCACGCGCACCGGGCGGCGGCGTTTTCGCCGTTCCGAGGTGACGGCGGTCACGCCGCCCGACGGCCGCACCAAGTGATTCCCCGGTATTCCTTCCCCCAAGGTTACTCGGTGTCCCGCCTCATCAAGGGCGGCTGGCATCTGGCTGGCGGCCACGGCGCAATCGAGTCCGAGCAGGCGGTGAAAGACATGGCGCGGTTCGTCGAGGCCGGCATCACGACCTTCGACTGCGCTGACATCTACACCGGCGTCGAAGCACTGATTGGTTCCTTCCGTCGCGCCTACCCCTCCCTGGCCAGGCAGGTCCAGGTGCACACGAAGTTCGTACCCGATCTGTCCGAGTTGAAGACACTGGACCGCCGCTACGTCGAAGCCATCATCGATCGATCCCTGAGACGGCTCGGCATGGAGTGTCTCGACCTCGTGCAGTTTCACTGGTGGGACTTCGCCCTGCCGCGCTACGTGGAGACGGCTCTCGAGCTGGATCGACTGCAGCGTGCAGGCAAGATCGCGCGTCTCGGTGTGACCAATTTCGATACGCTGCATCTCGAAGAGCTGCTCGCTGCAGGCGTGCCGGTCGTCGCACACCAGCTCCAGTATTCACTCGTCGACGACCGGCCACGAGCCGCGATGGTGGCTTGCTGCCGCGATCACGCAATTGCGCTGCTGTGTTACGGAACCGTGGGCGGCGGATTTCTATCGGAGCACTGGCTGGGCCGCCCAGAGCCCTCCGCCGCGCTTGCGAACCGGTCCTTGACCAAATACAAGCTGATCATCGATGACTTCGGAGGCTGGGCTCTGTTCCAGGAGCTGTTGACGGTCCTTGCGGGCATTGCGCGCAAGCGCGGCTCCGACATCGCCTCCGTGGCAACCCGTGCCGTGCTCGACTTGCCGCAGGTTGCTGCGGCCGTCGTCGGCGCCACGGGCGCGGCTCACCTGCCCTCTCACGCGCGTATTGACGCATTGCGCCTCGAGACTGAAGATCGGGCAGCCATCGCGTCGGTGACAGACCGCCGCCGGGGTCCGAAGGGGGACGTCTACGAACTCGAGCGTGACCGGACGGGGCGGCACGGCGCGATCATGAAGTACAACTCGAACGCATAACGCGGCACCGGTGGTCGCGGGGCCGGGCCATTGCCAGCCGCTCACACGGGGAGAGCTACCATGACGGCGGAGCGAATTCTGTTGCAAATGATGGCGCGCGTTGCACGGAGCCTTCGGGCTGCGATTGGCGCGACAATAATTGGCGCCTCCGTGCTTGCAGGCACCGCTCGGGCGGATCAGGGAGCCGCGCAGTCCGGGTCCGGCACGACAGCCGCTGGCGCGGCGGCACAGACTCTTGAAGAAGTGGTCGTCACCGCTGAGAAGCGCGAATCAACCGTGCAGAAGACTCCCATCAGCGTGACGGCCATCGAAGGGACTGCCCTGCAGGCCCAGGGGGTGACAGACATGCTCACCCTCGCGCAACAAGTGCCCGGCATCTCCTTCAAGACCTCCGGCCCCGGGCAGACGGAGTTTGAGATGCGCGGCCTGACCTCGACGGGGGGCGAGTCGCCTACCGTCGGTTTCTACCTCGATGACGCCGTCCTGACGCCGGCCGCGATGGCCCAGAACGGCAAGACGGTGATCGACCCGAGCCTCTTTGACTTGAGTCGCGTCGAGGTGCTGCGCGGGCCACAGGGCACGCTGTACGGCGCAGGCTCGATGGGCGGCACGATCAAGCTCGTGACCAACCAACCGAACCCGCGGGCTTTCGCAGCGAACCTCGAGGGCATCGGCTCCGGGACATCCGGTGGTGGGTTCAACCACACCGAGAACGTCATGCTGAACGTGCCTCTGATGCAGGACGTGGTCGCGTTACGGCTCGTCGGCACGGACAAGCGCATCGACGGTTGGACCGACCGCGTGGTACTGAGCCCCTTCCCCATCGAGGTCAACAACAGTACCGCGCGCGGTAACGTCGCGGCGGCCCCGGCGGGGGCGCAGATCCCGCGTTCCAACTGGGAAGACCTGCGCGGAGGGCGGGCGTCTCTGCTCGCCCAGCCGAACGACCGCTTCAGCGCCACGCTCGGGTACATGCACCAGGAGATTACCCAGGACAGCCCGAACACGATCGATGGTCCTCCGCTGAGCCAGGCGCACTACCAGCCGTTTGACGTCGCAGAGCCCTTCTCGGACAGGTTCAACCTGTACACGCTGACCCTGAAATACAATTTCGACTCCTTCCAGCTCCTGTCCGCCTCCGCCGACTGGGACCGTCAACAAAACCAGACCCAGGACATTTCCGAGGCCATGCAGTTCTACATCGGCGGGTTCTTCGGCCCTCCGGCGAACTGGCCGTTCTCGAGCACGGCCACGGTGACCGAGGCAGGCAACACCTGGTTTGGACTCGGGGCGGGAACGATTACTGAGGACGACTACACGCGGCAGTACAGCGAGGAATTGCGCCTCACCTCGAGCGGCAGCGGGCCGCTGCAGTGGCTGGCCGGCGGGTACTGGGCCGGCTACGGAGCGACATCCCACGTCTACTCGTTCTACCCGGCTACCAACAACGGATTCAACGCCGACTTCGGCACGACCAACCTGGCGGATAA
>Ga0209155_1001719_pt1 | contig 10230 bp, 8 predicted proteins | sample GraSoiAngelo_122_FD_185879 | JGI IMG/M metagenome (GOLD analysis project Ga0209155, IMG submission 185879) | Grasslands soil microbial communities from the Angelo Coastal Reserve, California, USA - 14_0927_02_20cm (SPAdes) (version 2) | ecosystem: Environmental > Terrestrial > Soil > Grasslands ...
ATCGGCATCAAGCGCGCGCTCGGCGCCCGCCGGCGGCACATCATGGCGCAATTCCTGTTCGAGGCCATGGCGATCGCCCTGTCCGGCGGGCTCGTGGGACTCGCGGTGGCCACGCTCATCGTGCTCGGGGTCGACGCTATCCCGACGGAAGGCAACGAGGCGATGCAGTACATCCTCAACCCGAAGTTGTCCTGGCCCATCGCCCTGATCTGCGTTGGCATCCTCATCGGCGTGGGGCTCCTGGCGGGTCTCCTGCCCGCGCGCCGCGCCGCCGCCGTGGATCCGGTGGAATCGCTGCGGTACGAGTGAGGGAGCGGAGGAAAACGGGGGTATGTGGTCGTCGTGGACCGCAATCGGCGCAACAGTCGCCACGGCTCTCCTCGGAGGATCGGTCGCGCCGCCGGCATTTCAGGCTCCGGCCGTGCGCTCGGTGGACGAGAAGGTCCTTCGTGAATACGCCGGCGTGTATCAGTGGGCACCGAATGCCTTTGCATATCTCCAGATGTGGAATGAACTCACCGGGACGAACCAACTCGTCGCGTTCGATGAATCCGGAGAGGTTCGGACGCTGTATCCGACGGACCGCGACCGCTTCTTCACCGGTCCGGGCGCTGCGGTCCCGACCTCGATCGAAGCCCGGGTCGAGTTTCAACGCGACGCCGCCGGCAAGATCACTTCGCTGACGTGGAAACGCGAGGGTACACCCTCGCGTATCGCGCGGCGCGTCGAGATCGAGACCCTGGAGGCCGTCCGCTTCGCAAACGGCGCCGTTGAGCTGGCGGGGACGCTGATCCGCCCGAACGTCGCCGGTAAGCATCCGGCCGTCATTCTCGTGCACGGGTCCGGGCCGGAGAGCCGTGACTACGTGCTTCCTTTTGCTCGCTTCCTCGTGCGCCGGGGCATGGCAATCCTCGCGTACGATAAGCGTGGCGTGGGCGGCTCGACGGGCGACTGGAATACCGCCTCCTTCGACGATCTGGCGGGTGACGTGGTGGCGGCGTTCAGCTATTTGAAGACACGCCGCGACATCGACGCCGGGCAGATCGGGCTCTTAGGGGTCAGTCAGGCCGGATGGATCATGCCGCTGGCCGCAGTCCGCGCCACGGACATGGCATTTCTCATCAGCGTGTCTGGTGCGGGAGTACCCGCCGCGGAGACCACCATCGATCAGGCGGAAAACGAAATGCGGGCTCGCGGCATGCGGTCGCAAGCCGTTGAGCAGATCGTGGGACTCATGAAACTGCAGTACCAATTCGCGCGGACGGGCCGAGGGTGGGACGAGTACGCAGCAACTCGTGCCAGGGTCGCCGCTCGAATGGGGGGCGCGCCGCCGGACATGTTCCCGGGAACGCCGGACCATCCGTATTGGCAATTCATTCGACGGTTGTACTTCTACGATCCTGCGCCCACGTTGCGTCGACTCCAGGTGCCGACACTCGCGCTCTTCGGGGAGCTGGACAACAACATCGTGGCGGAAAAGAACAAGGCCGCGTGGGAGGCGGCTTTGAAAGCCGGCGGCAACCGGGACTACACGTTGCGAATTGTGCCGCAGGCGAATCACCTTCAGCTCCAGGCGAAGATCGGAAGCAACGCGGAAATGGTGTCCTTGCAGCGGTTCGTACCGGCCTACTTCACGACCATTCAAGACTGGCTCGCGACACGGATCCGAGGTTTCGGGGCCCCCAGGTAGGCGCGTTCAGTCCCCGAAGTTCACCAGCCGGACGAGCTGGATGTCCGCCACTTTCGCCAGGGCGTCCAGCACGCCGTTGGTGAGCGGCTGATCCACCGTGATGGCCGCGAGCGCGTCGTGCCCCGGGAAGGCGACGCGGGCCTGGTGGTAGCTGCCGATATTGATCCCCGCACCGCCGAGCAGCGTACCCACACGGCCGATGACCCCGGGGACGTCGCGATTCCGGATCACCAGCATCCACCCTTCGGGCGCGACGTCCACGTGGTAGTCGTCGATCCGAATCACGCGGCCGTGCTCGTTGCCCAGCACCGAGCCGGCGACCCGGGCCCGACCGCGGGCCGCCTCGAGCGTGACGCCCACGGTGGTCTCGAAGCCCGGCTCCGGCGTTCCGGTGCGGCGCGCGTGCCGGATGCCCCGCTCCTCGGCGATGAGCAGCGCGTTCACGAGGCTCACCGGCTCGACGCTCATCCCCGAGAGCAAGCCCTCCACCGCCGCCATCAGCACCGGGCGCGGGGCCGCCTCGTCCTTCCCGCCGTAGTCGACCTCGACCGCCGCGACCGGCCCGTCGACGAGCGCCAGCGCCAAGCGGCCGAGCCGGCGCGCCAGGTCGAGCAGGGGGCCGAGCCGCCGCAGCAGATCGCCGGAGATGCCCGGCACGTTGATCGCGAACGAGAGATCACCGACGAGCAGCGCGTCGCGCACGGCCCCGCAGATCTCCACGCTCACGCGCTCCTGCGCCTCGGCCGTCGAGGCGGCGAGATGGGGCGTGAGAATCACGCGCTCGAGCTTGCGGAGCGGCGCGTCCGCGGGCAGCGGCTCGACCGCGAACACGTCGATCGCCGCGCCCCCGATGCGCTTGTCGCGAACCGCGTCGGCCAACGCCGCCTCGTCCACGAGCTCGCCCCGCGCGGTGTTCACGAGCACCGCCGTGGGCTTCATGAGCTTCAGCCGCTCGGCGTTGATCAGGTGATGGGTCTGCTCGGTGTGGGCCACATGGAGCGTGACCACGTCCGCCTGGGCGAGCAGCTGGTCGAGCGGCAGCAGCTTCAGCTGCAGCTCGGCCGCGCGCTCCGGCGAAAGGTACGGATCGTGCCCCACCACGTGCATGCCGAACGCGCGGGCGAGCTGCGCCACGTGGCCGCCGATGCGGCCCAGTCCGACGATCCCGATGGTCTTGCCGCGGAGCTCCGTCCCCTCGAACCGCTTGCGATCCCATTCGCCGCGCCGCATCGCCTCCGCCGCCCACGGAATGTGGCGGGCCTGGGCGAGCAGGAGGCCCATGGCATGCTCCGCGGCACTGACCGTATTCGCCCCGGGGGCGTTCATCACGGCGATGCCGCGCCGGGTGGCGGCATGCACGTCGATGTTGTCGACTCCCGTTCCGGCGCGCGCAATCACGCGCAGGTTGGGACCGCGCGTAAGCAGGTCCGCCGTCACCCGCGTCTCGCTCCGCACGATGAGCGCGTGCGCGCCGGCGAGCGCCCGCTCGAGCTCCTCGCGCGGCTTGCCGGCGCAATTGGCGACCTCGATCTCCGGCGTCCCCGCGAGCAGCTTGAGTCCTGCCTCCGCCACCTTGTCGGCCACCGCGATGCGGTAGGTCACGCCACGAGCCCGGCGAGCAGGTCCAGGAGCTGGTCCAGCGCGGCGACGGTGTGGTCGCCCATGTGCCCGATGCGGATCGTGGACTCCTTCAGAGGTCCGTACCCCGAGCCGATGGTCCAGCCCGCCTGTTTCAACGCCCCGACGATCTGCTTGGCGGCCTTCCCTTCGGGCACCTTGAGACACGACACCGTCCAGCTGCGCCGCCCTTCGCGCGGCAGGTAGGCGATGCCGTGCTGCTCGCTCCACTCCTCCACGCGGCGGCGCATCGCGTCGTGGCGACGCCACCGCCCCTCGACACCGCCCTCACGCTCGATCCGGGCGAGCTGCGTCTCGAGCGCGTACAGCAGGGAGATCGCGGGCGTGTTGGTCGGCTGGTGCTTGGTCGTCGCATCGAGAAAGCTCACCAGGTCGAAGTACAGCCCCCGCCCGGACAGCGTCTTGGCCCGCTCGACCATTCGCTCGGAGGCGACGCCCAGCGCGAGCCCCGGCGGGAGGGCGAGCGCCTTCTGCGACCCGGTGAGCACGAAATCGAGGCCCCCCCCTCCTCCCCAGCGATCGGTCTCGACGGGAGAGCCCGCGAGCGAGGTGACGGCGTCCACGAGCAGCAGGACGTCGTCGAACTCGCGCACGACAGCGGCGAGGGCTTCCACATCCTGGAGCACGCCCGTGGACGTCTCCGAGTGAACCAGGGTCACCGCATCGACCGGTGTGCGGCGCAGTGTATCGCGCAGCATGTCGGGCTCGACGGCGCAGCCGGGGGGCACATCGAGCCGGATGCACTCTTTGCCGCAGGCCCGCACCAACTTCGCGAACCGCTCGCTGAACGAGCCGTTCACGAGCGACAACGCGCGGTTCCGTACGCCGTTCCGCACCGCCATCTCCATGAACCCGGTCGCCGAGGTGGTGCCCACGAGCACCGGATGGGACGTCCGGAACAGCCGGGCGAGCGGGGCTTCGATCCCGGCGAGCAGCTGCTCCATCGCCCCCGAGCGGTGGCCGATCATCGGCCGCTGCATGGCGGCGAGGACCTCGGGGTGCACGTCGGTGGGGCCCGGCAGAAAAAACCGCCCGAACGCGGGCGGCGGGGGAGCGACGGGCGCGCTCATGCGCCGGCGCGGGCGAGAGCCTCGACGAGCCCCTCCTCGACGACTTCCTTGGTTTTCACGAGACGCACCCCTTCGTCGCCCCAATCCTTGAGTAGCTGCTCGGACACGTCCTTGTCGATCCCCTTCACCGCATCCGTCACCACGAAAAGCCGGGTGTGGGGACGGCGCTCGAGCAAGCCTTCGACCGCCGCCTTGTCGCACACGTCGGTCGCCACACCGTACAGCACGATGTCGTCCGGGGCGAGCACGTCCAACACCGCCGACACGTTCTCGTTGGTGAACACGTCGAAACGGTGCTTGTGGAACAGCACGTCCCCCCGGTGCGCCCGCAGCCGGTCGGCCAGCAGCTTCGCATCGGTCCTCGTCGGCTCGAGGATGAGCGGATCGCGGAGCGCCGTTTCGGGAATCTTCTTCTGGCCGGGCGTGCCGCGCATACAGTGTGGCGGAAACGTGTTCCGCCAGTCGGGGCTGTTGGAAATCTCAGGGTCACCCATCACATGGTCGTCCGCGCTCGCCACCACGCAAATGCCGTGCCCATGCGCGTAGTCCGTCAGACGTTGCAAGTTCGGGATGATCCGCTCCGCGTCCAGCACGGACAGCTTGCCGTCGGCGTGCATGAAGTCGTATTGGGTATCGACGTCCCAGAAGATGACGCGGGCCATGGCGAGGAATCTCTTCGAGGATGCGGGAACGTGTCAACAGGCTCGACGCACAGACGCACAGACGCACAGGCGTGACCAGCGTGAGAGAACAGGTATTCCCGTTGCCTCACGTCTGTTTTCCCCGGTGCGTCTGTGCGTCTAGCAGTGCCTGTTCTTACAGCCGAAGCACTACTGCTACTTCATCGCAACAGTTCTGTCGCGGGCACCGCGCACAGTCCGCCCACACCTTGAGCGGGAAGTGTTCGCGCTCGGCGGGTGCGAAGCCGACCTTCAGAAAGAACCCGGGTTTGCGGGTCAGCGCGAGCACTTCGGCGAGGCCCTGCACGCGCGCCTCGGCGATCAGCGCCGCGAGCAGCGCGCCGCCCACGCCCGCCCGTTGCCAATCCGCGCGCACGGCGAGTGCGGCGAGCTCCGCCAGATCGCGCGAGTACACCTTGAGCGACCCGCAACCGATGACCTCGCCCGCCGGCCCCTCTGCGACGACGTACTCCTTGATGTGCCGACAGAGATCGTAATTCGAGCGCGGCAGCAGATCGCCGGTGGCAACGTAGGGCGCCATCAAGACCTCGAGCTGCGGGACGTCGGAAAGCACCGCACCGCGCAGTACCACGCCAGGGAGTGAGCAGGGAGCGGGGAGCAGGGAGCCGTACCCGCCGTTGAGAGCCGGAGATTCGGCCCGCGCCGGAGCGTACTGCTCCCGGCTCCCTGCTCCCTGCTCCCCGAAAATCGGCAGCGCGCTCACGCGAGGAGCTCCTCGAGAATCGCGACGCCCCGCTCCAGCTCCTCCAGCGTGATCACCAGCGGTGGAAGCAGGCGGACCACCTGCGGCCCCGCCGTGACCACCAGCAGGCCCCGGTCCCGCGCCGCCGCGACGATCGGGGCCGCCGGCTCGGCCAGCTCGAGCCCCCACATCAGCCCCCGACCGCGCACCTCGGCCACCCGTGGGGCACCGGCGGCGAGGCGGGCGAGGCGCGCACCCAGCCATTCGGCCTTGCGGCGCACGTCGGCGAGGAACGCGGGATCGGCGATCGTGCGCACGACCTCGAGGGCCACGCTCGCGACGAGCGGCCCGCCGCCGAACGTCGTGGCGTGGTCGCCCGGCTTCAGGGCCGCGGCGACGGCGCTCGTCACGAGCACCGCCCCCATCGGCAGGCCGCCGGCGAGCGGCTTCGCCAGCGTGAGGATGTCGGGGACCACGCCGGCCTGCTCGTAGGCGAACAGCGACCCGGTGCGCCCCAAGCCGCACTGCACTTCGTCGAAGATGATCGCCACACCTCGCGAGTCGCACAGCTCCCGCACGAATCCCAGCCACTCGGCATCCACGGGCCGCACGCCACCCTCGCCCTGCACCGGCTCCACGATCACCGCCGCGGTGCGGGACGCCGATACGGCGTGATCCACCGCCGCCCAGTCCTCCCGCGGGACGATGCGGATGCCCGGCACCAGCGGCTCGAACGGCTTGCGATAGTCGGGACGGTCGGTGGCCGCGAGGGTGGCGAACAGCCGCCCGTGAAACGAGCCGGAAAACGCGACGATCTCACTCTTGCCCGACCACTTGCGGGCGAACTTGAACGCGGCCTCGTTGGCCTCGGCGCCCGAGTTGCAGAAGAACGCACGGTCGGCGAAGGAGCGCGCGACCAGCTCCTCCGCGAGCCGCTCGCCGGCGTCGCTGCGGTAGAGGTTGGAGACGTGGATGAGTCCCGAGCCGAGCGCCCGCTCGACAGCCGCGCGGATGACGGGATGATTGTAGCCGAGCGCGTTCACGCCGATCCCGGCGACGAAGTCGAGATACCGCGTGCCGTTGTCGGCGATGAGCTCGACGCCTTCCCCTCTCACGAACAGGGGACCGACGCGGGCGTAGACGTCGAGCAGTGCGGGCGCCGTCGGCAGGGCCGACGCGCCCGAGGGCATGGCGGTCACGCCGGCTGGACCGCGGGGGCGAGGCTGATCCGCGTGCCCGCTCGGGCGTCGTCCAGGAGCCGCAGATCGCCGATGCGGACGGCGCGGGCGCCGCCCCGGAGCGCCGCCGTCGCGGCACGCAGCTTGGCCGCCATCCCGTCGGCCGCTACACCGAGCTCGATGAGCGTCTCGACGTCGCCCGCCTCGAGCGCGGGCCGCACCGCTCCATCCACCTCCACCCCCGGGACGTCCGAGACGAGCAGCAGCTCGGCCGCTCCGAGCGCGGCGGCGATCGCCGCCGCCGCGTCGTCCGCGTTCACGTTGAGGGGGGGCCCCGCCGCACCCGAGACGTCCGGAGCCATGGGGGCGATCACCGGGGTCAGCCCGGCGAGCAGGAAGCTCTCGAGCAACGCGACGCGCACTCCGGCGATCTCCCCGACGTGTCCCAAGCCGCCGGGCGCGGGCTGGGCGGCGAGCAATCCACCGTCCACGCCCGACAGCCCGACCGCATCGAGGCCGGCGGCGCGCAGCGCCGTCACCACCTGGCGGTTCACGGGACCGGCCATCACCAGCTCGACCACTTCCGCCACTTCCGGGGTCGTGACCCGCCGGCCGTCCCGCTTCTCGACCGGCAGCCCGAGCCGCCGCGACAGCGCGCTGACGGCCCGCCCACCGCCGTGCACCACGACCACGGGGTCGAGACGCACGAGCGCCCGTGCGCACGCCGCGAGCCAATCGGGGCGATCGAGCTCGTTGCCGCCCAGCTTGACGACCCGGGTGCTCAGCACGTGAGCCCCGCCGTCTCGGGCAGACCGAGCATGACGTTCATGTTCTGAATCGCCTGCCCCGCCGCGCCCTTCACCAGATTGTCGATCGCGGCGATCACCGTCAGGCGCGGCCGACGGACGTTGGTCACCGCCGCGACGCCGATGGCGACGCGATTGCGATACACCACATCCTTGAGCGACGGCAGCGCGCCGTGCAACACCGCCACGCACGGCTCGTCGGCATACACCGTCTCGTAGATCTCCTCCGCCGCCACCCGGTCGATGGCCCGGGCGAGCGGCACGTGAATCGTCTCGAGGATGCCCCGCCGGACGGGGAGCAGATGGGCCGTGAAGACGAGGTCGCCCGTGAAGCCGCTCTCGCGCGCGAGAGCAGCCTTGAGCTCGGGGAGGTGACGGTGCTCGTTGCCGGCCGAATAGGCGCGGAAGTCCTCGGCCACCTCACCAAACAGGAGGTCCCGCTGGAGCGTCCGGCCCGCGCCCGTGACGCCCGAGGCGGCGTCGATCACCACCTCCCGGGACTGGTCGATCAGACCGCCCCGAGCGAGCGGGAGGAGGGCGAGCAGCGCCGCGGTCGGGTAGCAGCCCGGGTTCGCCACGAGATCCGCCGCCGCGACATGGGGGCGGGTGACCTCGGTCAGCCCATACACCGCATCGCGCGACAGGCGGAAGTCGGCGGAGAGATCCACGGCGCGCTTGCCGAGGCCCCTGGCCTCCTGTACGTAGCGCGCCGATACGCCGTGCGGCAGGGCCGACAGCACGATTTCGGCCCGAGCGACGGGGGCGTCCGCGATGCGGACGAGCTCGACGCCCCCGCGCCGCTCGCCGGCGGCGGACTCGGCCGTCGCAAACGCGACCGACGCCCCCGGATGGCCGGCGAGGAGCCGCAACAGCTCCTGCCCCACGTAGCCGGACGCCCCGAGCACCCCCACCGGCACCGGTGCATTAATATTCATCGTCACGGAAAAATATTCACTCTGGCACGAAGTGCAAGACCCGGGTTAGCCTTTCCGCCCATGTTCGAGAAGCTCGTCCCGACGCTCGCCGGGCTGGCGCTCGTGCCGGCACTCGGCGCGCAGGCGCCCGCGGCCGCTTCGCCCGCTGCGCCGCTCCGGCCCTTCTCGCTGGACGACCTCTCCCGCGTCCGGGACGTGCGCGAGCCGCAGATCTCTCCGGACGGCGCCTGGGTGGCCTATACGGTCTCGACCTCCGACACTGCCGAGGATCGGAGCACGAGCGCGGTGTGGATGGCGAGCTGGGACGGCTCGCGCAACGTCCGCCTCACCACCTCGAAATCGGGCGAGCACACACCCCGGTGGAGCCCGGATGGGCGGTGGCTCGCGTTTCTGTCGAGCCGCGACGACGACCACACCCAGCTCTGGCTGCTCGACCGCCTGGGCGGCGAGGGGCGCAAGGCCACCACCCTGCCGAGCGACGTAGACGACTACGTGTGGGCGCCCGACGGCAGGCGGATCGCGCTGGTCGCGGAGGACGCGGACACGGCCAAGCCCAAGACCCCACCGCCGATCGTGATCGACCGGTTCCAGTTCAAGCAGGACGAGAGGGGCTACCTCGGCAGGCAGCGCCGGCACCTGTACCTGCTCGACGTGGAGTCGGGGAAGACGGCGATGCTGACATCGGGGGACTACGACGAGCTCCTGCCCGCCTGGTCGCCCGACGGCAAGTCCCTTGCCTTCGTGAGCAAGCGACGCCCGGACTTCGATCGAGACAGCAATTGGGACCTGTATGTGATCGCCGCCGGCGGGGGCGGCGCCGCGCCACGCCAGCTCACGACGTTCGAGGGGCCGGACAACGATCCCGACACCGAGAGCCGCCCGGCATGGAGCCCCGACGGCCACTCGCTCGCGTACCTCCAGGGCGGCCCGCTCAAGCTGCTCTACTACGCCGTCCAGAAGCTCGCGGTCGTGCCCGGCGCGGGGGGGGCTCCTCACATCCTCACGGCGGCCCTCGATCGCAACGTGGCGAGCCCCGTGTGGTCGGGCGACGGGTCGTCCATCACCTTCTTGCTCGAGGACGACCGGGCCGTCGGGCTGGCGCGCGTGCCGGCCGCGGGCGGGGCGATCGAGCGGCTCGTCTCGGGCCCCCGGGTCGTGAGCGCGTTTACCGCCGGCGCGAACGGCAAGCTCGCCGTGCTCGTGTCCACGCCGCTCGCGCCCGCGGAAGTGTTCGCCCTGGACGGCTCGACGCTGCGGCCGCTGTCACGCCAGAACGACGAGTGGCTCGCGCGGGTCACGCTCGGCGGCGTGGAGCCGATCACCTTCAAGAGCCGCGACGGCACGGCGGTCAACGGCTTCGCGGTGAAACCGCCCGACTTCGTGCCGGGCAAGCGCTACCCGACGATCCTGCGCATTCACGGCGGGCCCGTCTCGCAGTACCAGAACGAGTTCGACTCGCAGCTCCAAACCCTCGCCGGTCACGGCTATCTCGTGGTGGTCGCGAACCCGCGCGGCAGCTCCGGCCGGGGC
>Ga0209155_1001724_pt1 | contig 10217 bp, 8 predicted proteins | sample GraSoiAngelo_122_FD_185879 | JGI IMG/M metagenome (GOLD analysis project Ga0209155, IMG submission 185879) | Grasslands soil microbial communities from the Angelo Coastal Reserve, California, USA - 14_0927_02_20cm (SPAdes) (version 2) | ecosystem: Environmental > Terrestrial > Soil > Grasslands ...
GTTAAAGCCGAGCCAGGTCGTCCGCGCGGTGGGGACCTTCTGGAGCTCCGCCGTGTGGGCCGGGTCTCGGGCGAAGGCGAGCAGCTGGGGCCCGGTAAAGCCATGGGCGACGTCGGCGGCGCCGCTGGTAAAACGATCGAGCCGCTTGGCATTGTCGGGCTCGATCTCGATGTCCACCTTGCGAACCGAGGGCCGGGCGCCCCAGTAGCCGTCGAACGCCGAGAGATGCAGCGCGCGACCGTGGTCCCATCGGTCGAGGCGGTAAGGGCCGCTGCCCGACGATGTTTGTTTCGGATCGGCGAGCCAGTAGGGCGGCAAAGCCAGCAGCGTGAGCAGCTCGCTGTTCGGCTGGGGCAAACGCAACCGCAGCGTTTTGCTATCGACGACCTGTAGTGCGCTCAGCGAATCGCCGGGGTAGCGAACGCCCAGTGGCGAGAAGAAAATTGTCAGGGGGCTGGCGGTCCCAGGCGCGAGCGCACGTGTCCAGGCCGTGAGCGCATCCTGTGCCTGAACGGTGGTGCCGGATTGGTACTGCGCGCTGCGCAGGTGGAAGGTGTACGTCCGGCCCGCGTCGCTGATCTCCCAGCGATCGGCGAGCGAGGAGACCGGCCGCTGGTTCTGGTCGAGTCGGGTCAGGCCCTGGAAGATTTCGCTGCCGATCGCGAGCGACGTCGGGTCGTCGATCAGGGCCGGATCGAGCGTCTGTGCGTCTTCGGCCTCGATCAGCTGCAGATGGCTGGCTCCGCCGCTCGAGCGGGGCGATCCCGACGGTGCCGGCGTGGCAGGGGTGCAGGAGCTCGCGAGCAGCGTTAGCGCCAGCCCGGCCGCGCAGGTGGCGCGAACGACCATTTTTTGGATACTAGCAAGGTGCGCTCGCGACGCCTCGTGCTGCTGATGGGCGCACTCGTGGCCGCCTCGCTGGGATCGGTCGGATACGTCAGTGCCGCCGGGACCGCCACGCTGGTCTCCGGCACGGTCGTCCCGCACGACCCACCGATGAACGGCATCGTGCGCCTGGAGTTGCAGGTGCGCAACGACACCACCAGCGCGTGGACGGCTGCCGACCCGGTTCACCTGGTCTGGAAGCGGGCGGATGGCAAGATCGCGGCCGAGGATACGCGGCAGCTCGGGCAGCCGGTGGCTGCCGGTGCAAGCGTTCCCTTGACGCTCGTCACGTTGGCCCCAACCGCGGTCGGCGACTTCACGCTGACGACTGAGCTCGAGACGCACGGCAGCAAGCTCGCCATCGGCGAGCGAACCTCGTTCCATCTGGCCGGGTTCCTGTTCAGGGGTCGCGGCAACGGCCATGGCCTGGGGATGAGTCAATGGGGCGCGCGCGGTCGCGCCGCAGCCGGCCAGGACTACCGCAAGATCCTCGCCGCCTACTACGCGGGAACCCGGATCGAGAATCGCGACACCACGGGGCTGGTCCGGATCGCGTTGACGGACGAGCCCATCGACCTGGCACGGCCCTGGCCGCGGCTGTTCGGCCCATTACCGTTTGTGGCAGGGCCGCTGACGGTGGACGGCCTGCCGCAGCTGCAGGTCGCCGCGGGCTCGAGCCTCGGCTTCGACGCCGGCGCGTCAGGTCAGCCCGAGGTCTTTACCCTGGCTGCCGACGGCTCGCGCGGCGCACCCGTCGTGATTGGCCACCCACTCGCGATTCGCACGGCCAGCGCCGCGGGCATCCGGACGAACATCATGCAGATCATGGGAGGCGATTTTCGCCCTGGTGCCGAGCAACGCCGCTATGCCGGCCTGCTGCAGATCATTCCGAAGGGCGCGGGACGCGTCCTCCCGCTCAACGTTTTGCCAATGGAGGACTATCTGAAGGGCGTGGTGCCGGCCGAGATGCCGCCCTACTGGGGAGTCGAGGCATTAAAAGCGCAGGCCATCGCGGCACGCACCTTCGCGATTCGGAAGCTTGGCCAGGGTGGCGACTTCGATCTCCGGGCGAGCGAGTCCGATCAGGCGTACAGCGGATTGACCGACCAGCGGGAGGAGTCGAATGCGGCGGTTGATGGAACCCGCGGCCAGGTGCTGACCTATCAGGGGCAACTCATCACCGCCTTCTACATGGCCTCCGACGGCGGGCATACCGAGAGCAGTGAGTTCCGATTCGTCGGATGGGACAACGGCCCGCAGCTCCGCTCTCATCTCGGCTACCTGACCGGGATCAGCGATGCCTTCGACCGCGGCCCCTCCTGGCAGGTCGGACCGTTTACGGCCAGCGGAGCGGCCACCGTCCTCCGCGATAACGGGAGGGATATCGGCGATCGCCTGCTGGGCATCGACGTGCTACAGAAGGATCCATCCGGCAGACTGGTCGGCGTTCGGGTTCGCGGGAGCAGCAAAAGCGTGGAAATCAGTGGCCCCACGCTGCGCGCCTGGTTCGGACTGCCGGACACGCTCGTGGATATCGTCGGCGGCGGCTAGCGCAACTACGCGGCTCGGGGCTGGTCCTGTGCCGTCGGTTGCTGGGCCAGCGCCTTTCGATGTTGCCGCAGCAGGTTCGCCGAGCCGAGCGAGCGCAGCAGGAAGAGCAGGATCAAGATCCGAATGATGCCGAAGTGTCCGGTTGCGAGCAACGCCGCCGTATCGAGCGCATAGAGGCCGATGGCGATCCCGAGCGCAATCAATGAGCCCCGGCGGACGAAATAGGCGAGGACGAGGAAGATCGCACCCTCGGCCACCGAGTACCAATCGAAGTAGTTCTGTAGCAGGTCGACGTTGGCCAGCTCTGCAACGGTGCCCGCGACAACCGAGAGGGCGCCAATGAACGCGATGAATTGCCAGGCGTGTCTGACCCGTTTTTGCGCCTTCTGAACTTCGGCAGGAAGGGCCGGACGCACCTGCGGTTGCTGGGCGGGGGCGACCGCGCCGGTGACCGCGCACATGTCGCAGCTCCTGCTGCCGAGGGGGATTGCGCAGCCGCAGGTCTTGCAGACCGCCATGTAGTGATATCGGGCGTGGCCGCCCGAACTTCCGTGACGGTTATGCAACAAAAAACCCGCCGGCAACGACCGGCGGGTCTTCCGTCAGACGTGCTAGCGGGGCTGGATTTGCTTAAGAGCCTCGGGCTCGATCATGGCCCAGAGCTCTGTCACCTGGCCCTGATCGTTGGTGTGGACGACCATCACCTGCTGCGCTTCAACGGTTTTCCCGCGGGACTTGACCTTCAGGTTGATGAGCGCCACGACGTGCTCGTTGTCCGCCAGGATCGCATGTGGCTCTTGCCGGAATTCCTCGAACATTGCCGGGATCTTCTTCAGCGCCGCGACCACCGCGTCTCGGCCTCTGATCTCCCCCATCAGCGAGCCACGCATGACCGCATTCCCGGAGAATCCTTCAGGATTGACCTCGCCGCGGCTCGTCCCTTCGATTGCCTTGCGGGCCATCTCGATCTTCTGTTGGGGTGTCAGTTTGGTTCCGGCGTCCGCCATACTTTCCTCCTGCCTCAGCTTTCGAGGCTCTTCTTGAGCTGTTCCGTATCACTGGCAACCCAGGTTTCGGTGGTCTTGCCCCGGTCGTTCAGATGGAACACGAAGGTCTGCTGGTCAGGGTAGGTCTTCCCGTCTCGCTTGACCGAACTGTTGACCAGCGCGACCACGTGCTTGTCGTTCGCGAGTATGTCGTGGATGTCCAGGCGAATGTCCTGGAAGGTCTGCGCGAACTGGGCCATATTGCCCATAACGGCGTCCTTGCCCTTGAAGTCGCCGCCAAACTTCGTGCTCCCGCGGCCGTGCCAGACCGCATCATCGGTGAACAGCTCAGCAACTGCCTTGAGATCGCCGCGTTTGAACGCCTCGAATCCGTCGCGAATTGTCTGAATCTTCTGGTCGAGGCTGAGCTTCGTACCGGCTTCTGCCATGTTCGACCTCCTTGAGCCCATTGGGCTCGATCCGGCCCGTGGCCGGGATGACCGCTCCTCAGGCCCGACTATAGGCCGTTGGCGGTGAAAAGAAAACCGCCGGACCGATTCCGGCGGTTTTCGTCTTTGCGTCCTAGCTTTCGCCCTTACCCTTGCCGGCGACCGGCTCCTTGGGCGGCTTCTCCGGCTTTTCGGGCTTCTCCGGCTTTTCGGCCTTTGGCTCGCGCGGCTTCTGGCTCGGCGTCAGCTTGATCTGGCCATCGACCATTTCGACCAGCACGGAGTCGCCGGCGCTGAACTTGGTGGTCAGCAGCGTCTCGGACAACGGGTCTTCGATCAGGCGCTGGATCACGCGCCGCAGCGGGCGGGCGCCGTAGATCCGGTCGTAACCCTCCTTGCCCAGGTAGTCCTTGGCCTCGGCGGTGACCTCGAGCTTCATTTCGTGCTCCTCGAGTCGCTGCGCCACCTTGAAGACCAGCAGATCGACGATCTGCCGCATCTCCGCCGGGGAGAGCGCCTTGAAGACCACTACGGCATCGACGCGGTTGAGGAACTCGGGACGGAAGGTCTTCTTGAGCTCGTCCATGATCTTCTCGCGCATCTTGCCGTGCTCTTTCTCTTCCTGTGAGGTACTCGGCATCGACGGCTGGAAGCCCATGGAGGTGGTCGCCTGCTGAAGATTCGTCACGCCGATGTTCGAGGTCATGATCACGATCGTGTTGGCGAAGTTGACCTGCTTGCCTTTCGCGTCCGCCAGCCGGCCATCCTCCAGGATCTGCAACAGCATGTTGAAGACTTCCGGGTGCGCCTTCTCGATCTCGTCGAACAGCACCACGGAATAGGGCCGCCGGCGGATCGCCTCGGTCAGCTGGCCGCCTTCGTCGTAGCCGACGTAGCCGGGCGGTGAACCGACCAGCCGCGCCGTCGTGTGGCGCTCCATGAACTCCGACATGTCGAGGCGGACGATCGCCTCCTCGTTGTCGAAGAGGAAGCGGGCCAGCTGTCGGGCTAATTCCGTCTTGCCGACGCCGGTCGGCCCGAGGAAGATGAACGAGCCGATGGGGCGCTTGGTGTCCTTGAGGCCGGCGCGTGCCCGCCGCACCGCCTGGGAGACAACCTTTACGGCATCGTCCTGGCCGATCAGACGGGCGTGAATGTCCTCCTCCATCCGCATCAATCGGGTGGTCTCCTCCTCGACGAGGCGCGACACCGGCACGCCGGTCCAGGAGCTGACGATCTCGGCGATGTTCTCCTCGTCCACTTCGGGGACGGTGGCGCCAAGTTTGTCGCGCCACTCCATCTCTTCCTTGACGTATTTATCCTTGAGCTTCTTCTCCTTGTCCCGGAAGGAGGCCGCCGTTTCGTAGTCCTGATTGGCGATCGCCTCTTCCTTCTTGATCTGGAGCTCGCGGATCTCCTTCTGCATCGTCTTCAGTTCCGGCGGCGTCGTCGTCAACTTCATGCGGACGCGCGCCGACGCCTCGTCCATCAGATCGATGGCCTTGTCCGGCAAGGAGCGGTCAGATACGTAGCGGACCGACAGCTCGGCGGCCGCCTTGATCGCCTTGTCGGTGACCTTGACCCGGTGGTGCTTCTCGTAGAGGGCCTTGACGCCGTGCAGGATGGAGATCGTCTCGATGAGCGACGGCTCGTCGACGAAGACGGGCTGGAAGCGCCGCTCGAGGGCGGCGTCCTTCTCGATGTACTTGCGGTACTCGTTCAGGGTGGTGGCACCGATGCACTGGATCTCGCCGCGGGCGAGCGCGGGCTTGAGGATGTTGGCCGCGTCGATCGCGCCTTCGGCGGCGCCGGCGCCGACCAGGGTGTGGAGCTCATCGATGAAGAGCACGACCTCCCGGCTGGACCGGATCTCGTCCAGGATCTTCTTCAAGCGCTCCTCGAACTCGCCGCGGTACTTGGTGCCGGCGACCAGCGCACCCATATCGAGCGTCAGCACCCGCTTGCCGCGTAACGATTCCGGGATGTTGCCGAGGACGATCTGCTGGGCCAGGCCCTCCGCGATCGCCGTCTTGCCGACGCCGGGCTCCCCGATCAGCGCCGGGTTGTTCTTCGTCCGGCGCGACAGGATCTGCACCACCCGCTCGATCTCCGTCTCGCGACCGATCACGGGGTCGAGCGTGTTCTTGGCGGCCAGGTCGGTGAGGTCGCGGCAGAACTGGTCGAGCAGCGGTGTCTTGGACGGCTTCTTGCTCTGGGTCGCTTCCTCATCGAGGCCGCTTTCGTGGAGCAACCGATCGATCTCGCCGCGGACCTTCTCCAGGTTCGCGCCCAGGTCTTCGAGCACGTGAGCGGCGATGCCCTCGCCCTCGATCAGCAGCCCGAGCAACAGGTGCTCGGTGCCGACGTAGTTGTTGCCCATCCGACGGGCTTCCTCGAAGGAGATCTCGATGACCTTCTTCACCCGGGAGGTGGGGATGATCTGCTGGATGATGATGCGTTCGTTACGGCCCAGCACCGACTCGATGGTGGCGCGGACCTTGTTGATCTCGACGCCGAGGTTGTTGAGCACCTTGGCGGCGAGGCCTTCGCCCTCGCGCAGCAATCCGAGCAGCAGGTGCTCGGTGCCGATATAGGAATGGTGCGAGCGCTCGGCCTCTTCCTGGGCCAGCGTCAGGACCTTCTTCGCTCGCTCCGTAAATCGTTCAAAGGGGTACAACCAAAATCCTCCGACTGACTTGTCTGCTAGTTATTACGATACCCGGATTCTCGCAAGACTTTCGCACTCGAACTGCGGGACGGCCCGCCTGCTGAGACGTTAGGGAGTTACCACTCCGCGGGTATGCCTAAACAATCGTTCTCGGAAGCATAGCGCAAATTCGGCGTGAATACGCGCCAGACTCTAATAATCCCTTAGCGTGGCGACTGCCGATTGCCGCTATTCTTGCGGGGCTGCGCTGACCTCGGCGTAGACGGGCGCGCGCTCACTCTCCGGCACCCGCTCGATCTCGCCCGGATAATCGGACACGTCTCCAGCCTCGGGGCGGCCACCCTCGGCGGGTTCCTCGGCCTGCTTGAGCGAGAGACTGATCCGCCGGCGACTCCGATCCGCCTGCAACACGCGGACCCGTAGTTTCTGGCCGACCTGGACCACATCTTCGGTGTGTTCGACGTGCTCCCAGGCGAGCTCCGAGATGTGCAACAGACCCTCGATGCCGTCGCCGATCTGGAGAAAGGCCCCGTACTTCTTGATCTTCGTCACCTCGCCTTCCACGATGGCGCCGGGCGGAAACCGCTTCTCGATGTGATCCCAGGGGTCCTGACCGAGCTGCCGCAGGCTGAGGGAAATGCGCGACGTATCCGGATCCAGCTTGATGACCTTGACCCGGATGTCCTGGCCGACCTGGAGGACGTCGGCGACATTCGCCACCCGGTCCCAGGAGAGCTCGGAGATATGGATCAGGCCGTCGGCGGCGCCCAGATTGACGAAGGCGCCGTACGTGGTCAGGCCCGACACCTTGCCCTCGATCTCGTCGCCGACCTTGAGTTTTTCGAACAGCTCACCACGCTGGCGGGCGCGGTCCTCGTCGAAGGCGGCTTTCTGGCTGACGATCAGCCGGTTGCGCTTGCGGTTGACCTCGAGGATCTTGACGCCGATCCGCTGCCCGACCAGCTCCTGCAGGTTCGCGCTGTAGGTGCGGGAGACCTGAGAGGTGGGCAAGAAGCCGCGCAGGCCCAGGATGTTCACGATCAGCCCGCCCTTATTCTGCTCGCGCACCTCGGCATCCATCATCTCGCCGGACACCTGCTGCTCCTGCGCCTTGACCCAGACCGACTCCGCGCGCGCCCGACGCAACGAGAGGACGACGTTACCGTCCTCATTCTCAGGCTGGAGGACGAAGACCTTGATCCGGTCACCCGAATGAAGGTCGGGGGTCCCGGCCTCGCGGGTGCCCAGCTCCCGGCTGGAGATTACCCCTTCGGATTTCGAGCCGACATCGACCAGGACCTCATCGGGATCGACCCGGACGACGACGCCGTCGATGATGTCGCCGTGGGCTAGGCGCTTGTTAGAAGCTTCCTCCTGATTGAGGAACTCCTCCATCGTCGCTGCGCTTCCGTTCTGCGAGTCGGACGAGTCCTGAGAAAGCTCGAATTCAGACAATCCAGTAGGCCACCACCTTGTGTTATTGGAACTCGTTGGTCGTCAGGTTGTAGGCAGGAGCGCGAGTCACACCGAAGTATAGCAAGCAGCATGATGCGCTCTCCGCGCGCGCGTGAAGGTCGAATGTGAAGTCAGGAATAGACGTAGCGTCCAATGCTTGCATAAACTAAAACTGGGCATGCTGCACTTGCGGCGGGACAGGACCGCGTTTGCGATTTCGGGGGGTGGGGCGCGCGGGGCCGTCCAGGTCGGCATGCTGCGGGCGCTGATCGAGCGGGACATCACGCCGGACTTCGTGGTAGGGGTGTCAATCGGCGCTTGGAACGGTGCCTGGCTTGCCCACCGCCCCGACCTGGAGTGGGTAAAGAAGCTGGAGGAAGTCTGGCGCCAGGTGACGCGGCGCACGCTCGACATCGTCTGGTGGCGGGCCGCCCGGAACATGGTGCGGCGCAAACCGTCGCTCTATGAAGGCGGCGGGCTGTCCCGGTTCGTTGCCCGGCACCTGCAAGTGCACAACTTCGAAGACCTGGCGGTGCCGCTCCACACTGTCGCCATCGACCTGACGCTGGGAACGAAGGCGGTGTTCTCGCACGGTCCGCTCGGACCGGCGGTGCTGGCGTCGTCGGCAATCCCCGGCGTCTTCCCCCCGGTGATCATCGAGGGGAGGCAACACGTGGACGGCGGGCTGGTCGATCCGACGGGGCTCGACACCGCCATCGAGCTGGGAGCCCGGCGGATTTACGTATTGGACTCCGGCTATGCAGGGCGGCTGCCCGCACCGCTGGGATCGATGAACGCCATCGTCGACCATACGTTCCAGATCGCCGCCCAGCACCGGACTCGCTGGACGATCAAGCAGATGGGGCGGTCGGTCGAGATCATCCACCTGCGGCCCGACGCCGGCTTCTTACGCCACTCCATGGATTTCAGCGCCACCGACTTCTACCTGCACGAGGGATATCGATTCGCCTGTGAAATCCTGGACACCCGGCGCAAACGCCGCCCGCTGCCCGAACTAGCGCCGGTCGCGGCCCCCGTCTACCACTAACCGGCTCCGCAGCTCGTTCGTCAGGCTCTCGGCCAGGTCCGGGCGGCCGTGGAACTGCGCCGGCGTGTTCTGGTAAAGGACGATCTGCCACCGGCCATCAGATTGCTCGGCGACGAGCGCTTGCACGGAATTGAGTTTGGGATCAAGGTCTGCGTGCCCCGCCGGAATGACCCCCGCCACCGCCCGCAGGACCGCGGTTTGAGGACCGAGCATCCGCACGCCCTGGACTTTGCCGACGTAGGTACCGGTCGCATGGTCGTTGAAGATGCGCTCCATCTCCGCGGCAATCCGGGCGCGACCCGACATCTGGCTGCCGTCGAATCCGACCACGTCGCCATCCTCGGCGAATGGCGCCGCAAAGGCCGCGCCGTCGTGGCGGTTCCAACCGTCCAGCAGACGGCGGTACAACTCACGAATCTCAGGTTCGCTCATCGCGTGACGCGGAAACTGAAGTCGAACGCCTTCACGGATTGCGTCAGCTGGCTGACCGAGATGTAGTCGACGCCGGCGAGGGCGTAGGCTCGCGCGTTGTCAAGACCGACCTTGCCGGTGATCTCCACCTTGGCACGCCCCTGCACCAGCGCGATCGCCTGCCGAACCTGGCCCGGAGGGAAGTTCTCCAGCAAGAGCACGTTGACCTTCGACATCAACGCCTGGTCGAGCTCCTGCATGTTCGTCACGGTGAGCTCGATCCGCTTGCCCGGGTGTGCCTTGCGCAGCTGCCTGACGATGTTCGGGACACCCTCGCTGAGCGCCAGGTGCGATTCGGTCACGACCAGCCGATCGGCCAGCCCCTTCTGCACGCTGACGCCGCCGCCGACCTCGACCGCGTACTTTTCCAGGAACCGCAGGCCCGGGGTTGTGCGACGGGTGTCGAGGATGCGCGTCTTGGTCCCCTTGACGGCGTTGGCAAACTTCGCGGTCTGGGAGGCGATCCCGGACAGCAGTTGCAGGAAGTTCAGCGCGGTGCGTTCGGCTCGCAGGACGCTGACCGCGGGCCCCGAGATCCGGGCGACCAGCTGGCCACCGGCCAACGCCATGCCGTCGGTGGCACGCGGCTCGAACGTGATGTTCTTGTCGACCAGCTCGAAGACCCGCTTGAAGATTGGCAGCCCAGCGAGGACCCCTTCTTCGTTGGCAATCAGCTTGCCGCGCGCCTTCACCTTTCCAGGAAA
>Ga0209155_1001727_pt1 | contig 10204 bp, 8 predicted proteins | sample GraSoiAngelo_122_FD_185879 | JGI IMG/M metagenome (GOLD analysis project Ga0209155, IMG submission 185879) | Grasslands soil microbial communities from the Angelo Coastal Reserve, California, USA - 14_0927_02_20cm (SPAdes) (version 2) | ecosystem: Environmental > Terrestrial > Soil > Grasslands ...
AGCGCGTTCACCACCCGGTCCTGCGGGATTTTGCCGCCGCAGTTCAATTCGGCGAGAATGCCGTCGAGCCCGATCTCCTCCTGGACCTCGCGTAGCCGCGCCGTGAACCCGTCGGGGTCGTCGACAAGGAGCTGCGTCGCCAGCGCTTCGTCATAGGTCAAGGCCTCGAGGCGCTCTACCTGGCGCAGCCGCTGGACCGCCAATTCGCCGCCGGCGCGGCGCGCCGAGTCGCGCCCCAATTCGGCCTGATAGCGGAAAAAGCTCATGATGCTTTCTTCGGCTTCGGCGCGAGCCCGCTGGCGCGTCTCGGCGAGAAAGGCCGGGACGCGCAGAAACACCTGGCCGCGGCCGGGATGACCGGCGGCCGCATACGCCTCACGGTAGGATTTGATCCGCTCGGCCAGTTGCCCGAACGGCCCCTGGCGAACCGCGACAAAGATCGGCAGGCCGAGCCGGCCGATCTGCGGGAAGGTTTCGGGGGTCGCCGCCGCCATGCGCAGTTCGGGATAGGGCTTCTGGTACGGCTTGGGCGTCACCGAGACATTGCTGAAGCGGTGATACTTCCCCTCGTAGGAAAAGCTGGGCTCGGTCCAGGCGAGCTTCAGGATTTCCAGTGTTTCGGCGAACCGCTCGCGGCTCTCGCCGTAGGAGATGCCGTAATTCTCGTAGGTGCGCACGACCCCGCTGCGGCCGATCCCGTAGATCAGCCGGCCATGGCTGATCTGGTCGACGGTCGCGGCTTCCTCGGCGAGGCGCAGCGGGTGCGACAGGGGCAGGACCTGCACCGCGATGCCGATCTTGACGCGGCTTGTGGAAGCGCCGATCGCGCTCGCCAGCATCATCGGCGCCGACAGAACCGAGCGCTCCGGGGCGCCGTGCAATTCGGCCAGCCAGACGGCGTCCAGACCGTATTCTTCGGCGGCCTGGATCTCGGCGAGCGCCTGGTCGAAGGCCGCGCTCTGGCCGGCGGCCGCGACCGGCGGGAATTCCATAAAGCTGCCGAATTCCATGCTCGACCTCTCGGGAGTTGTCGCGGCATCATCACGTTGTGGATCGGCCCACGCAACTGGCGCATTGTCCGGTCAGGGATGCAGGCCAGGGATGGGAATTGGCCTGCCGGCCTAAAGTCACCGTAGGGTCCAGAGCGGAGGCGAGTGATGCGTTTTCAGCGGATTGCGATTGCGGCTGCGGTTGCCGCCGGGCTTGCCACCCTGCCGTTCTCGCCAGCGAAGGCGCAATACTACCCGTACCCTTGCAACCCGTTCCCGCTGTTCTGGCCGTTCTGCGCCGCAGCCGCGATCGTCGGCGGCGTCGGGGCAATCGTGACCGCGCCGTTCCGCGGGGCCTTCTATCCCTATTATCCGCGCTATTATTACGGAACCCCGGCGGTGCCGTATTACTACCCGCCGACCGGCGCCTACTACCCGCCTGGCGGGGCCTACGCGCCCTCGCCCTATACCCAGCCGGCCTCTGTCGCGCCGGGAACCGTCGTCCCGGCATCGCCGCCCCCGACGGCGCCTCCCCCACGCTGAGCCGCGTTCTCCCGAGATAGTCGCCTCATCGCGCTGGCGCCGCTGCCCGCGCGATCGCTACAATCGTGCCCTCCGGAGCTCAACAGTTCCCCAAGGAGGCGCCGATGCGGATCCACAATCTTTACACCGATGCCCAGGGCCAGTCGCATTTCCGCGACATCGACGTCGAGTGGGTCGAGGAGAGCCGCGCCGGCAAACTGTCGAAGCGGCTGCCCGCGACCGGCATCATCTTCCGCGAGGTGCAGCCCGATTACGATCTCGACTGGCACCCGGCGCCGCGCCGGCAATACATCATCAACCTCGACGCCGGGGTGCAGATCACCGCGAGCGACGGCGAGGCGCGGGTGATCGGCGCGGGCGAAGTCATCCTCGTCGAGGACACGACCGGCAAAGGGCATCTTTCGAAAGCGGTGGAGGGCAAGATCCGCCACTGCATCTTCGTCCCCGTCGAATAGAGCCGACGCACAAACCGCAATCAATCTGATCTGGGAGGAACGCCATGGCACGCGACGGCTATCTGATCATGGACAGCGATCTCCACATGATGGAGCCGGACGATTTGTGGGCGCGCTATCTCGACGAACCGTATCGGCAAAATCCGCCGCGCTTCTTCGGTGCGCATCAGGCGAAGCTCGGGGAGAACAAAGACGACAAGGGCAACGCCGACAACATCATGGGCATGGAGATCCAGGGGCTCGCGATCCCGGCGCATGCCGGGCAGACCGGCGCCACGGTATCGAGCCGCGAGTTGCGCCGCCGCAGCCGCGCGCGCCATCCGCATTTCCAGGTCGCGCGGGCGCGCGGCTTCGATGCGGGCTCGACATTGACTGCGATGGATATCGAGGGGATCGACGTCGCGGTCATGTACGGCACGCGCGGACGGCAGGTGTTGTGCCACGACGATCTGAAACGCGACTACGCCGCTGCGCTGGCGCGCGCCTATAACAACTGGGCCGCCGATTACTGCAAGACCGACCCGATGCGGCTCAAGTTCGCCGCGCAGGTCGCGATGCACGACGTCAAGAGCGCGGTCGAGGAGGCACGGCGCAGCGTCACGGAATTGGGCGCGGTTGCAATCGTCGGCACGCCGAACCCGGTCAACGGTCAGCATTTGCATGACGAGGCCTGCGAGCCGCTATGGGATGTGCTCGAAGAACTCGATGTGCCAATCGGTTTTCATCCGACCGGCAATACCGCGCTGAAAGACGACGCCGGGCGGCGCTATGTCGGGCACGCCAACTTCCACCCGATCGCGCATGCGATCCGCAACCCGGTCGAGCTGATGGGTGCGATCGCCAGCATGACAACCGGCGGCATCATGGAGCGCCATCCGAAACTGCGCGCCGCCTTTCTCGAAGGCACGGCGGGCTGGCTGTACTGGTGGCTGTGGCGGCTCGATGACCAATGGGAGAAGTTTGGCCCGGGCTGCGAGCGCTCGCTGTCGATGCTGCCGAGCGAATACTTCCGGCGGCAATGCTACATCGCGCTCGATGTCGATGAGGAGCCGGCGGTCGATGTCGTCAACAAGATGGGCGCGGAATATTTTGTCGTATCGAGCGACTATCCGCACTCCGACGGCGCGTTCCCCGAGGCGATCGAGCAATTCCTCGGTTTACCGCTCGGCGACGAGCAGCGGCGCAAGATCCTGTGGGACAATTGCGCGCGGCTCTACAGCATCGAAACCCCGGCGGCGCCGCTGACCCGCACTGCGCCGCAGCAGGTCACCGCCGCGGAGTAACCCTTACCCGCTACAGCCCCGACCCGCCCCGCGCCTCAGCGCGGGCTTCCCGCCCCGCATCCGGGGGAGGGTTATTGGCCGCGGGAGAGGGTTTTACATCCCCAAAATCGAGCCGGTGACCGAGCGCGGGTCGCGGCGCGGCCAGCGCTCGGTCTCGACCTGGTGGAAGAAATCGGCGAGCGTCCGGTTGAAGAGATCCGGCTCCTCGATATTGAGGGCATGCCCCGTATTCGGAAAAACGACGAGCGCGGCGGTTGGGATCGCGCGCTTCATCAGGATGCCGGGTTCGAGGCAGGGATCGTCCTCGTCGCCGGTCGCGATCAATGTCGGCACCTCTATCCGCGTCATCTGATCCGTCAGCTCCCAGAGCGATGGACGCCGGCCCTGCACACCGCGCATCGTGTTCGCGGCGCCTTGCGTCGAATGCTCGGCGAGCTGCTCAAGGAACTCGGCGTAGCCACGCGGATCCTTGTTCAGATACTGCACGCGGGTCGGGCCGGCGCCGTAGGTCTTCGCGACCTCGGCCATGCCCTTCTGAGAGATCTGCGCTGCGGTGCGGGCGGTCTCTTCCTGGAATTGCTGGCGCTTGTCCGGCTGAGCGCCATAGCCGCAACCGGCAACGACAAGCGCGCTGGCGCGGTTGGGATAGGCAAAGCCGAAATGCAGGACGGCAAACCCGCCCATCGAAATGCCGACGATATGCGCCTTCGCGAGCCCCAGCCCGTCGAGCACGTCGCGGATATCATCGCGCGCCCGCTCCTGCGAATAGCGCTGCCAATCTTCCGGCACGTCAGAGGGCGGGTAACCGCGGGCATTGAAGGCGATGCAGCGATAGCGGCGCGAGAAGAAGCGCAGCTGCGTCTCATAGCTGCGATAATCGCCGGCAAATTCGTGCACGAAAACGATAGGGTAGCCGGACCCCGCCTCCTCGTAATAGAGGCGCACGCCATCGTCGGTGGTCACATGGGGCATCGCAAAAGCTCCCGCACTGGGACAGGCGGCTATCCTAGAAGCGCGCGCGGCGGGGCGGCAAGACGGCGGTCGCTGAACGGGAGGGGCGGGAGTGCCGTTTAACCCGGCGGAACGAGAATTGCTTTGCGCGGCGAGCGCGAAGCAGCGAGGAGCCAACGATGCGATCGGATCGGGAAGAACGGATCAGGCAGCGCGCCTACGCGATCTGGCAATCCGAGGGCCACGGTCATGGGCGGCACGAAGACCACTGGCATCGCGCCGAGCAGGAAATCGCCGCCGAGGAAGCCGGGTCGAGCAAAGCCCCCCGCCGCGCGCCCCGGTCTGGCAAAGCGGCGGCCGCGAAATCTGCCGCCACCCTCGCGCGCAGTCGTGGCGGCGGCACCGAGACGCGCGCTCAAAAACCAGTATCGCCCAAGAAGCCGCCCCCGCGAGGCCGCAAGCCGGCCAAAGAGAGCTAAACCCGGCTCGTCGGTTACCGGCCGAGGTCAGCGGTCGAGCCAAGCGTCCTCGAACCGCCAGCCATTGTAGTTGCCGTTGATCATCATCGTGTGCCCCTTGAAATACGGCTGCCAGCACGCAGCGGAGACGGGGTAGAAGATCGCCGGCCGCGCGCCATCCTCGGCAAGCTTCTTTTCGATCTCCCAGACAATCTTCTTGCGTTTCGCGACATCGGCCTCGGCCGATTGCCGCTCTACCAGCTCATCGACTTCCTTGCTGCAATAGCCGGTGTAGTTGCGCTCGGCGCCGCACACGAAGTTCTCGTAGAATTGCTGATCCGGATCGTCGAGCCCGTTCTCGCTGACCGTCAGCCCGACCGCATAATCCTTGCGCATGACAGTCGGGTACCATTGCGTCGTGTCGATCGCATTCAGCGTGCCGTCGATGTAGATCTCTTTCAGCTGATCGATCAGCAAAACCGAAGGGTCCCGATAGGCGCCGACATTGCGCGTCGTGACCGTGACGGGCAGCCGCTTGTCGGGGCCGTAGCCGAGCTTTTTCATGATATCGCGGGCTTCGGCGCGGTTCTTCTGCACATCCGGTCCGTATCCGGGCAAGCTGTGCAACACCTCCGGCGGCATGCCCCACGCGCCCGCCGGCGGCGGCATCATCGCCCCGCCGACCGAACCATCGCCGTCGCTGATAATGTCGATAAAAGCCTTGCGGTCGAGCGTCAGCGCCATCGCGCGGCGCAGGTCCGGGTTGTCGAACGGCGGCTTGTCGCGATTGACGAGCATCTGCCGCGGGATGTTCCACGACACCACTTCGCAAACCGCCTCCGGGGCGTGACTCTTCAGTTCCTTCATCAGGGGCAGCGACAGGATTCCCTGCGCAAAGCGATCGAAATTGCCGGAGGCAAAAGCGAGGATCGCAGTCGATGGATTGGCGATGAAGGTGTATTCGATGCCGTCGAGATACGGCCGGTCCTTCTTCCAATAATCGGTGTTCTTAGCGATCTTGATCGACTCGTTCGGCTTGAACTCGACGAATTTGAACGGTCCCGTGCCGATCGGCTTGAGGCGCATATCGCGCGCCGGGACATGGCAGGGATAAATCGGCGACCAGCCTGAAGCGAGCAGCGCGATAAACGAGGGTTGCGGCCGTTTCAGGTTGAACGTGGCCTGATGATCGTTGTCGACGCTGACTGATTCCAGATTTCGGTACCAGGATTTGCGCGGATTGACCCGCAATTTCTCGGGAGCGTTGCCGGCAATCAGGTCCCAGGTGCATTTGACGTCCTTTGCCGTGAACGGCTTGCCGTCATGCCACTTGACGCCTTGGCGCAATTTGAAGGTCAGCGACTTACCGTCTTCGGCATAGGTCCAGCTCTCGGCGAGATCGGGCACGATCGAGGAAAGGCTGTTCTGCGGCACATGCTGATCGAACATGACCAGGTTGTTGAAGACGCCCATCATCGGTCCCAGCGCCGCGATCGTCGATTCCTCATGGATCGACATCGAGGCCGGGCTGGTGACGAACGGAATGCGCAGGATGCCGCCGGGTTTCTCGGCAACGGCTGTACCGGCTGCGGTCGTCGCGAGGAGCAGCGCCGCGGCAAAATTCGTCATGGTCCGGCGCATCGCAGATCCTCCCAATCCTTCACCCTATCGCCACCGCGGCGAATTCGAAACAACGCTATTTGTCGAGCCAGGTGTCTTCCCGGCGGTTGCCGCTGAAGACGCTGTTCACCTGCAGCGTGATGTTCTTGACGTAGGGCTGCCAGCAGGTCGCGATGCGGCCATAGAAGATGATCGGCCGCGCGAAGTCCTCGGCCAGCTTGCGCTCGATCGCCCATAAGAGCTGTTTGCGGCGCTCCTCATCGGCGGCTTCCGATTGCTGCTGGAGCAGTTCGTCGACCGCTTTATTGCAATAGCCGTCCCAATTGAGACTCGATCCGCAGGCGTAGAACAGGTCGATCGCCTCAGCGCCGCTGGTCTGCAAGTTGAGGCCAATCGTGAATTCCTTGCGCATGATTTTGGGGAAGTAGCGCGAGGTGTCGATCAGCTCGAGCTCGCCGTCGAAATAGACCTGCTTCACCTGGTCGATCAGGATGACCGCCGGATCGCGATAGATCGTCAGGTCGCGCGTCGAGACCTTGATCTTCAGCGGGTTGTCGGGCCCGTAACCGAGCTTCTGCATGATCTGGCGCGCCTCGGCGCGGTTCTTCTCGATATCGGGGTCGTAACCGGGCAGCGTTTTCAGCATTTCCGGCGGCATGCCCCATTGCCCGCTCGGCGGCGGCTGCAAGACGCCACCTACGTCGCCTTGCCCCTCCTGCAGGATATCAATGAAGGCCTTGCGGTCGAGCGCCAGCGCCATTGCGCGCCGCAGTTCGAGATTGTTGAAGGGCGGCGTGTCGCGGTTGACCAAGAGGTGACTATTGACGCCGCCGGTCGGGGTCACTTCGCAATGCGCCTGCGGTAATTGGCTCTGCACGTCTTTCAGCTGCGGGATGCGCAGAAAGTAGGGGAACGTCATATCGAACTTGCCGGCGATAAAGGCCAGCACGGCCGTCGAAGGGTCCTTGATGATCGTGTATTCGATGCCGTCGAGGTAGGGCAGCCCGGGCTTCCAATAATCCGGGTTCTTCGCCACCTTGATCGACTCGTTCTGCTTGAACTCGACGAATTTGAACGGTCCGGTGCCGATCGGATGCTGCCGCATCTGCGCCGCCGGCACATGACACGGATAGATCGACGAAAACCCGCCGGCCAAAACGTTCAGGAAGCCCGGTTGCGGCCGCTTGAGTTGAAACGTTACCTCATAGTCGCCGGTGGTGCTGACGTGGTCGAGGTTCTTGTACAGGGATTTGCGCGGATTGAAGCGGAGCTTGTCGCTCCCGGTCTCCATCAGCAGATCCCAGGTGCATTTCACATCGGCGGCGGTGAAGGGCTTGCCGTCATGCCACTTAACCCCCTTGCGTAACGGCAGCGTCAGCGCAGTGCCGTCCTCATTCCAGCTCCAGCCGGTCGCCAGATCCGGCACAATCGAGGAAACGCTGTTCTGCGGCACATGCTGATCGTACATGACCAAATTATTGAAGACCCCCATCATCGGCGCCTGCGACCCGATGGTCGCCTCCTCGAGGATCGACATCGTCGGCGGGCTGTCGGGATCGTACATCTTGAGGATGCCGCCGGATTTCTGCGCCGCAGCCGGCAGGGCGAACCCGATCGCCGTCACTGCCGCTATCGCCGTCGCGGGCCTCAGCCAGCTGCGCATTGGTTTCGCTCCCTTCTGATTGCGTATCGTAGCGCGCGAGGGATCTTCGCCGCACGCCGTGCTGGTTATTGATCGAGCCAGACGTCTTCCATGCGCCAGCCATTGAAGCGGCTGTTTGTCACCGTAACCAGGCCTTTCACTCGCGGCTGCATGCAAGTGGCGAAACGCGAATACAACAGGACCGGGCGCGATCCGTCCTCGGCGAGCCGCCGTTCGATATCCCAGACCAGCTTGCGCCGCCGCTCCGGGTTCGCTTCCATCGATTGCGTGTCGATCAGCTTATCGGTTTCTTTATCGCAGTAGCCGGTATAGTTCCGCTCGGCGCCGCAAACGTAGTTCTCATAGAATTTCTGGTCCGGCTCGTCGAGCCCACCCGTTGCGACCTCGACCCCGAGCTTGTAATCCTTGCGCATGACGCGTGGGAACCAGTTGGCCGTGTCGATCAGCTCGAGTTCGGCATCGATATACATTTCGCGCAGCTGCGAGATCGCGATCACCGCAGCGTCGCGATACCCCTCGACATTGCGCGTCGAAAGCTTGAAGGACAGGCGCTTATCGGGGCCGTAACCGAGCTTTTGCATGATGTCGCGCGCCTCGGCCCGGTTCTTCGCCACATTGAGGCCGTAACCGGGGAGGCTCTGCAACGCGTCGGGCGTCATGCCCCAGACGCCGTCGGGGGGCGGCAGGATGGAACCGCCGACCGCGCCCTGTCCTTCGGCCAGGATCTGGATAAAGGCGGGGCGATCGAGGCTCAGCGCGATGGCGCGCCGGAGCTCGATGTTGTCGAAGGGCGGCACCGCGCGGTTGATGAGCAGGTCGCGGCTGTTGTTATCCATCACCAAGTCGCACTTCGCCTGTGGCGCCTGCTCCTTTACATCCTTGAGCAGTGGTGGCGTCGCCCAGATCAGGTCGAGTTTGCCCGCGGCAAAAGCCAGCAGCCGGGTCCCCGTGTTCGGAATGATTGTGTACTCGATGGCATCGAGATAGGGCCGTCCGGGTTTCCAGTAATCCGGGTTCTTCACCACCCTGATATGCTCGTTCGGCTTGTATTCGACAAATTTGAAGGGGCCGGTGCCGATCGGCTGCTGCCGCATCTGCGCCGGCGTGACATGGCAGGGATAGACCGGCGATTGCCCGGAGGCGAGCAGCGCGACCAGATAAGGCTGCGGCCGCTTCAGGTGAAAAGTGACCTCATAATCGCCACTGCTCGTGATCTCCTCGACATTGCGATACCACGCCTTGCGCGGATTGATACGCAACTTCTCCGCCGAGCGCTCCATCAACGCGTCCCAGGTGCATTTGACATCGCGCGCGGTGAAGGGCTTTCCGTCATGCCACTTGACGCCCTGACGCAACGGAAATGTCAGGGCGGTGCCGTCTTCGCTCCAGGACCAGCCGGTGGCGAGATCGGGCACAATCGACGCAAGACTGTTCTGAGCGATATGCTGGTCAAACACGACGAGGTTGTTGAACACGCCCATCATCGGGATGCCGGCGACGATCGTCGATTCCTCGTGGATCGACATCGAGGCTGGGCTGGCGAAATTGGGCATCTGCAAGGTGCCGCCCGATTTCTGCGCCGCAGCCGGAAATGCCAGCAGGAACGCTGCCGCCAAGCCCGCCGCGATCGGGAAGAACGCCCGCCGCTCTCGCCTCATCCGCGCCCCCTTTGTGCCGGCGATGTGCGGAGGTCTCGTTCTCCGTCTTTCAGCCGGAGCATCGTTTATTTATCGAGCCAGACGTCTTCCATCCGCCAGCCGTTGTAGATGCTGTTGTTCATGACCGTCAGTCCCTTCACCCAGGGCTGCTGGCAGGTGGCGCCCCGCGGATAGAAGATAACCGGGCGCACGGCCGCTTCCGCCAACACGCGCTCGATCTTCCACACGAGCTGCTTGCGTTTGTCCGGGGTGGCTTCGGCGGATTGATCGTCGACGAGCTTGTCGACCTCCGGATTGCAGTAGCCCGAGTAGTTGCGTTCGGCCCCACAGACATAGCTTTCATAAAACGTCTGATCAGGGTCGTCGACCCCGGCCTCTGTCACCTGCAGCGCGGTGGTGAAATCCTTGCGCGCCACTTTTGGGTACCATTGCGTCGTATCGACAACGTCGAGCTCGGCATCGATGTAGATTTCCTTCAGATGCGAGCTAAGCAGAACCGCCGGGTCGCGCCACGATGGGATGTTGCGCACCGACAATTTGGTGGTGAGCCGGTTCTGCGGACCGTAGCCGAGTTTTTCCATGAT
>Ga0209155_1001729_pt1 | contig 10198 bp, 7 predicted proteins | sample GraSoiAngelo_122_FD_185879 | JGI IMG/M metagenome (GOLD analysis project Ga0209155, IMG submission 185879) | Grasslands soil microbial communities from the Angelo Coastal Reserve, California, USA - 14_0927_02_20cm (SPAdes) (version 2) | ecosystem: Environmental > Terrestrial > Soil > Grasslands ...
TTGCCTCATGGGGAGCCGAAGTATCGGTCGTCCGCCCCAAGCCGAACGCATGAAACTCGAGCTGGTCGGTGTGCAGATAAAGCAGCCCGACACCCAACGCGGCCGCCGCTATAACAACGGCGCCGAGCATCATGCCGGCGACGACCGGCAAGGCCCTCGTCGCTTGCGGCGAGCGCCGCTGTCTCTCGCGTTGAGACCAGGCACGCATCGCAAATCCCGCCGCGCACCAGCAGAGTGGCGCGATAAAAGCCAGGGGCTCCGTCGACCAATCCGGCTTTGCGTCCGGCATCTCGATGAGCATGACTTCCGCATCCGAAACGACCGCGACGAGCACCGCGCCAATCAACACCTGCCACCAACGTCGGACGAACCAGCCGACAACGAAACTCGGCACGAAAATCGCCGGACTCGCCAAACCGCTGATCAGCTGCGCGAAAAGCCCGAAGATCGTCATGCTGCTCCGCTTGCCCGTCGGGACGCCGAGCGGTCATTGTTGCTTTTCGTCACGGCCCAGTCCACGAAGCGATCACCGGCACGGAGCCCGCGAAATGGGAATAAGAGCCGTCTTCATGTTTCTGGTCGGCGCCGCTGTCGGCTACTGCGCGCTGTGGTATTACGTCGATCTCCTGGGCTTGTTTGATTACCGCTCGGGTCCCGTCATCGGCCTCCTCGTCGCGGCAGTGGGCGCGGTCGCGATTGGCATTATCAGTGCGTTGTTCGTGCGCGGCATTGCGATCTTCGCCGCGGCGACGGTGGCCGGCTATTTTGTCATCGTGTTCGGCTGGCTCGCTTACGCGGCTGTGTTCGATATCGCCGACCGCGAGGGCGGCAAGGGCATGGCGATGATCTTTATCTTCGGGCCGGCCGCCGGCGCGGTGATCGGCCTTATCGCGGCAGGGCTCTTGTCCCGCCGCGGGCTTCCGGATGGAAGTCCTGCACCAAATACCCGGTGAAGTTATGCCGCGGTCGCGATGATGAACATGCGGCGGAACGGAAACAATGTCTTGCCGTCGGGCCGGCGCGGATAGGCCGCATCGACGAGCTTTGTGTAGGTCTCCTCGAATCGACTGCGCTCGGGCTCCTCCAGCGCCGCCAGCAGCGGCGAGAGCCAGGTCGATTTTGTGTATTCCTTGACCGCGTGCTCGCCCTCGAGCACCTGCAGATATTCGGTCTCCCAGATGTCGAGCTTCGCGGCGAGCGGCGCCAAAAGATTGTAATAAAAATCGGGCGGCTCGACCGGCGAGGGGCGCAGCAGCGGTTCGAGTTTCGCGAGCCACGGGCCCATGCGCGCCGCCTCGCCCATCGAGGTATGCGACGGCGCGCCGAAATTGCGCGGGATCTGCACCGCCAGCGTGCCGCCAGGCGCGAGGCTCTGGAACAGCCGGACAAAAACCGGCGCATGGTCCTCGATCCAGTGCAAAGCCGCGTTGGAATAGATCACGTCCGGCTTCTGCGGCGGCCGCCAGGTTGCGAGATCGGCTTGTTGCCATTCGATCCGCGGCAGGTCGGCGCGCGCTTTGGCGAGCATTTCGGCCGAACCGTCGATGCCGACGATCTTTGCGGCGGGCCAGCGTTCGGCGATAAAGCGCGTCACATTGCCGGCGCCGCAGCCGAGATCGTAGACGAGCCGAGGCGCCTCGGCCTCGATATGGCCGAGCAGATCGATCGCGGGGCGCAGGCGCGGGCCGGCGAATTTTAGGTATTGCGCGGGGTCCCAGGCCATTGCTTCCCCTCACGCCGGGTCAAAGGCGGAAATGCCGCTGCGGGCGCGCCAGCGATGCGGCTTGACCCCGGCGCGTTCCATCAGATCGCCGAGCCGCCAGCTCAAAAGGCTGCGCCGCGCCAATGCCGCGCCGCTCCACCAATCGAGGCCCGGCCACGGCACAAACGGGCTGCGCCGCCCATATGCCCAGATCTCGACCCGCACCGAGCGCCCGGCGCTGGGGCCGCGCGCATGAAAGCCGAAGGTGTCGGCGACGATCAGCGTGTTGGCCGGCACCGCGAAGGCGCGCGGCTCGGGGAGACCGAGCGCCGCGAGTTCCGCTGGGTTGATGCGGAACGAGCCCTGGCGGATCTCCGGATCGCGCGACAACGGCGCGGCGAGGCTCATCCGCCGCTCCCATGCGAGCCGCTCGGAGGTCAGCCGGTGCGATCCCGGCACATAGGTAAAGGGGCCGGCATCGGCCGCGACATCCGTCAGGAACAGCCACGCCTTGACCGTCGGGTGAAAGGTGTCGGCATGGAGCGCGGTCTGCGGGTCGGGCGCCCCGTCATGGGCATGCCGCAGGATGCTTTGGATCCACACGACCGGCTCGGCGTCGCGGCTGCCGAGATAGCGGATCAGGCCGCGCCATTCCGGGTGACGCAGCAGCCGCCCTAACGCCGGCAGCGCCATCAGCGTTTTCGGATCGAGCGCGATCTTGCGCAGGATCGTGTCGCCCTCGCCGATTTCGCGCAGCATGCCGCGATACGTTTTGACCTGTCGCAGCAATTCGGTGAACTCGGCATCCGGCAGGAAATTCGCTCGAATCACAAAGCCGTCGCGCTCGAAGGCGGCGCGATCCGCGGCGCTGACGAGACCGGCGAGACGGCGGCGGCGCATCTCGGCGATCCGGCCGGCGATCCGGACCCGCGCGGTGTGCAGCCCGTGCTCATTGAGCCAACGGCTGCCGATGACCGGGTTGCGCTCGAACGACTTCGTGCCGGTCACCAGCTGCGCCGTCCACAGCGGGACCCGCAGCGGCATCAGCGCGAGCTGGCCTAATTGCGCCAGCATCGGCCCGGTATCCGGCTATGGCGGGACATGATCATCGCGAGTGGTTCAATACCGCAGCGCGGCCCGGGCGGCAAACCGCCCCGGGAACAGGCGCCCGGCAAAAGGCAGCGTGGCTAGTTGCCGGTCCCCGAGCGGCCCGGGACCGGCTCCTCGGCGACCGGGGCGGGGACACTCCGATCGGGTGCGGCGAGCCACTCATTGAACCGCGAGGCGAAGAGGCGCGCCGTTCGGAAGAGCGCCGTCGGCATGCCGGGCAGGGCGATCGCTTGGCGCCGGTGCAGCGCACCGCGGCGGATAAGTCTTGCGGCCTTGTCGGCGCCGACCGCGGCAAGCGCCGGCGCGCGCAACCGCGCCGCCAGCTGGGTCGCGGCAAACCCCGGCGCCGCGATCGACACCCTGACGCCTTCCGGCCGGAGCCTGTGCCGCGCGGCGCGGGCGTAGCGCAGCAATTCATCGTTCCGCTTGCCGGCCAGCACGATGACGCCGCTTGGCCGCAGCGCCTGCTGCAAGCCGTCGATGGCGGCCATCGCGCGTCCGAGATCGAGGCCGGCAAAGGCGGCGAGAACATCGATGTCCCGGAAGGCGCGCGCTTTCAGATAGGCCGCGAGTGACGCCGTGTCGCAATCATCGGTTGTCAGCGCCTCGACGAGCGCGCCGCGCCTTCGGCAATCCTCGGCGGCGCCCGCCAGCATGTTGCCGGCGCCGATCAGCAGGAGCTGCGTCCCCGGCATCGCATAAGCGCGTGCCAGAGCGAGCCCGTCCGCGTCCTCGAGCCCGGCGATCGCGATGGTCTTCGCCGGTTCGCGGACGCGCCGCTCGGCCAACTCCGCGATGTCGAGCGGCGGCAGCGGGTAAAGCTCGCCTTCGAGCCGCGTGATAAACCCGGCAATCGCTTGGTTCTGGGCGGCGCGCGTGTAATAGCCGCCCTTGACCTGCGTCGCGCCGATCAGGGCCCGCAGGAAGTCGAGCGTCAGCTGCTGATCGGGCGCCGTCGGCTCATGCCAGAACGCATCGAGCGGCTGCTGTGAGGTCAGGCCCGGGACGTCAAAGACGGCGTTGCCCAGCACCTTCACCGGCAGGCCGCTGCCGAGCGCCGTCGTCCCGATCGTGCTGTTGACCGTGACGATGCCGGCGGCATGGCACAGGATTTCGCCCGGGACGCCGCCCGCGAAGGCAAAGACGCGGTCGCCGGCGCCAAAGCGCCGCGCCAACCCCCGGGCCAGCCCGCACCAGTCGATGAGCCCGTTATCCAGCGGATGCACGACGATGGCGAGGCTGCGCTTACTGTCGCTCCGGGCGAAGGAGGCGATAACCTCGTGCAATGCCTCGCGCGCATCGGCAAAGGGCGAGTGGGCGCGGATCTGGAAATCGGTCGGGAGTTGCAGCGGAAAGACGAAATAGGAGCCCGGCGCCGTCCGTAACCGCGCTTGCAGCCGCACCGTCGCGGGCCGTCTCGCGAGCTGCTTCGCCCGCGAGCAGATCCAGCCGAAATATTCGGCAAAGGGGTGCGCGATCCCGTGGTAGCGGTAATGCGGGTAGAGCGGCCGCCCAAAGACGAGGCCGACGTTGTACAGGATGTCGAGAACCGAGATCAGCCAGAACGGCGTGTGAAAGCGCGGCGGCAGGTCGGGGATCGCAAAGCACGGCGCGAGTGTCCGGATCGCCTCGGGGTCGCGCGGAAACCGCGAATAGGTCGACATGCCGTCACGTTCGAGCGTGATCCAGTCGGGCCGTACATAGCCCAGATCGGTCGCGATGACAGCGATCCCCCGGGCCCGCGCCTCTTCGGCCGCGACGATGTGATAGGGCCGTCGGTCGCCGTGCAAGACGAGGTCGGTGACACCGTGCTGCTCCAGCATTTCGCCGATAAAGCCGCGCCAATCATCGAACCGGCCGCGGAAATTGGTCGCCGGCAGATGCCAGAACAGCCGGTCGCCGCCATGCAGGTTGATCCGATGGACACGGTGGCCGCGCGCCAGCAGCGTGCGGCCGAGCCGGTCGAAAAAGTCGGAGATCGGCCCCTGCAGGAAAAGGAACGAGCGTGGCGCGGCCGTCGCTTCTGCGGCCTTGTCTTCGATAATGATGTGCTTCCCCCCCATCGCGCTGCTCAGGCCGGGTCGAAGGCGGAGACGGCGGCGCGCGGGCGCCAGCGCTGGCGCCCGATCCCAAACCGTTCGAGAAGGTCGACCGATTTCCAGTAAAGATTCGGCTTGCGCAGCCCAAGCCCGGCGACCGACCACGGGTCGAGCCCGGTCCAGGGCAGGAACGGGTTGCGCCGGCCGAACGCCCAGATCTCGACCCGGGTGGTCGGCTCTGCGCTGGCGCCGCGGGCATGAAAGCCGAAAGTGTCGGCGACGACGAGCGTGTTGGCCGGCGCCGAAATCAGCTCCGGCTGCGGCAGTCCAACCTCGCTCAGCTCATCGCGCGAGATCGCCCGCACGAGCTGCGTCTCCGGCTGACCCGCGCGTTCGCTGGCCCGGATGCTCATGCGCCGTTCCCATTCGAGCCGCTGTGGCGTCAGACGGTGCGAGCCCGGGACATAGACGAATGGCATTGCCTCGGGCGTGACGTCGGTCAGGAACAGCCATGCCTTGACGGTCGGGTGAAACGTATCGGTGTGGAGATCGCGCTGCGGATCGGCGGGGCCGTCGACCGCGCGACTCAGCACGGTCTGGATATAGACCATTGGCACCGCGGCCGATGATCCGGCATAGCCGATCAGATTGCGGTATTCCGGCAGCTCGAGGAGCCGGCGCGCCGCCGGGACGCGCGCCAATACCGCCGGGTCGAGCGGGATATGGCGCGTGACCGTATCGCCTTCGACCATTTCGCGCGCCGGCGTCCGCAACGCCCGGATCTGGGCGGCGAGCTCGGCGAACAGGGCGGGCGGCAGGAAATCGCGCTTGACGATAAAACCGTCGCGGTCGAGACGCTCGCGGTCCTCGGCGTCGATCAGCCTCGCCAGGCGGCGCCGGCGCGAGGCGGCGAGACGGTGCGCCAATTCGACACGGGCGGTGTGCAGCCCGCGCTCATTGAGCCAGCGGCTGCCAATGACGGGATTGCGCGCGAAAAATTTTTCCTGGCTCAGCACCTGGGCGAGCCAGAGCGGCATCAACAAGGCTCGGCGCACCAGCGACGGCATGACCGTTTCCCCTGTCCCCACCCCGGCCCGCCGTTACGCCGGCCGGGCCATTGCCGGGCCGCCGCGAGCGTGCCGCCGCCGCGTTGCATGCAAAAACCGTGCGCAAGCGGGATTCGCGTGCTGTGGCGACGCCAAAACTTCGGACAAAACGGGTTCCCCTTACCCGCGGACCAGGATTGGTTACACAACCCCACATCCGCTGCTGTGAATGTCCGCTGTCTGGCGAGTGGTGTCTATGATTTTTTGCAGATCGCGCGATCACATTTCTTGCGATCACATCGCAGTGAGCGCGGATACCGTAAATGGCTGTTCAGATCGCTCGCGCGGCGCGGAAACCGGCGATCTCGTCCGAGCTGTATCCGAGTTCCCGCAGCACCGCCTCGGTATCGGCGCCCATCTCGCGCGGCGGATGCTCGATCGAGGGGCCGCCATGCGCGAATTTGAACGCCGCCAGCGGCACGCCGAGCGGGCCGTCGATGCCTGGCGTCGAGTCGAATTTGTGAAAGACGCGGCGGGTCGTGAAATGCGGATCGGCGAGCGCTTCCGCCATCGTGCGCACCCGTGCGGCGGGCACATGCCGCGCCTGGAAATAGGCTTCCCACTCGTCCGCCGTTTTAGTCTTGATGATATCGGCGATGATCGTGGCTTCGCGCTCGCGGTCCCCGATCCGCGCCTCGTTGTCGGTCTTGATCATGTCCGCGCGCTCGACCGCGCGCCAGAACCGCGCCTGCTGGCGGATATTGCTGGCGCCGATCATGACCATGCCTTCTTTGGCCTCATAGGCGCTGTTGGTAGCGAACGGTTGTTTGTTGCCGTGCGGCTTCGGTTCGGTGGCGTTGCGGAAATAACCGGTCATCAGCGAGGCTTGCAGCATCATCGCGACGCCAAGCATCGCCAGATCGATGTGCTGGCCTTTGCCGGTGCGCTCGCGCTGAAACAGGGCGCTGGCGAGCGCAAAGGCGCCCATCGTCCCGGTCGCGTAATCGACTGCCGGGGCGCCGATCTTGATCGGGTTGACCTCCTCGGTACCGGTCGAGGCCATAATGCCCGAGGTCGCCTGGATCACATGGTCATAGGCGGTCTGCTCGCGCCGCACCCCGTCCTGGCCAAAGGCCGATATCGAGCAATAGATGAGCCGTGGATTGATCGCCAACAGGGCCTCGTACCCCAGGCCCAGCGCCGCGAAAGCGCCGGGCCGGTAATTCTCGACCAGAACGTCGGCGCCCTTGACGAGGCGCTTCAAGATCTCGCGGCCCGCCTCCTGCTTCAGATCGAGGGTGATCGAGCGCTTGTTCGAGCCTTGGGTCAGAAAGGAGGTGCCCATATTGCGGCGGTTGAGCGCCCGGTCGGTGCCGCCCTCGCGGCTCTGGTCGGGCTCATCGGGGTGCTCGACCTTGATGACGTCGGCGCCCAGCACCGCCAGCTGATAGGCGGCGAAGGGGCCGGCCAGCACATGGGTGATGTCGATGATGCGGATGCCCTCAAAGGGTCGGGTCATGACGGGCTCCTTGCCGGCCGGGTGAAGGGGTCTCCGAATTGCCCTGCGGCGCAACCGCCCAACCCCCGCCATTCCGCTAGAAATCTATGGAATCGGCTGGTTTTTTGCCGGTCTTGCTGTTGCCGCACCGCACAGCGCCCCATATATTCCAGAGTTTCCATCGTCGCGGGCGAAAGGTCAAAGGATGGCACGAGTTACCGTCGAAGATTGCGTCGTCAAGGTTCCTAACCGGTTCGAGCTGGTCCTCGTGGCCGCGCAGCGGGCGCGCGAGATCACCTCGGGGGCGCCGCTCTCGGTCGACCGCGACGATGACAAGAACCCGGTCGTCGCGTTGCGCGAGATCGCCGACGACACGATCGAGCTCGACCATCTCCAGGAATCCCTGATCCGCGGCATGCAGAAGCATGTCGAGATGGACGAGCCCGAGGAGGCGCCGGAGCTCGAGCAGACGCTGTTCGGCATCGCCGACCCTGCCGGCCCCGTCGTCAGCGAGAACGAAACCGACGAGGAAGCGGTCGAGGAGGAGCTCGAGGAGGACCTGCTCGATATCGAGGACGAGGCGGCGGATCTCGAGGAAGAGGCCACGCCCGATGCAGAGGCCGAAGAGGAGCCCTGATCATCGCTGCTTCCCTCTCGGCGGGTTGCCTCGCCAGACCGGCGGCTGCCGATAGCGCGGCGACACGGCCATAAACTGGTTGGGCCATAACAGGATTGGGGCATAACAGGATGGGGGCGGCCGCCCGATGATGCGGCAGTTCGAACTCGTCGAACTGGTCAAATCCTACGATCCCAATGCGGATGAGGGGCTGCTGAACCGCGCCTATGTCTATTCGATGAAGGCGCATGGTTCGCAGCTGCGCGCCTCGGGCGACCCGTATTTCTCGCATCCGATCCAGGTGGCGGGCCTCTTGGCCCAGATGAAGCTCGACAGCGCTTCGATCGTGACGGGCCTCTTGCACGACACGATCGAGGATACGGTCGCCACGCTCGAGGATATCGAGCGCCAGTTCGGCCCTGAGGTCGGCCGGCTCGTCGATGGCGTCACAAAGCTGTCACGCATCGAACTGCAATCCGACCAGACCAAGCAGGCGGAGAATTTCCGCAAGCTTGTCCTCGCAATGTCGGAAGACATTCGCGTCCTCTTGGTCAAGCTCGCCGACCGTCTGCACAACATGCAGACGCTGCACTTCATCAAAAGCGAGGACAAGCGGCGGCGCATCGCGCGCGAGACGATGGACATCTACGCGCCATTGGCCGAGCGGATCGGCATGCACCGCATGAAGGATCAGCTCGAAGACCTCGCCTTCGCCGAGCTTTATCCCGATGCCCGCACCAGCATCATGGCGCGGCTTGGCTTTCTGCGCGATCGCGGCGGCGACATCGTGCCGCGCATCATCGCCGAGCTCGGCCGCAAGCTGAAGGAAGGCGGGCTCGACGCCACGATATCGGGCCGTGAGAAGTCGCCGTATTCGATCTGGCGCAAGATGCAGCGCAAGAACGTCTCGTTCGAGCAGCTCGCCGATGTCATGGCCTTCCGCGTGCTCGTCGACGGCATCGGCGAATGCTATCACGCGCTCGGCGTCATTCACTCGGCCTATCACGTCGTTCCCGGCCGCTTCAAAGATTACATCTCGACGCCGAAGCCGAATAACTACCGCTCGCTGCACACCGGCGTCCTCGGGCCGGAACGCCAGCGCATCGAGATGCAGATCCGCACCGCGGACATGCACGAGGTGGCCGAGCTCGGCGTCGCCGCGCATTGGATCTACAAGCAGCAGGAGGATCGCACCGACGGACGCCAGTATCGCTGGCTGCGCGAGCTCCTCGACATCCTGGATCACGCATCCGGACCGGAGGAGTTTCTCGAGCACACCAAGCTCGAGATGTTCCAGGACCAGGTTTTCGCCTTCACGCCAAAGGGCGATCTGATCGCCTTGCCGCGCGGCGCGACCCCGGTCGATTTCGCCTATGCCGTCCATTCCGAGATCGGCGATACCTGCGTCGGCGCCAAGATCAACGGCCGCTTGTTGCCGCTGCGCACCCGGCTGCAGAACGGCGATCAGGTCGACATCGTCACCTCGAAGGCGCAGACCCCGTCGCCGACCTGGGAGCGCTTTGTCGTCACCGGCAAGGCGCGCGCCCGCATCCGCCGCTTCATCCGCACGCAGCAGCGCGCGCAGTATCTCGATCTCGGCCGCTCGATCCTGCAAAAGGCGTTCCGCCAGGACGGCCACGAGTTCTCCGAGCGGCCGCTCGAAGCGGTATTGCCGCAGTTCAACTGCGCGGCGGTCGAAGACCTCTATGTCGCGGTCGGGGAGGGGATCGTCACCGGCCGCGAGGCCGTCAATGCCGCCTTCCCGCAACGCGCCGAGGACAAGAACAAGGTCGTCCCGCTGGCCCGGGCGCGGCGCAAGGGAAAGAGCTCCGACACCGCAGTGCCGATCCGCGGCCTCATTCCCGGCATGGCGGTGCATTTCGCCGGCTGCTGCCATCCGCTACCGGGCGACCGTATCGTCGGCATCGTGACGACGGGGAAAGGTGTGACGATCCACACGATCGATTGCGACACGCTCGAAAGCTTCGCCGACGAGCCGGAGCGCTGGCTCGACGTCGCGTGGAGCAGCGAGGAGGCGGATGCCGCCCATACCGGCCGCATCAACGTCACGATCGCCAACGAGCCGGGCAATCTCGGCAGCTTGACGACCACGATCGGCAAGCAGGGCGGCAATATCAGCAATCTGAAGATCACCAACCGCTCGACCGATTTCTTCGAGATCATGGT
>Ga0209155_1001731_pt1 | contig 10195 bp, 8 predicted proteins | sample GraSoiAngelo_122_FD_185879 | JGI IMG/M metagenome (GOLD analysis project Ga0209155, IMG submission 185879) | Grasslands soil microbial communities from the Angelo Coastal Reserve, California, USA - 14_0927_02_20cm (SPAdes) (version 2) | ecosystem: Environmental > Terrestrial > Soil > Grasslands ...
AGAAGGTTTGTTGGGCCGCTTGAGCGGCCGCGGCGCATCATCGAAATCGGACAAGCATTTCGAGGTCGAGCACAGCGACGAGGAATGGCGTCGCAAGCTGAACCCCGAGCAATACCGGGTCCTGCGCCAGCACGGCACCGAGCGCGCCGGGACGAGCCCGCTCGACAAGCAACACGGCGCCGGGATCTATCACTGCGCCGCCTGCGGCCAGCCGCTGTTCGACGCCGGAACCAAATTCAACAGCGGCACGGGATGGCCGAGCTTCTGGGCGCCCCTCGAAAACGGGGTCGAGACCGAGACCGACCGCAGCTTTTTCATGAGCCGCACCGAGGTGCATTGCCGACGCTGCGGCGGGCATCTCGGGCATGTCTTCGAGGACGGGCCCAAGCCGACCGGGTTGCGCTACTGCATGAATGGCGTCTCGCTCGCGTTCCAACCCGGCGAGACCGCGCCAGACACAAACAAGCCCGACAAGCCGTAATCGCTCCCTCTCCCGCAATGCGGGAGAGGGAAATTATGTCAGACCGCGTCGCGGCCGCGCTCGCCGGTGCGGATGCGCAATGCTTCCTCGACTGAGAAGACGAAGATCTTGCCGTCGCCGATCTTGTCGGTCTTGGCGGCCTGTTGGATCGCTTCGACCGCGCGCGGCATCAGCGCATCGTCGAGCACGACTTCGATCTTCACTTTGGGTAGAAAATCGATGACGTACTCGGCGCCGCGATAGACCTCGGTGTGGCCCTTCTGGCGCCCGAAGCCGCGGACCTCGCTGACGGTCATGCCGGTGACGCCGATCTCATGCAGCGCGTTTTTCACTTCGTCGAGCTTGAACGGCTTGATGATGGCTTCGATTTTCTTCATCGCTCCGATCCTTCCGAAAAGGCCCGCTGCGGCGTAGCTGGTGGGCAGCAACGCACGATGCGTGCCAATCGCCTCTGCCGCTAGAATATCACGCCGCCCTCGATCATGACCCGGCCCTGGCCGCGTTGGTTGCCGGCTTTGCCGAAGGCGAAGCCGTTGGTGATGCTGTTGGCGTGCACGTAGGACAGCTCTTGGCGCATAAAGTAAATGCCTTCCTGGTAGGTCGGCGTAAAGGTCAGCGACCAGGCGCTGCTGCTCGGCCCGAACAGCAGGTTGGGCGAGTTGGCGTTGCCGGTCGAACCGATGTATTCCGCGCGCCCGGCGACGCTGACGTTGTCATTCACCGCATAGCTGGCGAGGATGGCGCCGCCGACTGTCGCATTGTCGCTGATAAAGCCGAGCCCCGAGGGGACGTGGTTGTATTGGAAGTACGGCGTAATCGTCCACGGCGCCGCGCTATAGGTATAGATGATATTGAAGATGTCGCTGTTGTTGTAGAAGAAGGGTGACTTGAACGTCGGCGGGAGCGTTGTGGAAACAACGTTCTTGCTGGTATGGCCGAAATTGCCGCCTGCGGCGACGGTCAGCGTGTTTGCCTTGTCGATCGTATAGGCGGCGGAACCGGTCAGCCAATTGTAGCTGTCGGAATAAAACCCGTCATTCAGCGACAGCGAGAAGGCGACCGGCCCGAGCGTGTAGTTGGCCTGAACGCCGCGGCTGATGATCGGCTCCTGCGCCCATAAGAGGCCGCGCTCGATATTCATGTTCTGAAAGGTGAAGGCGTATTCGGCGCCAATCAGCGGGAACAGCTTGCCGGCTTGCACCGAGAAGGTGTCGGTGGGTGCCAGCTTTACATAGGCCACCGGCACCGGCGTGAAGTAGTCGCCGGTCGTCCGCCACGCGCTGACATAAGGCAGTCCCAGGGCGGGAAACGAGTAGAGCCCGGCCTGGGCGTAGAATTGGATCAGACCTTCGGTCGTCTGCACGATCGCCTGGGCATTGCTGACATCGGGGTGAAGACCCTTGTCGCCAGGCGTCGCGTTTTGCTGCGCCAAGCCGAGGCCGCTGACGACACCGGTCACGTACACTTTCCCGACCGGCCCGGCGTCGAAATTCCAGGGGTTGGGATTCGCGACGAGCGGTCCCGTCATCGACGGTGTGGTCATCGCTGTCGAAGCGGGCGCCTCCGGCGCCGGCGCTACGACCGGAGGCACCAGCGGCGCCGGTTGCTGCGCCGATGCGGAAAGCGCTGTGCCGAACACCCCGGCGGCCGCCATGGCCAGGGTCGCTGCACCTCTCGGCAGTGTCGTTCGCAAGATTCGTTTCATTGGTTTCTTCCCCCTCACCCAAGCCGCGGTCATTGACAGTTCGAGCGGCTGCAAAAGTAATGCCGGTTTACTCGCTTATCCTCGATTAGCGAACTGAAAATTGAATAGGTTTGTCGCTGCGCAATTTTTAGGCAAGTAACTGCCCAGCAATGCGTCGATTTTTTCGCTGAACTGCGAGGGGCGCCACTGCCGCTCAGTAGGTGCGGCAGCGGCGCGTATTCCTCGTTGTCGTCGCTACTGGATGACCTCGCCGTGGATCGCGAGATCGAGCCCTTCCCGCTCAGTGTCGGCGTCGACGCGCAGCCCAATCACGAGATCGATCAGCTTCAGCAGGATCAGCGAGGCAATCGCGTCGTAAACGACGGTGCATCCGACACCGTAGAGCTGCACAAGGATCTGGTGCGCATTGCCGTCGACCAAGCCGCTATGTCCTTCGCCGCCGACCGCCGAGACGGCTAGCACGCCGGTCAGGATCGCGCCGGTCGTCCCGCCGATGCCGTGCACGCCGAACGCATCCAGGCTGTCGTCATAGCCGAGCGCGTTCTTCAGCCCGGTGGCGCCCCAATAGCAGAGCACGCCGGCCGCGATGCCGATGATCAGCGATCCCTTGGGATCGACGAATCCCGAGGCGGGCGTGATCGCGACCAGACCTGCGACCGCTCCCGAGATGATGCCGAGAACACTGGGTTTGCCCTTGAGCGCCCACTCGACAAACATCCAGGTCAGCGCCGCCGTCGCGGTCGCGATCTGCGTCACCGCCATCGCCATCCCGGCGTTGCCGTTCGCCGCCGCCGCCGAACCGGCATTGAACCCGAACCAGCCGACCCACAGCAGGGAGGCACCGACGACGCTGAGCACGAGGTTGTGCGGCGCCATCGGCTCGCTGCGATAGCCGCGGCGCTTGCCGAGAACGAGCGCCGCTACGAGCCCGGCGACACCGGAATTGATGTGCACGACCGTGCCGCCGGCGAAGTCGAGGATGCCGGCGTCGTTGAGGAAGCCGCCCGGCCCCCATACCCAATGCGCGATCGGCGCGTAGACCAGGATTGACCACAGACCGATGAACCACAGCAGCGCCGAGAATTTCATACGGTCGGCAAACGCGCCGCAGATCAGCGCGGGGGTGATGATCGCGAACGTCATCTGGAAGCACATGTAGACCGATTCGGGGATCGTCTTCGCGAGATCGTTGATCGCATCGATGCCCATGCCATCGAGCAGCAAACGGCTGAAACCACCAAAGAACGGATTACCCTCGGTGAAGGCCAGGCTGTAGCCGATGACCATCCACAGCACGGTGACCAGGCAGGTGATCGCAAAGCTCTGCATGACCGTGGCGAGCACGTTCATCTTGCGCACCATGCCGCCGTAAAACAGCGCCAGCCCCGGGATCGTCATCATCAGGACCAGCGCGGTCGAGGTCAGCATCCACGCCGTGTCGCCGCTGTTGATGGCGTTTGCCGCCGCAGCGGCCGGAGCTGCGGCAGGAGCCGCCGCGGGAGCGCCGGCCGGCGGCGCGGTCTGCGCCATGGCGGCCAGCGCCCATAGCGACAGAAGCGAGGCGGCGCAGACGGCGCGCTGCCCGAAGCGGTAGAGGGTTCTCATCGACTCACTCCCCTTTGATCGAGGTTCTGCATACCGGCCCATGCCGATGACGGCGAAGACGTCAGCCGGTTAGACCAAGAATCGTGCCAAGTCGGCCGGCGCCGGCGCGGAATCCCTGCGGCGTTCCGTCCCGGGTCGCGAAAAACGGCGGTATACCCCAGGAGGGGAGCCGCCTAATCCTTAGGAGGGGGGCAGGGGTAGGGCGGAAAACCGGCGCGGCTGCGCAGACCGCGCTTTGTCTCACTGAAGGGGCTTCGCGGCAAGAATTTGGGATTTCGTTCTGTTGCGCGCGTCTCCGCCTAAAATTTAGGCATCGCGCATGGCGGCGCGAAAGCCTCCCGGCTTAGCGATAAGCATGTCCTGAAACGGCGCATGGCCGGCCAAGTCAATTCAACTTGGGCCGGCCATGCATCCCCTCATCTCGGCGCGCGAACGCGCCGGGGCGCAATCCTCAGACCGAATAGTACATCTGGAACTCGACGGGATGGGGTGTGTGCTCGAAATTGTACACCTCCTCCCATTTCAGCTCCATGTAGGACTCGAGGAAGTCGGTCGTGAACACGTCGCCTTTTGTCAGGAAGGCGTGGTCGTTGTGCAACTCCTCAATCGCCTCGCGCAGCGAGCCGCAGACGGTCGGGATGTCCTTCAGCTCCTCCGGCGGCAGATCGTAGAGGTTCTTGTCCATCGCATCGCCGGGATGGATGCGGTTCTGGACGCCGTCGAGCCCGGCCATCAGCATTGCGGCAAACGCGAGATACGGGTTGGCGGCGGCATCCGGATAACGCACCTCGACCCGCTTCGCCTTCGGGCTCGATACGATCGGGATGCGGCAGCCGGCCGAGCGGTTACGCGCCGAATAGGCCAGCAGCACCGGCGCCTCGAAGCCGGGAATGAGCCGCTTGTAGCTGTTCGTCGACGGGTTCGTAAAAGCGTTCAGCGCCTTCGCGTGCCGCAGGATGCCGCCGATGTAATAGAGCGCGGTCTCCGACAGATCGGCGTAGAGATTGCCGGCGAAGGTCGGCCGCTCGCCTTTCCACACCGACTGGTGGGTGTGCATGCCGGAGCCGTTATCGCCCTTGATCGGCTTCGGCATGAAGGTGGCCGTCTTGCCGTATTGGTGCGCGACATTGTGGACCACGTATTTGTAGATCTGCATGTTGTCGGCGGTGCGCACCAGCGTCGAATAGAGAAAGCCCAGTTCGTTCTGCGACGGCGCGACCTCGTGATGGTGCTTTTCGACCTGCAGCCCCATGTCGAACATGACCGACAGCATCTCGGCGCGCAGATCGCTCTGGCTGTCGACCGGCGGCACCGGGAAGTAGCCGCCCTTGATCGGCGGCCGGTGGCCGGTATTGCCGTCGGGGTATTGCTTGGCGCTGACGTAGGGGCCTTCCTCGCTGTCGATCTCGTACATCGCGCCGTTCATCGTGCTGGCGTAGCGCACATCGTCGAACACGAAGAACTCGGCCTCGGGCCCGAAATAGGCGGTATCGCCGATATTGGTCGAAACCAGGTGCTGCTCGGCCTTCTTGGCGATCGAGCGCGGATCGCGGCCATAGGGTTGCCCAGTCAGCGGCTCATGCGTGTCGCAGAACACAATGACCGAGGTCTGCGCCGCAAACGGGTCGAGAACGGCGGTCGCGCAATCCGGAACGAGCAGCATGTCCGACTCGTTGATCGCTTTCCAGCCGGCGATGGATGAGCCGTCGAACGGCACCCCCTCGTTGAGGAACTCGTCATTGATTGTGCGCACGTGGTGGGCCAGGTGCTGCCACTTGCCGCGCGGGTCGGTGAAGCGGAAATCGACGTATTTGGCGTCGTGCTCCTTGATCATATCGAGGACTTGTTTCGTATCGGCCATCGCACGGTTCCGTGTGTTTAAGGTTGAGGGGATTAAAGAAGCTCTTGCGGCGGGCCCGATTGTCGCCCGGCCAGCCCTTCCGGGGTGGGCGTGGCGCCGCCGCTCGCGGTCACAAGAAAGTCTCGCGCCAGGGCTGTCAAGCCCGCGAGAGAGCGCATCGAGCCCCGGATTTTCCGGTCAAATCGCATCGGGGTCAAATCGCATCGGGGCCGCGCTCTCCGGTGCGGATGCGGATCGCCTCATCGATCGTCGAGACGAAGATCTTGCCGTCGCCGATCCGGCCGGTATGCGCGGCCTGCTGGATTGCCTCGACGGCGCGCTCGACCATCGATTCCTCCATGACCACCTCGATTTTGACCTTGGGCAGGAAATCGACGACGTATTCGGCGCCGCGATAGAGTTCGGTGTGGCCCTTCTGCCGGCCAAAGCCCTTGGCCTCGGTCACGGTGATGCCCTTGATGCCGACCTCGTGAAGCGCCTCCTTCACCTCGTCGAGCTTGAACGGCTTGATGATCGCTTCGACCTTCTTCATCGATCCACTCTCTGTGCGGGCTGGCCCGCGCTGATGCCAAGACAGAGCATAACCCATGCCAGGGCAGCGGGCGACGATAGCGACGGCAGATCGGGGTTTTCTGCCGCGAGATTAGGCAAATCGAGGCGGTTATGCCTAATTTTTACGCGGAAGGTTGCCAAGAAGCTGGCGGATGCGTTCGATCGCCTCGCTAATCGCCTCGACGCTGCTGGCGTAGGAAAAGCGCAGGTAATCCTCGCCGAATGCCCCGAAGCTGGTGCCGGCGATCGTCGCGACCCCGGCCTTGTCGAGCAGCTCGCTCTGCAAGTCGCGGGCGCTGTAGCCGGTCCCCGAGATGTTCGGGAACGCGTAAAACGCACCGCCCGGCTGGACGCAGCGGACCCCCGGCAGCGAATTCAATGCCGCGACGATGACTTCGCGCCGCTCGGTAAAGGCCTTGACCATCCGCTCGACCGGCTCGCGCGGGCCTTCGAGGGCGGCGATACCGGCCCATTGCGTCGCCGCATTGACGCAGGAATGGCAATTGATCGCCAGCCGCTCGGCATGCGGGAACAGCGCCTTCGGCCAGACGCCGTACCCCATGCGCCAGCCGGTCATCGCATAGGTCTTGCTCCAGCCGTCGAGCAGGATGACCTGCTCGCGGATCGAGGGATAGGAGAGCAGGCTGACATGCTCGGCGCCGTCATAGAGGATCTCGCCATAGATCTCGTCGCTCATGACCGCGACATGCGGGTTCTTTTCGAGACCGGCGACGAGGCGGTCGAGTTCGGCGCGCGGCACGACGCCGCCCGTCGGATTGGCCGGGCTGTTGATGATCAGGAGCCGCGTCTTCGGCGTGATCTTTTCCAGCACCTCCTCGGCGCTGAACGAAAATCCCTTGCTCTCATGAAGCGGCACCGACACCGGCGTCGCGCCGGAAAACTTGATGACGCTTTCGTAAATCGGGAAGCCGGGGTTCGGGTAGAGGATCTCCACCCCCGGCTCGCCGAACATCATGATCGCGAAGAACATCGTGACCTTGCCGCCCGGCACGACGAGCACCTGGTCGGGCGACACCTCGACTTTGTGGCGGCGCCAAAGATCTGCGGCAACGGCGGCGCGCAGCGGCGGGATGCCGTTGGCTGGGGTATAGCCGTGATGACCGTCGGCCAGGGCCTTGCGGCCGGCCTCGACGATATGCGGCGGGGTCGGAAAATTGGGCTGGCCGATGCCGAGATTGATGATCGAGCGGCCCTGCGCCGCCAGCGCATTGGCACGCGCCAGCACCTCGAAGGCGGTTTCAGTGCCGAGAACCCCCATCCGGCCGGCCATCTCCAACATGCGCATGCTCCGTCACACGATGCCCAACCTCGGGCAATCCCAGGCGGAAACCTAGTTGCGTGGGGCGGAAAAGCGAAGCGCATTCCGCCTCTTCCGCGGCGCCCGGTCATCGCGGAATAGGCTGCGCTCTTCCGCCCTACACGCTTGCTCATTTGGGTGTGGCGATGAAGAACAGGCGCGGATAGGGGAGCAGGATCCTGCCGTCGCTTTGCGCCGGAAACGCCGCGGCGAGGAGCGCGGCATAGCGGTCGAGGAAAAGCTCCTGCTCCTGCGCCTCCAGACGCGCCAGAAACGGGCGCAAGCCAGTGCCATGCAGCCAGGCAATGATCGCACCCACCCCGTCCATCACCTGGATGTAGTTGGTTTCCCACAGCACAATGCGGCGGCTCTTCGGCGCCAGGCAATCGTAATAGAATTCGGGCGGTTTGACCGGCGAGGGGTCGCGTGCGCCGGCGAGCTTGTCGCGCCACGGCGCCTCGGCCGCGACTTGGCGCATCAGCCGATGCGTCGCGAAATCGTGGTTGCGGGGCATCTGCACTGCGAGGATGCCGTCGGCCGCGACGGCTTCGATCAGCTGCGGCAGCAGGCGTTCGTGGTTGCCGACCCATTGCAGCGCCGCATTCGAGAAGACGAGATCGTAAGGCTGGGCGGGCGCCCAGCTCGCGATGTCCCCGACAACGAACTCGATGCCGGGATGATCGCGCCGCGCCGCCGCCAGCATGTCGGCCGAGCTGTCGAGCCCGGTGATCGCCGCTTCGGGCCACCGATCGCGCAACAGGCGCGTGCTGTTGCCGGGACCGCAGCCGAGATCGACGATCCGCCGCGGCGCCGCGAGATCGATGCGCGCCAAGAGATCGAGCGCCGGCTGTGTGCGCTCGTCGGCGAAGCGCAGATAATGTTTGGCATCCCAACCGTGCATTGACGACCCCGACGACCGATCGCGCAAACTGCTATTGCCGCATCCCGACCGACACCAGCACGCAGCCGCCGCCGGCCGTCGGGATCAGCACGTCGCGATAGCCGTTCTTCGTTTCGACGACCGGCAAGGCGCGCAGCGTCGCGATTGTATGCCCCTCCTTTATCAGCGAGGCCTGTAGCGCGCTGCAGGATTGCCCGAAGGGGTAAATCTGCACGGTGCCGCCCTCGCATTTGCCGGAGCCGAGCGGTGCGGCGAACAGGATCGCCGCGCCGTTCGGGGTCGCCTTGTTGGCGTAGTTGAGCCCGACGATCGAGACAAACACGTTCTCGTTCGGCGCCGCCGTCGACCAACTCGAGATCGCGGTGTGCGGCGCGTCGATTACGGTGGCGGATTCGGCGACGATCGTGTCCATGCAGGTCGAGATCTTGGCGCCCTGCGCGTGCAGCACCGGCTGAAATTCGCCCACCGCGGCTTGCGGGCCCTGTGGCTGCGGCGCCGGCCCTTCGGCAGGAGCCGTGGGGGCCGGCGCGGCCGCCGGTTTGCCGGCTGTCTCGCTCTTGCCGGCCGCAGCGCCAGCTTTCGCAGCAGGCGGGGCCGCGTGCTCCTTCTGCGCAAGGAGCGGAAAGGAGGCAAGAAGAAGCGCCGCCGCGCAGACGGCGCACCGGCCGGCAGTTTTCCACAGCATCATTGCGTTCGGCTCCGCGTGTTGTTCGCGCGGTTATCTACCACGCAAAGGTGACGCCGACGCGGCCGCCGACATCGCCGTGATTGACGCCGACGCCGAGGGAGCCGTTCAAGGTGGCATTGTCGGTGAGGCGGAACGCGACGCCGCCCGCCAGCGCGGTCTCGCCGCGATAAGCGCCGAGATTGGCGGAGACCGCGTAGAGCTTGCTGTCCGGCACCGCGATCCCGCCCATCGCCATCGCGGTGGCGACACCGCCATAGGCGCGCTTTGCCGATTGGTTCACCTGCCCGACGGTCGCCGCGTCGTTGGAGGAAATTCCCGGCGCGATGTTGGTCAGGCGCCGGCCGCCCAAAGAGGCCGTGTTGGGCTGGTCGGCCACCGTGTTGTTGCCGATCGCCACCGAGTTCGTCGCCAAGGCCTGCGCGCCTTGTCCGAGCGCCACCGAGTTCGTGCCCGACGCGGTCGCGCCCTGGCCGCCGCCGACCGCGGTCGAGCCGTCGCCGGAGGCATGCGCCGCCTGCCCCAACGCCAAGGAGCCGTTGCCCGACGCGGTCGAGCCCTGGCCAAACGCCGAGGCTTCGGTGCCGGTCGCCATCGCGCTTTGTCCGACAGCGGTCGAGTAGTCGCCGGAGGCGACGCTCGACTGCCCGGCGGCAAAGGCAAAATTGCCGGTCGCGCGGGCGCCGACCGCGAGCGCCGAGGAGGCGATCCCGGTCGCCACCGGCGGCGGCAGGTTGAAGCTGTTGACGCCGGTAAAGCCGAGCTGCGACACGGTCGCGGCATCGGTTGGCGCGGTACCCGGCGCGACATTGACGATGCGCCGCAATGCGGTCGGGGTGCCGACCGAGACGGTGTTGGCCTGGTCGGCGATCGAGCCGCGCCCCAAAGCGACGGCGTTCTGGGCGGTGGCCTGCGCGTTCTGGCCGAGCGCGGTCGATTGCGTGCCGCTCGCGACGGTGCCGGCGCCGAACGCGGTCGAATTGCCGCCGCTCGCGGTGGCGCCGGCGCCGAGCGCGGTGCCGCTGCCGCCCGCGGCCGATGAGGCAAAGCCGATCGCGGTCGCGCTGACCCCGGTCGCCGTGCTGAA
>Ga0209155_1001732_pt1 | contig 10192 bp, 6 predicted proteins | sample GraSoiAngelo_122_FD_185879 | JGI IMG/M metagenome (GOLD analysis project Ga0209155, IMG submission 185879) | Grasslands soil microbial communities from the Angelo Coastal Reserve, California, USA - 14_0927_02_20cm (SPAdes) (version 2) | ecosystem: Environmental > Terrestrial > Soil > Grasslands ...
GTGCAGGAAGGCCCCGAAATTAAAGGCATGGCACCAGGCGAAATGATTTATGAAGGGCCTCCAAGAAAATGAGTCCGACGGACTTGTGCTCCTGGGGCCGCTCGTCATGTAGTGGGGTACGCGTAGAAGGACCTCCTTTGCCGCCGACTGGCTTCGCCTCTCGTGATTTTGCCCGTATCAAGGCGCACTCTGAAATGATTCACTCGGACGTATAACAGCGAAATCGTCCATATGGCTACTGGGAGCGTCCCAAGCGCCCGCACCCATCTCCTTCTCTAGAGTGAATGTAGTGAATGTCTAGTCTCGTTAGATTATGTGGCCCACGAAGTCCAGAACAGTTCGGAAACACTCCCTTTCTGGTCGTTTTGCCACATAATTCTCATCGTCACATAACTGCGGTACTTTGGCCGCAAAGACAAATCCCTCCGGCGTTTTGGCACTCCAGGAGCGCACTACGCTCACATCCGGAGTTGCATAGCAAGGTTGAGTCAATCTCTACAGTGTCGAAGTGCTGCGCGTAGTAGCTGAGGTAGTCGCCTGGTCGCAAGCCTTTCGGATAGACCGATCTCTGCCATCCTGTGGCTGTGGACGATGAAGTTCCGAGAAGAATCGGCGGATGGTTCACCGGAGAGAGTATATCGCTCAGCCTCGCCGGTTCGTCGTTTTGGCCTGCCAGAACTCATTCGTAGAGATGGCCCAATATCCACCAAAGAGATTACATAGCCGACTGAAGACAGGTCGGCCCACGCCAACTTCCCGCAGCGGATTAGAGGCAGAAGAGTTGCACGTCAGTAACGAGAAACTTGAAATGGACTCCGCACTTGGCGTATTTGTTGAGAGCAACTCCGAACCTTGAGTTTCTGGAGCCGCGTCTATGGCAACCCTCTGGCAGAGCCTGCGCTACACCCTCCGCGTCTTGGCCAAAAATCACGGCTTCACAACCGCCGCCGTGCTCTCCCTCGCCCTAGGCATCGGCGCGAACACGGCCATCTTCACCCTAATCAACGCCCTACTCCTCCGCGACCTCCCCGTCCGCCAACCGCAGCGCTTGGTCTATCTTTCTGCAGTCCGGCAAGGCAGCAAGATTACTTTCTCCTATCCCATGTTCCGTGAACTCGAACGCGGCCAGCGCGTTTTCTCCGGCATGATCGGATGGGGTGGCAACTGGATGCCTAACGTCGAAGTGAACGGTGTCCTCTCACAAGATCGCGTGCTCTCCGTTACAGGCAATTGCTATTCCGAACTTGGCGCATCTCCTCTTCTCGGCCGATTACTCAATCCCGAAGATGAAAATCTCACCGGCGGCGCCAACTCGCAAGTCGCCGTTATCGGGTATGAATTCTGGCAGCGCCGCTTCGGCGGCACTCGCGACGTTGTCGGAAAGCAGATTCGCGTCGAGGGGCATCCTTTCACGATTATCGGCGTCACTCGCAAGTGGTTCACCGGCCTGACGACAGGTGAGCCGCCAGATATTACCGTTCCACTCGCGGCCATGCCCCTCATTCAGAGCGGAGCATTTGATCTTGAGAGCCACTCGCTTCTCTGGCTCCATCCTATCGGCCGCCTCAAGGACGGCGTCACCATCGAGCATGCTCGCGCGCAGCTTCAATCCTTCTGGCCAGACGTGCTTCTCGCCACGGCTTCCACGCAAACTCCCGGACTGCGTCGTCAAACCTTCCTCTCGATGGGCTTGGATGTGTCATCGGCGGCAAAGGGCATGGGCGGAGATCTGCGTGCCCAATTTGCACGGCCGCTCTACGTTCTCGCAGGCATCGTCGGACTGATTTTGGTAGTGGCCTGCGTAAACCTCGCCAACCTGATGCTCGCCCGCGCAGCAGCGCGCAGCCATGAAATGAGTGTACGCGTCGCCATCGGCGCGACTCGCTGGTCACTAGTCCGCCAGGTCTTGAGCGAGAGTCTGACACTGTCTCTCACCGGAGCTCTGTTCGGCCTTGCTTTAGCCTTCTGGGGAAGCCGCTTGCTCGTGCTCCTCATGACCGAAGGGAACCTAGTGCCAGTGTCGCTGAATTTGAGTCCAGATCTACGCGTGCTCTCCCTCACTGTCTCTGTGGCAATCCTGACCGGAATCCTTTTTGGCCTCGCACCCGCCTGGCGTTCCTCCCGCGAGGACCCCATGTCTGTACTTCAGCAAAATGCGCGCAGCTTGAGTGGCGGAGCCGGCAGACTGAGCAAAGCGCTCATCGTCACCCAGGTCGCGCTTTCCTTGATCTTATTGCTCGGAGCAGGCCTCTTCGTCCGCACCTTCCAGCGGTTACGCTCCGTAGATCTCGGTTTCAATCAATCCCGCTTGCTAGAAGTCAGGCTCAATCCAAGACCAGGCGGCTACGACAACCTGGACATGGCCAGCTACCACAAACAACTCACGCAGCGGATTGCGTGCGTACCTGGAGTGATCTCGGTCGGCTTTTCGCATGCTTCTATCCCTAGCCCGGAAGCGTGGCACGAGACAGTTTCGCCGACGTCGGTCGACCCAAGTACAGGCATCCATCTCGTGGCAAAGGGAATGGATATCTCACCGGGCTTCTTGCAAACGCTCGGGATTCCGCTGCTTGGCGGCCGTAAATTTGATGAGACCGCGGATCAGAAGCACCCGCGCATCGCTATCGTGAGCAGCAGCCTCGCGGAACGATTGTTTCCCAATGGAAATGCCATCGGAAAAAGCATTCGATTCGGCTTCATGCCTGAATATCAAAATATCGAGATCGTCGGCGTCGCGGGCAATGCACGGGTTACCGACCTTCGAGACGCGGCTCCACTGGTCGTGTACTTTTCCTACCTTCAAGACCCGCAGCAATGGGGCGATCTGTTTGTGCGCACCAGCGTGCCCCCGGAAGCGTTGGTAAAGACCATCAGCCATGAGATTGCGTCGCTTGGTCATGAATACGCTATCGATACAAAAACCATTCAGCAAACCACAAGTCAGGTGCTCACCGAAGAACGCGTCACTGCCATGCTCTCCGCATTCTTCGCCGCTCTCGCGCTCCTGCTCGCCTCCATCGGCCTCTATGGACTGATGTCCTACACCGTCACGCGCCGCACCCGCGAAATAGGCATTCGTGTCGCCGTAGGAGCGCAGCGCCAAAATGTTCTCTGGCTCGTCCTCCGAGAAACACTTGCCCTCGCTCTCTTCGGCATAGCCATCGGCATTCCTTCCGCCCTCGCCGCGGCACGCCTAATCGCGACCATGCTCTTTGGCCTTTCCACAAGCGATCTCCCCAACATCACCGCTGTCTGCCTGCTCCTTCTACTGGTAGCGCTCTTCGCGGGCTATCTCCCTGCCCGCCGCGCCTCTTCGATCGACCCAATCGTCGCGCTCCGTTCGGAATGAGCGCGATCAAACGGCCCATAACACAGGCGGCGCCCATCAACCAAACTGCCTTCTTCATCTTCTCAGCGTTGAGTTCTTCCCCAAATCGTGACCTCCTCGTTTCCGGCAGATTTACGAATGGACAGGCTGGCGTCACGAGATGCTTCAATTTTGAAAACACCTCTCTCCGAAAGGCCGGCACAAATCCGTTCCGGGTTCTTGCCACATACATCAGCTTGTCGCCGTCATAGTGGCCGACGATCAGCGAATCCAAAGCCGTGTGGTCCGGGGAAATAGCGCGATACTTGATCCAAGCGCCGCTTCGTTTTCCCGGTTGATAGTGGCTGTCCTTTCGTTTCCCTATGATTCCTTCCAGCCCTCGCTCGCGAACCGCAGATAGTGGATCCTTTGGCCCTGTGTCAACATAGTTCTCGGTCCTAATTCTCTTAATCGCTTCAACCACGCTCATGTGGTTGGCATTTCCCTGCCAACACCCTAGAATTCAGAAGACGTGGGTCGGCGTTCCGGCTAAGCTCGTCTGCTGATCCATTGTTGCCAGGTTGCGGAGACTACCCACTTGTCTGAGCAGCGCCCCGCTATGCAGAACGCGACGCCGGTTGCTCCGCGCGATCCGCGCCTCAACGCCCAGATCGACGCCATCGTTGCCGCCCGTCATTCCGATCCTTTTGCCCTACTCGGCCCGCATCCCGTCGACAGCAACTGGACGGTGCGCTTTTTTCTGCCCTGGGCCGCAGAAGCCTCCATCTCTTTGAAACCTCCTGCGGTTGAAGGCGGTACTTTCGCTCCGGCCAAAGTTACCGACGCGATTAAACTTCGTCCTGAAGGCTTCTTCGAAGCCGCTTGGCCATCGAACCAATCCGCTCCGCCTTTCCCGGGCAGTTATAAAATTCAGGGACGCACACACTTCGGCGACACGTTTGAAATCTTCGATCCCTATTCCTTTCCCGTGGTCCTGAGCGAATTCGATCTCTACCTCATGGGCGAAGGCCGCCATTACGACACTTACGAGAAACTCGGCGCTCACGTCGTAACACTTGAAGGCGTTCGGGGCGTTCACTTCGCAGTCTGGGCTCCCAGCGCAAAGCGCGTCAGCGTCGTTGGCGACTTCAACGGCTGGGACGGCCGCGTCCATCCCATGCGCGCCCGCGGCTCCTCTGGCATCTGGGAAATCTTCCTCCCGGAGCAAAACGAAGGCGCGATTTACAAATACGAAATAGTTGGTCCAAACGGCAACATCCTTCCTCTGAAGGCCGATCCCTACGCCTTTCGCTCCGAACTGCGCCCCAACACCGGCTCCGTCGTAGCGCGCCTCGATCATCACAAATGGCAAGACTCCGATTGGCTTTCGCGCCGGGCGCAGAAAAACTGGTTCGAGTCGCCCATTTCCATCTACGAAGTCCACCTCGGTTCCTGGCGCCGCATCCCCGAAGATCAAGATCGTTGGCTCACCTATCGCGAGCTAGGCGACCAGCTCATTCCCTACGTCAAGGATCTTGGCTACACGCACATCGAGTTGCTTCCCATCATGGAGCATCCCTACGACGGTTCCTGGGGCTACCAGACGCTTGGCTACTACGCCGCCACCAGCCGCTTCGGCACACCTGCCGAATTCATGGAATTTGTCGACCGCTGCCACCAGACCGGCATTGGCGTCATTCTTGACTGGACCCCCGCGCATTTTCCCCGCGACGCCCACGGGCTCGCGCAATTCGATGGCACGCATCTTTACGAGCATTCCGACCCGCGCCAGGGCGCGCACCCCGATTGGGGTACGCTCGTCTACAATTACGGCCGGAATGAGGTCCAGAACTACCTCATCTCCAACGCGCTTTTCTGGCTGGACAAGTACCACATTGACGGCCTCCGTGTGGATGCTGTCGCGTCGATGCTCTATCTCGACTATTCCCGCAAACCCGGCGAATGGGTTCCCAACCAATTCGGCGGCCGCGAGAATCTGTACGCCATCGACTTCCTCAAGCGCATGAACGAAGTCGCGCACGGAAAGTTTCCCGGCATTCTTACCATCGCCGAAGAGTCCACTTCCTGGCCCGCCGTCTCCCGCCCCACCTATCTCGGCGGTCTCGGCTTCAGCTTCAAATGGAACATGGGATGGATGAACGACACGCTAAAATACTTTTCCCACGACCCTGTTCATCGCAAGTACGAGCACAACAAACTCACCTTTTCCCTTCTTTATGCCTTCACCGAAAATTTCCTTCTCCCCTTCTCCCACGACGAAGTCGTCCACGGCAAAAATTCCCTTCTCCACAAAATGCCCGGCGATATGTGGCAGCAATTCGCCAATCTCCGACTGCTCTACGCCTATCAGTGCGCCCACCCGGGCAAGAAACTTCTCTTTATGGGCCAGGAACTCGCCCAGCGTAGCGAATGGAGCGAAGCCCGCAGTCTTGACTGGCATCTGCTCCAGCACGATTCCCATCGCGGCATCCAGCGGCTCGTCGGCGATCTCAATCATCTCTATGCCGCCGAACCCGCCCTCCATCAAGTCGAGTTTGACTGGCACGGTTTCGAATGGATTGACGCCAACGACGCCGACAACAGTGTTCTTTCCTTCATCCGCCGCGGCAAAAACGCTGAAGACCTCATCGTCGCCATCATCAACGCCACGCCTGTCGTCCGCGAAGGCTACCGTCTGGGCGTTCCGCAATCCGGTTTCTATCGCGAAATCATGAACACGGACGCCGCTCACTACGGCGGCTCCAATGTGGGCAACATGGGTGGGCAGCGAGCCGCCGATCATCCCGCCCAGGGCCGGCCTTATTCCCTTGTACTCACTCTTCCACCTCTCGCCGCAATTTATGTGAAGTGGCTTCCTACGCCATCGTAATGTTTTGTGTGACCTCTCGCGCTGCAGTTGCATCCAAAATCGAGTTGGCGCACATTAAAGTTGATTGCCGCTCCCTTACGGTGCGTTCGGCTCACTTTTTGCGAACAATACACCCACGATTTCATGGAGGTGGCCATGACTTCCTTTTTCTTAAACGGAAAGCCTGTAACCGTCGATGACGATCCCTCGACTCCGCTGCTGTGGGTCATTCGCGACTCTTTAGGGTTGACGGGCACAAAATTCGGCTGCGGCATGGCGCTGTGCGGAGCCTGCACGGTGCATCTGGAAGGCGCGGCCATCCGTTCCTGCGTGGCGCCGCTCTCCCGCGTGTCGGGCAAGCATGTCACCACGATCGAAGGCCTTTCCCCAGACCTGTCCCATCCGCTCCAGCGTGCCTGGATCGAAGTCGATGTTCCGCAGTGTGGTTATTGCCAATCGGGGCAAATCATGAGCGCGGCTGTGTTATTGAAGGAGAATCCGAAGCCAACGGACAAAGACATTGATGAAGCCATGTCCGGCAATATCTGCCGATGTGGTACCTATTCGCGCATTCGACGCGCTATCCATCGCGCATCGCAGCTCGCCACCGAAAAGAGGCCGTCATGAGCCATCTCTACGATCCTTACAAATCCACGTCACCACTTCTGACTCCGGAATCCTCGTCTCCGCTCCCAGCGAAAACATTGCGAGTCCCTCGCCGCGATTTCCTGAAAACCTCCGCCGCAATTGGCGGCGGCTTGTGTTTCGCCGCCTATGTGCCGGAGCTCGCCGCCCGACCGCTGAAAAATTCCCCTGCAAACGACGTCAGCTTCGCCCCCAATGCCTTCGTTCGCATCGCTCCCAACGATTCGGTCACGATCATCGCCAATCACTCCGAAATGGGCCAGGGCATCTACACCAGCCTGCCCATGCTGCTGAACGAAGAGCTGGAAGCAGACTGGTCGAAAATCAGAGTCGAGGCTGCGCCCGTTGATGCTGCTTACAACCACACTGTCTTTGGCCTTCAAATGACCGGCGGCAGCACCACCACGCCCTCCGAGTGGGAGCGCTTCCGCAAGATGGGCGCGATGGCTCGCCTGATGCTCGTCGAGGCCGCCGCGCAGAAATGGAGCGTCCCAGCTTCGCAATGTCACGTCGAAAAAGGCGCAGTCATCCACAATGCATCGGGCCGTAGGGCAAGCTACGGTTCTCTCGTCTCCGCCGCGTTGCAATTGAAACCACCAACGGACATACCGCTCAAGGATCCAAAGCAATTCACGTTGATCGGAAAACCGACTCGACGCCTCGACACGCCCTCAAAAATCAACGGCACCGCCCAGTTCGGTCTCGACGTTCACCTCCCCGGCATGCTCTTTGCTCTGGTCGCACGGCCGCCAGTCTTTGGCGGCAAGGTTGAAAACTTCGACGCCTCTGAAGCCCTTAAGATCAAGGGTGTACGCGCTGTCGAGCAAGTCCCTTCAGGCGTAGCTGTCATCGCGGACCGTTTCTGGCCCGCCAAACTGGGCCGCGACAAACTCAAGATTTCCTGTGACGAAGGAGCTAACGCAAAACTTTCGACCTCTCAAATGCTCGCCGATTTTTCGAAGCAGTCCGCGTCACCAGGAACCATCGCGAAAAAGACAGGCGATGCCGCGGCTGCTTTGGCATCCGCTGCGAAGACCATGACCGCCGAGTACGATGTTCCTTACCTCGCGCACGCCATGATGGAGCCGCTGAATTGCGTCGTCGACCTGCGTCCCGATAGTTGCGAAATCTGGACGGGCACGCAGTTCGAAACCGTTGATCGCGCCAACGCCGCGCAGGTTGCCGGCCTGCCCCCGGAAAAAGTTCAAATTCATACCACGCTCCTTGGCGGCGGTTTCGGCAGACGCGCGAATCCCGCCTCCGACTTTGTCGTCGAAGCTGTGCATGTGGCCAAGATCGCCAAGGCACCGGTAAAAGTTGTTTGGACGCGCGAAGACGACCTAGCCGGCGGGTGGTATCGCCCCATGTGGCACGATCGCTTTGTCGCCGGGCTCGACGCTGCGGGCAATCCCACGGCCTGGACGCACACGATCGTTGGCCAGTCCATCGCGCAGGGCACTCCCTTTGCCCAATACATGATCAACAAGGAAGGTGTGGACAGCACTTCTGTGGAAGGTGCAGCCGATATCCTTTACGGAATTCCTAATCTTCAGGTTGACTTGCACACTCCGAAAATCGGCGTCCCAGTGCAGTGGTGGCGCTCCGTCGGCCACTCGCACACGGGCTTTTCTGTCGAGAGTTTTTTCGACGAAGTGGCTCACGCGGGAGGAAAAGATCCTTATGAATTGCGCCGCGAGCTCCTTGCCAATCAACCCCGCATGAGCGCCGTCTTGAATTTGGTGGCTGAAAAAAGTGGATGGGGAAAGCCACTTCCCCCTGGGCGTGGCCGCGGCATCGCCACTCACTTTTCATTTGACAGCTATGTTGCCCAGGTCGTCGAGGCATCCGTGGAGAAGGACGGCACAGTGCGGGTGCATCGCGTCGTGTGCGCCGTCGATTGCGGACGCGTCGTCAATCCGGACATTGTCAAAGCGCAAATGGAAGGCGGCATCATCTTCGGCTTGACTGCCGCCCTCAAGACGGAAATCACTCTTGAAAACGGCCGCGTCCAGCAAAAAAACTTCCACGACTACCAGATGCTTCGCATGTTCGAATCCCCGGAGATCGAGGTCCATATCGTTCACAGCGAGCTGAACCCCACAGGCGTCGGCGAGCCGAGCGTGCCCCCTGCTGCTCCCGCACTGACCAACGCCATTTTTGCTGCGACCGGCAAGCGCGTCAGACGGCTGCCGATCCGTGCCGCTGATCTCGTCGCAGGAAGCGGGGCCAGATCATGACCGCAGTAAACGCGAGCCGCTATCGTCACTCTTCTGCGTTGCTTTGTTCCGCCAGCGCTCTTTCTTTACTCATGGTTTGCCAAATCACTGTGATTCACGCCGCGCCGCGAGGTCCGAAACCCGACGCCAACGCGTCGAGCGCGGCCTTCTTACAGGTCTACAAAGTTTTCACGTCTCCTCGCTGCCAGAACTGTCATCCACCTGGTGACTCTCCCTTGCAGGGCGACGACAGCCATGTTCATCTGCAAAATGTAAGGCGAGGCAAGGATGGCCACGGTGTCTACAGCATGCGTTGTGACACCTGCCACCAAACCACCAATCTTCCCGGCGACCACACGCCTCCGGGGAATCCCAAATGGTTACTTCCGACTCCAGAACACAAAATGGTTTTCGTCGGCCGCTCGCCTGCTGAACTCTGCCGCCAGCTAAAGGATCCAAAACAAACCGGAGGCCGCTCCCTTTCGCAACTGCTGGAACATGTGTCGTCCGATGATCTGGTCGGATGGGCCTGGGATCCCGGCGACGGGCGCACTCCGCCTCCACTCTCGCGTGCCGAAACCGCGGCGCAAATGAAAATCTGGGTCGAAGGCAGCGCAGCCTGCCCTCAATAATCGACTCTTTTCTACAGTTCGAAAGCGGGCGAGAGTCCGGTGAGTCTACAAATGACCGAACAACTCGGAATCCGTCTGAACCTTCTGCCGCCCGTACTGAAGTCTCGCGTCCGAAACTGTCGCCGGTGAATACCAGGCTCATCAATTGGTCCAGCATTGCCTTTGCGATATTGCAAAGCGCCTGCACCGCCGTAATCGCTATCAGCGGCTTGCGTGTTGCCATCGGCCTCAGTGCTTTAGCGGCAGCCGCTGGAATTCACGCGCCAGCTCGCGGCTTTCATCAGGACGCCATTCGCATCCCCATGATGGCTTTGGCCTTCCTGGGAGCCGTTATCAATCTTTATGTAGTTGGAAAAGTGCGCCGTTTACGCAGCAAGCCCGCCGCTCAATGGCGTCAACAGCCCGTGACAAAAAAGAAGATCAACTCCGAACGTTTTCAAATCGCTCTCTCTATCCTGACCTTGCTTCTCCTCGCTGCCGAATGGATCACTCATCCGCTGGTCCACCGCGTTCCTTGAAACGC
>Ga0209155_1001735_pt1 | contig 10179 bp, 7 predicted proteins | sample GraSoiAngelo_122_FD_185879 | JGI IMG/M metagenome (GOLD analysis project Ga0209155, IMG submission 185879) | Grasslands soil microbial communities from the Angelo Coastal Reserve, California, USA - 14_0927_02_20cm (SPAdes) (version 2) | ecosystem: Environmental > Terrestrial > Soil > Grasslands ...
GCGCGACACCATCCATCCCGGGCATCTTGATGTCGGTGACGATTGCGTCATAGTCGGTTGCTGCGATCCGGTCGAGCGCCGCCGCCGCCGAGTCGGCGGTGTCCACCGTCACTGCAGCCATTCGAATTCGAAGAGCCGCGGGAAGCGCCTGCAGCAGAGCCGGATCGTCGTCGACGACGAGGACCCGCGACGCAGTCATGGCAGGGAGCTCGCCGGTGTATCGGCCGAAGCGAGGGGGAGCTGGATGAGGAACGTTGCTCCCGCGCCGGGCGGGCTCACGACGGCGATCATGCCGCCGTGGTCCTTGATGATCCCGTAGGTGATGGACAGGCCCAGGCCCGTGCCTTCGCCGACTTCTTTGGTCGTGAAGAACGGATCGAAGATCCGGCGCTCGAGCCCGGCCGGAATCCCGTGACCGGTATCGGCGAATGCCAGTTCGACAGTCTGGCAATCGACTGAAGCCGAAATCCGGATCGCCTTGCGGGGAGAGTTCGCCATTGCGTCGCGTGCGTTCGACAACAGGTTGATGAAAACCTGCTCCAGTTGAATCGCGTTCCCGAGGACCACCGGCTCTTTCGAGCCGAGGTCGAGCGCGACATTGATCTCCCGCAGCCGGAATTGCTCTTGCATCAGCGCCAGTGCCCGCTCGATCACTTGCCTGAGAACGATAGGCTCCCGGCTGACCGGTGCCGCTCGACCAAACGTGCGGAGGTGCGAGATGATCTCGGTGGCCTTGCGGACCTGTTCCGTGGCTTGGCGCAACTCACGGATGACCTGCTTCACGTCCATGACGCCGTGCTCGATGAGGTCCATCGCATTCCCCACGAACAAGCCGATGTTGTTGAGCGGGTTGTTGAGTTCATGGGCGACGCCGGTGGTGAGCTCGCCCACGGTCGCCAGTTTTCCCGCCTGCACGAGCTGCTCCTGCTTCTCGCGCAGCTCCTGTTCACGTCTCTGGATCCCGGCGGTAGTGTCCCGCAGGTCTCCCATGATGTGAATCATCGCCTTGCGGGTGGCCTCCAGACGCAGCTTGTCTTTGTGCGAGTCCTGCAGAATGTGAAGCACCGCCCGTCGCGAATTGTCGAGTCGCTCCGTCTGGCCGGCCAATCGTCGCCGGTCTTGCTCATAGTCGGCGAGGATATGGAGCATGGCCTTTCGTTGATTCGCGAGGCGCTTGTTCGAGTCGTTCAGATCGCCCATCATGTGAAGCATCGCGCGGCGCTGCTCATCGCGCTCCCGTAAGCGGCGCTCCAGCGTCTCGACCTGCGCACGAAATCGGCTGTCAGGCGTCGCGGGCGCCGGATCTGCGGTCGTCGTGGCAGTCGTTGCCATCAGACGCTGTCCCCCTTCGATCTTCCGACTACTTTCCGCAGGCTCTCCAGCTCCTTTTCAAGCGCGATCATCTTGAGCTCACGACCGACGACGACCTCCTCGAATTTTTCGAGATCCAAAATCTTTTCCTGAAGCTCGCCCTTGGACTTTTCCAGATCGCGGACTACCTGCTCGTACTCGCGCATGTCACGCAAGATGCCGATGGCACCGATCACCTTTCCGTCCGGATCGCGCAAAGCGGACGCGTTCAGCGTCGTGGGGATCACCTCGCCACTCGCGCTCCGTGGATTCAGGTGGGCGTTGCGGGTGACGCCCCGCTCCACAACCTCCCGCAGCGCGGCGAGAAAGGCGCGCGCCTCCGCGGGAGAAATGATGCGGGACAGCGATTGTTCGATCAACTCGTCCGCACGGAATCCGAGCAGCGCGAAGACCGCATCGTTGGCCTGGAGGATTTTTCCCTCGAGGTCCGATACGAACACAGGATCGGGCGCGTTCTTGATCAGGCTCTCGGCGTAGGCCTTTGCCTTGTCCAGTTCCCTCATGTCGCGCAGGATGCCAAGGGCGCCGATCACCCTACCGTCGCCGTCACGCAGGGCGGAGGCGTTGAGCGTCGTGGGGATGCCCTCCCCGCTCGCGCTCCGCGGGTTGAGCCGGGCGTTGCGGGTAACGCCGCGCTCCACGACTTCCCGGAGCGCCGCCGTGAACTCGCGTGTTTCCTCCGGGCTGATGAAGCGGGAGAGCGACTGTTCGAGGACCTCGTCCGGGCGGAAGCCAAGGAGGGCGGAGACGGCATCGTTGGCCTGCAGGATCTTTCCCTCGAGGTCGGACACGAACACGGGATCGGGCGCGTTCTTGATCAGGCTCTCGGCGTATGCTCGGGCCTTGTCCAATTCGCGCATGTCGCGAAGGATGCCGATGGCACCGATCACCTTCCCGTCGGTGTCGTGGAGGGCGGAGGCGTTGAGCGTCGTCGGGATGCCCTCGCCGCTCGCGCTCCGCGGGTTGAGTCTGGCGTTGCGGGTGACGCCGCGTTCCACGACTTCGCGGAGTGCCGCCAAAAACTCCCGGGTCTCGGCAGAGGAGATGATGCGCGAGAGCGATTGCTCGATGAGCTCGTCTGGGCGGAAGCCGAGGAGCGCGAAGACGGCGTCGTTGGCTTGCAGGATCTTTCCCTCGAGGTCCGACACGAACACGGGATCCGGCGCGTTCTTGATCAAGCTCTCGGCATAGGCTCTTGCCTTGTCCAGCTCTCGCATGTCGCGCAGGATGCCGATGACGCCGATCGCCCGGCCATCAGGATCGCGGAGTGCGGAGGCGTTCAGGCTCGTGGGGATGACCTCGCCGCCCGCACTCCGAGGGTTGAGGACGACGTTCCGCATGACGCCGCGCTCGACCACTTCCCGCAGCGCCGCCCTGAATTCCCGGGTTTCCTCCGGACTGATGAAGCGGGCCAGCGATTGCTCCAGCACTTCGTCCTGACGGAATCCGAGCAACTGGGAAACCGCATCGTTCGCCTGCAAAATCTTGCCTTCCAGATCGGAGACGAACACTGGATCAGGGGCGTTGGCGATGATGATGTCGGCGTCCAGCGATCCGCGCGATTTGACCCGCCGCCTCTCGGACTCCATGACTTTCGCTTGCATCGCGAGTTCCCGTGGTCCAGCCATCTTGGACCTCCTTGCGAACGGGTTCGTGGGGAGAGAGAAGCCCCGTTCTCGCTGCGCGGGCCGGTCCCATAACATGGCCACGACCTGATCTGCTACACGCCCGCGGCTGCCGTTTGTTCGCTTGCCTGACTGCGACCCACACTCCTGTCGGATTTGTACAGTTTGTCAGGATGCGCGACCCAATGCGCAGCTACCGGCTCGCCGCCATTCCAGGACGGAATCGCGGTCGAGGTGATCGCGCCGAGGCTGGATCGAGGTCCGCTGATCGCTACTGGCAGTCAGGGAACCTGATCGACGCGACGCGCGTGCTCCAGTTGAACGTGCTGGTCGTCAGGTAATACTGATTCGTGTACCAGAACGTGCATCCGTCGGCGTCGATCGCCATGCTGGTGTAGTCGCCCCAGCGACCTCCGCACTTGAGCTGTGAGCCCGTGCCGTTGATGAGGAACGACTCGGTTTCCATTGCGCCCAGCGGGTCGAGCGAGGTGCGTCCCGTGTAGCGGATCGACGGGAAGGTCGACGAGCCGCCCGGGCGCACGGGCCCGGAGACGCTGTACCCGAGCGCGATGTTGCCCGCTTTGTCCATGGCGATCGAACCCATCCAGCGGTGATCGCCGTCCGGCGGCGCGTACGTGCCCTGTTGGTAGACGGTCAGCACAGTGGAGTTTTTCGGTGCACGGAATTCGTACCATCGCTCGCCCACCTGGCCCGTGGGCGTATTCACCGAGTGGCTCACCACCCAGCTCTGGTGGTCGGAGAAGTTCCGATAAGCCAGCCTGTACATCAGGCGGTCGCCGAGTGAGTCCAGAGTGTCTGTTCCAGGTTCCGCATCTGGCTGCGGAATGCATGCTCTGTCGCCGCCGCAGGCGAGTTGGAAATTTGCGACGGGAATCGGCATCGTGCCGCCAATGCCGGTAAACGTCGCGTTGCGCGGGCGGGCAAAGTCGATGTCGAACAGATACTTGTAGATGACATTTCCATTGGGCGGAGTGTTATCGATGCTGCCAAGGAACACTTCCGGTTGGCCGCTGGGCGGCAGGACGTCCGCGGAATCGAGGTCGGCGGGCAGCAGGCTGTCGTCGAAGGTGGTTGGGGTCGTAAAGCAGACCTGTTTCGCGCTCTTGCGTCCCGCCAGCATCCCGACCCGGTCATAGGCGCAAACCGTCGCGCCAACGTATCTCGAGCCGTCATTAGTGAAACTGTTAATGGATTGAAAGTAACCGTTGGGCTGGATTCCGAACTTTGGGTAGTCGGGGAAACTATTCTGCCCGTAGGCGAAGCGGTAATAGGTCCCAAGAGCATCAGGCGTGGTCGATACCGCGATGCAGGTCACCCGCACGTTGAAGGTGCCCTGGCTTGCCACCCAGCGGTGAGCGAGCTTGTCGAACTGGATGATGGGGTCACCCTGATTGGCGGTCTCGCAAATGTTGCCAAAACCCTTCCAGAAGTTGTTCCCGTCGAATGGACCGGCGAGGACCGCGCCGCTGCTCTTGTCGAACACCGCGTATTGGAGGTTGACCCACTGCACCACTTGCGTATCGCCGACGGCCAGGTTGGCGTCGCTCGGAGCGCCTTGAACCTTGTAGCTGCCGAAGCCATTTCCGACGCCGAGAACATTCACCCCAGGGACGGCGAGCACCGTCGGAAGTATCGCGGTCTGCAGCGCGCCATCATCCGACGCGGCTTGGCTGGGCACCGCGGCAGCGTTCATCGTCTGCTGCAGCTTCGGTCGACGAATGGGAATCACCCGGCGAGGTGTGTCCGCGCGAGGGGGTGTCGCCATCTCGCGCAGCGGAGCCGAGACGTCCGCGTGCAGCGCTTCATTGACCTCTGGGTTCGTGAGCACCTCGGGCTGGGCCGGTCTGTCAGCCCATGCGGAGGGGGAAAAGACGAAGCTGAACAAGCAGAGGACGGGCGCAGCCCGCGTCATCTGGTTGGCTTGCATGTTGTCTCCTCCGGAAGCGAGGCCGCGCGTGGCGCCCTCGCCTTCATCGTTTCGGTTTCGTACCAAGGCACGCCGGATAGAGGCATGGCAAGGTTAAATTGTCCCGCCTTCACCTGCCTGAAGATCCGCGAGCACCTCTTCTACGTCGGCGAGGTGGAGGCGAGCGGTCGGTTAGCAACGGTGAGCTCCACGGTAGGATCGACCAGGGCCACTTCCGCCGCGATAGCGCCGCTCTAGCGGTGTGCGCCACACTACTTGCCGCCGTTTCAACGGACTGATTTGTACAATCATCGAATCCATTTCCGCACATCACGCCGTATCCGATCGGAAAGAAGTAGCGATGCCGGATGAGAGTGGGTCCAGGTAATCCAGTCCGGATTGCGAAACGTTGGGAACGGCGTTTCTTTTGCTAATAGTTTAGGGATGCGTTCCGTGCGTCCGCGCGGCTTCACCCTGATCGAGCTGGTGGTGGCCATGGCCGTCATCGGCGTCCTCGCCGGCATGTCGGCGGTTGCGCTCGGCCGGATGAAGACGCGCGGCAACTTCTCCAGCGCCAGCGGCGATTTCATCGCCACGCTCCGCACGGCGCGGGCGGAGGCGTTCGCCCGCGGCAATCCTACGGTGGTCGTCGTCGACTCACTGGCAGCCCGCTGGTGGGCCATCGAGGACGTGAACGGGGACTTCTCGCTGGCTTCCTTCAGCCCCTCGACCCCGGCGCCTTCGCCGGACCGGCTGATCTATTCGGGGACGCTGCCGAGCGGGACCAGCTTCGGACCGCTCGACGGCTGGGGATCGGCGCTTCCGCCGCCATACTCCGCGATCCCCACCGGATACCTGAACATCGTCCTCGCCGACGGCGGGTCCGGCGGCGTCGCCGACATCACCGTGGACGGCGGGAGCGCGGCGCCTAATTTCAAGTACTGCAGCTTCTGCGACACCAGCTCGAAGCAGGGAGCGATCACCTTTCTTCCCTCGGGGGGCGCCATCTTCAACGGCGGGCCTCTCGGTGTCGGACAGCAGATCAGCCTGCAGGACGTGCAGTCCGTGGACGGCGGCGTGGCCGGAGCGCCGACCAGCATCATGGATTTCGTCATCGTGGCGGCGACCGGCGCCGCCGAGGCGGTGGCCGTCCGATGATCCCCGCTTGCCACAGGATGGATCGTGGGTTCTCGCTGATCGAGTCGATGGTTGCGTCGGTGGTGATGCTCATCGGCCTGCTCGGCCTGGCCGGGCTGCAGGTCGTCGCCATGCGCGCGAACAACCTCGGCAAGCGCATGGCGCAGGCATCGCTGCTCGCCCAGGACCTGGTGCAGAACATCCAGCTCTGGCAGTACACGGACTCCAGGCTCGTGCCGCAGGGCTCCGCCTCGCCGGCGCACACCGGTCTCTACTCGGACACGAACCACTCGGACATCGCGAAGTTCTGGGACCTGCTGAATACGGCCACACTGACGACCACGGTGGACGGTTCGCCGGTGACGTTCGACTTCACCGACGGCGCTGCAGGCGCCGCCCAGGTGAACCAGCTCGCGGCGAGCTACGCGGGCGTACTCTCGCCGGTGGACACCACGCTTCCCGCCGGGGAGCAGACCATCTTCCAGCGCTACTGGAACGTGTTCCCGGTCGACCTCAACGGCTCCGGCCAGGCGCAGGGAAAACTCATCCAGATCCTGGTGCGCTGGAAGGAGCCGAACTTCGGCTACCGGCAGGTGAGCGCCAGCTTCTACAAGTACGACCCGTCGGGGTTCAACCTGTGACGCGCCGGCAGCCGCGAGGCTTCACGCTCATCGAGGTGACCGTCGGCGCCGCCGTCGCGCTGATCGTCATCGGCATCGTCACTGCAACGTTCCTCTCGCAGCAGCGGTCGGTGCAGGCTCTCGATCTGTCGCGCGAGGCGAGCAACGCCGCCCGCGACGCGATGCTTTCGCTGCAACAGACCATCGCTCGCGCCGGCTACGGCATCGACCCGCGGTACGCCTTCGACTTCCGCAACTACAACTGCCCGAACTGGACCGCGGCGAACCCCTGCCGGGACCGGATGAATTTTCCGGACCAGATCGTCTTCGTCTCGCGCGACCCGGACTACTACTGGGCCGGGACGCCGAGCAGCACCATCGCCGGCTGCTCTCCCTCGTCGCCATGTACCGGGCACGCCTGGCAGGTGAAGGCGTTCGATCCGACCCACGTCACCGTCGCCGCGTCGGCGGGCGACACGTTTCTCAAGGGCCAGCTCGTCGAGATGACCTGCGCACAGGGGAGCAATCCGACCATCGGCCAGGTGGCCGCGACTGCGCAGGCGACGTCAGCGGCGGATCTGCAGCTCACGCTCGATGCGGCCGTCGCGGGCAACCCGTACCGCGCCAACATTCCCGCGCCGCACGACTCGTGCTTCGACACGGCCGGCGTGAGCCTCTTCCTCGTCAACCGCTACCGGTACCACGTCGCGACGGTCAACGGCGATCCCTGGCTGATGCTCGACCGGGGCCTCGACTACAACCAGAACGGCACGACCGCCGAGGAAGGCGCCGGCGGCGCGCCGGACACGGCCGACGAGATTCCCATCGCCCACGGCGTCGAAGGAATGCAGTTCGCCTACCTGCTTCGCCCGAGCACCACGGGCGTGGCGGCTCCCGACAATGGCGGCGACTGGGTGATCGGCAATACGCCGGGCGTCATCGAGGAGCCCGACCCGACGGTGACCGCGCCGACCCTGCTCACCTCTGACACCGACCCGCTGCGCTACAACTTGCACCCGGCGAACATCCGCGGCGTCCGCATCCGTCTGACCGTGCGTTCGCTCCGGCTGGACATCACGCAGCCCTCGGACTGGTTCGGCGATCCGGCGACCCCGCCGGACGGCAGCGCTTCGATCGAGAACTGCGACAACTTCGTCGTGGTCACGCTCGGCCGATACCGTCGCTACTTCAGCTCGGCGACCGTGTCGACTCCCAACCTGGGCTCGAAGGATCCGTTCATCTTCTAAAGGGCCACCGATGCGCTTCGTCCACCACAGGCACGACCGCGGCTCGGCGCTGATCATCTCGATGATCCTGATGATCGTGCTCGCCGTGGTCGGCATCGCGCTCGTCAATCGCACGACCCGCGAGGTCGACGCGGTGGCTTCCAAGCGCCACTGGGACCGGTCGATGAGCTGCGCGGAGGGCGCGCGGCAGATGCTGATGTCGCAGTTCCGCGCCTACGGCGTGAACCTCGTCAATCTCCAGATGCAGAAGCAGATCGGCGACCAGCAGTACGCCTCCGGCCACTATGACAATTTCAACGTCACCTCCGTGTCCGAGGCCGGCGGCACGCCGGGCGGAGCGGTGGGAGGGGACGCCGCGAACCGGATCACCCGGCGGTCAGGCGGCCTGGGCGGCAAGGGCTGGCGCATGACGGTGGTCTGCCGCGACAACGCCCAGGCCACGCACCAGCAGGAAATCGAGTTCCTGGTGAACTTCGGATTCTGACGAGGAGACTATGAACAGGATCAGCGCACTGCTCATTCTCTCCACGGCGCTCGCGTTGCCCGCGGGCGCGGCTCCGCCGGGGACGGACGTTACCTGCTGGAACCGCGACACCGAGCGGATGGACTTCTTCACCAACCCGCCGACGCGCGGAGACAACAACTTCTTCTCCTTCACGGTGTCGGGCACCGCGAACGTGACCATGCTCTACCCGGGAACCGCCTCGATGAAGGCGCTGCCCATCTCGCTGTACGAGTTGCGCGAGCCAGGCGTTGGCGGCGCGGGCAGCGTGCTCGCTCCGAACGGGCAGGGCTGCCAGAACGCCTTCCTCAACAACCTCGATTACTTCATGCCGACCACGGTGGAGCCGCCAGCTGCCTCGGCCGCCTACAGCGGCGCTTATGACAAGTCGAAGCGGTACCCCGAACCGGAGGTCACTTACGCCGGTGGAGGCGGCCTGGCCGACAACTTCGAGGACGCGACCTACAACGACAAGAAGACGGACTCGACCGGCGGCAAGGCTTGGCGCTACGTGCTCTGGCCGGCCAACGATTCCGGCACTCCGGAGAGCATCGACACGGCCTGCACCAACGCGACCAGCGGCGCGGGCTACGTGTCCAACGATACCGACGACTGCAAGCTCTGCGTCAAAACCACGGGCTACTGGATCAACTACAAGGTGGCGCAGACCGATACCAGCAGCTCGGCGTTGGTGGCCAAGGGCAACTGGCTGAACTACTTCCCGCCAAAATGGGCCACTCTCCGCCTCGCCTACAAGCGGCTGGTGAACGGCCCGCTGCTGAACTCGCTGCGCGAGGGCATCGGCACGCAGAACGGCGCACAGGGCTGGTACCGCCTGCAGAAGATGTTGCCCCAGTCGTGCACCGGGCAGGGTCGACCGAACCAGCGCATCGCCAGCGTGGACGGCGTCACCTACACGAACACCGCCAATCCCTTGGCGGAGATGCTCTTCAACGTGGCCTGGACGGTCAGCTCGATCGATTCGCCACCGCCTTCGACCTGGAGCTTCTTCCCCAACCAGAGCACGCACCCCTCGAGCGAGAACGGGATTAGCAGCGATTCCAACAAGAAGGCGGGCTTCTGCCCCGGCTGCAACGCGGGTTTCTCCGTCCTCATCTCCGATGGCCGCGGCATCGACGGCCGGCCCGGCTGCGACGGAGCAGCGAACATTGCCACACATCCCTGGTGCAACGGATACGATTCGCACGCCGCCTGCTCCGGCCCCAACTCGACCGGCAGCCCCGGCCTGGGGCTCGGCGCCGAGAAGGACGGCGACGACTACCTCGACCCCAACATGTCGAACGGTGCCGGTCCGGTTCTCACCGGTTCCGGCGCGCCGTACCACACCAGCGCCGGCGGGGTGTGCCCCAACGACTTCCTTCCCAGCGTCGCGGCCTGGATGTTCGCGACGAACCTCGGCGGGCAGCCTGGCACCAACCTGCGCCTGTATACGCTCGGCGTCGGCGACAACTACTTCGGCGAGTTGGAGCCGCTGCGGGCGGCTGCCTCCGCGGGCCACGGCCTCTACCTGGACGGATCGAATTTCGCGGCGCTCGAGCGGAACCTCACCCGGGTCTTCCTCGACATCATCTCCAACGCGACCTCGTTCTCCGTGGCCGCGATCACCACGGTTCAGACCCGCGGAACGACGTTCGCCTTCATTCCCCGTTTCCGACCGCTGGGTGGCTCGCAATGGGAAGGCCGCCTCTACCGCTTCCGCCTCTTCAACGAGTTCGCGGCTGGCTGCAGC
>Ga0209155_1001736_pt1 | contig 10175 bp, 10 predicted proteins | sample GraSoiAngelo_122_FD_185879 | JGI IMG/M metagenome (GOLD analysis project Ga0209155, IMG submission 185879) | Grasslands soil microbial communities from the Angelo Coastal Reserve, California, USA - 14_0927_02_20cm (SPAdes) (version 2) | ecosystem: Environmental > Terrestrial > Soil > Grasslands ...
GTCGTCGTGCTCTTGAGGCCGGCCAATGCGAGGATGTCGCCGGCGCGCGCCTCCTTGACGTCCTCGCGGTGGTTGGCATGCATCAGCAGCATGCGGCCGATCCGCTCGCGGTTGTTCTTGACCGTGTTGAGGACCTGCGAGGCAGTGCTGAGGACGCCGGAATAGATGCGGATAAAGGTCAGCGAGCCGACAAACGGGTCGGACATGATCTTGAAGGCGAGCGCCGCGAAGGGCTCCTCGTCCGAGGCATGCCGCACGATCGGCTCGTCGGAGCCCATCTTGACGCCCTTGATCGCCGGGACGTCGGTCGGCGCCGGCAGGTAATCGACGACAGCGTCGAGCAGCGGCTGGACGCCTTTGTTCTTGAAGGCCGAGCCGCACAATACCGGGACAAAGACCGCGGCGATCGCGCCCTTGCGGATGCAGCGCTTCAGGGTTTCGACATCGGGCTCCTCGCCGCCGAGATAGGCTTCGAGCGCGGCATCGTCCTGCTCGACCGCCAATTCGACAAGCTCGTGATGCGCGGCCTGCGCGGCGGCCTGCAATTCGGCCGGGATCTCGACGACGTCGAATTGCGCGCCCAAGCTCTCGTCACGCCATTTAACCGCATTCATTGCGACGATATCGACGACGCCGACAAAATCGCTTTCGGCGCCGATCGGCAGCTGCGTGACCAGGGGAACAGCGCCGAGGCGGTCCTTGATCTCCTGGATGCAGCGCGGGAAGTCGGCGCCGATCCGGTCCATCTTGTTGACAAAGCAGATGCGCGGCACGCCGTATTTGTCGGCCTGGCGCCACACCGTTTCGGATTGCGGCTCGACGCCGGCGACCGAGTCGAACACCGCGACCGCGCCATCGAGCACGCGCAAGCTGCGCTCCACCTCGATCGTGAAATCGACGTGACCCGGCGTGTCGATGATGTTGATGCGGTGGTCGTTCCAGAAGCAGGTCGTCGCGGCCGAGGTGATCGTGATGCCGCGTTCCTGCTCCTGCTCCATCCAATCCATCGTCGCGGTGCCTTCATGCACCTCGCCGAGCTTGTAGGAGCGCCCAGTATAATAAAGGATCCGCTCGGTGGTTGTCGTCTTACCGGCATCGATGTGCGCCATGATGCCGATATTGCGATACCTCTCGAGAGGCGTTGTGCGTGCCATCACCAAATACTCCGGCGGCGCAGCGCGCCGCGCTGATACCGCTGATTGTTAGAGCCGTGTGCCGGCGGGCGGGCGAGGCCCGCTACCAGCGATAATGTGAGAACGCCTTGTTCGCGTCCGCCATCCGGTGCGTGTCTTCGCGCTTCTTGACGGCAACGCCGCGGTTCTGGGCGGCATCCAGCAGCTCGCCCGAGAGCCGCTCCTCCATCGTGTTTTCCGACCGGGCGCGCGAGGATGAGATGAGCCAACGGATCGCCAGCGCCTGGCTGCGGTCGGGGCGGACCTCGATCGGGACTTGATAAGTGGCGCCGCCGACCCGGCGCGAGCGCACCTCGACGGCCGGCCGCACATTGGTCAAGGCCTCGTGAAACACCCGGATCGGGTCCTGCCCGGTACGCTTTTGGATGCGCTCGAAGGCGCCGTAGACGATGGTCTCGGCGACCGACTTCTTGCCCTCGTACATCAGGCAATTCATGAATTTCGTGACGATGTTGTCGCCGAATTTCGGATCCGGGTGGACTTCGCGTTTCTCGGCGGCGCGGCGGCGTGACATTCGATCTTCTCCGCTTACTTCGGCCGCTTGGCGCCGTATTTCGAGCGACGCTGCCGGCGATCCTTGACGCCCTGGGTGTCGTGGGTGCCGCGGATGATGTGATAGCGCACGCCGGGAAGATCCTTGACCCGGCCGCCGCGGATCAGGACGACCGAGTGCTCCTGAAGATTGTGGCCCTCGCCCGGGATGTAGCTCGTGACCTCAAAGCCGTTGGTCAGGCGGACGCGCGCGACCTTGCGCAGGGCCGAGTTCGGCTTCTTTGGCGTCGTCGTGTAGACGCGCGTGCAGACCCCGCGTTTTTGCGGGCACTGCGCCATCGCCGGCACCTTGTTTCGCGCGACCACCGGCCTGCGCGGGTTATTGATCAGCTGATTTATCGTCGGCATCCACCAAACCTCAATGAGAACGACAACCGCCCGACGCTAACGCGCGTCGAGCGGCGGTATCTCTTAGCCCACCTGAATACGCGCCCTCTTGCAGAGGCGCCGTGCCACTTCGTCTACCGGGCTGCGTTTAGGTGGCCTCCTACCGCCAGCCCCCACGGAGGCGCGGAATATAGGGATGGGGCCCAGGACGGTCAAGCGGAATGCCTGGGTTTGCCAAGCGGTTTCGGCATGTCCGCTGCCCATCAACGAGAAGGATCAGCCAAAGGCCTTGAGCACCTTGCCGCCGGCTTCGACGGGCTTTGCCGCGATCAGCACAAAGGCGATGACACAAGGCTCCGGCCCGCGGTTGACCCAATTGTGGACCGTGCCCCGCTGGACGATGACATCGCCAGCCTTCAGATGCGTGATATCGCCCGTCTCGAGCTCCATATCGATCTCGCCCTTCATAATGACGGCATAATCGAGCGAGTCTGTCCGGTGGATGCGCGGCGTGTTGCCGGGCTGCAATTCGAGGATGCGGAAAACGGTGCCGTTGTCATGCGTCGTGCCGGTCTCGCGCAGGCCCTCATCGGCGCTGCCGGTGTTGTCGATCGGAAAGCCTTCGCTCGTCCAGATGACGCAAGCCTCGGCCCCTGGCCGGGCCGAACGCAGGTTCTGTGAGATTTCGTCGATCTGAACGATCGCCTTTCCCGCGGCATCATGTCCGGTCACGACCCGCCGCACCCGCAACGCCATGGCTTCCTCCTCGCTGATCCTGCTCTGCCGGCGATCTTCGCGCAGGAGCGGCAACAGCGGCAAGCCGATCGGCGCTTTGCCGCTGGATGCCGGGGCGGCGGTTGACGCTGGGACTGCGGTGAGCGTAACTGGAGCCGGCGTTCACGAGGAGCACCGCGATGCCCGAGACCGCGACCCTAAAGGCGTTCTGGCAGCCTGGCTGAACCAGCTGCCTGAGACTCAAGGAGTTTCTCTCGGTCCGTGGGATCGAGTTCCAATCGATCAATGTGCTGGAAGACCCCGCCGGGCGAGCCGAATTGCAGCGCCTCGGCGCACGCTCGATCCCGGTCCTGTCGCGCGGCGACAAATTTGTCTTTGCGCAGAACATCGCGCAGGTCGTCGAATTCCTGAAGCTCGACGAGAAGACCGGGCCGGTCCTGTCGCCGGCACAGCTGGTCGAGCGCCTCGACCGGTTTATCGGCGCGGCCTTGCAGATCATCCCGCTGATGCCCGATGACCGGCTCGATATCGAGGTGCCGAACCGGCCGCGAAAGTACCGCATCCTGGCGCATCACATGTTCCGGATCCCGGAGGCGTTTCTCGAAGTCGCCGGCGGCAAGGTCTTCAGCCAGGGGCTGCCGACCGAAGTCGCGCGGCCCGAGGATATGGCCTCGACCGCGGCGCTTGCTGCCTACGGGCGGGGCGTGCGCGAGCGGGCCGCAGCGTGGTGGCAGGGCAAGGCCGACAAAACCTGCGGCGAAACCGTCCAGACCTATTACGGGTCGCAGAGCCTGCATGAGGTCTTGGAGCGCGCCACCTGGCATATCGGCCAGCATTGCCGGCAATGGATGATGCTGCTCGAGATGGCGGGGGTTGTCTTCGAGCAGCCGCTCAGCGACCCCGATTTCGCCGACCTGCCGATGCCGAAACAGGTCTGGGACGGCTGAGTATCCTACGCGTCCCGGCGAAAGCCCGGACCCACTTTTCCGCCGCTCAATAAGCTGATAGGTGGGTCCCGGCTTTCGCCACGGATCAAGTCCGTGGGCTAAAGGCCCACGGGACGCCGGCTTTTAACGTCTCAGGATGATGCTTCAGGTCAACGGCTATGTCTCGCCCTATCCGGTCGATCCGATGCCGGATTGGGTGGCGGCGTTGCGCGACAGCGCGGCGCCGGTCTGGCTGTTCGCCTACGGCTCCTTGATGTGGAACCCGGAGATGCCGTTCGCCGAGCGGCGGCCGGCTCTGTTGCGCGGCTGGCACCGCAGCTTCTGCCTCTATTCACGCGACTATCGCGGCACGCCGGAACGCCCTGGCCTTGTGCTCGGGCTCGACCGTGGCGGGTCATGCCAGGGCATCGCCTATCGGCTCCCGCCGGAGGGGTTGGGCGCGGCGATCGACCAGGTCTGGGCGCGCGAAATGGCGGGCGAGGTCTACCGCATGCGGCCGGTCAGCGTGACGACGCCCGAGGGCCGGATCGGCGCCTATGCCTTTCTCGTGCGCCGCGACCGGCCGGATTATGCCGGACGCCTGTCACTCGACGAAGCGGCGCGTATTATCGCGGTGGCGAAAGGCGGGCGCGGCACCGGGCGCGACTACCTCGCCAATACGGTGCGCCATCTGGAGGAGCTCGGCATTGCGGACGGGCCCCTGCATCGTCTGCATGAGCAGGTAGAGGCATTGCCTCGGCACACTTGAACAAACGCTAAATGTGCTGCCAGCTCTTGAAAACAAATTCGAGGTTGTAGCCGTCGGGGTCGAACACATTGGCGGCATAGTAACGCGGATCGTAATAGAGCCGCGCACTTGGTTTGCCATTGTCGGTCGCGCCCGCGGCGATGGCGGCGGCATAGGCTGCATCGACCTCGTCCCGCGACTTTGCGACGAAGCCGACATGCGCCGCCCGGCTATCGGCAACTCCTAGCCGCAGCCAAAGGATAAAGCGCCCTTTGCAGCCGAAGCCTTTGAGATCGGGATGCCCCGGCGGGCCATCCTTGCCGTCAAAATCGACGCGGTCGGTGATCCCGAGCGGCGCCAGCGCCTGCGTATAAAAAGCGATTGAGCGTTCGATGTCGCTGACCGACAGGAAAACATGGTCAAGCATGGCTATCCCCTGTCGAGGCGGGCTTCTTATCGCGAGACGACGGTATCACGGCGGCAAATAGTGGAGATCAGCAGTCATTTGCCGGGTCACTGTGCCTCTGACCCAATCGGCCGCGGGCGGCCGGCCTCGTCGAGCGCGACAAAGGTGAACTCGGCGGCGGTCACCTTGACACGGCTGCCGCGTCCTTGCCGCAACACCCAGACCTCGACGCACAAGGTCATCGAGGTGCGGCCGATGCGCAGAGGATCGGTGTAGCAGCACACGACATCGCCGACCTTGACGGGCCGCAGGAACCAAATGTTGCTGACCGCCGCCGTGACGACCCGGCCTTCGGTGCGCCGCGTCGCGGTGATCGCGCCGGCCGCGTCCATCAGCGACATGATCCAGCCGCCGAAAATGTCGCCGGCAGGGTTCGTATCGGCCGGCATCGCCAAGGTCCGCGCCGCCAATTCGCCGCGCGGCTGGCACGGCGGCGCAAGAAACTCGGTTTCCTGGTCGGTATAGGGCCACATCGCACCAACCCCCTCGGCGTTGCCGCGACGTCTCCTCCGGGCGGAAACATAGGCCGGTTTTGCTGCAATGCAAAATTCTCTAACGTAAGTTTATGTAACGGGTTTCAGTAGTATGAGGCGCAATTATGATGCGATGCACAATAAACGGTCAAAGGGATGCGAACGGATCGAGCGTGAAGAGCTCCTGCGGGTGCTCGACGCCGCGCAATGCATAGCGCCCGACCGAGACGAGCCGGCCGCGTTCCAATCGGTTCATCGCCTCCGCGAAAGCCTGCGACAGCAAGACGCCGCGCTCCACCGAGCGGCACATCGCGGCGATGCGGGCGACCTCGTTGACCGCCGGCCCGACGACCGTGAAATCGAGCCGCTCGTCGCTGCCGATATTGCCGTAGAACACCTCGCCGACATGGAGGCCGAGATAGACTTCGGTCGTCGGCAGGTTGTCGCCGGCCCGCCGCCGATTGAGATCGATAAGGCGCTCGCGCAGCGCCGCCTGCGCTGCAAGGGCGGAGCCGCAGGCCGCGGCCGGGGACGCGGCGGTGAAGATCGCCAGGGTGCCGTCGCCGATCAGCTTCAAGACATCGCCGCCATTGTCGTAGACCGACGAGATCACCGCCTCGGCGTAATCATTGAGGAACGGGATGATTTGCTGCGGCGGCGCATGATCCGTGATCGAGGTGAAGCCGCGCAGATCGCTGTACCACAGGACGGCGCTGATCTGTTCGGCGACGCCGCGCCGGATGCGCCCGGCGAGCACGCGCCGCCCCGCGTCGCGGCCGAGATAAGTCTCGACCAACGTGCCGGCGATGCGGGCGAGCGAGACGCATTTCACCGCGAGCGCCAGCTTCGGCATAAACCCGGAAAGCGCCTCGACATCCGTGTCCTCGAAACCTTGCGGCCGATCCGTCGCCCAAAAGGAATAGACGCAATCCATCTCGCCGATCGCGCCGGACGGGGCGAAGCGGGTGATCATCACGACGACATCGCTCATCCCTTCGTCGCGCAGCTGGGCGATCGTCGAGAAGTCGGTGGCCTCACCGGCGTGAAAGCGCACACGAAACAATGAGCCGCCTGTTTCGAGCAGGTGAAAGAAGACGCTGCGCCGCCAGTTCTCGGCCGCCTCGCCCTCGTTCGTCGGGCCGTATTCGACGAGCTCGGTCTGCGGTTGGCCAGCCTCCGGGTGCCAGCCGATCGAGTCCCAAAACCCGGCATTTCCCGTCTCGGCCGGCGGCGGGCCGCCATCGCGGCGCCAGCGAAAGCCACGCCCCTCGTAGACCGGGTGCAGCGTGTCGATGATCACGACCGCGCGGGCGAGCGGCAGGCGGGCTTGGATCGCGCGGCGGCAGAAGCCGTCGAGCAGCACGGTTTCAGCCTCGCCCGCCAGCCCGGCTTCGGTCAGCCAGGCGCTCAGCTCGGCAAATTTTGCACGGTCCATGCGGCTACCGAAACGTCAACGACGACCAATATCTGGCCAGAGCAAGGGCAGTTTTCACGGGCAGTTTCGCAGAGGCGATGCGGCGATGGCGAATTGGACGCGCGACGAACTCGACAGGATCGGAACGGCGGACGAATTGCAAATCGTCACGCTGCGCGGCAACGGCACGCCGCGCAAGCCGGTGACGATCTGGGTCGTGCGGCACGGCAACGATCTCTATGTCAGGTCAGGGTATGGCGACCGCGCCGCGTGGTATCGCGGCACGCAGCGGCAGCGCGATGGCCATATCAAGGCCGGCGGCGTCGAGAAGGATGTCCATTTCGAGGATGCCGCCGATGCCGCGCTCAACGATGCGATCGATGCGGCGTATCGCAGCAAATACCTCCACCACGGCGCGCAATGGGTCGATCCGATGGTCGCCGCCGAGGCGCGCTCGACGACAATCAAGCTTGTGCCGCGCTAAGCGGGGAGTAGGGCGGGTGAAGCGCAGCGCAACCCGCCGTGCACGCGATGAATTGGCGGGTTTCACTCCGTTCCACCCGCCCTACGTGGATTTGCTCGCAAAAGCCGTTAGCCGCATTTGGAGTAGTCGCAGCTGGTGCACTGATCGCAGCCTTCGAGGCGGATCAATGCCGCTTCGCCGCATTTCGGGCACTGCCGGAAGCCCGCTCCGCGCGCGGCGCCGCGGCTTGCTCCGTCACCCGCTTGCGGGGGAGCGTTTGACTGAGGCCCGGCCGCGATCGCGAGCGTGACGACTTCGCCTTCGAGCGCGGCCTCGTGCCGGCGCTTCGGCGGGACAAAGCCGATCTCGATCATGTGCTGCTCGATGACATCGCCGATCGCGGCGAGCAGCGAGGGCACGTATTTGCCTTCCATCCATGCACCGCCGCGCGGGTCGAACACGGCCTTCATCTCCTCGACGACAAAAGACACATCGCCGCCGCGGCGGAACACGGCGCTGATCATGCGGGTCAGCGCCACGGTCCAGGCGAAATGCTCCATGTTCTTCGAGTTGATGAAGATCTCGAACGGGCGGCGGCGGCCATCCTGGATGATGTCGTTCAAGGTGATGTAGAGGGCGTGCTCGCTGTCAGGCCAGCGGATCTTGTAGGTCTGGCCGGGAAGCGCCTCGGGGCGCGACAGCGGCTGCGTCATGTAAACGACCCCGCCCGCCTCGTAGGGATCGGTCGGGCGCCGCGCCGGCGGCGGCGCCGGCAATGGCAATTCGCTCTGGCGCGGCGCCGCCTGGCGGAGCGGCGGCTCGGTTGGACTCTCCGGACGCGCTTCCAAAACGGCGCCGGTGACCTCGTTCGGCCGGTAGGTCGTGCAGCCCTTGCAGCCGAGCGCATAGGCCTGGGTGTAGACATCTTTGAAGCGCTCAAACGGGATGTCGGCCGGCATGTTGATCGTCTTCGAGATCGAGCTGTCGACATAGCGCTGGACGGCCGCCTGCATGACGACGTGGTCCTCGGGCGACAAGGTCTGCGCATCGACAAAGTAATCGGGCAATGGTGCGGTTTCGCCCCGGAGCCGGCGGAAGGCGCGGTAGGCGTAATCGGTGACCTCTTCCTCGCGGCGGCTGCCATCCGGCATCAGCACGTTGCGCGTGTAGCGGAAGCTGAACACCGGCTCGAGACCGGAGGAGACGTTGTCGGCGAAGAGGGAAATCGTGCCGGTCGGCGCGATCGAGGTCAGCAGCGCGTTGCGGATGCCGTTTTTGGCGAGCGCGTCGCGGACATCGGCATCGAGCGCGGCGACGGTCTCGCCGGCGAGGTATTTGTCGCGGTCGAACAGCGGGAAGGCGCCCTTCTCGGCCGCGAGATCGGCCGAAGCGAGATAGGCGGCATGCTGGATCGCGCCCAGCCATTCCTCGGTCTTGGCGACCGCCGCGGGCGAACCATAGCGCAACCCGCACAAGATCAGCGCGTCGGCAAGGCCGGTCACGCCGAGGCCGATGCGGCGCTTTTTCGTCGCCTCTTCCTGCTGCTGCGGCAGCGGGAAGCCGGAGATGTCGATGATGTTGTCCATCAGCCGCACGGCGTCGGGAACGAGCGCGGCCAAGGCTGCGGTATCGAGCCGGGCCTGCGGCGTGAACGGGTTCTCGACGAAGCGCGCCAGGTTCAGCGAACCCAACAGGCATGCGCCATAGGGCGGCAAAGGCTGCTCGCCGCAGGGGTTGGTCGCGTGGATCTGCTCGCAATACCAGAGATTGTTCTGGCGGTTGATGCGGTCGATAAAAATGACGCCCGGCTCGGCATAGGCGTAGGTCGCGCGCATGATCTTGTCCCACAGCTCGCGCGCGGGAAGGACCTTCGCCACGGTCTTCGTCTGTCCAGGCCCGCCGAAATGCAATTCCCAGGGAGCGTCCTCCTCGACGGCTTTCATAAAAGCGTCGGTGACGAGGACGGAGAGGTTGAACATGCGCAGCCGGCCGGGCTCGCGCTTGGCTTCGACAAAGGCCTCGATGTCGGGGTGCTCGCAGGAGAGCGTCGCCATCATCGCGCCGCGGCGATAACCCGCGCTCATGATCGTGCGGCACATCGCGTCCCACACATCCATGAAGGACAGCGGGCCCGAGGCGTCGGCGCCGACGCCTTTGACGTAGGCGCCGCGCGGCCGCAGCGTCGAGAAGTCGTAACCGATGCCGCCGCCTTGTTGCATCGTCAGCGCTGCTTCTCGGAGATGGGCGAAGATGCCGCCCATATCGTCGGGGATCTCGCCCATGACGAAGCAGTTGAACAAGGTCACCTGCCGCCCCGCCCCGGCGCCGGCGATGACGCGGCCGGCCGGCAGGAAGCGGAAATCGCTCATCGCCGCGTAGAAGCGATCGGCCCAGAGCTGCGGCTCTTTTTCGGGCGCCGCGGCGGCCGTGGCGACCCGCCGCCAGGTGTCCTCGATCGTCTTGTCGATCGGCTCGCCCGCGATCGGTCCGTTTGCCGGGCCCTTCAGCCGGTATTTCATGTCCCAGATCTGTTGCGAGATCGAGGCGACGACGGCCATTTCCGCGCTTTCCCTGATACAAAGCGGTGACGTTTCAGTTTACCACAGCTCAGGCGCTCTCCTGCATTTGCAGGCTTTTTGCAGGCGGGCGGGTGACCCGTATTGGGGGATGCTAGCTCAGGGTTCTTATTTTGTTCCTTCTACTCAGGCGGTCAAGAGCCGGGGCGCAAAAATTTCTCCGGACCTACAGCTTCGGCTGCTTCGATCCCGCTCGGCGCACTCACATCTCCGAACCGCGGTTTATGGTAGAGTTCCGACATGGATGACGTCGCCCATTCGCTCTACGACGAGGATTTCTATGCCTGGACGCAGGAACAGGC
>Ga0209155_1001739_pt1 | contig 10165 bp, 11 predicted proteins | sample GraSoiAngelo_122_FD_185879 | JGI IMG/M metagenome (GOLD analysis project Ga0209155, IMG submission 185879) | Grasslands soil microbial communities from the Angelo Coastal Reserve, California, USA - 14_0927_02_20cm (SPAdes) (version 2) | ecosystem: Environmental > Terrestrial > Soil > Grasslands ...
TTGGGCATGGGCGAACCCCTGATGCGCATATATGCTAACAAGCAGATGGAGCGGTTTCAATACTGCTTCGCGGAAGCTGCCCCGGTCAGCGAAAAATCGCCAAGAATGAAAAAATGAGGTTGCCATGGATCTTCGATCGCTTCAGAAGCCGCTGAAAGAGCAATACCGCAATGACCCAAATGCTTCGCAAATCACTCTCCGGGCGAAAGGCGGGCAGACTGATGTTCCGGTTACATGCTCGGTCGCTATCGGACGTGCCATCTACAATGCCGAGGCCCACAAGGGAGTCGGAGGCGGCGGTACCGGCGCCTGTTCCGGTGACCTTTTGCTCGGGGCTCTGGCGGCTTGCGCGCAAATCACCTGTCAGATGGTCGCTGCGGCTATGGGTATACCAACCGAACGTATTGAGGTCACGGTGGAGGGAGACTTGGATCTTCGAGGCACCCTTGGCATATCAAAAGACGTGCCCGTCGGCTTTGAGAGCATTCATCTTCATTTTGATGTTGCTGCGCCTAAGGTAAGCCCGGAACAACTGCGCGGATTGCGCGAAAAGACAGAGCAATATTGTGTAGTGATGCAAACATTGCTCCGACCACCGGCACTCCACACGGAGTGGGTCGGGGAAGGATAAAGCACTAATACGAAGTTAAGCTTGGGAATACGAACCGCCAGGTGCGGCAACGAAATTTGTGTTACGAGGGGACGACAAACCACAAAAACGCCGAAGTGAGGTACACCGCAGGTACACGGAATGATCGTAGACTCTGGCAGAACGGCACGGAACATGAGAACACCGACGACCATACGGGAAGAAATCGACCGGTTGAAAGACGCGCATCGACGCACCGCGTTGCGGCGCGTGTCAACGACTCTGAGACAGGTGCTCGCATAATTTAGTGAGTTTTTCACCGTTCGACTAGTTTCCACCAGAAATTTCGTTCCAGGATGGCCTAGCAACGACGATCGGCAACTCGGTCGACCCACAGCATCCCCACTTTTGTTGCTCCTCAGGTGCCGCAGGCAGCGATGCCGGAGTGGAAATCGGCTTGTTAATCCAGACCTTGCTGGGAACAGCCGGTGGTTTGGGAGCGCTTCGTACGAAGCGCTCCGGGTGACGTTGGTAAGCAACATCGAGAACCTTCTGGCGTTGCCGCAAGACGTTTTCCGCTTGGCCATAGTGAACCGCGGCGGGCGTCAACAAGCCTATGCCGGAATGACGGTGCTCTTCGTTGTACCACCGAAAAAAACTCTGACAGAAAGCACGACTGTCCTGGATACACCCAAAGCGGTCCGGGAACTCCGGCCGATATTTCAGGGTTCGGAATTGGCTCTCGGAAAAGGGATTGTCGTCCGACACGTGCGGCCGGCTATGCGTTTTCGTGACACCCAGATCGGCGAGTAAAAGAGCTACCGGCTTGGACCTCATCGAGGTGCCGCGATCGGCATGCAGAGTGAGTTGACCAGGCTGGATGTCTTGTTTCTTGCAGCTCTCCTCGATCAGCCGCTTGGCCAGCTCGGCGCTTTCGCGATAAGCGACCATCCAACCGGTGACGTAACGGCTGAAAACATCGAGGAGGACGTACAAGTAGAAATAAGTCCATTTCACAGGGCCGAGTAGCTTGGTTATATCCCAGCTCCACAATTGATTGGAGGCGGTGGCCATGAGCTCGGGCTTCTGGTAGGGCGGATGCGTCAACTGATCGCGGCGCTCGCGAACCTCGCCGTGCTCGTCGAGCAAGCGATACATGGTGCGAATCGAGCAGTGATACTCGCCTTCATCGAGCAACGTCGCATAAACAGCGGCTGGAGAACGATCCTGGAAACGTTCTTCGTGTAGACACGCCAGAACCACATCCCGTTCCCCCGGGCGGAGTGCGCGTGCCGGCGAAGGCCGCGACGCGCTCACCGCGGGAGCAGAAGTCTTACGGCCATCCCGGTAGTAAGAGGCGCGAGGCATACACAGAGCTTGGCAAGCAGCGCTGGTGCCGACGTCGCTCGCTAGCTCGGCGACCGCAGCCATCAGGATTTCTCCTCCGGGTCCTGCTCCGGAATCGGGTGACCCAACAGCGCAGCCACTTTTTTTTGGACGTCGATGATGATGTGCGCCTTACGCAGATCTTCCGTCAAGCGAGCGTTTTGACGGCGAAGTTTCTGGACTTCTTCTTCCATCGGATTGCGCTTGGACTTCGGCCCGCGTTTCTGTGGGGTCAGAGCCTCGAGGATTCCCTGGGCCCGTTCTCGCCGCCAGTAGGTCAGCAGAGACGAGTACAGACCTTCGCGGCGGAGAAGGGCGCCAAGGCCACCTCGCGTCGTCGCAGCGACTTCGGCTTCTTGTAAGATGCGTTGTTTGTACTCCGCTGTGTAGGTCCGCCGCTTCGCTTTGGCAACTACTTCGGGATCCGGCCGCGAAGCCGGCACCGGATCGGCGCCCGCTTTGGCTGCCGCTGCACTCCGCTGCGGCTCGCCAGGAGGCGAGCCTCCGCTTCGTTCCGCGGCAGCCAAACCCCCAGGGGAAAGAACAACACCAAGAGAATTCCCGTTCATCTCTGATCTCTTCTTTCTCGCCCTTCTGCTCATTAATTAAGAGTACTAAACCTGTCTCAGAGATGTTGGCACGGAGGGTTGGCGGTCGTCTGCCAGCTATTGCGCGATGATCCGTCTCACACTCGCGGTTTACTTGTTCTGTGGCTCCGTACAGAGATGCGGAACAGCGAGTGGTTTGAATACGAAACGAACGTCCACCGCGCTGCAGGAGTAATCGTCGATCATGCACTACGAATCACTGTCGAGCACGGGTTTGCGCCCAGCGCCTTGCTTGATCTTGCCATTTCATTCGCCGATTTTTCCCCACTTCGCACCAAGTAGCTTCTTCCCACAACGCCGTTTCTGGACGGCGACATCGATGTCCACCCTCTACCGCACTCGCCTTATGTTGACACTTTTAGCCGGCCGGGACACGGGGTTGTCGTTGGCAAATTAAAGAGTCCGGTTTGCAAATCAACTCGCGCGGTGGCAGCCTGATATCCTTTGGAAGCGCTTCGCATCGGACTGCAAGTAGGGCCTTAACTGCTCATCCGAACTCAAGTAATATTAACTTCACATGTCACATCGGGAGCGCATCGACCCGGCGATCGAGAATAGTGTATTGACCCGAGGTGCGCGTCGGTGTTGTCTGTGCTTCTGCCTCGACCAAGACTTCTCTGAGAAGGACGGTCAAATTGCACATCTCGATCAGGATGCAAAAAACGGTTCAGAAGACAACTTGGCATTTCTGTGTCTAACGCATCACAGTCTCTGCGACTCCCGAACGAGCCAACATAAGAACTACACGCTCCAGGAGGTCAAGACTCCACGCGCACGACTTCACGAGAAAGTTGAATCCTACAAACCGTGTGAATGGGTATTGGTAATTGATGGACCATTCTCCGAGTTCGACAAGGCGCGGTGGAGGCCATCGCCGAACACCTCCGGAGCGTCCCTAGCGCTTTCTTCGAGCTCGCATAAGTAGGTGTCCCGCTTGCCTAAAATCCATTTGCATCAGTTCGAGCGCGGCGGACAAGTCCCAGCGGGAAAGCGGACCGGTTTCGCGACTTGTCATTCCCAATCACCTCGTCGCTGGTTCGGACCGGCGCACGCCGCAAATATACTGTATAAGTTAAGAGAGGCCAGTATCGTACTGGGCGATATGTTCCAAAAATGAACAGACATAAAAACCCTTTCTAGATATTCTTTCTACGAGTTGACTCGGCCCGAGCCGGGGGGCAGTTGGGCGCGGAACAGAACTACCACGCCGGGATTCTGGTTTGCTTGTTATGTCGGCGAATTCAAAACCCCATCTGGAGCAAGTTGAACAAGTCTCTGCTCTCGACGCACTTGGGCGAAGACAAAATCTCGTGCGAATCCTCTTTATTCATCGTTCTTTGGCAGATGTTGAGAACTGCCTACATGAACTCAAGAGGGCGCGATTTACGGTGAGCTCAGATGTAGTTGTGAGTCCCGAGCAGTTCGCCGAACGACTCCGTTCGCAGTCCTTTGACCTTGTCGTGACCGAGTACCCCAGCCCCAACTGGCAAGAAATGCAGGTGCTGGACCTCCTGGGCCAGATGAAGAAAGATATACCCCTCATTTTTTTGGTCCATGGCTTGAAACGCGAAACCGCTGCAGAATTCATCCTGAAAGGTGCTGCCGAATGCATTGAAATGGATAGTATTGGCCACCTACCTGTGGCCATTCATCGAGCTCTCGATGAAAAAGCGTTGCGCTCTCAACGTGATCGCGCCGAAAAGGACTTGCGACGTTCGGAAGCACGTTACCGTGCCCTGGCAGGAAATCTAAGCTACGGAATTTGCCGCTGCAGTCTTGACGGCAGGTTGCTGGAAATAAACGAGGCGATGATGAGGATCCTCGGTTATGGGTCAAGAGAAGAACTCTTGGCTCTGGACCTAGACTTCACGCGCGACATTATTCAAGACCCTGGCAGACGTGCGCAATTGTTGGGTCAATCGGGCGCGGATGCTCTCGTCGATCCCATCGAAATAGAATGGAAGCGGAAGGATCATTCGACCGTGAAGGTCCGGCTCAGCGGACGAGAAGTCCTCAGCGAGCAGGGCGATTTGGGCGCCTACGAGATCATCGCCGAAGACGTCACCAGGCAGCGTGAGCTGGAGGATCACCTCCGTCGACAGGCAGCCAGCGATCCACTAACCGGTCTGGCCAACTATCGCCGCCTCGTAGATGTGCTCGATTTGGAGATCAAGCGTAGCAAGCGCACGAGCCGAGCGTTTGCCTTGTTGTTCTTTGACCTGGACGGATTAAAGCTAATCAACGACCGTTACGGACATATGAGAGGAAGCCAAGCGCTTTGCCGGGTGGCCGATGTTTTGTGCTCCTGTTGCCGGGAGATCGATACTCCTGCGCGCTTCGGCGGAGACGAGTTTGCTCTTGTCTTACCGGAGACTAACGCAGAGGCGGCCAACTTAGTGGCACGACGTGTCTGTGAAAGCGCTGCCAATGACGGCAAGGGACCAAAGCTTTCCGTCAGCGTCGGTATTGCCGTCTATCCCCAAAACGGTGATTCGATTGAGAGCCTCTTGTGCCAAGCAGATTCGGAACTTTACTCGATGAAGCGACAAAAAATTGTGGCCGCAGCGGCCAGGCAAACCGCCGCTGGGCAGTAGACTTGTTTCGTCAATCCGGCGTGGCTTCACTGCGCGCCGCAATTGGCTAAAACGATTCTGTCACGCTGATTAGCTCAACCTGAGATAACATGCCGGCACCCTACCTCTCCGTAACTAATCGTATAAGGGCCAACAGGAAGGAAGAAGAAAAACCGACTTGACACTCCCCGGCCCTCTCATGGAAGGAGTTAGGTGGATGAATGGCGACAACAGAAATTAAAAAGGCGGCCCGATGAAGAGCCGCCTGAGAAGTTCTGCGGTATTGAGGTCTTAGGTGGCGTTAACGATGCCTATTGTTTGTTATAGACAGACACGTCGTTCGTTGCTTGTCCGGTTGCGTTAGTACCCTTCGATGTAACGGTCGTAACTTTTCCGTCCTGGGAAACTTCGACTTTAGATGTACCAATTACTTTGCCGCCTTGTTTCAAAGTCGCGTCGAACGTGTTGGAGTCGATGCGCTTGGCGGAGATGCTGTCCGCCCCACTAGGCATTGAACCCGTGATCGCATTGTCCTTCCCGTCAAAGCTGACCGCAAAGCTGTAAGCTATGGCGGTTCCATCCCCGCTAACTCCGTCGAAGGTATATTTGACTCCATCGCCTTGCGCTTCGACGGTCCGTGTCATGCTCTTCGGTCCTGGGCCGGGATTGAATTTTGACTTTTCCGGATTCAGCTTCCATGTTCCGACCAGTGGATTGCTCTGGGCAAACAGCGGGCCGGAGGCAACAACAGCCAAAATCCCAATCGCAACAAACTTCAAGAGGCTCTTCATTTGTGTTTCTCCTTATAATTTATCTTAGACATTCCTCCTCGCGTGTCGCGAGTCGGGCTTGAGTGGTGCGGCCTAGAGCCGCTAGCGTCTTGGGTGTGCAGACCTGTACGTCGGACAGGAGGATGAGCCCCGCACGAGGGAATCAAAAAGAACCTAGCAGGTTCTGCCCTGTTGGCGCTCGATGCGGCGCTTATCCTTTAATGTGAATGGACTGAGAAGCGGGAGTCTCGCCTCAAACAGCGAAACTTCGAACTGATACTGTTCTTCGAAAATGCGTGTGTCAAGGAGAATCGAAAACTTTCTTTGTGCAAAAGGAGCGACGGCGGCTCTTATCCAGGCCCTGTTCGTTACCTCAACCGCAAAAATTATCGGGGGGGGACACATGGATGCGGGATTTCCTAGGCGCGATTCGGCCCTTAGGGCATGTGGCCGACCGTGGTTTCGGATAACCCGAACTTATCAGACAGAATGCTGACGAAGTCTGGCAACCGCCAAGCAGACGAGGCTCATGATTTCCGCCGGAGCTTGCAGAGCATCGAGGACGCGCATCTCAGGTTTCGTCTTAACTTAGCACGATTAAGCGAAGTAAGAATTCCCCTTGACATCACGCATAAACTTAACTTATTATGGTTAAGTATAGACAGAGCCTGACGGCAATCTGAGCTGACATGAGTTATCTGAAATTGCCCCTTGGGCCAAGACAGAAAACGTTTAGCTGAGGTGGTTAAAAATGAGAACAATGAATCGCTGGGAGCAACCTTTCCGTGGGGCTGCAACCTTGCAGGAACAGATCAATCGCGTGTTTGGCGATGGCGTAGGACGTACGGGCGAGGAGTCGAACTTGACCCCGTGGGCTCCTGCCGTTGACATCTACGAGACGGAAAATGAACTGGTCGTTAAGGCGGACCTGCCGGATGTAAATCCGCAGGATCTGGACATTCGAGTGGAGAACAACATTCTCACAATTCGCGGCGAACGCAAGTTTGAGAATAAGGTAAACGAGGAGAACTATCTGCGCGTCGAACGCGCGTATGGCTCGTTCAGCCGGAGCTTCTCGCTGGCGAACTCCGTGAAATCGGAAGCGATCAAGGCCGATTATCACAATGGCGTGCTGACGCTAAGCCTCCCGAAGCGCGAGGAAGCGAAGCCGAAGCAGATCAAGGTCAATGTGGAAACCCACGCAATGGCAGCGGTAGCTGGCGCTCGCTGAGACCCGGACCCAAGACAAAGTAGCGAGGGGCTGGCGATATGGCGTGTTTGAGTCTTAGCCTTTAAACCGACCCGCTTCTTGATTTCCGCCTGATAAGCGCTAGTCGGACACCTTCGGCAAAAACAGCGGAGCGTCCGATTGTAGGCAGACGAATGCTCTATATGAGCGCTATCGTAGTAACCTGCTTGGCAGAATTTGACGGAATTCTGACTTTACAATGGGGCGGCTCTCAATCGGGCCGCCCTTTCCATCCACTGGGCCTCTTGAACCCTCGGGAAGACAGCTCAATACTCAGTCAGCAACCAAATTCCCAAAGACTGACATTGCGTCGAAATGCTCGATAACGCGCAAATCGGGCCGGCATCTTCCTTGCTCTCCTGCCCGTTCGCTCGCACTCGCCACTCCGTCCGTCACGCCTTGCTTTCATCGCGTGGCCCAACCGCCCAGGTGCACGGCGCGTGCGCGGAATAGTATCAAAAAGTTTCTTCGCCTCCGGAGTAGACAGCTGGTTGCCTCATTGAAGGCCGGAAACTAGAATGAGCCGCCAAGCGATTCACCAATTCCACCAAGTGCTGGAGATCTTCACCGCGCACTGACGTGAATTTCAGTCCCACTCCGCGTCCAGGTTCTGCGTGCCGCACAACACCGGCGGCCTTGATCGTGCCTTCCTGGACAAGAAAGTCAAGCCTGAGCGTTGCTCCAACGGCCAGCCCTTTCTGTGTCGCGACAAACAGACCTCCCAAGCTCACGTCCCGGACTCGTGCAGTATCCTCAAGTTTTTCAGACGCCCAATAGACCGAGACCCCCTGGCGTGTCTCGACTCGCTTGTAGCGCCTTCTCCCAGGGTCAATTCGATGCTTCCGGATGTATTTATCGGAGTGCATGTCCGTCCTCCGCTTGGAAACTAGTTCATAGAAAGTGACCATTCGAGCACACGTCCTCGCACTGGCCGATTCTCGTGAAAGCAACCATAGCTATGATGGTTTGTCGCATTGTGACGTTTGATCGCAATTGCGGCCAGACACGTTGCGCGCTTAATCAATTGAAATTCGCGGGCGGAGGGGCGGCGCTGCACGCAACTGTACATCTCCAGAGACCCAAGCAGTTCGTCATTCTCCGCGACAACACCTGAGGAACAAAAAGCATGCAAACCAAAAAGCGCTGCGATCCGGGCGATTGCGGCGTGATCGGTTACATCGTGGCCCGGCAGGGAAATGAGCGAAACCATGTTGCCAATCTGAGAATTAATAGCGCTGCAGATTCTATCGAGAACTTCCAAAAGGGGCGTACGGGCAGAAATCGATTGAAGAAGCCGTTCTTCAGCTCTTATTAAATACTGGATTTTGTCGTCAGAACTGCGACGCAGCCTGAGTATTTGTGACGTATCACGTGAGCGGGAACCATATTTATCCATCGGTGCCCTTCCTTTGGAGGCCGCGTTCATATCAAATTGACGCTCCCGATTACGACGACGCGGGATTCAAATGTGGTAAAAACAACTAAGAGACGCTGGCGGCTTTTGCCTGCTTGCGTTTCATGGCATAAAGAGCCTGGTCCGCTGCGTGGAGTAGGGTTCCGATCGTATCGGCATCCTTCGGATAACTGACAACTCCAACGCTAACGGAAAGCCTTGGCTCTTCTGCATCTTTCGTAAGGAGACCGCAAATCCGATGTCCTACCATTGTCGCGGCGGCTATGCCGGTCTCCGGCAGGACCAGAGCAAACTCGTCCCCGCCTTGCCGCGCTGCGGTGTCTACGGACCGGCAGCAGTCTGCCAAGATGTGCGCCAGCCTGGAGAGCGCCCGGTCTCCAGCTAGATGACCATATCGGTCGTTGATCTTTTTCAATCCATCGAGGTCCAGCAATACCAGAGAGAATTCCCGCATGGTGCGTTTGGATCGGCAGATCTCCGCGTGCAGGGCATCGAAAAGACGACGATGGTTGGCCAGGCCGGTCAGTGAATCGCTCGATGCCTGGTGGCGCAGTTGCTCTTCAAGCGTCCGCTGCTCCGTGATATCAACAGCAATGATTTCATGGCCGACACAATCTCCGCGGTCGTCATGGATACCGCGTCCGCTCAGCTTGACTCTCAGAGTTGTGCCGTTTTTCCGCTTCCACTCGACCTCGATAGGGTTGATTCGCATGTTCTCGGAGGAGCGCTCCGCCAATGCTGAGCCCGTACCGAGATCAAAGAGGCCGTCCGACGGGTGATTTGCCGCCAGGAGTTCTTCTTTGGTTGCGTAGCCAAGCATGGCTACCAGGGCTTGATTGACACTGAGAAACTTTCCTTGAGCATCGCACCGGCATACTCCGTAGGCGGGATTGTCCACCAGCGCGTGATACAACGATTGCGAATGCTTTAAGGCCTTCCCGGCCTCTTCCAGCTCCGCACGCAGTTTCTTTTCGTTCAGGGCGCGGCGAACGGCCATGGGCAGTTGCGCGATATGCTCTCCCTCAACGTAATCGAAGGCGCCATGAGCGGTTAATTCCGCGATGGATTCTTTTCCCTTGGAGGTGGTCACGAAGAGAAGGGGAACTTCCTCCACCGTCTGACGAAGGGATTGCAAGCCCTGGGATCCTTTCCAACTGGGGCTGGGGTACTCGGCGACGACGACATCATAAGACTGGGAGCGGAGCTGTTCCGCACACTGTGCTAAGTTCAAAGCGATATCGGCACTGACCATGAATTGCGCTTTCTTGAGTTCTTGCAAACAACTTTCTACCGTGTCTGCATCGCGGTGGATGAAAAGAATGCGGAGAGGACGGAATCTCTGAGAATCCGTGCTCTCAGGTCGGAAACCGCTCTGATCAGACCGGACATTGTTCTGAGTCAGGCTAGACATCGAAACACTCACCCGGAACCACCGAAGCCGTCCATAAAGAGGACGTGCACGAGCCGCTAGGAGCGGCTAGGAGGTGGACCCCTTCATGCCCATCCTATGTAGTTAAGAAAGCAGCGTCTGTCACCTTTGTGACGGTTGCGCTATTAGGCAATCCACAGGAGACGG
>Ga0209155_1001740_pt1 | contig 10163 bp, 11 predicted proteins | sample GraSoiAngelo_122_FD_185879 | JGI IMG/M metagenome (GOLD analysis project Ga0209155, IMG submission 185879) | Grasslands soil microbial communities from the Angelo Coastal Reserve, California, USA - 14_0927_02_20cm (SPAdes) (version 2) | ecosystem: Environmental > Terrestrial > Soil > Grasslands ...
CTGGTCGGTAGCGCCGTCGAAGTGGGCCGGGGGGCGCGTCCCGTCGGATGGATGGCCGACGTTCTCGCCTCGCGCGACCGTACGCTCGCGGGTCCGACCGCGCCGGCCCACGGTCTCGTCCTCGTGCGTGTGCGTTACCCCGCCGACGTTCCGCGATAGAATACTCACGCGATGCGCACGTACGTCACCGTCCGGGCCGGTCGCGTGAGCGAAGTGGCCGGCGACGTCGTCCGCGAGCAGCCCCTCACCATCCACGTCAACGGCGAGAAGTTTCTCACGCTGCTCTGCACACCGATGATGCTCGAGGCGCTGGTCGTCGGCTACCTTTGGATGGAGAAGGTGATCGGCGACGTCGAGGAGGTCGCGCGCATCGAGGTTTCCGCCGTCGACGGACGCGCCGACGTCACGCTGACCCATCCCGTGACGCTGCCGACCGAGCGCATCCTGACCTCCGGATGCGGGGGCGGCATTACGTTTCGCATCGACCATCGCCTGTTCCCGCGGCTGCAGTCATCGCTGCGTGTGCATCCGGCCCAACTCGCCGACGGCATGAAGCAGCTCTTCGTCGCCGCCGCACAGTACCAGCGCTCGCGCGGAATCCACGGCGCGGCGCTATTCGACGGCACCCGACTGCTCGTCGTCGCGGAGGACGTCGGCCGCCATAATGCCGTCGACAAGGTGAAGGGCCACGCGTTGCTCGCTGGTGTGCCGACGCTCGATCGCATTCTGCTCTCGACCGGGCGGATCTCGTCCGAGATGCTGCTCAAAGCCGCGCGCATGGACGTGCCCGTGGTCGCCTCGCGCACGTCGCCCACGGAGATGGCCGTGGCCCTCGCCGAGCAGCTGAATGTGACGGTCGTCGGCTACGTACGTCCCGACGGTCTGAATCTCTACGCCGGCGACGCGCTTGTGCTCGACACCGAGCCCGCGTCGCGTGGCTGAGCTACCCGGCGATCGCGTCGAGTCCGCCGCCGAGAAAGCGTTCAAGCGGCGGTTCGGTGGCAAAGACAAGGGACGCAACAAGCGCGAGGACTACGCGCTCGATCTCTTCCGCGAAGCGGCGGCGTATCTCGACGACCTCGAGCGCGTGAACGGAATCCTGCGCGAGCTCTCGAAGCTCTACAACCCGGTCATCGACGCGCCGATCGTCGACCTGGCGACGCGTCAGCGGATCATGACGCTGCTGCAGGGAGGCTCACAGGAAGAGGCGGTCCGCCTCCTTGACGAGCGGCGACGCCTGTATGCCCCGCGAGAGCAAGCCGACGACTCGCGCTTACGTTCACAAGAACAGTGGGATACGTCGTAGTGCAATGTTGACATCCCCGGTCGGACCGCCTAGGATGCTTGCCACCTATTACCGGCGTTTGAGGCCGGACTCGACGCGCAGGAGGCCCGACGATGAGCCTCACCGACTCCATCCAGCAAACCCGTCACATCGTTGTCGCTATCGACCTCACCGCCAAGACCGTTCGGGTCCGGGGCGAGGCCGAGGCCTGTACCGACCTTTCGTGCTCGGAACAGACCCTCGTCGTCAGCGACGACGGGGGGACGCGCGCTGATCTTTCGGCACTGAACGCGGGCGACATCGTCAAGCTCGAGGGCCCGCCCGGGCAGCCTCGGCGCATCGTCGTCGTCCGACGCGTGTGGGACGAGCTCTCCAGTCCAGAGTGGTGACAAGGAGGCTTTGATGAGCCTTTCACGTCGTGACTTCCTGAAGTACGGGGGAGCCACCGCCACGGGGGCCGCGCTCGGCGCCGGCATCGACATGCTGCCTGTCGAAGCCGCGGCGGTCTCGCTCAAGATCAAAGAAGCGAAAGCGTTCGCGGGCGTCTGCCCGTATTGTGCGGTGGGCTGCGGCCAGCTCATCTACGCCAAGGACAACAAGATCATCGACATCGAGGGGAACCCGGACACCCCGCACACACTGGGCCGGCTCTGCCCCAAGGGCGCCGCGACGATCCAGCTCTCGAACAACCCGCTGCGTCCGACCAAGCCCTTGTATCGCGCGCCCGGTTCGGACACGTGGGAAGAGAAGCCGATCGAGTGGATGTACGACCAGATCGCGAAGCGCTACTACGACGCGCGTGAGAAGTACTTCATCGAGAACGAGAAGAACAAGGACGGCCAGGTGGTGACGGTCAACCGCCTCGAGGCGATCGCCTCGCTCGGGTCGGCGTGCATCGACAACGAGGAATGCTACCTCCTGTCGAAGCTCAACCGCGCCTTCGGCATCGTCTACCACGAGCACCAGGCCAGGGTCTGACACAGCGCCACGGTCCCAGCTTTGGGGACCACGTTCGGTCGCGGGGCGATGACGACGAACCTGATCGACATCCAGCACGCGGATGTGATCATGGCCACGTCGAACATGGCCGAGAACCACCCCGTCGGCTTTCAGTGGGTGATGAAAGCCAAGGAGCGCGGCGCGAAGCTGATCCACGTCGACCCGCGCTACACGCGCACCAGCGCGGCGGCCGATCTCCATGTGCCGCTGCGCTCCGGCACCAACATCGCGTTCTTCGGTGGCCTCATGCACTACGCCATCCAGAAGAACCTCTACTTCAAGGACTACGTCGTCCACTACACGAACGCCTCGTTCCTGCTCGATCCGGCGTTCAAGAACGCCACCGAGCTGAACGGTCTGTTCACGGGCTACGATGCCGCCAAGAAGTCGTACGACCGCGCCTCGTGGAAGTATCAGATCGACGCCGAAGGCAACCCCAAGCGTGATCTGACGCTGAAAGATCCCAATACCGTCTTCCAGCACCTCAAGCGGCACTACAGCCGCTACACACCGGCGATGGTCGAGAGGGTCTGCGGCATCCCGAAGGCGAAGTTCGAGGAGGCCGCGCAGCTCTTCTGCTCGACCTCGGGTCCGGACAAGACGGGCACGATCACCTACGCGCTCAACCTCACGCAGCATACGAACGGAGTCGAGAACATCCGAGCGCTCTGCATGCTGCAGCTGCTGCTCGGCAATATCGGGCGGCCGGGCGGCGGCGTCACCGCGCTCCGCGGTCACGCGAACGTGCAGGGCGCCACCGATCTGGAGCTGCTCTACCACGAGCTGCCCGGATACCTCGCCATGCCGCTGCGCGACGCACATCCCGATCTCAAGACGTACCTCGAGAAGGAGACGCCGAAGGGCGGCTTCTGGGTGAACAAGCCGAAGTTCATGGTGAGCCTGCTCAAGGCGTTCTATGGCGACGCGGCCACCAAGGACAACGAGTTCGGGTATCAGTGGATCGCCAAGCGCGCATCGGCGGATGCCTACAGTCATCAGCACATGTTCGTGGACATGTACAACGGCATCATCAAGGGCTTTCTCGCCGACGGGCAGAATCCCGCGGTGGGCGGCCCCAACGCCAAGCTCGCTCGCGCCGGGATGCAGCGTCTCGACTGGCTCGTCGTGGTCGACATCTTCCTCACGGAGACCGCAGAAGTCTGGAAGGAGCCCGGCAAGAACCCCAAGGACGTCAAGACGGAAGTCTTCTTCATCCCGGCCGCGCCGGCCGCAGAGAAGGACGGCAGCCTCACCAATACGATGCGGCTGATCCAGTGGCACGAGAAGGCCGTCGATCCGCCGGGCGACGTGCAGACCGACGCGCAGTTCATCTGCACGCTGGCCCATCGCCTCCAGAAGATGTACGCGGGCAGCAAGAAGGAACGCGACCGTGGCTTCCTCGCCGCCAACTTCACCTATGGGTCCAAGCCCGATCATCCGGAGATGGTCGAGGTCTTGAAGGAGATCAACGGCGTCGCGACAGAGGAAATCACCGACAAGGACGGCAAGGTGGTCTACCGGAAGGGGCAGCCCATCGCCTCGTTCGCCCAGCTCACCGATGACGGCAAGACGACGTCCGGCTGCTGGATCTACACGGGCGTCACCGTGGAGTCCCCGGACGGCAAGCTCATCAACAAGGCCGCCTCGCGCAAACCGGCCGAGGGCAACGATTACCTCGCGCACGGCTGGGGCTTCGCGTGGCCGGCCAACCGGCGTATTCTCTACAACCGCGCATCGGCGGACCTCGCCGGCAAGCCGTGGAGCGAGAAGAAGAAGCTGATCTGGTGGGATCCCGCCGCGCCCGGACAGAAGCCGGAAGACAAGCCCGGGAAGTGGGTCGGCCTCGACGTGCCGGACTTCAACGCGTTCCTGGCACCCGACGCGAAGAACGGCGATAAGCCGTTCATCATGCGCTCCGATCTCGTGGGCGGCTTCTTCGGCCCGCTGAACGACGGGCCGTTTCCGGAGCACTACGAGCCGGTCGAATCCCCGACGAAGAACCTCCTGTCGAAGCAACAGATGAACCCGGTGGTGAAGATCTGGAAGGTGCCCGATCAGAAGAACGAGCTCGCCCCGGTCGGCTCCAAGGAGTACCCGTACGTCATCACGACGTACCGCCTGACCGAGCATCACCTGTCGGGCGTCATGTCCCGCTACCTGCCGATGCTGGCCGAGCTGCACCATTCGCACTTCGCCGAGATCAGCCACGAGCTCGCGAAGGAGCTCGGCATCCAGAACGGCGAGAAGGTGACCGTGTCGACCCCGCGCGGCAAGGTGCACGTCACCGCGATGGTCACCAACCGCCTCAAGCCCTTCGTGATCGACGGCAAGACCGTGCACCAGATCGGCGTGCCGTGGCACTGGGGCTGGAAGGGTGTGGATCAGCTGCCCGGCAGCAAGGGTGACATCACCAACGACCTGTCCTCCACTGTGGGCGATCCCAACGTCTTCATCCAGGAGACGAAAGCCTTCGTCTGCAACGTGCAGAAGGGGGTGGTGTAGTCATGGCGCGCACGCTCGCAATGTTCACGGACACGTCGCTCTGCATCGGCTGTCGTGCCTGCCAGGTGGCGTGCAAGCAGTGGAACGAACTCGGGCTCGAGGAGCCCGAGTGGACGGGTACGTACCAGAATCACGCGCACTTCACGGACAAGACATTCCGGCTCGTGCGGTTCATCGAGGCGCCGGGCGCCAAGCCCAATGGCGACCTCGCGTGGCTGCTCATGTCCGACGTCTGCAAGCACTGCGCGCAGGCGGGCTGCCTCGACGCGTGCCCGACCGGCGCCATCTATCGGACCGAGTACGGCACCGTCAACATCAACCAGGACGTGTGCAACGGCTGTCGCTACTGCGTCGCCTCGTGCCCGTTCGGCGTCGTGTCGTTCAACGAGCAGACGGGCACCGCCAAGAAGTGCACCTTCTGTAACGACCGCATCCACAACGGCCTCGGGCCCGCCTGCGCCAAGGCCTGTCCCACCGACTCCATCCAGTTCGGGTTCCGCGACGACCTGGTGGCCAAGGCCAACAAGCGCGTCGAGACGCTGAAGGGGATGGGCTTCAAGGACGCGCAGCTGTACGGCGCCGACAGCGGCGGGTTCCTCGGCGGCCTCAACGCGTTCTTCCTGCTGCTGGCCCGGCCGGCGACGTACAACCTGCCGGAGCATCCCAAGCTCCCGCAGCGCAACGTCGTCGTGGACTCGCTGCTCTCCATCGGCTCGGCGATCCTCGTCGGCGTCGGCGCCATGCTCGCCTTCCGCGCGCGTGGAAAGGGGGGTGAGTGATGCTCAAGGTCCCCGGCTGGGAGATGTCGATCGTCTGGTACTTCTTCCTCGGCGGCATCGCCGGCGGGGCGTACTTCACCGCCGCCATCGCCGACAACTTCGGCTCGTCCCGCGACCGCGCGGTGGCGCGCGTGGGCTACCTGCTCTCGCTGCCGCTCGTGGCCGTGTGTGGGGTGCTGCTCATCGTCGATCTCGGCGTTCCCGCGCGGTTCATGAACATGATGCTGCACTTCAAATTCTGGGACCCGATGTCGATCGGGGCGTGGGCGGTCGGCATTTTCGGCGCGTTCACGTTCGTGTCGTCCGTGCTGTCGTTCAGCTCGTCCGAGTCGGCGGCCTCGCTGCGTCGCAAGATCTCGCTGGTCGGGATGCTGTTCGGCTTCTTCCTCGCGGGCTACACCGGCGTCCTGCTGAGCAACTCCGCGATGCCGTTCTGGGGCGATTCGCGGCTGATGGGCGCCCTGTTCCTCGCCTCGGGCGGCTCCACGGGCATGGCGGCGGTGGCGCTGACCATGTTCTTGAGCGGCCGCTCGATGGGCGAGAGCTGGCACAAGATCGAGGTGGCGGATCGCTTCTCGATGCTCGTCGAGCTCCTCGTGCTCGCGATCTTCCTCGGCGTGCTGGGCTCGGCTGCGCAGCCGATCACCAGCGGCCACTTGGGGCCGCTGTTCTGGGGCGGCCTCGTCGGAGCGGGACTGATCGTGCCGCTCCTGCTCAACGTCTTCGGCGGTCGCATGCGCGCGCTCGGCGCCGTCTCGGCGGCCCTCGTCCTTGTCGGTGGCTTCATCCTCCGCTACGTCGTTGTCATGTCGATCCAGGGCTGAGCCGGGGAGTATGGGGGGCCATGTCGTGGCCCCACGTCTCGTTCGACAGCGCCTCCCCACCTCTTTCTGACAACGTGAACGCGACGACGCTGAGCGTGTCCATCGAGCGGGCTCCCCGCGAGGTCTCCGACTTCGTCTCGGAGCCTCGAAACCTCCCGCGCTGGGCCGCCGGGCTGGCGCGATCGGTGCGGGCGGACGGCGACAGCTGGATCGCCGAGACGGCGCAGGGTCCCGTGCGTGAGCGCTTCGCGGCCGCCAACGCGCTCGGCGAGGTGCTCATCAACCAGCAGGACCTCGCTCTCGTGAAGCGCGATCTCGAACGACTGAAGCGGGTGCTCGAGGGCGCCGCATGACCGAGCTGCGCGAGGCGTGGCGCGAGCTGTTGGCGCGGCGGCGCGCGCTCGCGACGAGCCTCGCGCCCTACGACGAGATGCTCGAGCGCTGGGCGGCATGGACGCCGCCGCGGCGATCGCTGGACTGGTCGGCACAGCGGTGCCGCGAGAGCTGGACGCGCGGGGTGCCTCTCGCCGTCGAGGCGCCACCGCCGCTCGACGCCGACAACCTCGAAGACCTGCTCGGCGGCGCCATGGAGGACGTGGCGGCCGTGGCTCCGGCTCGCGCCTCGGCGCTGCAGCGTCTGGCCGGTGCCTGGGACGCGGGCGCGATCGGTCCCGACGCGCTGCTGCCACGACGGGAGGGGATCGGCGACGGCGGTGTGGAGGCCGCGAGCGGTCTGGACTCCGAGACCGTCGCCTTCCTCGCGTACGCGACGCTGCGGCCGGTGCTGCAGGCGTGGCTTTCGCCGGCGCGGCCGCATTTCGCCGAGGTCGACTGGGGGCGCGGCGTGTGTCCGTTCTGTGGCGGCCCGCCCGGCTTCGTCGACGTCATCGAAGGCGGCCACCGGCGTCTGGCGTGTCACTTCTGCGGCGGCGCCTGGGGCTTCGCCAAGCTGCGCTGCCCGCTCTGCGGCGTCGAGGGCACCAAGGACATGGTGCGCCTGCAGGCCGAAGGCGAGGATGCCGGCTACGTCGTTTCCGGCTGTCGAGCCTGTGGCGCCTACCTCAAAGAGCTGGACCGTCGGGAACGCTGGAACGGCGGCCCGCCGCTACTGGAGGACTGGGCCTCCCCCCACCTCGACCTCGTCGCCCGCCGAGAGGGACTTCGCAAGCCACTGCCGGCGTTGCTCGACCTCGGTCAGACGGGCTGATCCCGCTCAGCCCATCGGGAATGTGGTAAACTCCCGGTGCGATTGATGTTTTAGTGGTCATGCACCCGTACCTACAGAACATCGCGATCATCGCCTACGTCTGCGCCATGGGACTGGCGCTGGCGCATCTCGTCCAGCGCCAGGCGTACGTCCATCGTCTCGCCGTGCTCGCCACGCTGGTCGGCTGGATCGCCCACACGCTGGCGCTCGTCGTGCTCGCGATCGAGATCGGGGGTCCGCCGCTCGGCACGCTGCCCAACGCCGTATCGGTCGTCGTCTGGGTCGTCGTGTTGCTCGAGATGCTGGTCGAGCGGCAGTCGGGCGTCACGGTGCTGGGCGCGTTCGTGCTGCCGGTCGTCGTCGTCTTGAGTCTCAAGTCGTCGGTGGCGCGCCCGGTGACGCTGGCGCTCGGCAACGCGTGGATCTGGATCCATATCGCGCTGGCGCTCGTGGGCATCGCGGCCTTCGTGCTCAACTTCGCGGGCGCGATCATGTATCTGCTGCACGAGCGTCAGATCCGCCACAAGCGGCCGGGCCGCTTCTATCACCGCCTGCCGCCCCTGGAGACGCTCGATCGCTGGACGTACCGCACGCTCGCGCTCGGCTTTCCGTTCCTCACCACCGGCCTGATCCTCGGCGCCGTGTGGGCGCGCACCGCGTGGGGCAGCGTCTTTGCGTTCGACCCGCTGGCCTTCTTCTCGCTGGTGGCCTGGCTGATCTACGCCGGCACCCTGGCCGGCCGCGCCGCCGGCGGCTGGCACGGGCGCCGCGCGGCGTACTTCGCCATCGTCGGCTTCGCGGCGCTCGTGGTCACGCTCGGCGCCGGGCTCTTTCTGCCCGGACGGCACGGCGCCTGATGCCGCTCTTTGCCGCGGGTATCAGCCACAAGAACGCGCCGCTGGCGCTGCGCGAGCAGCTTGCCGCCGACGAGGGCAAGGTGCGCGAGATCCTGCGCGATCTCGTGGGCGGAGGCGTGCTGCGCGAGGCGGTGATCCTCTCGACGTGCAACCGCGTGGAGGTCTACGGCGTGGCCGACGTACCGGGCGAGGCGCGCGCGGTCGCCTTCCGCCACCTCTGCCGGCAGCGCGGCGTGGAGGTGACGGCTGTCGAGGAGGTCCTGTACACGCACGCCGAGGACGACGCGATCCGCCACGCCTTTCGCGTGGCCTCGAGCCTCGACTCGATGATGATCGGCGAGCCGCAGATCCTCGGCCAGGTCAAGGACGCCTTCGCGCTCGCGCAGGGCTGCGAGGCGGTGGGGCCGGCGCTGCACACGCTCTTCACCCAGGCCTTTGCCGTCGCCAAGCGCGTGCGCACGGAGACGGAGATCGCGCGCCACGCCGTTTCGATCTCGTTCGCCGCCGTCGAGCTGGCCAAGAAGATCTTCGCGCGGCTCGCCGGCCGCGCCGTGCTCCTGGTGGGCGCCGGCAAGATGAGCGAGCTGGCGGCCAAGCACCTCGTGGAACATGGAGCGTTCCCGATCTACGTCGTGAATCGCACGTGGGCGCGCGCCCAGGAGATGGCGCGCGCGCTGTCGGGCACCGCGGTGCCGTTCGAGGAGCTGGAGACGGCGCTGGCCGCGGTGGACATCGTGATCACCTCCACGGGGGCGCCGGCGCCCGTCGTGACGCGCGACGTCGTCGCCCGCGTCGTCCGGAGCCGCGGCACCCGTCCGCTCTTCTTCATCGACATCGCGGTGCCGCGCGACGTCGAGCCGGGCGTCGACGCGCTGCCGGCCGTGTACCGCTACGACATCGACGATCTGAAGTCGGTGGTCGACGCCAACATCCGCGAGCGCCTGCGCGAGGCACAGCGCGCGGAGGCGATCGTCGAGCGCGAGGTGGCCAAGCTGCGCGCCCGGCTGGGCGACGTCGAGATCATCCCGACCATCGTGTCGCTGCGCGAGCGTCTCGAGGAGATCCGCGCCGGCGAAGTGCGCAAGGCCCTGGCCCGGCTGCCCGCGGCCTCGCCGGAGACGCGTGCCGCCATCGAGGCGCTGTCGGCGGGGATCGTGAACAAGATCCTGCACGCCCCGATCACCAAGCTGCGCGAGTCATCGCGCGCCGGCGCCCATCGCTCGTGGCTCGCGGTCGTGCACGAGCTGTTCGGGCTGGGGCGGCGCTCGTGATCCGGCTGGCCACGCGCGGCAGCGCGCTGGCCCTCGCCCAGGCGCAGGTGGTGGCCGACCGGCTGGAGGCGGGCGGCATGCGCGTGGAGATCATCGCGATGCGGACCGAAGGGGACCGGCGCGCCGAGGCGAGGCTGGCCGCCATCGGCGGCAAGGGCCTCTTCGTGCGCGAGATCGAGGACGCACTGCTGCGCGGCGACGCCGAGGTGGCCGTGCACAGCCTCAAGGATCTGCCGGCCGACCTGCCGCACGGCCTCATCCTCGCCGTGTTTCCCGAGCGCGAGGACCCGCGCGACGTGGTGGTGACGCGTGAGGCCGGCGGCCTCGAGACGCTGCCGCGCGACGCGAGGCTCGGCACCTCCAGCCCGCGCCGCCGCGCCATCGCGCTGTCGCTGCGTCCGGATCTCAGCGTCGGTCCGATCCGCGGCAACGTCGACAC
>Ga0209155_1001742_pt1 | contig 10155 bp, 8 predicted proteins | sample GraSoiAngelo_122_FD_185879 | JGI IMG/M metagenome (GOLD analysis project Ga0209155, IMG submission 185879) | Grasslands soil microbial communities from the Angelo Coastal Reserve, California, USA - 14_0927_02_20cm (SPAdes) (version 2) | ecosystem: Environmental > Terrestrial > Soil > Grasslands ...
AGGGGCGGCATGTGCCGCCAACAACCGCACATTCTGAATTACCTGGGAAACGCGCGCTTGTTCCAATGGCGCGGCGTTCGCTAGTCGTGTTGCGGCAGCGAAAAACAAGACGCAGCAGACCGCCATCGGTTTGCTAAGCGTTTTCGGCGATAACCTTTTCATATTCATTCGTTACTGTGATGCACCGGTCGTTTCTGACGTTGGACGTTGCGTTGATGGGGCGGCAGTTGTCCGGCCCGCTGCGTTGGTCTGCGCTTGGCCGACAAGCGACACGCGCGTTCCGCCGCCAAAAATGACAAGGTTGGTTTCGACCAATGTCTTTTTCGATTTCTCGTGTTGCTGTTTTTGTGCTTCCAATACGATCGAGCTTTCGCTGCGCAGCGCCGGAAGACCCACAATGAACCGGCTGGTTCTTACAAAACGGGCGATATCGAAGTCCACCGGATCGCTCACCGCCGCGTTCGGATTGCCGATCACCATCTGGCCGGCCTGAACCAAGACCGAATCGCCAAGATGGCCCGGACGATACAATCGAGCGGTACCTTCCAACACCAGGAATTTACAAACGCCCGGATGATATTCGATCATCACTGTTGTCCCCGTCACCGCGGCCGCGACGCTAGCTGCGTGAATTGTCGCGCCATTCGCGCTCTTCGGAGCTTGAACCAGCGCCGCGCCCTCACCCAGGTTTAAATCGTGCGTCCCGTTTTTGTGACTGAAGGCGGTATTGGCTGCGAGCCGCACAACCGTTTCGTCGAAGATTAGCTCAGCCCGCGAGGGGGTTTTGCCCGTTCGCACGATCGTTTCTTCGTCGATGATTTCGTTCAACGACGCTTGGCGCGGCGCGCGCATCGAATGCAGCAACTGCACGTAATTGTTTACTCGCGTGACGCGGGCTTCATCGGGCGACAGCGAGCCGCGCACGCTCGGAGGCCAGCTCGCAAGCGACCACGTCATGATTACCAGAGCAAGAAAAGGAAGCAGAAGCTGCCGGTTCACGTGCATCGCTGGCGCGCTTTTTGAGGTTTGGCTTCTGTTAGGTCAAGCCTTTTTACGCGCTAAACACTAAATTTTTTCGTCGCTGGGCGGTCGCGACCGCTGCGAGCCTACCGCGAACTGCTGAGCAATTCGCATTGCCACGGGACGAGTAAAGTTGTCGCGCGCGTTTGGTCCGCAGCGATTGCTTCGAGCGTACTGCGCGATGCGATGAATGATGGCTCCAGATCGAGTTCCGTGGCTGCCCGATCACGTCGGCGCCGCAGTTCTTCGGCGCGACGAATCGTCTCGTGACTCGGTCGCGTTCCAAAGCGGCGCTGCAAGACTGGCCACTCTGATTCAGGCAATCGCAATGCGGTCTGTGCCGCTTCTCGAAATGCCTGGCGCCGACGCGACGAAAAATGTCTGTAATCAGGAGTGCTTCCCGAGGCGAAACTTAGGGCCGCATTCAGCAACTCGTGATTTTGCAAAATATGAAATGGCGGTCGATCTGCTGCTCCCGCTTCTTTCTCTCGCCATTGCCAAAGCGCGCGCAGGACTGCCGCCTCAAGGCCACGCACTGAGCCAGAGCCCCGAATACGCCAAAGTTCATCGTCGTCGCGGATCCGTTCCATCGCCGCCTGCTCGATTGCGCTTTGGCAGGACTGCCGCAACCAATCGAACCGGTCACGCTCTCGCAACTCCGACTCCAGGCGGTCGGCCAGCGGTAATAGGTAATGTGTGTCATTTATCGCATACGCGAGCATTCGCGCAGGCAGCGGACGCCGCGCCCAATTCGCCTTTTGCGAACCTTTCGGCAGCTCGACACCGAAGTAGCGTTTTACCAACGCAGCCAGACTGAATTCACGAACGCCAAGCAGACGTGAAGCGATCAGCGTGTCAAAAATTCTGCGCGCAACGAAGTTAAAACCGCGGCGAAGCATTCGCAGGTCGTAGTCGGCGCCGTGCAAAACAATTTCCTTGCGTTCCAGCGTAGCCCGCAACGGCGCAAGATCGACATCCGCCAAAGGGTCGATGACGGAATCGCGCCCCGGCAGACTGATTTGGAGCAGACAAAGTTTCTCTCGATAACAATGAAGGCTATCAGCCTCCGTATCGACTGCCACGCGATCAACCGCTTCGATTTTCTCGAGCAGCTCGGATAGCTGCGAGGCGTTCGCGATCAATTTTTCAAAGCTCCAAATCCCAAGCTCCAACATCCAGAGAAATTCCAAGACCCAAAATGCAACTGAATTCGCGCCACTCCTTTGGAGATTGATGATTGAAGATTCTCTGGGGCCCGGATGTTGGAATGTGGATCTCCTACGTTCATCGCAATCCGCTCAGCAGCAACTCCGCGTTCGTCTTCGTCGCTTCCAGGTTCTCGATTAACTTTTCCATCGCCTCAATTGGAGGAAGCGCCGCCATGGTCTTGCGCAACTGCTGCACTCGCTCCCATTCATCGGGATGATACAGCAAATCTTCGCGTCGCGTCGCCGACAGTAATGGATGGATCGCCGGATAAAGCCGCTTCTCCTGCAGCGCGCGATCGAGATGCAACTCCATGTTGCCTGTGCCCTTGAATTCTTCGAAAATGAGTTCGTCCATGCGGCTGCCTGTTTCGGTCAAAGCGGTGGCGAGCACGGTGAGGCTACCGCTTTCCTCCACATTGCGCGCCGAGCCAAAAAATTTCTTTGGCTTGATGAGCGCCTTCGCTTCGACGCCGCCAGACATGATCCGGCCCTTCCCGGATTGCAGATTGTTATATCCACGCGAAAGCCGAGTAATACTATCGAGCAAAATTACCACATCCTTTTTCAACTCCACCAGACGCTTGGCGCGTTCCAGCACCATCTCGGCCACCTGGACATGGCGATGCACATTTTCGTCGAAGTTTGAGTGATAAATCTGGCAATCGATTTCCCGCTCCAGATCGGTCACTTCTTCCGGTCGTTCGTCCACTAACAGCAAAATGAGCACGATGTCCGGATGATTTACCCGGATCGCCTTTGCGATTTCCTTGAGTAGAATTGTTTTGCCCACCCGCGGCGGCGCGACGATGAGACCACGCTGCCCCCGCCCGAGCGGCGCCAGCAAGTCAACGGCCCGGGCGCTAATGGAATTTGTCTTTGGATTTTCCAGCATGATCCGGCCTTGCGGAAACTGCGGCGTCAATTTGTCGAAATCCGGAGGCTCCGTCCATTGCTCGGCCGGCTGGCCTTCGATCATCGTGAGCTGTTCGAGGGCGAGAAATTTCTCGCGATGCTCCGGGAGCCGTAGAGTTCCCCCAAACCTTTGACCAGGCCGCAGGTGATATTTGTCGATCAGCGCGCGGGGAACGCAAACGTCCTCGGGAACGGGCAAAAAGTTTAATCTCGGCCAGCGTAGCACTGCGAACGAGTCGCTTACCTGATCGAGAAAGCCTTCCGCCGTAACAGTCGCCCCGGTGGCCAACGCCGCGCGGATCACATCGAGAATATGCTGATGACGCGAGCGCGCAGAATGCAAATGCATATCCAGATCGCGCGCTAATGCCTCCAGTTTTTTGCCCGAAAGTTCTTGCAGCTCATTTAAATCCAGCGCGCGCGGCGTAGCCACGCTCGCAGGCCCCGGTCTTCTGTTCTCCGTCGCGGCCGTCGATGTTTCTAGCTTTTCGTCCATGATTGCTGTTGCCAGAGCGCAACGAGAAAACGGGCTTGTTCTTCAAGGCTCGCTTGACCGCCGTTATTCCAGACCACATGATCCGCGCGCCTGATTTTTTCGGCGAGTAGCATTTGGGAGTTGATCATTTGTTCGGCTGCGGCCCGTTCCAGCGAGGTACGCTCCATCAGCCAGTGTAATTGGGTTTGCGAAGAACAGGCCACGACCACGACTCGGTCGCATAACCTTTCACCATCGGTTTCATAAAGGAGCGGGATCTCAGCGAAGAAAAAATCGGGAGAATTGCGATGCGCTTTCGCTTCAGTGCTCCATTGACGGCGAATCCGCGGATGGAGAATCTGTTCGAGCGCACGTTTTTTGTGCGCATCGCCAAATATTATCGCTCGAAGTGTTTCTCGATTCAAGTCCCCGTCGTTCAAAAAGACTCCTCCGCCAAATTTGCGACGGATTTGCTTTTTCACTTCCGGAAGATCCACCAGCACATGCGCTGCCTGATCGGCATTAAAAAACTTCGCCGCAGGAAGAAGTTCACGCAGACAGTCGCAAAAAGCGCTTTTACCTGTGGAGATTCCGCCGGTGATTCCGATCGCAGGCATGATTCTGGAACATTAGACGTTGAGCACCTTGGTGAAAAACTTAGCCGCGCTACCGCGGGGTGATGCCTTCGGCAAGATCGACATGAAACGTTTGCTTCACTTTCGTTGTGCCGAAAGTTAATTCCGCCGTGTAATCGCCAGCGGGCAGAAGGCGCTTCGGATCGTCGCCGCCGTATTCGACGCTCACATCTTTGGTCGGCCGCAGATCCCAGTTCAATCGCGTAAAACCCGGCGCGCCTGGCGCTTTGAGATTTGCCACCGGTTGCCCGGTTGATTTCGTCACGGCGATTTTAATCTCATCGCCCGTGAACTCGCGTATCCAAACCGTAAACAGGGCGCCCTCAGCCGGATTTTGGCCGCGATAAATCCCTTTGCCGTTCGAGTCCACAAAGCCCGGCTGAAGATAAGCGCCGGTCACGGGATGCACGCTAAATAATTGGGCTGGCTTTGCTGCAATCTCCGGCGTGAATTCGCGAAACGGGATGGTATCGTCCAGAATGGCAATGCTGCGTCCGTGTGTTGCAATCGCGAGGTCTGCTGTGCGCGGATGGATGTGGATATCATCGACCCGGACCGGGGGAACATCGCCGATGCGGACCCAGTGAGTGCCTTGGTCAAACGACGCAAACAATCCAAAGTGCGTTCCGGCATAAAGCAGGTTCGCATTCACCGGATCTTCGCGCACAACTTCTACCGGGCCATTTACCGGGAGATCGCCGGCAACCGATTGCCACGTTTTGCCGAGGTCAGCCGTGCGCAAGATCGTGGCACGATCGTCGCCTGAGCGATATGCGTTCGTCGCGACGTAAGCGGCGTTAGCATCGATATTGGAAGGTTCGATGTGCACCACCCATTGACCGCGCGCCGGCTCGGGCAAGTTGTTGGTCAATTCGGTCCACCGGCCGCCCTCGTTCTCTGTTAACCAGAGCCGCCCATCATCGGTCCCGGCCCACAACACACCTGCGCGCTTCGGCGATTCGGCAAGTGAAAACACTACGCCGTAATTTTCCGCGCCGCTGCCCGCAGCATTTGTGCGCGCGGGATCGTTACGCGTCAGATCGGGACTGATCACCGAATATCGTTCCGCACGATCGATTAACCGGAAGACACAGTTCCCGCCCAAATAAATCACGCCCGGTTTGTGCCGGCTCATGACCATTGGCGAATTCCAGTGAAAACGATATCGCGGCTGCCCTTCAGGCGGCTCGGGTCGCAAACGGCGCAGTTCGCCATTTCGCAGATTGATCCGGTGCACTTCACCCTGCTGGCTTTCCGCGTAAAACGTGTCGCGATCAGTTGGATCGAACAGGACATAGAAACCGTCACCACCCGCAAGCGCGGTCCAATCACAGTTGCGAATGCCCTCCTTACTCTGCACGCCGCTCGGTCCCACCCAATTTTCGTTGTCTTGAAGGCCACCCGCAATTCGGAAATACGGTTTCGTGTCGTCGAGCGAGATCCGATAAAATTCTCCTGCGGGAATCTTGTTCAGATGATCCCAATTTTTGCCGCTCGCAAAACTTTGATACACGCCGCCATCGGTCCCAAGTAACAAACGCTGGCAAACTGGCGGTTTAGGCGGCTTGTTTTTGTCTTCGGGTTTTGGTGGTTTGGGCGGCGGCACTGTGCCGGGTTGAATCGCGAGCGCGTGGCAATCCGGATGAACTTTTTCGGTTAGATCTTCCCGGAAATTCTTTCCGCCGTCATCGGATACCAATAGCGCGAAGCTGAGAAGATAAACGCGCTGATCGTTTGCCGGGTCGAGGCGTATCTGGCTAAAATAAAACGGGCGAGGGTCCATGGCACTCATGCGTGTCCATTTTTCGCCTCCGTCTTCAGATCGAAAAACTCCGCCCGTTTTGCTCCGCAGATCGACCAGCGAACCGAATCCGCCTTCGTAGCTTTGCACGACTGCCATGACGACCTTTGGGTTACTCGCACTGATTGCCAATCCAATGCGGCCGGTTTGAGCCGGCAGACCGCCCTCAAGTTTCTTCCAAGTCGCGCCGCCGTTAGTGCTCTTGAAAATTCCGCCGACATCTTCGCCGCCGGTTACGCTCGGGCCGGACGTGAAACTCCACGGTGTGCGTTGTCGCGCATAAAGCGCCGCGTAAACAATTTCGGGATTCGTTGGATCCACTACCACATCGCCACAGCCAGTGCGGGCCTCGTGCGGCGCGGCCGCTTGCAAGATCACTTTCCAACTTTTGCCTGCATCAGTTGTCTTGAAGAGCCCGCGTTCGCCGCCGTCCGTCCACAAATTCCCCATTGCCGCGACGTAAGCGACCTCCGGTTTCTTGGGATCGACAACAATGCGCGCAATGGCGCGGCTGTTTTTTAGCCCGACGTTCTGCCACTTTTCGCCGCCATCGGTCGACCGATAAACGCCGTCACCCCAATCGGACGAATTGCGATCATTGGCCTCGCCAGTTCCGACCCAAATAACCTCGGAATCGGAAGGCGCAACTGCAACCGTCCCGATGGAGAGCACCGGTTGTTTGTCGAAGACCGGATCGAAGCTAACTCCGTTGTCATTCGTTTTGAAAACGCCGCCGTGTCCGAGCCCAACATAGAAAATAAACGGGTTATGCGGATCAATCGCAATGTCCGAGACGCGGCCTCCCATCACCGCCGGCCCGATCGAGCGAGCTTTAAGATTTTTGAAAAGCACGTCGGTAAGCTGTGGCGCGGTTGGCGAAGGAGCCGGCGTCACAGAAGAAGAGAGCGGCGGAATCGTACTGGCAGACGACGCTGCCGGCGAAGCGCCGCTGATCGGCGGGCGATCTGGTGGCGTTTCCTCTTGTGCCGACAGAATCGAAATAGCGTAAATCGAAGCAAACGAAGCGTAGAAGATTGAAGATCCGGCGGTCATAGGCCGCAAAGTGTAGCGAAGACTGACATCTTTGCGATGGCTGAAATACTCCAGTGTGAGAGCGGCTGTGGCAGCCGCCTGCTGATTTTCTGCGGTGCTCGCCGCCGCGAGCACCGCACTAAACACAAAACGAGAGCCGCCACACTGCTAAAGCGTGGCGGCTGATTCCGAACTGGTGCCCCTTGAAGGATCGCCGACTTTAATGACTGACGACCACTTGCGGTGCAGGTTTGCTCGTCTCGACCTGGGCGCTCACCTTCTGGATTTGCGTGGCCTGTTCTTTGAGAGCTGCAGTCAGGGATTTAATTTGCTGGTCCTGCAGAGCGATTCTGGCCTCGTGTTTTGCAAGTGCAGATGTCAACTCTTGCACCGTGTAATGCTCTTTCAGGAACTCATTCAGCAACATCGCGTTGATAGCCTCGTAGCGGACGGTATAGGGCTTGCCGTCGCGATCGCGAGTCACCAAGTCGGGATTTACTTTCGCCACCTCCTCCGCGACCAAGCCAAATCGCGGGACGCCCTCTGGATCTAGGTTTTGTTTGTAACGAAACGTGACAGGTTTGAGCGCAAGGATAGCTTCACTTGCCTTGTCCATCGGCTTGATCTCATCCTTGAAACGCTGCGAGGAGGGTGCCCCGATGCCAAGCTGACCGTTCGGGTTGATCCAAACTGGTGCCCCTGTCGCCATTGCTCCATTGATCCCCGAGATATAGGTTTTCGTTTGGGCCCCTTGTCTGCCAATGCGGATCACCCCGTCATCGCCGACCGAACCAGTATTGCCAATATCAATATTGTCGTCGCCCTCGGTAATATTGATGCCGGCGTTACCGCCGATGGCGATGTTCCCCTCGCCGGTGGTATCGTTTATAAGCGCTTGCGAACCCACGGCTGTATTGTAATCGCCGTCGTTATTTTGAAGCGCTCTGAAACCAACAGCCACGCTGCTGTTGCCGGTTGTAGTGCCAGACTGCGCCTGAAAACCCACCGCCGTGTTCCAGGCACCGGTGGTACGATTAAGGAGGGCGTCAGTTCCCTCGGCAGTGTTATTGCCCGGATAGCCTCCGTCCGGTGCCGGCGTCACTGCTTGCATCGTGGACGAAAGCCCAAAGCAAGCGAGCAACAGCGGAATGAGAACGAAAACCCGTCTCAACGGCGACGAACGAGTCGAATTTGTTCCAGATGAAGTTGTTGTTTTGAGTTGAATTAATGTATACATAGACGTGCTCTTTCTTTTCCCGGCGGGTTAATTTGGTCATTCTAGGCTGAAACGGACAAAGAACCGCCGGGTAAGATGTCCTTTGTTCGATTCATCCATTCACACTTGTTAACGCTGTCGCGTGCCATCGTGGATGTGGGAGTTTTTAACAAAGGTTTGGGGATTTGCAGCTAAGCTCGCTTTTCTCAAGTCAGGCGGCGTCCGCTTGCTTGGAATCGCAGGTCGCGACTCCGGTTTCGGCTTTTTGCGCCGGGTTAAACTTGCATATCTTGTTCACATGACGCACCAGATGTTGGCAGGAAAAACAGGTATCGTTTTCGGGGTGGCGAACAAACGCAGCATTGCGTGGGCAATCGCGAAAGCATGGGCCGCGGCCGGCGCGCGCCTGATTTTTAACTATCAAGGCGAGAGGATAAAGGAAAACGTCGAGGAATTGATCGGCGAATTCGGAGAAAAGACGCCATTATTTCCCTGCGACGTCTCGAGCGATGACGAGATCACAACATTTTTCGGAAAGGTGCGGGGCGAGACAGACCGGCTGGATTTGATGCTGCACTCGTTGGCGTTCGCGCCCAAGGAAGCGTTGGAAGGCGATTTTGTCAGCACAACACGCGAAGCGTTTCGCACCGCCCACGACATCAGCGCTTACTCGCTAGTGGCGCTCGCGCGTGAAGCCACGCCCCTGATGACGAACGGTGGGAGCATTCTGGCGATGACTTACTACGGCTCGGAAAAAGTGGTGCCACACTATAATGTAATGGGCGTAGCGAAGGCGAGCCTGGAAGCAAGCACGCGCTATCTCGCCTATGATCTCGGCCCGAAAAAAATCCGGGTGAACTGCATTTCTGCCGGTCCGGTCAATACGCTGGCTGCCCGGGGCATCAGCGGGTTCACGTCAATGCTGAAACACTATCAGGATCGCGCGCCTTTGAAACGCAGCTGCGATCCCGCAGACCTGGGCGCAACCGGAGTTTTTCTCGCCAGCGACGGCGCCGCCGCGATCACCGGCCAGGTCATCTATGTCGATGGCGGCTATCAAATAATGGGAATGTAGTCAGTCTCGTGCTGCTACTCTGGTTCTTAATCGAACCAGCACGGGAGCAAGCGCGATTACGATCATGAAGATAAATCTTGCCGACCGACTGCGGCAATTCCTCAAAACGGACACCGTCGCGACTGATGCTAAGACGCTCGCTGCGCATAGTGGCGACAAATGGTTCGCCGCGCACGAGCCTGAAGTTGTCGTCTTTGCAAGATCGACAAATGACGTAAGGAAATTGCTGGAGTTCGCCTCGCGCGAAAAAATCCCGGTAACTGCGCGCGGCGGCGGATTTGGCTATGTGGGCGGATGCGTGCCGGCGCGCGGCGGGATCGTCTTGTCCTTTGTTCGAATGAATCGGATCAAAGAAATCAGCTTTGCGGACGCGGTTGCGGTCGTCGAGCCGGGCGTGTTTACGGCCGACCTGAAAGCGGCGGTGCGTACGCAAAAATTATTTTATCCACCCGACCCGGCGAGCATGAAAGATTGTACGATCGGCGGAAACGTCGCGACGAACGCGGGTGGTCCGCGCTGTCTGAAATACGGCGTAACGCGAAATTATGTGATCGGGCTCGAAGTGGTGCTTGCCAACGGCCAAGTGCTGCGAACTGGTGGCCGTGTTCACAAGAACAAAACCGGGTTCGATTTGATCGGTCTCTTTGTCGGCTCGGAAGGAATGCTCGGCGTGGTCACGAAGATCACGTTGCGCCTGCTTCCGCTCCCACCAGCCCGCGCTACTTTATCAGCCGCATTTGCCACGGCAGCGCAAGCCGCTGAAGCAGTGCAGGCGATTTTT
>Ga0209155_1001744_pt1 | contig 10151 bp, 5 predicted proteins | sample GraSoiAngelo_122_FD_185879 | JGI IMG/M metagenome (GOLD analysis project Ga0209155, IMG submission 185879) | Grasslands soil microbial communities from the Angelo Coastal Reserve, California, USA - 14_0927_02_20cm (SPAdes) (version 2) | ecosystem: Environmental > Terrestrial > Soil > Grasslands ...
TCGCGCTTTGAAGCAGTTCTTAAAGGATCAGACAAAGCAAAACTACATGCAGGGAATCAAAGACAAGGTCGTCGTCATCACTGGGGGCTTCGGCAAAGCATTGGGCCACGGCTTCCGTGTCGCCCCGGTTCTCGGCGGCGATACAAATAGCGATCGGCTTCGGAAGATTACTAATCATTACCTTGCGACGAAGTGATTTTTTCCGTCCGCCCGCTGGAAATCCGCTCGATTACGTAGAATGTCACCGGAATCAGAAAGATCGCGATGCCCGAGGCGGCGATCATTCCGCCGATCACGGTCGAACCGAGTATGCGCCGGGCGACAGCTCCGGAGCCGCTGGCGAACCACAACGGCAGCATTCCGAAAATAAATGCAAAGGAAGTCATCAAGATCGGACGCAAACGCAAACGCGCGCCTTCCAGCGTGGCTTCGAGCAGCGGTTTGCCCTTTTCGTATTCGTCCTTGGCGAATTCGACGATGAGAATGGCGTTCTTCGCTGCCAATCCGATGAGCATGATCAGACCAATCTGCGCGTAGATATTGTTTTCCATTCCGCGCAACCAGAGCGTAAGGAACGCGCCGAGCACCGCGACCGGTGTGCCTAACAAAACGCTGAACGGCAGCGACCAGCTTTCGTAGAGCGCGGCGAGAATGAGGAACACAAATATGAGCGACATTCCAAACACCATCGTCGGCGAGACGCCTTGTTGCGCTTTCTTTTCCTGATAGGAAATGCCGAGATAATCGTAGCCCATTTCGTTAGGCATGGTTTGGCGAAAGACTTCTTCGAGGGCCGCCATCGCCTGATTTGAGCTGTAGCCCGGTGCAGCTGATCCGTTGATTTGCGCCGAGCGATATTCGTTGTACCGCAGCGTGAATTCCGGACCGGCAATGTTCTTGATGGTCGAGATCGCGTCAAGCGGCACAGCATCACTGTTTGCGTTGCGCACGAAGAACTGGCCGACGTTTTTCGCGTCGGTGCGGTAATCGCCTTCCGCTTCTATGTAAACCTGCCATGTGCGACCGAACCGGTTGAAGTAATTCACGAAAAAGCCACCCATGAATGTCTGGAGCGTTTGGTAAACCTGGCCGAGATCGATCCCCTGTTTGACCACTTTGTCACGATCGACATCGACGAAGACCTGCGGAACGTTCGGCAGAAATGTCGGTATGAGGGTTCCTAGCTCCGGGCGTTTACGCGCCGCGTCCAAAAACGTCTTCATATTTTTAGCGAGAAAAGCGATGTCTTTGCCGGTGCGATCTTCCAAAATGAATTGGAATCCGCCGGAAGTGCCCACGCCAGGAATCGCCGGCGGCGGAAAGGCGAAGGCAAGACCTTCAGTAAGACCGGCAAGTTGTTTGTTGATGTTCGCTTTGATGGCCGTGTATTTTTCTTCCGGTCTTGTTCGTTCGCTCCAGGGTTTGAACGTGACGAAGAAGAACGCGCTGTAAGTGTTTTGCACGAGACTGAGCAAACTGAATCCGACGACGCTGGTCGTGTACTTAACGCCGGGAATTTTGCTGAGAATGTCTTCGATCTTGCGCGCAGCCTGGTCGGTACGTTCGAGTGACGATGCGTCGGGTAACTGCAGCGCGAGATAAACGTAGCCTTGATCTTCTTCCGGTAGGAATCCACTCGGCAATCGCGATCCAAACAGGCCCGCACCTACTGCGAACACGGCCAGCAATGCGAAACTGAGCCCGGCTTTTCGAATGGCCAGGCGCGACCAATTTACGTAAACATGAGTCGCGCTGCCGAATACACGATTGAACCGATCGTAAAACCAGCCGAGCGGACCGCGCGTTTTCGTTCGCGGCCGCAGCAATAACGATGACAGTGCCGGACTGAGCGAAAGCGCGTTGAACGCGGATAAGATGACGGAGATCGCTATCGTTAGAGCGAATTGTTGGTACAAACGTCCGGTAATCCCGGGAAGAAACGCCGTCGGAATAAACACTGCTGACAACACGAGGGCGATGCCGATCACCGGTCCCGAGACTTCGCGCATCGCCTGCAGCGTCGCTTCGCGCGGCGTCATTCCTTCCTCGATGTGACGCTCGACCGCTTCAACCACCACAATCGCGTCGTCCACAACAAGCCCAATCGCCAGCACCAGTCCAAAGAGAGAAAGCGAGTTGATCGAGAATCCGAATAATGGGAACAACACAAACGTTCCGATCAACGATACCGGAACCGCGCACAACGGAATCAGCGTAGCTCGCCATCCTTGCAGAAAGATAAATACGACCACGACGACCAGCGCGAGCGCCTCGAACAGCGTTTTAACGATGTCGCGCAATCCTTCAGTTACCGAAAGCGTTTGATCGAGTGAGACGGCGTAATCCATGTCGGCGGGAAAACGTTGCTTCGCTTCGGCCATCAATTTGCGAACGCCTTGCGCCGCTTTGACTGCATTGGTTCCGGGCAACTGGTAACAGGCGAGGATTGCCGAAGGTTGGCCGTTCAGCCGCCCCTTTATGTTGTAGGTTTGCGCCCCGAGGTCGATCCGCGCGATGTCTTTCACCCTGACGAATGAGCCATCGGGATTTGCCCTAACGACGATCTCGCCAAATTCCTCCGGCGTTTGCAATCGGCCCTGCGCCCGCACCGTGTAGGTGAATTTCTGTCCACTGGGAATCGGTTCGCCGCCGACCTGACCGGCCGGGTTGACCGTGTTCTGCTTTTGCACGGCGGTAATAATGTCGGGAACGGTGATGCCGAGCTTCGCGAGCTGGTCGGGCTTTACCCACAGTCGCATTGCATACTGGCCCGCGCCGAATATCTGCACATTGCCAATCCCAGGAACGCGGGTCAGTTGATCGAACAGATTGATGTAGCCGTAGTTGGCCAGAAAAACTCCGTCGTAGCTTCCTTTCGGCGAATACAACGCAATCAACATCAGCGGCGCCGTTGTCGATTTTTTAACGGTCACGCCGTAGTTGTTAACGTCGGCGGGCAATTGCGACTGCGCTTGCGACACGCGCAGCTGCGTCAGCACGTGATCAATGTTCGGATCCGTGGCGATGTCGAAATTCACGATCAGTCGGATGTCGCCACTGTTCGAGTTAATCGAGTACATGTAGTTCATGTTGTCGACGCCGCTCATCTGCTGCTCGATCGGAGCCGCGACCGATTGCTCGACTGTTAGCGCGTCCGCGCCGGTGTAGTGCGTCTGCACTTGAATTTCCGGCGGCGCGATCTGCGGATATTGCGCGATTGGCAATGCCAGCATGCAGACGCCGCCAATCAGCGTCATCAAGATGGCGATGACGATCGCGACAATGGGCCGCCGGACGAAAAACTCCGACATTTGTTAGGGCTTCTTTTGCTGGTCCGCTTTTGAAACCAACGCATCGGCGGGAGGCGTCCAGTCTTTCACTGTGACTTGCGCGCCTTCGCGAGCTTTTTGAATCCCTTGGACGACCACTTTGTCACCCGGCTTGACACCATCGGTCACTTCCCACATAGCGCCGATGCGTTCGCCCATTTTCACCGGACGAATGCTGACCTTGTTGTCCTGATCGACAAGCGCGACTTGAAAGTTGCCCTGCAACTCGTTTACCGCTTCCTGCGGAATCACCATCGCGCCCTTCTTCATGTCGGCGACGAACCGCACCTTTCCGAACTGTCCCGGCCGCAAAATGTTTCCCGGATTCGGAAACGTCACATAGTAGCGGATCGATCCAGTCCTCGGATCCAGGCTGCGATCGAGCGCGTAAAATTTTCCTTTGTGTGGATACACAGTGCCATTACCGAGAATCAACTCGAACTCCACGCTCCGTATATAGGCCTCGCGCTCCTTCGGATCAGGGTGGCGCGAAACAAAATCCGTGAACGGTCCTTCGCCGGCGGTAACAAGAGCCTTGATTGGGTCGATCTGTGAAACGGTTGTCAGTGCACCGCTCGTCGGATTAACAAGATCGCCGACCTGGGCGTTGGTGAATCCGGCTATTCCATCGATCGGCGCCGTCACCTTGGTGTAACCAAGATTCAGCTCTGTCTGTTTCACCGCCGCTTCGTCCGCCTGCGCGTTTGCCCTGCTTGATCCAGCCGCCGCCACCGCAGTGTCCCGCTCCTGGTCGCTGATAACTTTCCTGTTAAACAAATCGAGCGCGCGTTTTTCATCCGCATCTGCTTTTACCTGGTTAGCTTTGTCTTTTGCCAGAGTTCCCTTGGCCTGTGCCAGTGCGGCTTCAAAGGGGCGTGGGTCGATCTCAAAAAGCAGATCGCCTTTTTTCACCAGACTTCCTTCCTGGTAATCGCGCGAGACGATGTAGCCCTGGACCTGAGCGTTGATATTCGCGTTAATGAAACCGTCCAGCGTGGCGACCCGTTCGAGGATCCGCGGCACATCTTTCGGCGTAACGACGGTCACTAGCACCTCCGGCGCGCTCGCAACGACCGTGCTTTGCTTGCGCGAACAACCCACAGCAAAGATGAGTGTCAGCAGCGTGCCAGATGCTGCGATCGTGAACAATCGCTGATGAGTCATGGTCCTTGCCGTCGAACCTGAAACCATATTTTGAAGAAAGCGAGCAATTCCTCGTTTACCTTGTCCTTCAACGTCGTGCACATGCCATGCGACGCGCCTTTGTAGACTTTCAGTTGCGCGTCCTTGACGATTCCTGGACGAGAGCATGGGTTCAAGCGATTTCACGGCTTGGCATCGCGTTTGTTACGTGCCAAGTGTGACCTTCCTAGCCTTCAAGCCGGGATGCGGCCGAGTCGAGACTTAAAGCTCTGCATGCGCGGGCAGATTTTCTTCAATCTCTTTGATTAAATCGGGAATACTGACTGGCTTCGCAATAAATGAATGCCCCTGGATATGGAGGCCGGCTTTTGCCTCAGCTTTTGTGACCAGCGCAGTAAGAAAAATGACCGGTGTTCTCTGCAATTCGGAGTCGGCCTGAATTTGCGCTGCTATTTCGCCCCCGTCTGTCACCGGCATCACTATGTCGAGCAAGATCAGATCCGGCCTGAAATTCCGCGCACTTTGATGGGCCTTAGTGGCGTCGTTCTCTTCGAGCACAAGATAGCCGCCGGCCCTTTCGAGGAGGATTTTCACCAGACGAGTACTGTCGCGGTCATTATCGATAATCAGGATGCGTCGCTTCTCTCTCACTGCCGAGTCGCCAATTAAAACAGGCGGAGACAACTCGTGGTCGGAATTCCGGGGAAAGAATTCTGCTTCCATTACCCTCTTCATATTTTCCGATGACGTTATTTCTCCTGCGAGCATTGCTAACTTGTTAGCCAGGTGACAAACCATGCTCCGAGGAGTCCGAGGACTAAGCCAGTTAAGGGGCTGGACAGGGCGAACCAGAGCGGGATCGCCTCACTTAAAGGAAGCGAATCGCGCCTTCGCATGCGCCAGCGTGCGTCTGCGATTGGAAGAAGTGCGGCGCTGCCAGAAGAATCGTGGGTTATTAACCCCTGCGGAGAGTTAATCGTTTTCATGCTCTTAAGTTATCGGTTGCGACTAAATTGCCGCTAACGCGCGTGTGTGGGATTTTCTAGTACCACATCAGAGTCAACCCTCGCTCCCTCCTTTGAGTGGGAACCGCTTGAGAACCTGGTCATGCATTTTCTAATCAACGAAGGCCGCCGGCGATGACCAGTGTTTCACCGGTGATCCACGCTGCATCGTCCGAAGCGAAAAAGACCGCGGCCGGCGCGATGTCTTCTGTCTCACCGACGCGGCCAAGTGGCGTCTGCGATTCAAACATTTTCCGCATGTCGCCTTCGGTGTAGCCGCCGGCTATTGCTCCTTCCGTTATCACCATGCCCGGATTGATGGAGTTGACGCGGATCTTGCGCGGCCCAAGCTCCTTCGCCAGCGTCCGCGTGATAGCGTCCACTGCGCCCTTGGTGGCGTTGTAAACCACGGCAGTGGGCGGAGTCAGGGAGCTGGCGAGCGAACCGATGTTGATGATACTTCCCCCGTCGGCGTTGAAATGCTTGAGTGCTTCTTGAGTGGCGAGAAGCATGCCAAGAACGTTCACATCGAAATGTTTGTGGAAATGCTGCTCGGAGACGTCTTCGAGTGGAACGAATTCGTAAACGCCGGCGTTATTAACCAGGATATCGATTTTCCCGAAGGCTTTCTCCGCTTCAACAAATAGCCGCTCGACTTCTGCCTTCTTCGCGACGTTGCCTTGGATGGCGATTGCTTTTCCGCCGCGCTTACTAATTTCGTCGACCATGCGATCTGCGTCCTTTTTCGCGGATGCGTAATTAACGACTACGTCCGCGCCCTCTGCCGCAAACTGCTTTGCGATCGCGGCGCCGATTCCTTTCGACGCACCGGTTACCACCGCGACTTTACCGACAAGTTTCTTGGTATTCGTATTCATAATTTTCTGCGTTCTGTTGGCAGGTTGAATCAGGCAGCCGAACGGCCTTTGTTCCGCGAAGAGAGGCCGAGCAATTCCGCGAGGCGCGACTCGTAAGATTCGCAGGTGGGACAATCGCCATTGGGCGCAACCCACTCAGGATGCTCGATGCGCAGAGCATCGTGTATCTGTCGCTGAAGCTGAGCGTAAGAGGGGATCTCGTCGGGCGTTCGCCGAAGACTCTTTGTTTTCATGTGCAAACATATCGGAGATGATCAGACTCCCGCTATTTCGCGTACGCAGGATTTTCCAATACCACTTGCGAGGGGATCGGTAGTATCTCTTTCGAGGTAGCGCGAACTTTTCGCCACCACAACATAGCGGCGAGGGCGTTGCAGTGGGCACGCGAGGCACCCGCACACAGGCGGGCAGGCAGTGCGCCAGCCGAAGCGGCTGCCAAGGGCGCCGATTAAAAACGAAATCGCTGCGAATGGAAGGAGGGAAAACAACCGGAGAACGAGCGCAAGCGGACCGGTCAAGATTTGGCCGATCCAAATGAGCCAACCCGAAGCATCTTCGTGTATTGCGCGATCGTCGGCCCCATGTTTGCCCAAGCGCGTGCGCTACCCGGAAATCTGTTCATTCCGTTTTGCCTTCCTTGCCATGGCCGCGCGAAAATTTCCCTCCGCTTGGCGCGCCGAGTGGCGGTTGCTCAGGATGCAAATTCGGCGGTTGCCCAGATTGCGGCGCGTGACGCTCGATCCAATCGAGAAATGCTGCGCCACGCGGCAAACGTCCCGGGATGATGTTGCAGACAAGCGCCTTGCTTTCCATGATCGTGACATTCGGCTCGCCGGAAATGGCGACGAGATTATTGGCAGCATTGCCGCGCAACGGACCGGCCGCTCCAAAATGAAACGGAACCGCAACTTGATGCACCGTTTTGCCATTCAGTTTCATTGGCCGGATGCGGCGGCTGACGAGTGCGCGCGCTTCAATCGCACCGCGCAAACTCACGAGGCAAACGTAATCGCTATTGTCGATCTTGAGTTCGCGGGCCAGTTCGGGCGACATTTCGACAAACATCTCCGGCTGCAATTCGGAAAGATGACTGAGAAAACGCGTCATGCCGCCACCGGTATGATGCTCGGTCAGCCGGTAAGTAGTGAGCACGTACGGAAAGCGCGGATCGCCCGGCGGCGCGAAACGATTTTCGCCGCGCGTGAACCAATTCACCACCGGGTTCGTATCGCGCGAATAGAGCGCGTTGTGTACCGGTGATTCAAGCGGCTCGTAGTGTGTTGGCATCGGCCCATCCTGCAAACCCTCCGGGACGTACATCCATCCCAGGCCGTCCTCGTGCAAAATGAACGGCGCATCGCCACGGTGGCCATCCAGACCGCTTTCGTTACCTTCCGGCCGGTAATCCGGATGTTTAGTCGGTTTGAAATCGGGAACATCGATGCCGGTCCATTTTTCTGACTCCCACCAGACCAGTTTTTTGCGTTCGCTCCAGGGTTCGCCATTCGGCTTGGCGCTGGCACGATTGTAAATGATGCGGCGATCGCTGGGCCAACTGAAACCCCAGCCGTGTCCGAGATAATCTTTCGACTTCCGTGCGTTTGCCTTGTTCACACCGTCGCGGCTGAAAACGCCCGAGTAAATCCAGGCACCGCACGCGGTCGATCCGTCAGCTCTGAGTTCGTTGTAATCGGCGACCTGCGGACCATGGTGGTGGCGCCCTTCTCGATCTTTCCCAAAAAGAATTCCTTCTGCGTTTGGTTGCAGCTCTGTTTTCCAGCCGTTGATCTCCGCGAGCACCGCTTCCATTTTCGGCTCGCCGAACTCGTCTTCCGGATACCACCAATCGAGCGCGCGCAATGGTTCGTCCATCGGATCGTCTGACGCCTTTGCTTTCGCGATCAATCTCAAAGCCAGTTGGTGAATGAACCACGCTTCGGATCGACAATCCCCCGGCGGCTCGACCGCTTTTTCGCGCCATTGCAAAAGCCGCTGTGTATTCGTGAACGCGCCTTCTTTCTCCGCATGGCCAGCCGCGGGAAAGAAAAAGACTTCCGTCTCGATCTCTTCCGTTTTCAATTCGCCGCGCTCGATTTCGGCCGAGTCACGCCAAAACCTGGCCGGCTCGGTTTCGACCATGTCGCGAATGACAAACCATTTTAGTTTCGCCATCGACTTTCGCTGGAAACGAGAGTTGGGTGCGCCGACAGCCGAATTCTGCCCGATCAAAAACATGCCCTCCATTTTCCCGTCAGCCATGTCATAGAGGTATTCGAAGAAGGAATGATCGGCGGTAAGTTTCGGAATCCAGTTGTAACCGAAATCATTTTCCGGGGTCGCACGTTCGCCATAGTACGCTTTTAACAAGCTGATGAAATACGCGGGCGTGTTCGACCAGAGCCCGGTCTTCGGGGTGTGCGCATCGAGATATTTTTGCAGCGTCTCCTCACCTCCGCCGAGCGGCATCGCCAGATAACCGGGCAAAATATCGTAGAGTGTAGGAATATCGGTTGAGCCTTGAATTGATGCGTGGCCGCGCAAGGCGAGAATGCCACCGCCGGGCCGGCCGATGTTGCCTAACAACAATTGCAAGATCGAGGCGGTGCGAATGATTTGCACCCCTTTGGAGTGTTGCGTCCAGCCGACGGCGTAACAAATCGCGGCCGTTTTGTCCGGGCCCGATGCCCTAACGAGTGTGTCGGCAACTTTGTGAAAGAGCGCCGGCGGGATCCCGCAGACCTTTTCGACCATTTCTGGCGTGTAGCGCGCGAAATGGCGTTTCAATTTTTGAAAAACACATTGTCGATCTTGCAATGTGAGATCGCGCTCAGGAAAGCTGAGGCCTTCGCCTTTGTATTGCCAGCTCTGCATCGAGTAATTGCGTGTCGCTTCGTTCCAGCCGGAGAAGAAACCATCGGCGTTATCTTCCGGATCCCGGTAGTCGTCGCGCAAAATGCAGGACGCATTCGTGTAATGGACCACGTACTCGCGAAAGAAAAGTTCGTTCTCGATAACGTGATGGATGATTCCCCCAAGAAACGTGATGTCGCTCCCGGCGCGGATCGGCACCCAAATGTCGGCCAGCGCGCTGGTGCGCGAGAATCTTGGATCGACGTGGATGACGGTCGCTCCGCGCTCTTTTGCTTTCATCACCCAGCGGAAACCGACCGGGTGCGCCTCGGCCATCGAGGAGCCTTCGATTAAGATGCAATCGGCATTGGCGAGATCTTGTTGCGCGGTCGTAGCTCCGCCCCGGCCGAAGGAGGTGCCCAGACCGGGCACCGTACTGCTATGTCATATCCTGGCCTGGTTGGATATGCACACCATTCCCAGGCCGAGAGTGAAAAGTTTTCGGATAAGATAATTTTCTTCGTTATCAAGAGTCGCGCCGCCGAGATGACAAATCGCAGTTGTGTGATTGATCGTCGCGCCGTCTTTTTTGTGCACGAACGTGCGCTTGCGCGATTCCCAGACACGGTCCGCCACCATGTCCATCGCGCGATCCAGCGAAATTTCTGTCCACACTTTCGCGCGCGGTGCGCGATATTTCATTTTCATCTCGCGGCGCGAATGGGTCAGCAGTTGATAGGATGCCGCGCCTTTCGGACAAAGATTCCCCTGGCTGATCGGACTCTCCGGGTCTCCTTCGATCGAAATCAGTTTTCCGTTCTTATGATAAATGAGCTGCCCGCAACCGACGCCGCAGTACGGACATATCGACCGCGCGACTTGCGCGTCGTCGGTCCGCGCGTGCATTGCGCGCGTTTTGTCCGACATCGCTTCCAACCCTGTGCCGT
>Ga0209155_1001745_pt1 | contig 10147 bp, 9 predicted proteins | sample GraSoiAngelo_122_FD_185879 | JGI IMG/M metagenome (GOLD analysis project Ga0209155, IMG submission 185879) | Grasslands soil microbial communities from the Angelo Coastal Reserve, California, USA - 14_0927_02_20cm (SPAdes) (version 2) | ecosystem: Environmental > Terrestrial > Soil > Grasslands ...
AGCCCCTGCCCTCCTCGCCGATGAGATTCTCCGCCGGCACCTTCAGATTGTCGAAGAACACCTCGTTGGTGTTGTGGTTGATCATCGCCTCGATCGGGCGGATTTCGAGGCCCTTGCCGAGGCTCTCGCGCAGATCGACGAGGAATACCGAGAGGCCGTCGGTGCGGCGCTTGACCTCCTCGACCGGCGTCGTGCGCGCCAATAGCAGCATCAGATCGGAATGGCGCGCCCGCGAGGTCCACACCTTCTGGCCGGTGACGAGGTAGTGGTCGTTGCCGGCACGCACAGCGCGGGTTTTGAGCTTTGTCGTGTCGGATCCGGTTGTCGGCTCCGTGACGCCAAACGCCTGCAGGCGCAACTCGCCGGACGCGATCTTCGGCAAATAGCGGCGCTTCTGTTCCTCGCTGCCATGCCGAAGCAGCGTGCCCATGATGTACATTTGGGCGTGCCCCTGGCTGGCGGTGCAGCCCGAGGCGTTGATCTCCTCGAGGATGACCGCCGCGGCGCGCAATGGCAGGCCAGAGCCGCCATACTCCTCCGGGATCAGCGAGGCAAGAAACCCGCCCTCGGTCAGTTCGGCGATGAACTGGCTCGGATAGGCCTGCTCGTCTTCGAGCTTCCGCCAATAGGCGCCGGGGTATTTCTCGCAAATCTTGCGCACGGATTGGCGCAATTCGGGGTAGTCCTCGCCGAGCGCCACGGCCACCCCATCGCCGCCCTCGCCAACGCCATTTGCACCATAGGGCATCGCCCGCTCCTCCTCGGCTCTCCGAGCATAAATAGCGAGGCGGCGGCAAATTCACCACGGAGAAGGCGGCGGCAAGCCTATAAGGGCGGGACGGCACGGAAGCCCAACGGCAACCGCAGCGAGACAAGACGGCGGAGCGACCGGGATGAAATACATGTTCAACGTGCCGCTCGCCGTCGCGGCCTTGCTGCATGCCTGGTTCATCAGCCTTGTCTTGATGCCGTCGCCCTGGTCCGGCTGGGGCGACGGGCCGTCGCGCGGCGCGATGGTCCTGGTGATGCTGCAGCCGGTCCTGTTGTCGTGGCTGCTGCTGACGCCGGTGGTCATCGGCGCGGTATTTGCCGGCGGTTTCGCCTGGCTGCGCGTCCACCGCCAATGGCTGCGGCTGACCCTGGCGCTCCTCGGCTCGCTGCTGATCGCGATCCTCACTCTGCCGTGCATCGCCATCGCGATCGGGATCAGCGCTGCCGTTGCGGACAGCGACAGCCTGGCTTTCGGGCCATTGGCGAAAGCGAGTTCGCTCCTCGTGGCGACGCTAGCGCCCCTGATCCTGATGGGTTGGCTCGCCTGGGTGATCAACGCGCCGCCGGCGAAACGCGGCGCCATGCTCCCCGGCGCCGCGGGCTTGGCCGCGCTTTTGTTGACCACGCTCACCGGCGGCATTCTTGGGACGGGCATGCTGGCCGAGGAGATTGCGGTCGAGCGGAAGACCGCGGCCCGATACCAAAAAATGGACGACGAGCGCAATGTCGCAACCCATTCCGGCTTTGCGAAACTCACCGATGCCGATCCGCTGTGGAAATGGGCGGGGTACACCGACCGGTTCGCCCCCGAGGACGTCCGCCAACCGGCGCTGCGCCGGCTTGCGGCCCGTCCGACGCTTGAGCCCGATTTGATCGCGGCCCTCGCGGCGCCGGATACGGGCTCACCGGATGCGGCCATCGACTCCGAACGGGCGTTCCTGCTTCCCGCGGCCATTCCGTTCGAGCCGTCCGCCGCCATGGGGGAGCCGCTGCGCGCCAGGATTGGCCGGCTCGCCCGGGAGATCCGCACGCTGCGGCAACCCCGGTCGAGCAACGATTTCGACGACTATGTCGATAGCTGGTACGAGGAGCGTCTCGCAGCGGCGCTGGTGATGTCAAAGAAGATCGCGGCGAGCGCCGGTGTCGATCTGAGCGATGCGCTGCGCGACCTGCAAAGCGCGGTCGTCGAGGCTTATCCGAAATCGCGGTCGGCCAAGACCTATCCGGGGCAGGTCGCCGCGACGACCAAGCAGATCGAGGCCGTCCTGGCAGCACGGCCAAGGCAGAATTGACCGGTGGATCCACCACGGACGCATAGGTCATAGCGGGGCGAATAAGGGTTGCGGGCCGGACGCTTGCAGTCCTAGTAAGCTCCCTGCCCTTTTGTGCCCTCTGTGCCTTCCTGGTGAATCAATGGCGAGCGTGACCCCGCTTTCCGGAATTGTGGTGATCGAGATCGGCCATTCGATCGCCGCGCCCTATGCCGGCATGATCCTCGGCGAGCTCGGCGCCGAGGTCATCAAGGTCGAGAACCCGAAAGGCGGCGATGCGGCGCGCGGCTGGGGCCCACCGTTTCAGGAAGGCGCCTCGACCTGCTTTCATTCGGTCAACCGGGCAAAGCGCGGCATCACGATCGATCTCGCCGACCCGGCGGGTGCGGCGCGGCTGCGCGCGCTGATCCTGGAACGCGCCGATGTCGTGATCCACAATCTGAAATATGGCGCGCTCGAAAAATACGGACTTGGCGGCGTGGAAACGATCGCCGCAAAACCGGCGCTGGTGTGGTGCAACCTCGCGGCCTTCGGCAACACCGGCCCGTTGCGGGACCGGCCCGGCTACGACCCGATGATGCAGGCCTATAGCGGGCTGATGAGCCTCTTGGGTGAAGACGGCCGCCCACCGGTCCGGGTCACCGCGTCCATCATCGATATGGGCGCGGCGATGTGGTCGGTGATCGGCGTCCTCGCGGCGTTGCAGGAGCGCGGCCGCACCGGCAAGGGCGGCATCGTCGACACCTCGCTGTTAGAAACCGGGCTCGGCTGGATGACGATCATGTTGGCGGCGTATATGTCGAACCGGGAATTGCCGCAGCGCCAGGGCTCCGGCGTCGACATGATCGTGCCCTACCAGGCCTTCGCCGCGAGTGACGGTTACATGATGGTGGCGGCCGGCAACGACAATCTGTTCCGCCGCCTCTGCGCCGCGCTCGACCGGCCGAGCCTCGCCGAGGACCCGCGTTTTCGCACCAACGGCGACCGGGTCGTGCACCGCGCCGAACTGGTCCCGATCCTGTCGGAGATCTTCGCAGCGCGACCGCGGGCGGAATGGGCGCGGCTGCTCGAAGATGCGGGCATACCGAACGGCCCGATCCACACGCTCGACCAGGTCGTCGCCGACGCGCAGGCAAGGGCGCTGGGCATGATCCAGAAGCAGCCGGACGGCGATCTCGAACTGGTCGGTCTGCCGCTGTCGTTTGACGGCGCGCGCCCGCCCTTCACGAAACCTGCGCCCATGCTCGGCGAGGACAATGAAACCGTGTTGGGCTGAGGCGATGCGCCGGCCTGCTCTCGCCGTGCTCGCGGCGATCTCGCTCAGCGCCTGCGCCGGAATCGGCGCGCCGCCCGCAGCGGAGAGGCCGAATGCGGCGCCAAACGCGGTGCAAGTCAGCCAGCAACAAGGCGGCCGCTTTATTGTGCTGGCCGGGCCGAAGCGCCGCCATGCCGAGCCCTATCTCGGCATCGCGAGCACCAATTTCGATCTGCTGCGCAGCTTTATCGATACGCGTAACGGCGGTGTCGCGCATCAGCTCTATGTGCAGGACAGTTATGGCGGCCCTACGCGCAACTGGAATGCGGCGCGCCTCGCGACTGGCCAGTCGCTGCGCTTTCTCCCGATCACGGTGAGCGAGGTCACCTGCGAGAACGGCTGCTCCTACGCCGAGGAGTTCGCCGCCGCGCTCCCCGAGCCGCTGTTGCGCGCCAGTCCGCAGGGCCTCGCGGTCTTCTTCACCTCGCGTTCGGGGAACGAGAAGACAATTGTCGTGCCACCCGATCTGATCGCGCAGCAGCTCGCCGCTGTTGCCGAGGCGCGCGCCGCCCGGCCGGCTGCCGTTGCAGCACCGACGCCTGCTCCTGCCGCTCCGCGCTGACTATTGCTTGGCGTTGGCCTGCATAAAAACGGGGCGGCGGCCGATCCATATCATCGCCCCCCCTTCCGGCACGCTCGCATCGGCGACCAGCTGTGCGCCGATGCTGCCAGCCGCCAGCGCTTTCTTCAGCTGCAGGGCCTTCGGCGGAGCGGAGGCGATGTTGCGGACGATGATTGCGACCCCCGCGAGATTTTCGAGAGCTTTCGGAGCGGCGCGGCGGATCTGATTGCCTTCGATCTGCCAGCCGACCATCGTCAACGGCGTCGCGATGCCCTTGGCGTATTCGGCGCTGTCCTCGACGAGCGGATGCGCGACGACAGCGACCTGACCGCTGTCCTTGCCCTGCAGCGCCTGGATGATCGCGTGGCGCTGCACATCACTGACGATCCGGGCGGCGCCTTCGTCCGGCACGCTGTCGACGTCGTCGAGCTTGGCGAGGACGCCCTGCGGGTCCATCCGGTTCTGCAGGATCTTGTTCAGCACGAGCACGAGCTGGTCGCCAAAGGCCTCAGTGACGCCGCCGGTGCAGCCGATCAGGACGCTGCCCTCGGGCTGGGCCATCAGCGGCGCCGAGGTCAGGGCGCAGCCGATGGGATCCTCGGCGTGAGCCGGCGACGCCAGCACAATGGGAGCGAACAGGAGCGCCATAACGAGACGTTTCATGGGACAACCGCGGTAAAGATTTGGCGCGCCATTCTGCCGGGATCCTGCTTAACAATTCCTTCCCTGACCCGCCGAAGGAGAGACCTATGACGCCACGCCAGGAATTGCGCCGCCTCATCGACCAGCGCGGTTACACGATGGTGCCGGGCGCCTATGACACCTTGACCGCGCGGCTCGTCGAGGCCGCCGGTTTCGCCGCGGTCTATCTGACCGGCGGCGGCTATTCCCGCGCCAGCGGCTACCCCGATTTGGGCCTGTTGAGCCTGACCGAGAATGCGATGTTTATCGGCCGCACCGTCGAGGCGGTCGGGATCCCGGTCATCGCCGATGCCGACACCGGCTACGGCAATGCCATCAACGTGATCCGCACCGTGCGCGAATACGAGAAGACCGGGGTCGCCGGCTTTCATATCGAGGACCAGGTCAGCCCGAAAAAATGCGGCCATTACGAAGGGAAGGAAGTCATCAGCCGCGCCGAGATGATCGGCAAGATCAAAGCCGCGGTCGATACCAGGCGCGACGGCGACATGGTCATCATCGCCCGCTCGGATGCGCGCGCGATCGAGGGGCTCGCGGCGGCCATCGATCGGGTCAACGCCTATCTCGAAGCCGGCGCCGATGTCGGCTTTGTCGAGGCGCCGCAGACCGTCGAGGAATTGCGCATCGTCGGGCGCGAGGTGCGCGGGCCGGCCCTCGTCAATGTCTTCGAGGGCGGCAAGACCCCAATGCTCGGCGCCAAGGAACTGGAGGATATGGGATTCCGGCTCGGGATCTACCCGTCGCAGACCCATCGCGCGGCGATCCGCGCGGCGCAGCACGTACTTGCGGCAATGAAGCGCGACGGCGACACGCGCGCCATCGAAACCGAGCTCGCCACTTTCCAGGAGCGCGAGGACGCGGTCGGCACCGCGGATTGGCGGGCGCTAGAGGACAAATATATGCGCATCGGCTAGGGCAGCGTCGCCAATCCCGCGACCTCCCTCAGTGAGGCAGGTGCCGCCAAATGATCTTCACGAGCGAGGCCTCGCACGCGTCGTAATTCAGGTGGTGGTCACCCGCGGACGCGAGGAAGCGATGACCGGTTCTGCCGTTGCTGTCCAGAAACGGTGGGAAGTCGTCGACAAACACGAGGCCCCTGTTCTCGCATAGGCAGCGCAGGTGAGAGTTGTAGAGGGCGCGCAATCGGTTCCGCATCGTCAGGTCGGGAATCTCCGTCTTCAGCAATTCGGCGGCCAAGTGGCGATCATTTTCCGGAGTGCCGCGATGCGCGGCGAGGAACCGCTCGGCCCAACGGGCCTCCACCAATGCCGACGGAAACACCGAACACACTCTCAACAATTTGGGATCGACAATATTGCCGAGTGCATCGAGGAACAGCCCATATCGGCTGATCGACTCTCGAGCGAACGCATCGAATTCATCGAGCGAAAACCGGTACGCGCCTTTCCGGATTCGCCGCCGAACCCACAAGAATTCTGCATCGATCCCGCCGAACTTGAGAAAGACCGGCACATCGAACTTGAATGGCAAACTCTCGGTCGTCCGGGCCCATCGCAATATTTCACGGCCGTGCATCGATCGAGCATCGTCGCCGGCGAGCCGGATCGCGGACCCGCCGTGACACAGGAGAGGCAAAGGGGCCAGCCATTCCGTCCCGTTCGACGATTGCCGCCGGTAGGAAGTGGTATGGCTGTCGCCGATAATGAAATAGGGGACTCCGCCCATCGCACGGATGCTCTCGATCAAGCCGCCATCGACGGCGTGCCACAGCCGTTCTGCAGTGCACGGATTTTCCAATTGGCCGAAGAACAGGTTGCGGAACAGCCGGATGGCATATGCCTGATCGGCCATCGGAAGCGCCGTCAGCCCCGCCAGCCCATCGGCCAGGGTGCCGCCGGGCACGTCGCGGTGCTCGTCGACACCGTAGGCCAGGAAATGAAAAAGGGCCGACGCCGGATCCAATCCCGCTGTCTGCAGGTCGGCGTTTGCGGTCAGATACGACGTCTCGTCGAAACCGCACTCTTTTACACAGCCGATCAGCGATGACAGATCGCTCACACCGGCTTTGCGGGAAATGAATAAGGTTCGTTCTTCGCTGAACATTCGCCTGGCCACCCCCACCGGGTTTAAAGTTATTTATTATCAGTGCTTTAGAGAACTGGTTAACGCTGCTTTAAGCCCTTCCCAGGAGGAGGGAGGGCGAAGCGGAGGCGGGCCCCGTATGTGCCCCGCCCCCGCTTTAACCGACCTTACACGACGGGGGAGCGGCCGCCATCGACATTGATCGCGCAGCCCGTCACATAGGACGCAGCATCAGAGGCGAGAAACGTCGCGACAGCGGCGAACTCCTCTGCCCGGCCCATGCGTCCCATCGGCACGGCGCGCCCGGCCTGCGCGACATACTCCTCGAAGCTGACATTCGGCCGCTCGCGGTCGTAGCGCCGCTTGATCTGATCGCTGACGATGACGCCGACATGCAGCGAATTGCACAACACGTTGTGCGGCGCGCCCTCCTGAGACATCGCCTTGGTCAACGCCATCTGGGCGGCGCGGCTGACCGAGGTCGGCGCGCTGTCGGCGCCGGGCGCCTTGGCGCCGATGTTGAGGACGCTGATGATGCGGCCCCATTTCCGCTCTTTCATCTGCGGCATCAGGATCCGGCAGAAGCGGATCTGCGCGAATAATTTGAGGTCGAGATCGCCCTGCCACTGTTCGTCGGTGATCGTTTCCGACGGGCCGCGTATCGACTGGCCGGCATTGTTGACAAAGATGTCGACCTTGCCGAATTCCGAATTGGCCTGCTTGCAGGCGGCCTCGACCGGCCCCGCCTTCGAGACGTCGCAGCTGATCGCCAGCACCTTGCCCTTGCCGCCGCGACCCAGGATCTTCTGCTTCGCTTCGGCGAGCGCGCCGGCGTCGCGCGCCAGGATCGCGACATCGGCGCCCGAGGCGTAGTACTCCTCGGCGATCGCCAGGCCGAGGCCCTTGCTGCCGCCGGTGACGATCGCGCTTCTTCCGTCCAGCCGAACTTCCATAACCCAGCTCCTTTGGTGACGCCCGAGGGAATGGCGGGCCGGCGGGATCGCCGGCGCGCGCCTAGTCTGCCGTGAGCCGGTCGATTTCGTCCATGTCCTCGCGCGACAAGGCCCAGGAAGCGGCCCGGACATTGGCCTCGACCTGAGCGGCGCTCGTCGCGCCGGCGATGACGCTGGCGACCCTCGGCCGGTGCAATAGCCAGCTCAAGGCCAGTTCCAACAGATCGTGGCCGCGCGCCTCGCAGAAATCGGACAGGCGCTCGACGACGGCCCAGTTCCGTTCAGTCAGCCGGCGCTCGGCGGCACGCGGCGTGGTCGTCAACCGGGCGTCGGCGGGCATCGGCGCATTGCGGCGGTATTTGCCGGTCAGCAGTCCATCCGCCAACGGCGAAAACGGGATCAGCCCGAGCCCGTAGCTCTCGATGACCGGCATCAGGTCGCGATCGAGATCGCGGTCGATGAGGCTGTAGCGCTCCTGGCACGAGACGTAGCGTTCGAGGCCGAGATGGGTCGAAACCCATTGCGCCTCGACGACCTGCCAGGCCGACAAGGTCGAGCAGCCGATATAGCGCACCTTGCCCTGCTGCACGAGGTCGTCGAGGGCGCGCAGGGTCTCTTCGATCGGCGTCTTGGGATCGGCGATATGCTGCTGGTAGAGGTCGATGTAATCGGTGTTGAGCCGCTTCAGGCTCGCCTCGACGGCCGACATGATGTAGCGCCGGGAGGCGCCCTGCAGTCGCCCCTCCCGGTCCATCGGCCGGGCAAATTTGCTGGCGAGCACGATCTCGTGCCGCCGTCCGGCGAGGGCACGGCCCAGCTGTTCCTCCGACCCGCCGCTCTCGCCATAGGTGTCGGAGGTGTCGAAAAAGGTGATGCCGAGATCGAGAGCCTTGTGCACGACGGCGCGCGTCGCCGCATAATCGATGCGCCCGCCGAAATTGTTGCAGCCGAGCCCAACCGCCGAGACGATCAGCCCGGAACGACCGAGATTGCGCTGCTCCACCGGGGGATGCCCTATCCCGTTACGATCGGGCGGCACTATAGGCAGAAGAAAGGACCGTGCATGCAACAGATCGCCGCCGCAGCGGCGCTCCCGGGAGCCGAGACGATGTGGGTGGTGACGATTCTGTTCGTGCTCACCTATGTCCTCATCGTCACCGACCGCATCAACCGCTCGATCATCGCGATGCTGGGAGCGGGCGCGATGGTCGTCTCGGGCGTCTTGAGCCAGGACGAGGCGATCCGCGGCATCGATTTCAACACGATTGCCCTCTTGACTGGGATGATGGTGCTGGTCGCGATCGCGCGGCGCTGCGGCATGTTCGAATACGTGGCCGTGTGGTCGGCCAAAAGGGGGCGCGCCCAGCCCTGGGCGATGCTGGCCATGCTGTCGCTGGTGACCGCTGTTGTTTCGGCCTTTCTCGACAATGTCACGACGGTGCTGCTGATCGCGCCGGTAACACTGTCCGTCACCCGCTTGCTCGAAGCGCCGCCCTACCCGTTCCTCTTCGCCGAAGTGTTCGCCTCGAACATCGGCGGCACGGCAACCCTGATCGGCGATCCGCCCAACATCATCATCGGCTCGGCGGCGCATCTCAGCTTTAACGATTTCGTCGTCGCCCTGACGCCGGTCATCATTGTCGTCATGGCGGCGCAATTGATCGCCACGCATCTGATCTGGGGGCGCGACATGCGGGCGACCCCGGAAGCGCGGGCGCGGGTCATGGCGCTCGATGAGCGCGGCATGATCACCGACCTGCCGCTGATGCGCACCTCGCTCTTCGTCATTGGCGGCGTCATCGCCGCTTTCGTCGCGGCTGGGCCCCTCGGACTGCAGCCCGGCACGATCGCGCTGTTCGGCGCGGCGGTCCTGATGCTGTTCCACAATTTCGAGCACCACCGCGAGAAGGAAAAGCAGACGCTCAGGGTGACCGAGACTTTTGCCGAGGTCGATTGGATCACGATCTTCTTTTTTCTCGGCCTGTTCGTCATCGTGCACGGCGTCGACGCCGCCGGCCTCTTGAGCCTTGCGGCGCAGCAGCTGATCGCCCTGACCGGACACGATCCGACCGCGACCGCCATGGCGATCCTCTGGGGATCGGCCATCCTCTCGGCGATCGTCGACAACATCCCGTTTGTCGCCGCGATGATCCCGCTGATCCGAGAGCTGGCGCCGCATCTCGGCGGCCCCGAGGAGCTGATGCCGCTGTGGTGGGCCCTCTCATTGGGTGCCTGCCTCGGCGGAAACGGTACGCTGATCGGCGCCTCGGCCAATCTGACCGTCGCCGGGATCGCCGAACGCAACGGCGTCCCGTTCGGGTTTCTGACTTATACGAAGCACGCCTTCGGCCTGATGCTGATCAGCGTCGGCATCAGCACCCTTTACCTTTGGTGGCGCTATCTCTAGACCGCATCGGTTATAAATTGGGCAACCGGCGGCGCTGGCCGGACACCGAGGGAGGATCGCGATGCGGCGGCGGAGCTTGCTTGCGGGAGGCGGTGTCGGACTGGTGGGCGCGGCATTGGCGGC
>Ga0209155_1001747_pt1 | contig 10144 bp, 9 predicted proteins | sample GraSoiAngelo_122_FD_185879 | JGI IMG/M metagenome (GOLD analysis project Ga0209155, IMG submission 185879) | Grasslands soil microbial communities from the Angelo Coastal Reserve, California, USA - 14_0927_02_20cm (SPAdes) (version 2) | ecosystem: Environmental > Terrestrial > Soil > Grasslands ...
GGTGGCGCGCGCCGCGCCCGACGGCGCGACGATGCTCTCGGTCTCCTCCGCGCACGCCATCGCGCCCATCCTCTATTCGAATCTCACCTACGACACGTTCAAGGATCTTTCCGGCATCACGCTCTCCGCAGTCTCGAAGTACGTGCTCGTCGTGTCGCCTTCGCTCGGCATCAAGTCGGTGAAGGAGCTGATCGCGCGGGCGCGCGCGAAGCCCGGGAGCCTCAACTTCTCGTCCGCAGGCGTGGGCAGCGGCACGCACTTCGCCGGGGAGATGTTCAAGGCGATGGCCGCGATCGATGTCGTGCACGTTCCCGTCAAGGGCATCCCCGAGGCGCTCACCGAGACCCTGACCGGGCGCGTGCAGTTCTTTATGGCGCCGATCGCGAACGCCGTGGGACAGGTGAAGGAGGGCAAGCTCGCGGGCCTGGGCGTGTCGTCGGCCGCGCGCGACCCCTTGCTGCCTGAGGTGCCCACCGTCGCGGAGGCCGGCGTTCCCGGCTACGAATCGATCCTGTGGTTTGGGCTGCTCGCCTCGTCCGCCGTCCCGAAACCGATCGTGACGAAACTCAACCGCGAGATTGTGCGCATCCTCTCCGAGCCCGAAGTGAGACAGCGCTGGATCCCGATCGGCCTGCAGCCGCAGCCGACCACGCCGGAAGGATTCGACAAGCTGATCCGGGACGACGTGGCGACGTTTACGAAGATTGCGAGAGGGGCGAACCTAAAAGCAGAGTAGGGCTGAACCCAAGGTCGTTTTAACCCCGGCGGCACCCCCGGCGCGTTTACCGACATTGAATCGGCGTGACGCCGGATGAAAGGGGTTGAACAATGGCGCTTCATCGAAGGACGAGTATTGGAGCTGGGCTGGTTGCGATGTCACTCGGCTGCGGCGCTGCGATGGCGCAGGACGCATCCCGAATCACCTCCGTGATCCTCTACCCGGGGAGCGCGACGGTGGAGCGCAGCGCGCGCGTCGTGCCGGGCATGACGCGCCTGGAAATCTCCGGGCTGCCGGCGAATTTCGATCCGCAGACGGTGCGCGTGGAATCGGATCCGGGCGTGCGCATCGGCGAGGTCTCCACGCAGGACCAGAGCCGCACGGCCGCGTCGAACGCGCGCGAGTCCGCGATCGAGGAAAAAATCCAGGCGCTCAAGGACCGGCAGGGGGTGCTCGAGGTCGATGCCAGGTCGGCTCAGATGACCGCCGATTTCATTGCGCGCCTGGGCGCGCCGGCAGGTGACAAGCCCGCGCCTCTTCCCGGCGCAAGGTCGCTCGCAGAAACGATCGAGGCGGTGCGGCGCGGCGGCGCCGACGCCTTCGGCAGGATCCAGAAGGTGCAGGTGCAAAAGCGCGAGATCGACAAGCAGATACGCGCGCTCGAGCGCGATCTCGCGCGGCTGAAGAGCGGCGCGAAGGACGTGCGCACGATCGCGGTCGGCGTTTCCGCCGAGCGGCCGGGCGAGGTGAGGGTGTCCTACCAGGTGAACGGCGCCGGATGGCGGCCCGCGTACCGCGCGGGCCTCGACTCGGCGGGATCGAAAGTGCTGCTCGAACGGCAGGGCGCCATCTCCCAGACCACGGGAGAGGACTGGACGAACGTCAGGCTGAAGCTCTCCACCGGCCAGCCGCGGCTCTCGCCCCAAGGGACCGAGCCGCGCCCGTGGAAGTTGTCCTTGTACAGCCCGAGCGTCGGTGCCGTGTCGGATCTTTCATCTATTCGCGCAGCCGTGGCGCCCACCCAGCGGCTGCGCCAGATGGCAGACGAGCCCAAGGCGGAAGCGCCGGTCGAAGTGCAGACCGCGTTCACCACCGAGTTCGAAGTGCCCGGCACGGTGAGCCTGCCTTCCGACGGGCGCAAGCTGACCGTGTCGCTCGCGAAACTCTCGCTCCCGGCGAAAATGCGCCTGCGCGTGGTGCCGCGGCTGGATGCGGCGGCAATCGTCACCGCAGAGGCCGAGCGCCCCGAAGGCGTGTGGCTCGCCGGAGACATCCAGCTCTACCGCGACGGTAACTACGTCGGCGCGACGGCCTGGAATCCGCAGTCTTCCGCGGCGCTCGTCCTGCCTTTCGGCCGCGACAGCCTGGTGCGCGTGAAGGTCGACCGCGCCAAGGACAGGAACGGCTCGGGCGGACTCATCGGCCGGCGCAACGAGCGCGAGGTGAGCGACCTCTACACGCTCACGAGCTTCCACAAGGCGCCGGTCGAACTCCTGGTATTGGAATCTTCGCCCGTCTCGACCAACGATCAGATCAAGGTCGAGGCCAAGTTCGATCCGAAACCCACGGAGGAAAACTGGGAAGAGCGCCAGGGCGTGGTCGCCTGGGCGCGCGCCATCGCGCCGAACCAGACGCTGAAATTCAGCGTGGCTTACACGATCGGTTATCCGAAGGACGGGGCGGTGGTCGGGCTGCCGTAGGCCTCGAGGCGTCACCTCGAGCCGGCATCGCGCCGAAGCTGTCAGTTGACTGAAAGAAATCGCGGCGACGAAATCGGTAAGTTGTAGGGGACGCACCGGTGACGCACCATGAGCTCCCCGAGCCCGGCGCCGGCGCATCCCGTTTCCCCGCCGGCGCGTTTGCCCACTCTCGACGGCCTTCGGGCGATCGCGATCCTTCTCGTCGTTCCGCACAATCTCAATCTGATCGCCGCGTTCGGTGGTACCCAGCTGTTCGTCGCAGCTCTGTATCGGGGGTGGATCGGCGTTCAGCTGTTCTTCGTTCTCAGCGGGTTTCTCATCACCGGCATCCTGCTCGATGCCCGCGACGCACCCGATTACTACCGCTCGTTCTTCGTGCGCCGGGCGCTTCGGATTTTTCCGCTCTATTACGCAACGCTGCTCGTCCTGTTCGTTCTTCTGCCGGCCCTGGGCCTCGTGCCGGCTTCCTTCAAGTGCGATGCGATGGTCGAGCTGTCGTACTGGACCTATTTTTCGAACTGGTACGGGCCATTTCATCAAGGTCCGGATCCGGTGTCCCACTTCTGGTCGCTTGCGCTGGAGGAGCAGTTCTATCTGCTGTGGCCGTTTGTAATACACCGGCGCAGCGCGGGATGGGTGATGCGCTTGTGCCTCGCGATCGCTGCGGCAAGCCTGCTGCTCCGGGTCGTCATGCTTCTGGCCGGAACCCCTGCCCAGGCGATCTACCAGTTCCTCGTGACGCGCATGGATGCGCTCGCTCTCGGCGGCGCGGCTGCCGCCGCGTTTCGCGTTCCTTCCGCAGCCTCGTGGACGCTGGATCACCGCCGATTCCTGTTGGGCGCGAGCCTTCTCTCTCTGGTCGGCGGGGCGGTGCTCTCCCGCGGCTATAACTTCACCCACCCCGTGACCCTTTCCCTGGGATTCACATTTCTTGCCGTCGGGTTTGCGCTGCTGGTCGCTGCGGTAGTGGCGGCGGATCTGCTCGGTGCGGCGGGCTGGCCGGCAGCGTTGCGGTGGTCCTTCCTGCGAAGAGTCGCGAAGTACAGCTACGCGATGTACGTGCTGAGCGTTCCCCTTCACTTCCTGGTGGGGAAGCCGGTGCTGTCGGCCCTTGGACTGGCCGCGGGCAACTCGATCCTCGTCGACCTCGCGTACATCATCGTCGGCACGGCGCTCAGCTTTCTTGCCGCCGCGGCATCGTTTCACCTCCTCGAGGTTCATTTCCTGAATCTCAAGGACCGCTTTGCACCGCCTTTGCGAGCGGGAGTTTGATACACTCGAACGCCTATTCCCGGGTCACGCTAAACGCGCAAGGAGAACACGATGTTTCCGACAATCCGCTCCGCTGTCTTGCTGCTGCTCCTCGTTCCGTTTTCCGTCCGCGCGGGAGTGAGCTGCGAAGACGTGCGCAAGGCTCTCGGGAGCCGTATCGCGGACGTCAACTGCTTCGCCAGCACTGACCTCACCACCAACAATCCGCTGACGACGCCGGCCAACAATTCGCTGGCCGGTCTTCCGGTGGGCGCCTTTACACCCGTCACCGATCGCGGAGTGATCGCGCCGAGTGCGGGCAAGCGCACGCCCATCACCAAAACGGTTCCCGGCCTGCAGCTCAACGCGCGCATCGCCTCGGATCCGACCGGCCAGGCGCGGTTTCTGCTGCGGCTGCCGAACGACTGGAACGGCCGGCTAGTCGTCGCCGGCGCTTCCGGCACGCGCAGCGAGTTCAACGGCGATTTCGCGTGGAGCGACTATGCGCTGCAGCAGGGCTACGCCTACGCCTCGCAGAACAAGGGCGTGCTGAACCTGTCCATCGTCACGCTGGTGCCGCCGCCGCCCGCGGATCCGCTCGCCTGCCGGCTCAACCCGGCGTCCCCGGTGTTCGTGCATTTCTTCGACAACGATCCCGGCCAGCCTTTCACGCGCTGGGCCGAATTCATGATCAAGGGGGCGCAGCTCGCGCGCGACGGCGTGAAGGCGGGCTACGGCCGCTCGCCGCGCTTCACCTACGCGGTCGGCACCTCGAACGGCGGTTACCAGGTGCGCCGCGCGGTCGAGCTGGCGCCTGAGCTCTTCGACGGCGGCGTCGACTGGGAAGGCACCTTTGTCGACGAGCACGCGCCCAATATCCTCACCGACCTGCCGCCCGCGATCCTCAATTTCCCGGACTACGCCGCCTCCGGACTCAACGGCGCGAGCACTGCGGCGAAGAACATCATGGCTGCCGGCTATCCGCCCGACATCGTCTTGGGGACTGCTTCGCTCTGGGGCCTCTACAACGCCCAGTTCTGGGAAGTGACGCAATGCCAGTGGCAGAAGCGGCTCGATCCCGCCTACGACACCTACGTCAGCGGGACCGGAACCTACAACTACGTCAGCCGGCTTTCCTTCTCCGACGTCGGCGCGCAGCTCGCCGCCTTCGCCACGACCGGGCAAATCCGGCGCCCCCTAGTCACCGTCGCCGGCACCATGGACGCGTTGCTGCCGATCGACCACCACGCGCGGGCGTACGCGCGCAAGGTCGCGGCCGCGTCAAAGCACAAGCACGACGACGACGGCGACGAGCGCGGCGACAGGAAACCCGCGTACCGCCTGTACGAGATCCAGAACGGCAACCATATCGAGACGTTCCAGGACGTTTTCCCGCAGCTCGAGCTGATCGAGCCGCACGCGCAGCGCGCCTTCGATCTCCTGGTGCGCCAGGTGGAGGGCAACGTCCCGCTGCCTCCCGACCAGTGCATCGCTCGCGGCGGGAGCATCTCCGACTCGCCGGCGCAGGCGGGACACTGCGCAAGCCTGTTCGTGCCCTGAGGCGCGGGCGCTCGACTCTTGCGCCGTGGTCGGGTTACAGGATCCCGATTGCGCGCGACGCGAGGAGCGCGACGATGATCAGTGAAATCATCGACTGCAGCATCGTGAGCGCTTTGGCCCATCGCGAGAGAACCGGAGTATCCGAAGGGGAAAACGCGGTGCTCGTATTGAAGGCTATGAAAAGGTAATCGATGAACCGCGGGGACCAATGTTTTTCTGCGGTCGTTTTTGAATACTGCGTCATTTGGGGAAACAGGAACGAACCTTCCGTGTGGGCGCCCTGGCTGTCCCGTCGGTGCGGGCCTCCTGCGTCGAGTCTCCAGTACCAGAGGGCGAATACGAGAATATTGGCGAGCCAGAGCGCTCCGGCGGATTGCAGCAATGCAGGCGCCGGCTCCACTCGTGTCGGCAGCGCCCTGATCAGGAGCGCCAGCGACAGAACCAGGGCAAGAGTGATCACTGTGCTCACGATGTAACCCAGAAGACGATTGAGTCTATGGCGTCCTGCGCGATAAGAGATCACCGTCGGAATCAACAGAACGACAACGACCACGAGAAGCAACCAACGCGGCCCTACGGTAAGGAAAGAGGGAAGCGCGGCATAAATGCCTCCCACGGCAAGAAGCGCGATGATTGCCGGCCAGCGCGGTTCGGTATTGGAAACGGGCGCGATCAAGATGGCTGCTGCCTGCGTGGCAGTTTCGCTCGCAGGTCGCGCAGCTCCGTTTCGAGATCGCGAACGCGCTCGAGCAGGGTCACCACCAGGGCCACCCCGTGCGGGTCCAGGTCGAAGTCCTTGCGCAGGCGGCGCGCGCTCCGTGCGACGACCAGCCGGTCCGCCCTGAAGCTCCAATCGCGTGCGTCCGGTTCGATCGGCGCGAGCACTCCGTAATCCACGAGCTCACGCAACTCCGTTTCGGACAGGCCCGACAGCTCGCACAGTTCTGCGAGCGAGAATTCGTAGTGCTCGTGCAGCCAGGTTGCCTGTTCGATTTTCATTTCGCCGCCTCCCGCTCGAAATGTCCGCGCGGGTTGAAGGTCGAAGCCTCGGCGAGCTCCTTGAACAGCGCGCGTTCGCGCCCGCTTGCCGCTGTGGGCACGGCGATCTGGACGATCGCGAAGAGGTCGCCTTCTCCCGCATGCGGCTTGGGCAAACCGCGACTCGCGAGGCGCAGCCGCTGCCCGGCGTGCGTTCCCGGCGGGACCTTGAGGCTCACCGTTCCGGCGAGGGTGGGCACCTGCACGCTCGTGCCGAGCACGGCTTCCCAGGGCGCGAGCGGCAGGTCGAGGTAGAGATCGTGGCCGCTCGCGCGAAACAGGCGATGCGGATGCAAGGCGATGTTGAGGTACAGATCGCCGTCGCGCCCGCCATTCAGGCCTTTGCCTCCCTTGCCGGGGAGGCGCAGGCGCTGGCCGTCGGTTGCGCCCTTGGGAATGCGCGCCTTGAAGGCGCGCCGCACGCGATGGGGAAAACCCTGCTCGTCGTGCTCGGGTACCTCGAGCTCGAGATCGACCTCGGTGCCGCGATAGGCGTCCTCCAGTGAAATGTGCGCGGTGACTTCGTAATCCTCTCCGGGCACGCGGATCTTGCCGCCGCCCGGTCCCGCGCGGCGGCGGCCGCGCGAAAATTGCGAGAACAGATCTCCCAGGTCGAGATCGTCGAAGGAGAACTGCCCGCCGCCGAACTGCTTTTCCCAGCCCGGGGGCGGGCGAAAGTCCTGCCCGGGCTGATGGCTGCCCAGCCGATCGTACGCGGCGCGCTTATCCGGGTCCTTGAGCGTCTCGTAGGCTTCGCCGACCTCCTTGAATTTTTCCTCGGCCCCGGGCTCCTTGGAAACGTCCGGATGATATTTTCGCGCGAGCTTCCGGTACGCGTTCTTGATCTCCTCGGCGCTCGCCTTGCGGTCCACGCCCATCACGCCGTAGTAGTCCTTGTATTTCATCCCGACTCGGGGCCGCTTCCGCCCGACGGCGTTGCTCTAGCGCAGGCGCCCCTTGTTCGACTTGGGTTGCGGCGCCTGAAAAACGTAACCCTTTTCTCTGGCATCGGCCAGGCATCCCTCGTAATTCTTGTAGGCCCGGTGGGATTCCGAGACGACCGTCCGGTCCGCGGAAATCTGCTGCCACCTCCAGGCGTGGGCGGGGTCGCTGTAGAAGCGCCAGATGATGTTCATCCGCAGAATTTCTCCCAGGGGCGATCGCGAGCGGTCACATCGCCTTCAGGTTCTCCGCCGAGGTCTTGCCGTTCTTGCCCGTGACCAGCTCGTATCCCACCTTCTGGCCTTCGTTCAAGGTGGAAAGGCCGGCCTTCTCCACCGCCGAGACATGCACGAACACGTCCTTCGAACCATCGTCTGCCTGAATGAAACCAAAACCCTTCGATGCGTTGAACCACTTCACTTTTCCGGTTGGCACAAGTCTCTCCTGACGAAAGAAATTGGATTGAAGGCCGGCCCTGGCCGTCACTTTGGCCCGGAGCGACGGAAGCTAGTTTAGTCCAATTCGCCACCGCTGCGCTCACCGGTCTGCCGTTATACTCGCCCGTTGCAAGAGGAGGAGTCCCCGGCGCACCGCGCCGCAACACCCGCTCAAGGAGGATGTCATGAAAAGCCTGCTTTTTGGCCTGATGCTGCTTGCGTCGCCCGTGTTGGCGCAGGACGCGGTGCCGCAGATTCCGTTCGACGGGACCGACCCGCTCAAGCTGCCGAAGGACCTGTATCTCGGCGAAGTCACCGGCGTCGCGGTGAACTCGCAGGGGCACGTCTTCGTCCTGTCGCGCGGCAACACCACGGGTCCGGCCTACGCGGCGGCGGCTGCGCAGCTGCTCGAGTTCGATCCCGAAGGAAAGTTCGTGCGGGAGATCGGCAAGAACCTGTATGCCTGGTCGTTCGGTCATACCGTCCGCGTGGATCCGAGCGACAACATCTGGGTCACGGACAAAGGATCGGACATGGTGGTCAAGTTCAACCCCCGCGGCCGCGTTGCGATGGTCTTCGGGCGCAAGCAGGAGGCCTCCGACGAGGAAACCGGGCCGGTGAAGCATCCCAATCCGCCGCTGCCCCATGAAGACGGGCGCTTCCGGCAGGTGACCGACGTCGCCTTCGATGCGGCCGGCAACGCCTACATCAGTGACGGGTACATCAATTCGCGCGTCGCCAAGGTGGACAGGAACGGCAAGTGGGTGAAGTCGTGGGGGAGCAAGGGCGCGAAGCCCGGCGAGTTCAACACGCCGCACTCGATCGCCGCCGACGCGAAGGGCAACCTCTACGTCGCCGACCGCGGCAACCGGCGCATCCAGGTGTTCGACGGCGAGGGGACCTTTCAGCGCGAGTTCACGATCGACGTGCCCTACGATGCGAAGTCGCGCCCGGCGATCGGCAACCTGCCGGATCTGGCGAAGATCGAGGCGGGGGGCGGGCCGAAGACGCAGATGCCCGGGGCGCCTTGGGCGGTGTGCATCACGCCCGGGCCGAAACAGGTGCTCTACGCCTCCGACGCGTTCCCGGGTCGCGTGTTCAAGCTGTCCCTGGACGGAAAGGTGCTCGGCGTGCTGGGCGAATCGGGCAAGCAGCTGAAGCAGTTCGGCTGGATCCACGAGATCGCCTGCCCGTCGGAGAACGTGCTCTACGTCGCGGAGCTGCTCAACTGGCGCGTGCAGAAGCTGGTGCTGCACCCGAAGAAATAGCCCGGCGGGTTATCCATCCACTGGAACGATGGTTTTTATCGACAAATATAGGCTACCGCGATGAGCAACGGAAGGATATCTTCCGAGCATGTCTTGCCGCTTCAGCGGTCGTAGGTTTTTCCCGCCGTCACGCGCGATCCGCGTGACGGCGCTCACCTTCTTCTTCATGCTCGGATCCGCAGCCGCGGCCGCGGAGGACGCTGCACAGCCCGTGCCCGAGTACGTGAAATTCGGTTTGCTGCGCGAGCGCGATCTCACGCCGTTCGGATTCCTGCGCCTGGACATGCGTCCCGCGCACGCCGTGTGGGCTCCGCCGGGCAGCTTGGGCGTCGAAGTCCTTCTGGGCTACCAGAACACCTGGGCGATGAGCCCGAACGTCGAGCAATACCTCAAGTCGCTGCCCGGGCGCCGCCGCCTCGGACCGGCAGACGTCGCTGCGATCCGCGCCTTGCCCGGCGAGGCCTATCTCGTCGATCTCGAGCTCGGACTCGTCGACGTAACCCTGCATCGGAAGCTGGCCGATCATTGGAGCGTCAACGCCACCTTCAGCGCCGTGAACTACAGCGGCGGTTTCATGGACGGCGCGATCGAGAGCTTCCACAAGGCTTTCGGCTTCGACTCGTACGGCAGGCCTGCGGTCGAGCGCAACACCGTCAACGTCATCCTCAATCTCAAGAATGCGCAGACGGTGTTCCTGAACGCCCACCTGGACGGAGGACTGCTCGATCCCACGTTCGCTCTGCGCTATTCGGTCGCGGCGGCGCCTTCGCCCTGGAATCTCGTGCTGGAAGCCGCCGTGAAGGTTCCGATAGACGGGCAGCGGGATTTTCTGTCGACCGGCCACACCGACGTCGGCCTGCAGGCGACGCTGCAGCGTTTCGCCGGACGCCACGCGGCTTACTTGAGCGCGGCCGCGGTGCGCACTACGGGCAGCGTCCTGACCTCGAACGACCGCACGCAGATCGTGCCCACCTACATCTTCGGCTATGAATACAGCTATAGCCAGAAGACCAATATCGTCGCGCAATTCTACGTGAGCCCGAGCCCGTTCAGGCACGAGGACACCGATCTGCCGGGGCTGCTCAACACCAAGTATCAGATCTCGATCGGCCTGCGCCATCGCATCGACGGCTCGGTATGGACCTTCGCGATCACGGAAAACGTGCGCAACTTCGACAACACGCCCGACATCGGCTTCCAGATCGGCTGGGTGTACGGCCCGGCGTTCAT
>Ga0209155_1001757_pt1 | contig 10104 bp, 9 predicted proteins | sample GraSoiAngelo_122_FD_185879 | JGI IMG/M metagenome (GOLD analysis project Ga0209155, IMG submission 185879) | Grasslands soil microbial communities from the Angelo Coastal Reserve, California, USA - 14_0927_02_20cm (SPAdes) (version 2) | ecosystem: Environmental > Terrestrial > Soil > Grasslands ...
CGGCGCGCGCCGAACGAGATCATCGCGAAGTACTCGTACGCGATCGGCGGCGACGGCGTGATGCGCTCGGATCTGATCTTCCCGTTGACCGCGGTCAAGGGTGGCGAGTCGATCCAGCGCGAGATCACCGCGTACATCGGACCGAAGGCGTACAAGCCGCTCGAGGCGGCGGACTCGTTCGCCGGCTACGACGCCGGCTTCAACGTCACTGGCGGCGCCTACGACTCCGTCCAGTTCCAGAACGCCAACCACTCGGTCCGCGCTTCGGACGAGTTCATGAAGGCGGTCGAGAACGATGGCGGGTGGAGCACGAAGGCGGTGGTGGGCGGCCAGGTGGTCGACACCTATCCCGCCCGCGAGCTCTGGAAGGAGATCGCCGAGGCCGCCTGGATCTGCGGCGACCCCGGCCTTCAGTTCGACACCACGATCCAGGACTGGAACTGCGTTCCCAACACGGGCCGCATCAACGCCACCAACCCTTGCAGCGAGTTCGTGTTCCTGGACGACACCGCCTGCAACCTCTTGAGCCTCAACCTGCTCAAGTTCCAGGCCGCCGACGGCAGCTTCGACGTCGACCGGGTCCGCAAGGCGATCGATGTCTGCTTCACCGCCCAGGAGATCATCGTCAGCAGCGCCTCCTACCCGACGCCGGCGATCGCCCGCAAGATGGTACTTCCTTCGGCGTAAAGCCCGGCAGGAAGCGAGCGGCGGACCGAAACGCGCATGACTTTCTTGCCGGCACGCTCCACGCGCTCCGCCGCGGCCGCGCACCATTCGTCATCGACGCCGATCACCGCAGTGTTCGCCGCGATGCTCGTGACCGTCGTCGTGACTTTCACCGATTGACCCGCGGCGGTCGCCGAGGGATCGGCCCCCACGACAAACGTGAATGCCGCAGGCGACGTGGGGATGGTCTTGCCCGTCGGCGCTCCCGCCGTCGCGCCGACGGTGACGAGCGTGACGATGTCCTGGTCGTCCAGCCAGGTCACGCCATCCGCGACCAGACGAAGCCGCAACGGATAGACCCCCGCCGCGAGCGGCGCCTTGACCTGGAACGTGTACGTCGCGATCCCTCCGGGTGCGACGCTCGGCTCGGCCTGGATCGCGACGCGATCGGCCGTGGGCCAACCGGCGGCCAGAGCGAAGATGCTCTTGTCGTCGCCGACGACCCCGAGGTTCACTTGCTGACCGGCCACGCCCCGCGTCCAGGTCCGAGCTCCGGTGTTGCGGAAGTGGAGGGTCAGCGGCACGCTGGTGTCGCCCGGTCCGAGTGTCGGATGAACGGACTGATCCACGAGCTGGCCGTGAAAGCCGAGGTCGCTCGTGAGCGTCAAGACGACGTGATCGTCCTCGAGCCAGGTGAGTCCGTCGATCACGAGACGAAGCGGCACTCGATAGACGCCGGGCGTCATCGGAGCGCGGACTGTGAAGGTGAAGGTTCCGAGCATCCCAGGCAGCACGATCTGCTCGCCGGTCGTCGCGATGCGGTTCTCAGAAAGCCAGTTGACGCCCATGCCCGCGACGAGCGACGCGGTCGAGTCGCCGGCCACGGCGAGGTTGACCTGCGCCGACCCACCGCGCTGCCATGGCAAAAGACCGATGTTGCGGAAGCGGAGCGAGTAGCTCGTCGCTGTTCCGGGCGCGAGCGTCGGCGCTGGTCCTTGATCCTCGAACGCGCTGTGAAACGCGAACGCCGTCGCCGGAGTCGAGACATTCGCGGAGACGAAGACCAATCCCGCCGCAATCATCGTGAGAATCACGAACAGGACGACAACACGCGTGAGCGCGCTCAGAAGTCGCCGCGGCGAGAGCTCGTACATCGATGAGATGAATAGCCCTACGCCAAACTGAGTACGAGGGGGAAACAGGTCCAGGGCCCGGTCCTAGGACGGTGCCGACGTTCGGCCTATGACCCATAACGGGCTGCGTCGCCATTGGGCTATCGCACGACGAATGTCACCGTGACCTGCACGCGCCAACTCACCGGCGCGCTGTCGGGCTCTCCTCTGATAACGAGCGTGCTCGCGCGCGCTTCGCCGACACTCCGTGGCGCGATGACCCGCGCGGCGTAATCTCGGGCTCTGCCCATCGCTTCGGCGATCGCGCCGTCGAGTGCGGCTCCGTCCGGACGGCGAAGACCGACAGCCGGCGCCGGCATGTTGTTGTAGACCATGCTCGCGCCGGCGGCGAAGGCCGCACGCGCCGCCGAGACGGACGTAGCGTTCGGACGCACCTCGTACCGGAAGACGCTGTTGAAGGAGATGCTCGCGCTGGCCCCGAGCGGATTGGTCGAATAGCTGGCCGGTGTCACAGCGCTGTCCGGGACTCCGGCGCCGATCACCGCTTGGCGGATGCGCTGGAGCTTGGCGACGTAGGCGTCCAGCGAGGTGCTTGGGTCTTTGGGGTCGATGATGCCTTGGAGCTGGACCATGTAGACGCTGAGCGGGTCCGGTCCGGCGTCAATAAGAGCCTCGCCGCTCGCGGTCACGGTGGCAGGCTCCCCGGCCACCGCCGCGGATGTGGGGACGGGCGGCGGCGTTCCGGCGGCGGCGCCGGGCGACACGAGCCCGATCGCGATACCCACAGCGAGGAAAACGAGGAGCGGACGACGCATCAGACGACCTCCTGGCGACAGTCGCCACAGCGTTACGCGCCGCGCGTCCGCCGTCGTCAGAGTCCTCGGGACCAACTCTTACTCGATGCGGCGCAGTTCCAAATGTGCAGACCGTTTTGCGACGACAACGTTCTAGTTCTTGTCGCGTTGAGCGCGTAGTGTTCCGAACTACGTTCAAGCGAGGAAACAACCCCAGTGGTGAAGCCCGTCAGCCGCTCTTCACGGCGCCGCAGCCGCGGAACGAGCAGACAGACGTGCCGGAGCCGCCGCGGGCCCCAGAACCGGAGGCAAAAAGGGAAGTGCAGCAGTACCAGCGGGACACGCACGCGAGCACCGGCGATCTGAACGCGTCGCTCGGAAAAGGATCGGAGTTCGAGGGCAAGCTCGCCTTTGAGGGCAAAGTCCGGATCGACGGCACCTTCACCGGCGAGATCTCGACGAACGACACCCTGCACATCGGCGAAGGCGCCAAGGTCTCGGCCGAGATCAGCTGTGGCACCGTCATCGTCGAGGGCGACGTCGTTGGGAACATCAAGGCGACCGGCGCGGTCGAGCTTCACCGACCGGCAAAGGTGCGCGGCGACATCACGAGTCCTTCTCTATCGATCGAGAAGGGCGTCGTCTTCGAGGGGCGCTCCAAGATGGAGAGCATCGAATCCTCGAACGTCGTCAACCTGCGCGCGGCGAGTGATTCGGACTAAGCACCAGAACCCGGAGACCTAAACCGTGCAAGGCGTCCTCGCGCTCGATAGGGTCACCGTCCGCGACGCGGATTTCAGCCGCGCCGCATTCGAGCGCTTCGCGCCGAACGGCTGCGTCTTCGAGCGCTGCGACTTCCGCGGCGAGCTGTTCGACGAGCGTCTGCAGACGCTCTTCGCGAGCAGAAGGCAGAGCATCTTCCGCGAGTGCCGCTTCGACGGCGCCGACCTACACGGCGTCCGTCCTGGCCAGGCGCGGTTCGAGCGCTGCAACTTCGCCCGCACGAACATCGACGGCTGGATCTCCGCATGCGCTGAGTTCGTGGACAACACATTCAGCGGGCCGATCCGCAACGTCACGTTCCACGGAAAACCGTGGGGCAACGCGGCCGAACGGATCGACCCGGTGCGAGCCGCGAACGCGTTCACCGGAAACGACTTCACCAACGCCGACCTCATGGGCGTTCTCTTCGTGAACGGCATCGACGTGAAGGCAAATGTCTGGCCGAAGGGCGACACCTACGTCGTCATCGATCGCATCCACCAGCGCGCGACCCGCGCGCGAGCGCTCATCCTGGACTGGCGCGACCACGAGTCGCGCAACGAAGCGCTCGCGATGCTCCAGCAGGTGGCCTTCGTGTTCATCCACCAGAGCGGCATCGCGACTCCCCGCGCAGACGATCGCTGGCCGGCGACGCCGGAGAACCAGCGCAAGGTCTGGGAGACGCTCGAAGCCGTTCTCTAGTCAGCCCGGGTCTACGATCGAGTGATGCCGCGGGCGCGATCAGGAGCGTTCCTGCTTTTGGTCCTTACGGCCGCCGTTCTGACCTCGGACAGCCCACAAGCCACTTTCTGCGCGTGCGGCATCCAGGTTGGTGGAACGGTTGCGACTTCGGATCGAGGGACGATCGTCATCGAGTTCGCCGGTACCCCCCAGCCCGGCAAGTTCAACGGGACGACCATCACGGCACGGATCTGGGGTCGGACCGTGTTCCTCTCTCGCCTGTCACGGGATGCCCTTCCAGGACCCGGCCTTCCAGTGGGGGTAACTCTTGATGCCACGCGAAACGGTGACGGCACTTACCGCTTGACGACGAGCAGCGACGGCACCTATCGGATCAACGAAATCTGGGCGAACGTTCGCTGATCTGCCACAAGCCGGAGATGTATGATCGGTGTCTCGCGAGGACGCGGACAGCGCTCCTTCTAATGGCCCTCAGAGAGCCGGTTGACGGTGTGAGCCGGCGGCGATAGATAGGAGAGACCCCCGCCGAGCGACTGGGGTAGGCCCCGTATAGCCATCAACGAAGCGCGCCGGTCGGAAGACCTGCGAAGCTGGGTGGAACCGCGAGATCACCTCTCGTCCCAGAAGGACGGAGGTGATTTTTGTTTGGAGGCGGGCCATGCCAAAAGCCGAGCGCAAAGCCGACCACGGCGACGAAAAGCTCTACGCGCTGCGGCACTCGACCGCGCACGTCATGGCCGGCGCCGTCCTCGATCTTTTCCCCGGTGCCAAGTTCGGATTCGGGCCGCCGGTCGCGGACGGTTTCTACTACGACTTCGATCTTCCGCGCCCGCTCACGCCCGATGACCTCGGCAAGATCGAGGCGAAGATGCGCGATGTCGTGAAGGAGGACGCGCCTTTCGAGCATCGCGTGATGGGCGTGCCCGAGGCGCTCACGTTCTTCGGCGAACGGAACCAGGACTACAAGGTCGACCAGATCAAAAAGCTCGCACAGAACGGCTCGGACGAAGACAGCGACGACGAGGTGGAGAACGGGCGCGTGAGCGTCTACCAGCACAATGGATTCGTCGATCTCTGCAAGGGACCGCACGTCGAGCGCACCGGAAAGATCGGCCCGTTCAAGCTCCTCTCCATCGCCGGCGCGTACTGGCGCGGCAACGAGCGCAACCCGCAGCTGCAGCGCATCTACGGCACGGTGTGGCCGGACCAGAAGCAGCTCGACGATTACCTGAAGCGCCTTCAGGAGATCGAGCGCCGCGACCACCGCGTGCTCGGCAAGGAGCTCGAGCTCTTCCGCATCGACGAGGAGCTCGGTTCCGGTCTCGTCCTCTGGCTGCCGAACCTCTCGATCGTGCGCGAGGAGCTCGAGACCTGGTGGCGCAAGATCCACCGCGAGCGCGGCTACACGCTCGTCTACACGCCGCATATCGCGCACGAGAAGATCTACCAACGGTCGGGGCACCTCGAGAAGTACGGCGAGAACATGTATGGGCCACTTCTCTTAGATGAAGGCACACAGCGCTTCTGGATCAAGCCGATGAACTGCCCGGGCCATATCAAGGTCTATCAATCGAAGATCCACTCGTACCGCGAGCTCCCGCTGCGCATCGGCGAGCTCGGCACCGTCTATCGGTACGAGCGTGGGGGCACGCTGCACGGGATGCTGCGCGTCCGCGGGTTCACGCAGGACGACTCGCACATTTTCTGCTCGTGGGAGCAGGCGCAGGACGAGATCGGGAAAGTCTTCGATCTCGCGCTCGAGTTCCTGAGCGTCTTCGGGTACACCGAGCCGTCGATCTACCTGTCGACACGTCCCGAGAAGCGGCTCGGCTCCGACGAGCTCTGGGACAAGGCCGAGGAGGCGCTGCGGACGGCGCTCGGCATACGCGAAGTTCCGTACAAGCTCGACGAGGGCGGCGGCGTCTTCTACGCGCCGAAGATCGACATCAAGGTCCACGACGCCATCGGGCGCGAGTGGCAGGGCGCGACGGTCCAGATCGACCTCAACCTGCCCGAGCGCTTCGACGTCACGTTCGTGAACGAGAAGGGCGAGCGTGAGCGCGCGGTGATGATCCACCGCGTTCTCTTCGGGAGTCTCGAGCGCTTCGTCGGGGGCCTCATCGAGCACTACGCCGGGAATTTCCCGCTGTGGCTCAACTGGGAGCAGGTCGCGATCATCCCCGTCCGCGAATCGGCTCTCGACTATGCGCGCGATATCGCGAAGAAGCTGCGTGCCAACGACTTCCGCGTCCATCTCGACGAACAGGCCGGCGATCTGCGCAACCGCGTGAAGGAAGCGCAGCAGCGCAAGGCAAGCTACATGCTCGTCGTCGGGGAAAAGGAGGCTGCGTCCGGCACCGTGTCCGTGCGGCGTCGCGGCTCTCGCGACGAGGAGCGCGGCGTCACGCTTGACGCGTTCGTCGATCGCATAAAGAAGGAGCGCGAGAGCAAGGCGCTGCCGGCCGACTTCTCGCAGCACGAACCCACGGCGGGAGACGCGATGGCATGACCGTTCCAGCTCTGCTCGGCTCGAAGGTGACACTTCGCCCGATGACGCTCGACGACCTCCCGCTCCTGATGAAATGGGGCAGCGACCCAGCGTTCCGCCGTTACCAATGGGGTCAGAAGCCAGGCAAGTTCGACGGCGGCAGCGCCCGCGCGTGGATCGAGCGCATGTCGCGCCCGGGCGACTCCGCCTGTTGGATCATCGAGCACGAACGCCGACCGATCGGTTTCGCGAACTACCGCGACTTTCACCCGAAGGGCCGGAGCGCCGAGATCGGCATCGGGATTGGCGAGCCCGATCTCTGGGGCAAGCATCTTGGCCGCGACGCGCTGGATGCACTTCTGCGTTACCTCTTCGATGAGCTCGGGCTACACCGCATTGGCCTTTCTGTCGTCGGCTTCAACGATCGCGCGATCTCGATGTACAAGGCCGTCGGGTTCGAAGTCGAGGGCATCGAGCGTGACGGCGTCGGGACCGAGGACGGATACATCGACGACGTGAAGATGGGAATCGTAAAGGGCCGGCCGCGTCCGGACTTCGACCCCCGGCCGGTAACGGTCGAGGGCGACTTCGTGCGGCTTACCCCTTTGCGGATGGAGCACGCCCAGGCGCTCTTCGAGGCCGCCGACGAGGACGACATCTGGCGCTGGATGGTCCCCCGGCCGAAAGGGCTCGAAGGCTACGAGCGCTACATCCGTTGGGCACTCGACCAGCAGATCCTCGGAGCGCAGCTCCCGTTCGCGGTGATCCGAAAGTCCGACGGCGTCCTTGTCGGTACGACGCGCTATGCGCACATCGACCCGCCCAACCGCTCGCTCGAGATCGGCTACACGCTCTACGGGAAGGGCGCGCGGCGGACGCCGGTGAACACCGAATGCAAGCTGCTACTCCTCCGTCACGCGTTCGAGACACTCAGAGCGAACCGGGTGTGGCTGCAAACCGACAAACGGAACGAACGCTCACAAAATGCGATCGCCCGCCTCGGCGCTACAAAAGAAGGCGAGCTCCGCAACGAACGTGTGCTCGCGGACGGCCATCTCCGCACGAGCGTGGTCTTCGGGATCACCAAAGAGGACTGGCCAAGCGTGCGCGAACGCCTTCTCGGCTACTTGGCCCGGTGATATATGCTCGTCGCAGTTGAAGTTGTTTCACGGGGAGCGGCCGCACTGCTAGCGGCATTCTCACGCCACTAACCGAGGTCTCCCTATAGCCACGCCCGAACTGCGGATCAACGAAGCGATCCGTGTTCCTACCGTTCGCCTCCTCGGTCCCAATGGCGAGCAGCTCGGGATCATCCCGACGGCGCGCGCGCTCGCGAAGGCGCAAGAGGAAGGCTACGACCTCATCGAGATCGCCCCGAACGTCCAGCCGCCGGTGGCGCGCATGGGCGACTTCGGAAAGTACCGGTACGACCTCCAGCAAAAAGCCAAGGATGCCAAGAAGAAGCAGAAGGCCGTCACGTGGAAGGAGATCCGGGTCTCACCGAAGATCGACGACCACGACATCGACACGAAGATCCGCTCGGCCGCGAAATTCCTTGACGAAGGGGACAAGCTCAAGGTCACGGTGCGCTTCCGCGGCCGCGAGCTCGCTCACCCTGACCGCGGTCGCGTCCTGCTGATCGCTATCGGCGACAAGCTGAAGGAGCACGGGGTCATCGAGCGGGCACCGCTTCTCGAAGGCCGCCAGATGCACATGGTCATGAACCCGGTCCGCCGGGACGCGATCACCGGAGCGCCGACCGCCCAACCGGCGACCGCTCCGGCGCAGCCGCCGGCCGCTGCTGCCGTGTCACCGAAGCCCCCGACGCCCGGGCCACGTCCGGCGCCTGCCGCGCCGCGCCCGGCGGCCGCTCCCGCGCCCGCTCGGCCGCCTGCGGCGCGTCCTTCACCACCGCCGCGCGCACAACGACCCGCCTGAGCAATAAACTGGTCGTTCACGTCGCCTTAGACCGGAGGTCGTTCAGCGTGCCCAAGATCAAGAGCCATAGCGGCGCCAAAAAGCGGTTCGAGTTCACCGGGAGCGGCCGCCTCCGTCGTGCGAAGGCGTACAAGGGTCACCTCAACCAACACAAATCGCCGTCGCGTAAGCGCCGTCACGCAGGGAAGGCACTCGTGGCCAAGGGCGATCTGCAGCTCGTCCGCAAGCTACTGCCGAACCTGAAGGGAAGGAGCTAAGGGATGTCGCGGGTGAAGCGCGGAGTCGCCGCGCACAAGAAGCACAAGAAGCTGCTCTCGCAGGCAGAGGGCCGTCGGGCATCAAAGCACAAGCTCGTGCGCCCGGCCCGCGAGGCCGCCATGCATGCGCTGCGCTACGCCTATCGCGATCGCCGCGCCCGGAAGGGACAGTTCCGCGCACTGTGGATCGCGCGCATCAACGCCGCGGCGCGCGACGCCGGCGTTTCGTACAGCCGACTCATGGCTGCGCTTCGCCTGGCGGGGATCGATCTCGACCGCAAGGTCCTCGCCGACATGGCGATCCGCGATCCCAAGGTGTTCCGTCACTATGTCGACCTGATCAAAGAGAAGTCGAGCCAGCAGACCAACAAGTCATAAGCGCGTCGAAGGAGAGCAGTACCGCGACACGCGGCGCCACAGAGAGACCGGCACAGGTGAAAGCCGGTCGCGCCGACCGCGCGGGAATTCGCTCCGGAGCTGACCGGCAGAAAAGCCGGTCCGGGTGAAGCCCGATAGCGCTTCGACCGAGCGTCCTCCTCTTTAAAGGAGGGAACACGGGTGGTACCGCGGAGGCCCGCCTTCGTCCCGAACGAACGGCGGGCTTTGTGTTGCCTGCAGGAGGACGCGCGATGGCGGGTGAAGACCTGAAAGACCTTGCGGACCGCGCCGCGGCCGACATCGCCGCCGCAGCAGACGAGGCCGCGCTCGAGGGCGCCCGCGTGAGGTACCTAGGCCGCAAGGAAGGCGCGCTCACGGAGGCGACCAAACGCATCGCCGCGCTCCCGCCGAACGAGAAGCCGGCCTACGGCGCCGCCCTGAACGACGCGAAGCGCCGTATCGAGGCCGCGCTGGATCGGCGCGGCGCCGCCCTTCGCGAAAAAGCGCTCGCGCGCGATCTCGGCGGCGAGCGCGAGGACATGACTCTCCCGCCGCGGCGCGTGCGCGTCGGGCGGCTCCATCCGATCACGCAAACGATCCGTGAGGTCTCGCGCATCTTCGGCACGCTCGGCTTTGAGACGGTCGAGGGTCCCGAGATCGAATGGGACTACTACGCGTTCGAGGCGCTCAACATCCCGGCTGGCCATCCTGCGCGCGAGAAGTGGCAGACGCTCTGGATCTCGAATCCACTTGGCGACGATCCGTCGCGACCACTCCTTGGGCGTCCGCACACATCCCCAATGCAGGTTCGGGTTATGGAGAAACGGAAACCGCCGATCCGAGTGGTCATCCCCGGACGCTGCTACCGATACGAAGCCACGGACGCTATCCGCGAGTCGATCTTCTTCCAGTACGAAGGCCTCGCGATCGACGAGAAGCTCACGATGGCCGACCTCAAAGGGACCCTCTACGCGTTCGCGCGCCAG